>Ga0164318_10000411_pt1 | contig 32024 bp, 25 predicted proteins | sample GuaBasSedimGuay9_FD_113734 | JGI IMG/M metagenome (GOLD analysis project Ga0164318, IMG submission 113734) | Subseafloor sediment microbial communities from Guaymas Basin, Gulf of California, Mexico - Guay9, Core 4571-4, 0-3 cm | ecosystem: Environmental > Aquatic > Marine > Hydrothermal vents...
CGATTTTATGATGAATAAAGTCTGTGCCGCCGGGACCGGTTCGTTTCTGGAGGAGCAAGCGGAAAAATTGGGCATTTCCATCAAAGAAGAATTCGGCCGCCTGGCTCTGGAAAGCCAGAACCCGGTGCGTTTAGGCGAACGTTGCACGGTCTTTATGGAATCCGATCTGGTCCATTATCAGCAGCAGGGCATGGCCAAAGATGACCTGGTGGCCGGCCTGTCGTATTCCATCGTGCAGAATTATCTCAATAAGGTAGTGGAAGACCGGCGCATCGGCAATACCATCTTCTTTCAGGGAGCGACCGCTGCCAACCGCGGCATGGTGGCGGCCTTTGAGGCGGTGCTGAACAAAAAGATCACCGTGCCGCCGCACCATGATGTGACCGGGGCCATCGGCGCGGCGATCCTGGCCTGCCAGGAGCGCACCTGGAAGACCTCTAAATTTAAAGGCTTTGACCTGGCCGATCGGGAATATGAGATTACTTCCTTTGAATGTAACGGCTGCCCCAATCATTGTGAAATTCGTCAGGTTAAGATAACCGGAGAAAAGCCGTTGTTCTATGGCGGGCGCTGCGAAAAGTACGAAGTCCAGCGTGAGCAGGCACAGGTAGAGCTGCCTGATCTGTTTAAAGAACGGGAGGCCTGGCTGTACGGCGACGAGCCCCCGGCTGAAGGTCGGCGCGGCCCTATCGGCCTGCCGCGCGTAATGTTCTTCCACGAATTAATGCCGTTTTTCCGGGCTTTTTTTGAATCCTTGGGTTTTACCGTAGTCTATTCGCAGAAAACCAATAAGTCCGTGATTCACCGCGGCGTGGAATGCATGGCCGCCGAAACTTGCTTCCCGATCAAGGTGGCGCATGGCCATATCCTGGACCTGCTGGAAGCCGGTGTAAAGAAGATCTTTTTGCCCAGCGTCATTGACATTGAACATCCCAATCCCGAAATCCGCCAGGGGGTGGTCTGCCCGTTGGCCCAGACTTTGGCTAATGTGGTTCCATCCACTATCAATTTTAATAACTATGGGGCCAAGCTCTATTCGCCGGTAATCTATTTCGGTCGCGGCCCCAAAGAGCTGCGGCGCTCCCTTAGGACCCTGGGCAAGCAATTAAAGGTGTCGCCTTTTGCTATCGAGCGCGCCACACGTTGTGGTGAGACGGCAATGACCAATTTTTATCGGACCATTCAGGCCCGGGGTCGGGAGATTATGCAGCAGTTAGGCCCACAAGAGCTGGCCATGGTCATTGTCAGCCGGCCTTATAATGGTTTTGATCCGGGGGTCAATCTCAATTTGCCCCGCAAATTGCGGCAGTTAGGCCAGTTGGCGATCCCCATGGACTTTTTGCCCCTGGATGAAGTCCAAGACGTCGAAGATATCAAGCCGATGTATTGGCGCTACGGGCAGAAAATCTTGTCAGCCGCTGAACTGATCCGCAATGATCCGCGCTTGCAGGCCATTTATGTGACTAACTTCGGTTGTGGCCCGGATTCCTTTATCCAGCATTTCTTCAAAGACAAAATGCGGGGCAAACCCTATTTAGAGATTGAGATTGATGAGCATTCCTCCGATGTCGGGGCCGTAACCCGGCTGGAGGCCTTTATGGATAGCCTGAAAAATGTCCCCTACCAGCCGTTTCAGAAACCGGCCTCGCCTTACCGTCGGCGGATCAAAGACCCCATGCAACGCAAGATCTTCCTGCCGCCGATGACGGATCACGCCCTGGCGCTGGTGGCGGCGTTTCAGGCCTGTGGCGTGGACTCCGAGGCCTTGCCGGAATCGGACGAGGAAACCTTAATCCTGGGCCGGAAATATACCTCGGGCAAAGAATGCTATCCCTGCATCTTGACGACCGGCGATATGGTCAAGATGGTCCAACGGCCCGACTTTGATCCCGAGCATAGCGCCTTTTTTATGCCTTCCGGCTATGGGCCCTGCCGGTTTGGCCAGTATCATCGCTTCCAACGTTTGATTTTAGATGAGCTGGGCTATGCCCAGGTGCCCATCTATGCCCCGGACCAGAGTGAAACCATGTACGAAGAATTGGGCATGGTGGGCAGTGATTACAGCCGCATTGCCTGGAAAGGCATCGTGGCCATCGACCTGTTGGAGAAAAAGCTGCGGGAGACCAGGCCCTATGAGGCCCAACCGGGGTCTACGGATGAGGTTTACGATTACTATCTCCAAAAGGTTTACGAGACCCTCCGGGATCGAGGTGACTTGGACCGGGTGCTGCGGGAGGCCCGAGAGGGCTTTGAGAGTTTAACCATGAACGGCGATGGCGAGAAGCCGGTGGTAGGCGTGGTGGGCGAAATTTACACCCGAGCCAATAAATTTGCCAACGAAAACGCGGTTCGCAAAATCGAGACCCTGGGCGGCGAAGCCTGGCTGCCGCCGATCGGTGAATGGCTACTCTATGTCAACTACACCGCCAAGGTCCGGGCCCGCTATCTGAAACGCTATATGAATTTCCTGGAAGTTTATCTGACCGAACGGCAACAGAAAAAACTGGAACACCATTTAGAGCAGATTTTCCAAGGGAGTTTGAAGAATCTCTGTGAACCGGGCATCGCCGAAACCATTGCTTACGCCAACGGCTACCTTGACCCCTCCTTTGAAGGGGAGGCCATCCTGAGCATCGGCAAGTCCAAGGATTTTATCCATAAAGGGGCCTCGGGGCTGGTGAACATTATGCCCTTCACCTGCATGCCGGGAACCGTGGTCAACGCCCTGTTCAAGCGCTTCCGGGAAGAGCACGACAATATCCCGTTTATTAACCTGGTCTATGATGGCCAGGAGCAGACCAACACCCGCACCCGCTTGGAAGCCTTTATGTACCAGGTACGGCAATTTCAAAAATATCGCCGTTCCTGACGGCATGCTTGAGTCAGGCGTGCCCAAGTACAACTTGGGCACGAGGGCCAATTCATGTTTAAACTTATTCCCAAGTTGTACTTGGGAATAATGGATTTACTTGTTAAGCCATAAATCCCCCTACCCGGAGGTCTGATATGCCGATTTGCCCCCGATGTCAACGAGAGATTCCTGCTGGAGATAAATTTTGTCCCAATTGTGGTTATCAGCTAGAATCAGCCTCCCCGGTCAGCTCTGAGAGCGCAGCAGAAAATACTTCCTCCCGCGCGGGGGCTGGTCCGGAGCTCATTATCGTCAGCCACTATCAGGTTAAAACCGGCTATTATCTCAAGACCGGCTGGGAACTTTTTAAGCAGAATATCCCCGGCTTTGTCGGCTTTACAATCCTGGTATTCCTGGTCCCGATCGTCTTGATTGGTCTGCTCGGTCGGGTCGGTCAGCTAGTCCACCTGATCATCAACGGCCCTTTGTCGGCTGGCTGGTTGGTGGTGAGCGCCAAGCTTATCCAACGGCAGCCTACGCAATTCGGCGATTTCTTTGCCGGCTTTCGATTTTTTTTACCATTGCTGCTTTATACCATTGTCGGGGCGGTGCTGATCTCGCTGGGTTTTTTGTTGCTGATCATACCAGGAGTTTACCTCTTCGTCGGTTATACCTTTGCCGTCCTGTTCATCCTGGATCGGCGTCTGGATTTCTGGCCCGCCATGGAATCCAGTCGCAAAAGCGTGCACCAGCAATGGTTTGCGGTCTTTGTCTTTATATTGATAATCGTATTGATCAATCTGGGCGGGGCGCTGTTGGCCGGAATCGGCCTGTTAGTCACCATCCCCTGGTGTATGTGCGCCATTACCGTGGCGTTTGATGACATCTTCGGCCTGAAGGCGACTTCCTATTAAGGCGTGCCCAAGGACAACTTGGGCACGAAGAAAAAACTTGCATAACTCATTCCCAAGTTGTCCTTGGGAACGAGTCAAAGGGAAATTGCTGTCCTCCGATCTGGTAGAAGTAGCGGTTAGCCTACCTATATATCAAACCCTGACCTATCGTCTGCCCGCGGCGCTGATCAACGCCGCCCAGGTGGGGGTGACGCTCCGGGTGCCGGTGGGAAAACGCTCGGTCACCGGTTACCTGTTGGGTCCGGCCGGACATCCCCCCTCGGTAGCTCTGCGGGAAGTGCAGGCCGTTCTCGATCCGGTGCCCCGTTTTGGTCCGGACCTGGTCCCGTTTTATCGCTGGCTGGCGGATTATTACCACTACCCGATCGGCGAAGCCCTGAAAACCGCCATCCCGGGTGGCGCTCAGTCCCGGCCGGTCCGCCCGGAGCGCTGGGTCCGACTGGTCCGGCCACCAGAATCGTCTGCCCGTTCCAGGCGTTTGAGTGCAAAGGCCCGGGCCATTTTAAAATACTTACAAGAAACTCCGTGTTTACCAGTCGCGGTGCTGGCCCGCCATTTTCCCCAGCCCTATGCCACCTTGCAACGCTTGGCCCGGGATGGCCTGATAATTCTGGAAGACCCGCCCCGCGCCTATGACCCGTGGGCTGAGCAATCGCCTGCTACCGGCCTGGAAATTCCAGCCTTAGGGACTGAACAGGAGCAAGCCTTAAGGGCTATCGTCGCAGGTCTGGCGGGAAGCAAATTCGCGTCATTTCTCCTACACGGGGTGACGGCCAGCGGCAAAACCGCGGTTTATCTGGCCGCGGCCCAGGAGGCTCTAAGCCAGGGACGTACCGCCCTAGTGCTGCTCCCCGAGATTGCCCTGACCCACCCCATTGGCCTGGCCTTCCGGCACCGTTTCGGGCCACGGGTAGCGATTTGGCATAGCGGCCTGTCGGAAACAGCCCGGTTGGAGCAGTGGCGGCGCATCATCCAGGGGAAGATCGAGGTGGTGGTCGGGGCCCGCTCCGCGGTCTTTGCGCCCCTCCCCCGCCTGGGGCTGATCGTGGTGGACGAGGAACACGATACCTCTTATAAAAACGAGGGTGGCCTGCCCTATCAGGCCCGCGATCTGAGCCTGTATCGCGGCCAACAGGCCAGGGCCACGGTAGTGTTGGGTTCGGCCACGCCTTCGATCGGCTCTTTCCACCGGGCCCAGCAGGGTAAACATGGTTATTTATGCCTTTCCCAGCGGGTCACTCCCCACCAGCAACCCGAGATTCATTTAATCAATCTCCGGGAGCATCGGGAACGGCGTCGCCTGCCGATCATTGCTACCCCCTTACGTCTCGCCCTGGCGGACACCTTGGCGCGGGGCGAACAGGCGCTGTTGTTTTTAAACCGCCGGGGTTATGCCAATTTTTATTTTTGTCTGTTTTGCGGCCATGTGTTTCAATGTCCGGCCTGTAGTGTAACCTTAACCCACCATCAGCAGGCCCAGAAGTTAATCTGCCATTATTGCGGCTATAAACAAGCCCTGCCCGAGCATTGCCCCCATTGCCAAGCCACGGCCCTGAAACGTTATGGAGTGGGGACCGAAAAGGTTGAAAGTGAGGTTTGCAAGCTGTTTCCGGCGGCCCGGATAGCGCGTCTGGATCGCGATACCGCGCCGCGCAGCCAGCAGGCGGTGGCGATCTTAGAGGACTTCGCAGCCCAACGGTTGGATATTCTGGTCGGGACGCAGATGATCACTAAGGGCCATGATTTTCCCCAGGTAACGCTGGTAGGGGTCATCGTCGCGGACCTGAGCCTCTATTTCCCGGAATATCACGCCGGGGAGCGGACTTTTCAGCTTCTGGCCCAGGTGGCCGGACGGGCCGGACGCGGCGCGACTCCCGGGCGGGTGTTGATTCAGACCTTTAACCCGGAGCATTATGCCTTAAAAGCCGTCCAACAGTTGGATTATCAGGCTCTGTACGAGGCCGAGACCGAGGCCCGCCGCGCCTTGGGGTATCCGCCATTTACCCGCCTGGCCCTGCTCCGGCTCAGCGGTCCCCAGGCGCCACGGGTGGAAACCAGCGCCCAGCAGGTGGCTGCCTGGCTTAGAACCGCGATCCAGACCGATAGTCAGATACGCGATTATTTAAGGGTATTAGGCCCGGCCCCAGCGCCCCGGGCCCGCCTGAAACACCGTTACCGCTGGCACCTGCTGCTCAAAAGCTATGGCCGCCGCCCTCTACATCAGGTACTAAGCCGGTTGCGAGGAAAGGCCGGGCCACTGGTAGGTCATGACGTGACCTTAACTATCGACGTCGATCCGGTCAATCTGATATAAAATAGAACATTCTAAAAATTTTTCTTGCCTGAGCAGAGGAGTGCTTATGAGACCGGTAAAAATCGGCTTTGTGGGAACCGATGGCCGAAGTTTTCTGGCGGCGCTAGAGACCAGCCGCTCCAAAAGTGAGCTTTATCCAGGTAAATATCGGGGCGTGGTGGTCAGGGGGACCGGGGCCATGCCCCCTTTTGCGCAGCAGCGGCACTGGCCCGTCGATTTTATCCCGGTGGCCGATAATTCGGTGGAGGCCTATGCTGCAGCTCTGAACCACGCCTTTGAGGAGAAAACTTTAGATTTAGCCCTGATCATGCCCGAAGCCTTAATTTTTGAGGGCCTGGTGGATAAGCTGGCCGCCGCCGGGCACGGCGACCGGGTCATTGGTTTAGATCGGCAGGGAGCTTTTATCGAAGCCGATAAGATCGCCGGTAAACGCCTCTGTCAGGCGGCCGGTATTCCGGTGGCCCCGGCCTGGCAAGAGGTAGAGGCCCGAAATTATGGCGCGGTGCTGGCCACTTGCTTGGACTACCTTCATGACTTCGGCGGCGCGGTGCTCAAATATCCTTATAGTGCGGGGGGCAAGGGGGCCCGGATCATCTTAAACACCTGGGAAATCCGGGACGTTTATGAAACATTAATGAACGATTATCAAGAGGATTACCGCCAACAGTGTGGGAAAAAAGCCCCCTGGCCCTTGCTCATCGAAGCGCGCATGTCGGGGGTAGAAATCAGTTTTACGATTTTGGTGGATAAATACGGACATTACCAGATCTTGCCCACGGCCATGGACTATCCGGAAAGATTCGCGGGGCCGCCGGGCCTGGATAATCCCATTACCGGCGGCATGGGCTCAATTTCGCCCCATCCTCTGGAAACGCCGGCCTTGATGGACCTGGCCCAGGAGAGCATCGCCCAGCCGCTGATCGCCCAGATGCGCCAGCAAGGCATCCTGCGGCCCTGTGTCCTATATCCCGGCTGCTTTGCCTCTTTTGCGGCGGATTTTAGACCCCGAGCGCTGCGGGTCTGCGAAATCAATATCCGCCCCGGAGAGCCGGAATTTCAGCCCATTGTCAAGCGCCTGCGCAATCTGGGGGCGCTCCTCCAGGCCGCGATAGCGGGCAACCTGCAGGAGGTGGCTCCGGAAGTCAGGGCCGACCAGATCTCCTTGTGCCTGGCCTTAGTTACCGGTCCGGGTGGCCCGCAACAACAGAAAGGTTACCCCTGGTCGTTAACCAAAGGCGAGGTGGTGGAGATCGACTTCGATTATTTTGATAAAAAGCGGATTACGGTAATTCCGTCCGCCATGGCTTATGATAGGGACGGCAATTTTAAGTCCGATGGCTCGCGAGTAGTCTTTCTGGATGCCAATGCCACCCTCAGGTCAACACAAAAACGCGGGCAAGTGGTGGACAACTTGCGGCAACGCCTGTTGAACGCTTATGATCAAGGTAAAATCCGGGTGATTCCGCGGGAAGATGAGCAGGGCAACCGCCTGGCCGTCCGGCGGGACATCGGCGAGCATTATAAAAAAGCCGAAAGTTTAAGCCAGCTATAAGCTATCCCCGCGGCCGGATATTTAAGCCGGGCGTTTTATGCTTGATAAATGATCCGCCTAGCAGTATTAAATGTAATAATACCAGATGATCACGGAGGTGGACGAAAATGGCGGAAGCAGCTCAGATCGAAACCTTTAGAGATAAATATCAGAACCTGGAAAAAATCTGGTCAGGAACCTCTTTTAGCAATTGCGGAGAAGCCAGAAACCTGTTAGCTGAACTCCCGGTGTCCCGGGTGCCGGGGCCTGCCAAAGATTATCCCCACATCTATGTCGGGATTCTGGATAACGTTTTTGGGCAGCTGATGCACACTTTGGTAACCTGTGAGGGTATTATAAAAGATCGACACGCCGATATTCTGGAGTGTTTTATCAGACCTATTTTTAATCCCGATAATACCATCCTGGAATTTAATCTCCGTTATAAGACAACCGCCGGAGAAGAAGTAACCAAAACTTATGAAGTAATCCGGAACGGCGACCGGAGCTATGTCTTCTATTCATGATAAACCCTGTAAGTGAAAGGCCGAAGGGAATTTTTTTTTATCACGCTGGGCTTAGGTCAAACTGCCTGAATAGCTTGAGCCATGATGGCCATAGCCCTCAAAAACCGGTTAGCACTATTTCCCCGAAAAAGAGTTTTTTTATTTACACCGGTAAGTAAAAGGACTATAATAATAATTAATATCAGATAATAAGGTGCTAAAATCATGTGCTTAAGCTTAAAACGGACGTGTGTCTGCGGTGCGAACCAGGCGCATCTGATGAATCGGGATAATATTCTGCCGGCCGAGATTCTGGTCAATCTTTATTGCCCCCAGTGTCAGCACTTGGCGGTGTGGAATCCCGCCACCATGATCGAAGATAAGGGCTGGATCCTGGAATATGACCTGGAAGCCGCTCAGTTCTTCTTTTGGAAAAGGCGGGGTCAGCAACCGATAACACCGGAATTTCTGTTTGACGAGGGTTATTGTAGCTGGCACGGCATGACGCCTTTAGATCTGGAGGAAAGCGCCCGCATCCATCGCGAATTAGCGCCGCTGTTGGCCCAAGATCGACTGATCTATATCAATCGCTTAAAAGAAGAGTGGGTTGGCTATGTGGCCCAACTCAAGGCCGATGGTTGGCGCAAGGCGCAAAATACTTGAGCTGATATAGAACCCCCAAGGCAGATGGAGCTGGGTAAATATTTATCGGTAAAGTGGCGGGATCAGAAGGATGCAGGGATAATCGGCGGGGAGACGTTTGAATCGGCCAAGGGTTCTGGCGGCTTCCAGCGTATTCAATGGCAGTGTTATGACCAGCAAAACTTCTGCTACACCTTTATGGCCTCCTGCGAGCCCCCAGTTTGATCGCTACTGGGGGGAGAGGCAACGGCTGATTGATTCCGTAAAATTCAGCCGGTAAAAGTAGCCTGGCAAACAGGGCAGTACTCTTGGGGGCCTAAGATTTAGGCCCCTTTTTATTGAGGGATATGATTAATCTAAAGGATATTATCACGGCCCAGGAGCGCCTGCGCGGCTTAGTCCTCCACACCCCGCTGATCTATTCCCAAACCTTGAATCGCCTGGCCCACCGGGAAATTTTCCTCAAGCTGGAAAATCTACAAATTACCGGTTCTTTCAAGCTCCGAGGTTCACTTAACAAAATCAAAAGCTTGGCCGCAGCGGGCCCGGTGACCGGGGTAGTGGCCGCGTCGGCCGGTAATCACGCTCAGGGAGTGGCCTATGCTGCCTGGCAATTGGGAATTCCCGCGACCATTGTCATGCCTCAGTGGGCTTCTATTTCTAAGCAACTGGCCACCGAGGGTTATGGGGGTCAGGTCATCCGTCAGGGCCCGGATCTGGCGACGGCCCTGGCGCAGGCCCAGGAGTTGGCCCAGACCGGTCTGACCCTGATTCACCCCTTTGATGATCCCGAAATTATCGCCGGACAGGGGACCATGGGCCTGGAAATTTTGGAGGCGCTGCCCACCCTGGATAGTGTCGTGGTCGCGGTCGGGGGTGGCGGTTTGGCGTCCGGAATTGCAGTGGCACTGAAAGAAAGTAAGCCTCAGGTGCGCGTTATCGGCGTGCAGGCTGCTGAGGTCCCGGCAGCTCGGGCGGCGTTGGACGCGGGCCAGCCGGTAAGTGTAGCGGCCGCGTCGACCCTGGCCGATGGCATCAATGTCACCCGGTTGGGAGAACACACTTTCCCCCTGCTGCAGCGCTATCTGGACGAGCTGGTGCTGGTCAGCGAGGCCCAGATTGCTGAGGCTTTATTGCTGTTATTAGAACGCAAAAAAGTGCTGGCCGAGGGCGCCGGGGCCGTGTCGGTGGCCGCCCTGCTGGGACCGCTCAAGGACTGCGACTTAGGAAACCAGGTAGTAGTGGTGATCAGTGGCGGCAATATTGACATTCCCCTGGTAGGACGGGTTTTGCAATGGGGGCTGATCCACTCGCAGCGCTGCTTGATCCTACGGGTAGTGCTGCCTGATATTCCGGGGGCGCTTGGCACCTTGTCCACCCTGCTGGGCCAGCTCAGCGCCAACATCCTGCACATTTATCATGACCGCCGTTCGCCTGACTTGCCCCTGGATCAGACCCGGGTACAAATTGATCTGGAAACCCGCGGCCCCAAACACTGCCAACAGATCACTGAGGCCCTAACTAAAGCCGGTTACGCCGTTGAATCAAAATAAGGAAATCTTTTGGGCCTAAAGGATTAGTTCAATCAGCTAACAATGCCAGATCAGCCCTGCCTGTTGCGAGGCTGAGGTATCGCTATTCTTGGTTTGCAATCCTGGGCTAAGTGCGTTAAACTCCCGATATATGGAAAAAGCCGAGCGTTTCATCAGTCCCCAACGGCAGCCTGAGGACCTGGGTCTGGAGCCGGGTCTAAGACCCCGGTCGCTGGCCGAATTTGTCGGTCAGGATGAGGTCAAGAGGAACCTGGAGATTGCCATTGCTGCGGCCCAGGGCCGGGGCGAGGCGCTTGATCATATCCTCTTGCATGGCCATCCGGGGCTGGGGAAAACTACCCTGGCCTTTATTATTGCCCAAGAACTGGGGGTGGGGATCAAAACCACCTCCGGGCCGGTGATCGAACGGGCCGGAGACCTGGCGGCGCTTTTGACCAATCTGCAGCCCGGCGATGTGCTGTTTATTGATGAGGTGCATCGTCTGCCGCGGGTCGTGGAAGAGATTCTCTATCCGGCCATGGAGGATTTTAAGCTGGATCTGATTATCGGCCAGGGTCCGGGGGCCCGGGCGATTAGATTAGAGCTGCCCCGCTTCACCCTGGTGGGGGCCACGACCCGGGCCGGACTCCTCACCCCGGCGCTGCGGGATCGCTTCGGCTTAATGCTGCGGGTCGAATTTTATCACCCCGATCACCTGGAGATTATCACCAAACGCACCGCGGCGCTCTTACAGGTAGAGATTGACCCCGACGGAGCCCGGGAGATTGCCCAACGGTCACGGGGGACGCCGCGCATCGCCAACCGGCTGTTAAAACGGGTACGGGATTATGCCCAGGTCCGGGAAGATGGCCGCATCACTCGCCAAGTCGCGGATGCCGGTCTCAACCTGCTGGAGGTCGATAACCAGGGCTTTGACCGCATGGATCGCAAGATTCTGTTGACCATCATGGAGAAATTCGACGGCGGGCCGGTGGGGATTGACACCCTGGCCGCGGCCTTGTGCGAGGAGCGGGATACCCTTGAGGATGTATACGAACCCTTTCTGATTCAGTGCGGCTTTTTAAACCGCACCCCGCGGGGGCGCATGGCGACCCGTCTGGCTTTTGAGTATTTCGGTAAGCCCTTGAGAAAGGTTCTATATCCAAGTTTATTCGAGTAAACCACTAAATAGGGATTTGAACCTTGAAGCTGGAAATGCCGGTGAGAACAGCCTGGTGCCGTTATTGTGGCCAGGAAAGCCCATTTATTTCAAGAACCTTGGGTTTTTGTGCTAGTTGTATCCGCCAGCATTTTGACGAAGTCTGGCCAGAAATCGACAGACTGCATCAGGCCAGCCGCCAGGCCTTTCGACTGCCAGTACGCCCCCCGCGGGATCCCACTGGTAAGCTCTGCACCCTGTGTTTCCAGGCCTGCCGCATTCCGGAGGGGGAAGTCGGCTATTGCGGGGCCCGGCGGGTCGAAGCTGGCCAGTTGCGGGGCGGCGGGCCGGCCGGGGCGCGGCTTAGCTTTTACCATGATCCGCTGCCCACCAACTGCGTGGCCGATTGGTTCTGTCCCGGCGGCACCGGCCGCGGCTATCCCCATTATGCCCATCGCCCCGGACCGGAACATGGCTACCTCAATCTGGCCGTCTTTTACCATGCCTGCAATTTTAATTGCCTGTACTGCCAGAACTGGCATTTCAAAAAATGTACCTTTACCAGTCCGGCCGTCTCCGCCCGGCAGTTGGCGGCCGCGGTTCAGGCCAACACGGCCTGCCTCTGTTACTTTGGCGGCGATCCTACACCGCAATTGCCCAATGCCCTGGCCACGGCGCGTCTGATCCGACATCAGCCGTTGGCCTCCGGGCGCCCGGTGCGCATCTGTTGGGAGACCAATGGCGCCATGCAGGCGCGCTGGCTCAAACCGCTGGTCGCCAGTTGCCTGGACAATGGCGGCATCATTAAAATCGATCTCAAGGCCTTCAGTGAGGAGATCCATCTGGCGTTATGCGGAGTCAGCAATTCCCAGACCCTGAAGAATTTTGCCGCTCTGGCGGCCCGCGCGCGGGAGCGACCCGAGGTGCCGCTGCTCATGGCCAGCACCCTCATGGTGCCGGGGTATGTTGATTTAGCAGAAATTCACGGCCTGGCCCGGTTTATTGCCACCCTCAATCCGGATATTCCTTACAGCCTGCTGGCCTTTTATCCCCAGTTTTACCTTAATGACCTGCCGGTGACCTCGCGCGATTTTGCCTTACAGGCCCAACAGGTGGCCCTGGCGGCCGGGGTTAGAAACGTCCACCTGGGCAACATTCATCTGCTGCATTAAGCCCCGCGGCTTCTCAGGAAACCAATGAGACGGCCCACCTTCCTTTACCAACAGTGGCTGGGGGACACCCTGGAGAGCTATTTAACCGCCCATCGACCTCGTAAATTGAAGGGCCGCCTGCTGATCATGCCGGTCCGTCAATATGGTGCGGCCTTGATGCAGGCCTATTTGGGGCAGTTTTCCCTGGCTTGGATCGCCGAGCTGACGAGCATCTTGCTCCTGGTGCTGCAAAGCTGGCGCCAGGAAACCGAGTTTCTGCTGGTGATGGATTGGAGTAAGCAGGTGTTTGTTGAGCATTTATGGCAGCGTCTGACCCTGCATGACTACTCTATAGATCAATATCATGAAATTGCTGGCGAATACTCGCTTTTAGAAACTTCACTGCGGGTGGCCGGGCGCACTAAACTTTATGAGACCTTTCGAACCCTGGGAGAACGGCTCATCGGCCGCCATAAGTACAAATTAGAACTTGACACCTATGACCTGCATTTGTTCAATCGCCTGTTGCTCTTTTTTCTGGCCCTGGAACATTACTGGCCCGGTCCGGCCGGCACCCGGCTGCAGGAGCGCTTTTTACCCCTGGCGCGGGAAGTGGTCTGGCCGCAACTGCGATTGGCACCTGACCTGGAATCTCAGTTGACCGCGGCCCAGCACAAGTACTCCATCTCTCAGCTTAGTCGGGCGCTAGAGTTGCAGCTTCGGACGGTCTTTGATAAGTTACCTTAGAACTTTATTTATCCCCTTGATTTCTCTATAAAGAGACCGCATATTTTAGTTAATTGAACTTTTGATCACAGTCTATCGCTTATCGATATGAAAGAGCAACAACGCATCCATATCGGCACCTCGGGATGGCATTATCAGCATTGGCAAGGGCCGTTCTATCCCCCCGCGCTAGCGCCCCCGAATTTTCTGGATTATTATGCCCAATATTTTCAGACCGCGGAGATCAACAATACCTTTTATCAATTGCCCAGCGAAGCGACCCTGGCGGGCTGGGCCGATAAAGTACCCGAGGGGTTCATTTTTGCGGTCAAGGCCAGCCGCTATATCACCCATATGAAGAAACTCAAAGACGCGGCCCGGACCCTGGCGCCGCTGCTGGAGCGAGTCAACATCTTGGGGAATAAATTGGGACCGATCCTCTTCCAACTACCGCCCCGGTGGCATTGTAATCTCGAGCGCTTGCATGATTTTTTGGCAGTTTTGCCCTCAGACCGGCGTTATGCCATCGAGTTTCGCGACCCGAGCTGGTTGACCGAAAAAACCTATGAGGCCTTGGCCGCGCACCAGGTGGCCTTCTGTATCTACGATTTCGCCGGTCGGCAAACCCCTAAAGCAGTGACCGCGGATCTGATTTATCTGCGGCTGCACGGCCCGGCCGGTCCGTACCAGGGCTGTTATGATACCCCATTTCTGGCGGGCTGGGCCGGAGCCTTTGCTGCCTGGGCAGCCCAGGGCAAGGAAATTTTCTGCTATTTTGATAATGATGAAGCCGGTTATGCGGTCCAGAATGCCTGGCGATTACAACAGATGATCACTAACGGTTAACCGGGGCTTTGCCCAGCAAGCTTACCAGAAGGAGTAAACCATGTTTAAAAATCGCCTCAAGTTATTTACGCTCCTCGGCTTCGAGGTGCGGGTTGATTTAAGTTGGATCATCATTGCAGTGCTGATCACCTGGTCCCTCTCCGCCGGTTATTTCCCCTACCGCTATGAAAATCTTTCCACTCAGACCTACTGGCTGATGGGCATAGTGGGGGCGCTGGGGCTTTTCCTGTCGATTGTGGTCCATGAATTTTCCCATTCCCTGGTCGCGCGAGGTTATGGCATCCCCATTACCGGCATTACCCTGTTTATATTTGGCGGGGTGGCCGAGATGGAAGAAGAACCATCCAGTCCCCGGGCCGAATTCATGATGGCCATTGTCGGCCCCATAACCAGCATTATTATAGGGGTGATTTTTTATGGCATACATCAGTATGGACTAATAAGTGGCTGGTCCGTACCGGTCAACGGCGTGATCGCCTATCTGGGGTTGATCAACGTCATCCTGGCAGCGTTTAATATCCTGCCCGCCTTCCCCTTGGACGGCGGGCGGGTGCTGCGCTCCATCCTCTGGGGTTGGAAAAAGAATCTGCGCTGGGCAACGCGCATCTCCTCCCAGATCGGTTCCGGGTTCGGCATGGTGCTGATCTTGCTGGCCGTCCTCCAGATCCTGAACGGCAATTTCATTGCCGGCATGTGGTGGTTTCTGATCGGCATGTTCCTTAGGGGGGCGGCCCAGATGAGCTATCAACGGGTTCTGACCCGTCAGAACTTAGAGGGTGAACCGGTGCGGCGCTTCATGCAAACCGATCCCGTCACCGTCCCGTCATCACTCACGGTGGCGGAACTGGTGGATGATTATATCTATAAATATCATTTTAAAATGTTCCCGGTGGTGGATAACGGCAAGCTTATCGGTTGCATAACGACCAAACAGATCAAGGAAATTCCTCGGGAAGCCTGGTCCCACCGAACTGTAGCCGAGATCGCCAACCGCTGTTCCGAACAGAACACCATCAGCCCTGAGACCGATGCCGTTAAAGCCTTGGGGCTCATGAGTCGCAGTGCTATGAGCCGCCTGATGGTTACCGAAAACGGGCGTTTGGTCGGCATCATAGCCCTCAAAGATCTGCTCAACTTTCTTTCTCTCAAAATGGAGTTGGAGGACTAATACCGTTTTCTGTTTTTAGTTTTCTGTTTTCTGTTTTCTGTTTTCTGTTGAAATACTTAATTTAATCAATGTATTAAGCCATGAGTTTGTTGCCTTTGAATAAGAACTTGGTATAATACTGCGTTGTTATCAAAAAGGAATAGGCTTATTGATAGGGGCTTGATTTATCAAGCTTAAAAGGGCGCGATAAATTGTGCCTTTTTGGTTAGGGAAAAGCAGAAAATAGTCTGGACTGGCTTAGCCTAAGCTCGGGATAAGTTGCAAGAACCAGTGGTCGTCTTTAAGGATCTTGTCAGCCACTCGAAAATTTACCGGTTGCTTAAAATTCGGGCCATCACAGACAAAGGTGTGATATTCTCCCTGTTCTCCGCAGAGGTCCAGGTCACTCCTGGCCCGGAGATCTTCGACAAATTTGCGATCTAGCTGTCGGCCCAGCCATTCCGGGCCCAGAGATTTGGCCTGGGTGGTTACCACTATGGCCTTAAAGCCCGTGCGCAGGAATTCTTCGAGCAATTGCTCCCGGCCTTTCTGCCATAAAGGCAAAACGGGCTTGATACCCATCTCGGCACAGACCCGTTCTATCCAGTCTCGGTGCTCCTGTAAGTCTATATCTCCAAAGACCCCGGTTTGCATACCTAGAGCTTTTAACTCCAGAACCTGCTCTTTAAAATCGGCCTCATAGCTTGGCCAGGTGGTCTTTTTCTGAACAATAGGAATCCCCAAGGATTCGGCCTGTAACCTGATACACCTGGAGTCAATGCCATGAGAGCAGGACCGTTGGCCACCATGGCTTACCATATTGAGCAAGGCGCCGATATTGAGGCCCTGTTGCTGGGCTTTATAAAGCGAAAGGGCGCTTTCCTTGCCGCCACTCCAACTACAGAAGGCTTTGGCCCCGGGCCGCATGTTAGGTTATTTAAACCTCCTCATGGTGGGATAAAGCCTGTAGGGGTGAAATTAATGCAACTTCTTGTCCCCAGCTTATCTGGTTAAGCAATAACCCGAACCTTTAATATTTGATTGTTTAACTCAGCGATAAATAAGTCCCGCTCACCCTGACCCTCTCACACCCACGGGGAGAGGGGAATAAGGTGGGATATTTGATGTGAATATGTATAACGCAGCTTCCACAACTTAACACTAATTTATTGGAACACAAATCTCAACCCCCCGATAATATTAAAGCGGGGAGAAGAATAGCCAAAAATTTCATTATAGTGTTTATCAAACAGGTTGTTAACTCGGGCCATGACCTGCACCTTTTTGACATTGTTCCAGTTACGCAGAATATCATAGGAAGCCGCCAAATTGCAAATAAAGTAGCCGCCGTTGGTCAAACGACGGGCATAATATGGCGGGTTGGGGTCCGGCCGCCGATCGGCCCTCGGTCCGACGTAAAGGCCATTTAGATGAGTTTCCAGACGATCCCAGATGTATCCCAGGTCCAGACTAAAGGTCTGACGGGGACGCCGCAGCAGATTCTGACCGCTGATGATGTTGATGCTAACCAGCCCACCATCATCCAATACCTTAAGCTCGGTCAGGTAGGTATAAGCGGCGCGGGCCGTCAAGCCCTCTAAAGGCTGGGTCTGTAAGGCCAACTCAAAGCCCTTGGTGCGGGCCGCAGCAATATTAAACCAGCTTCCGGTAGTCCAGGAGGTCTGGGCCCATTGAATGAGGTCGGTAAAATGATTCTCGAAGTAGGTGGCACTGAAGCTGAGGCGGTCTTTCCAGAACCATTGATCAAACCCTACTTCCCAACTGTTATTTTTTTCGGGCATCAGATCTGAGTTGCCCAGAAAAAAGGGGTTTAGCGAATTGGTGGCCAAAAAGGAAGGTGCTTTGACCGACCTACCACCGGCGGCGCGGATGGTGGTGTTGGTTTCTGGAAAGCGCAGGGCCGCGGAAGCCCGGGGACAAAATTCTAACTTGCTGAAGGCTCGATTGTCCTCTACCCGACCTCCAGCGGTAAGAAATAAACGATTCCATAAGGCTAACTGCTCCTGAGCATACCAGGCGGTACTGCCGCGGCGGGCCTTATTATGGGTGGAGTTCATGGCGAACAGGTTCCAATCAAAGCCATAGCTCCAGCCCTTCCACTGATCAGCGCGCAATTCCAGTCCCAAGGTAGTAATAGAACCAATCCGCGCCTCATCCCCAAACCGGAAATTGGAGTGATATTTCAGGGTATAATGATTTTCCAAATCTCGGGAAAAATAGTCGGTGGTTTGGAAGGCAACCTCGGCTGGATTGGCGGGATTGTTATAATTGGCATCCAGTCGCACATAGGATAAGGTAAGCTCGTTCTCCCACCAGGTCGTGGGCCAGTAATTGCCGGTCAGACCAAAGACCAGGTTCAGATTGGTATTGTTCTGGTTCGGGTCCAGGCCGTTGCCCCCCAGGCTTTTGGGGTCAAACCGGTCTCCACTGCTAGTGGGAAAGTCAAAATAGGAATCCACCACTAGATTGGTAAAGGTGAAGGACAGATTTTCCAGTGGATCAAAGTCAAAGCGGTTGTTCAAGACATGGCTGGCAAAATGGTTATTGAATGCCAGGATCCCGGTGTCGTCAATGCGGCTGTAAGCCGAGGAGTAGGCAAATTGTTTATAAGAGCCTTCCAGGCTCGCCTTTTGTTCCATGATCAGGTTGTTGGAACTATGACCTTCCGCATGTCCGCCCCAGAGGCTGGTAAGGCTGAGAGTCGGTTTCCCCCTGCCCTTCCGGGTCATTACGTTGACCACCCCGGTCATGGCATCATTGCCGTAAAGCGCACTCATCGGCCCCCGGATGACTTCAATGCGCTCCACATTATCCACGGTCAGGTTACTGAAGTCGAAAAAACCCCCGACCTGATTTAATTTGATGCCGTTGAGCAATACCTGATTCATATTGCTATTACTGCCCCGGATAAACAGGGAGGTTTCCCCCCCGCGGCTACCGCTCTGGACCATGGTAACCCCCGGCACCGAGCGCAGCATTTTCTCTACCCGGGTGACCTGCCGGGCCTTGATCTCTTTTTCAGTTATGACGGTGGACGAGACGCTGGTTTCTTTGGCGGATACTTCGGTACCGGTGGCAGTGATCACCACCTCTTCCAAGACCTTGGCTTCCTCCGGCACTTGCTCCTGGGCCCCGGCCGTGATTGACGGCCAACAGATTAATAACAGCACCAGAATGAAAAACTTCTTCACGGCAAATCCTCCCCCCTTAATCTTACGGATATGCTGGGATGCTTAATCTCAATAACCCAACAGGTGCACCGGCGGTGTCAGGCGCTTGAGGCGATCTTTCGTTTCAGCCTGCGCCACAATCATACTGACCCGGCCGCAGCCTTTGATGACCATGGAGTAAAGAGCCTCCTGGACATCAAAGTAACCCTCTTTAGCAGAGACAATCCCCATCTCATCACCCTGGTAATCAATATTGGTCAGGGCCTTCTGGAAATCAAAGTCTTCCGCCAGATTGTTGCTATCGGCAATGTAAATGATAACTCCACGTTTCATGTGTTAACCTCCTTGGATTTAAATAACTTGGATTATGAGTATTAAAAATTGATATCGTCCCCACCGAGCTCATGGGTGATAAAACAAAAAAAATCCTTGAGTCCGGTGGGACCCAAGGATTGCACCCAGCTTTCTTGATCCTTAGGGGACTTCGGGGAGATATATTCCCTCTCCCGAAGCTACTGCCTTCCTCATCCCTCGTGCAGGAAGGTCAGGGCCGTTACAGGCAGGTCTTCTGACTCCCGGATCGTCCTCTTTCCTGCGCCTTCCCATCCTTCTCATAAAGGACAGTGGTTAAATGGCAGGTTTCGTCCCCGGTTACAGCGGCGGGACCGCGCCGGACTTGCACCGGCTTCCCTATCAAACCCTTACGGGTACCTGTAACTTCTTTTGTTACTAGAGAACTCTAAAACAAACCTCATGGGCTGTCAAGCAAAATATTCGGTCAAGATGCTGATTCGGCTCAGATCAGAGTTGACATCCGCCCCCGGATAATTATATCTTATTTAGCATAATATCGGGGCAGCGTGGATAATGGTTATGACAGATGGTTTTGGCCGGAATATCAATTACTTACGCCTATCGATCACCGATCGCTGCAATCTCCGTTGCTTTTATTGTACGCCGGTGCAGGGTCTGGTAAAGCTGGCCCATGACGAAATTCTGCGTTATGAAGAGTTGCTGCGTCTGGCCCGATTGGGAGCAAGGTTGGGCTTGAGCAAGCTTAGGGTTACGGGTGGTGAGCCTCTGGTGCGGCGGGGGGTAGCGGGATTCTTACAGGGGTTGCAAGGTATCCCGGAGGTTGAGGAGATCTGTCTGACCACCAACGGGGTACGGCTGCCGGAACTGGCCGAGGCGCTCTGGGCCGCGGGCCTGCGTCGGCTTAATGTCAGCCTTGACTCGCTGCAACCCCAACGCTACCACCAACTGACCGGCGGCGATTTTTTCTTCCAGGTTTGGGAAGGACTGCAGTTGGCTGAGGCCCTGGGTTTTGCCCCGATCAAAATTAATTGCGTGGTCATGCGGGGTCTTAATGATGATGAATTGTCGGCTTTCGCGCGCCTATCGCTCGAATATCCCTATCATATCAGGTTTATTGAATATATGCCGATCGGCACTCAGGGCCAGTGGCACCGCCGCTATTATCTCTCTACCGAAATTATCCAGGCTTATCTAAAACCCCTGGGAAAACTAGAGGAAATCCCCCCCGAGGCCGCGGCTGGCCCGGCCCGGCGCTATCGCCTGCCGGGGGCCAAGGGCGAACTGGGGTTTATTAGCCCCATCAGTCAACATTTTTGTCCGACCTGCAATCGCCTGCGCCTCACTGCGGATGGCCGCTTGCGCCCCTGTCTGCTTTCCGATCAGGAGCTTGATATCAAAACGCCCTTGCGTCTGGGGGCCAGCGATGCCATGCTGGAAGAAATATTCCGCACCGCCATTCGCCGCAAGCCCCAACGCTATCCCCTGGGAGCCTTGGAATCATATGACTGTCACCGCCCCATGGCCAGTATCGGCGGTTAGATAAGTCATTAAGGTTTTAAGGGGGTAAATCCAGGGACCTTAAAACCACACCAACTTTTCTATTGTTTATGCATAATCAAGATGCGCTCAAATTTGGTGGTCTTGGTTCGTCTGCGGGAACGCCGTTCATCAGGAATACGATCATCGAAGATGGTATCAATGATAATTTGGTTATTGGTGGTCTTAACTGCCAGTTCCGCCAGGATTTCTGCAGTGCGACGTTTTTCACCTTCCCGATCAATGTCTCCTAAGACCAAAATACAGTAACCTCCAGGCCTTAGCACCCGGCACATTTCTTGCGGAGAAATAGACATTTGCGGTAAATAAACTTTGCTGCTAGCCGTTAAGGAAGCATCCAGTTCTTTCCAATCGTGGCAACCCAGAAACCACAATCGGAGTCGATTATCACGCGCATAGTCCAAGGCTCCAAAATAAGGTGGACTTGAAATTATGGTATCCACACTCCCATCATTAATAGGTAAAGACATTGAGTTTGTTTGCCATATTTTATATCGACGTTTGTCCCATTCAATGGGCAACAGCGGGTGTCTATAAGCACGTTTTACTTTAGCCAATAATCGAGAACGCAAGTCCCGATAGGCGTACATACTGGGGAAAATATCAGGGGGATATTTGGACTTGCGTAGGTACGGGACTAGGTGGCTGGCTGGATAGGATAAAAAACCTGGGCGGACATGATGTAAAATCCCCAACAAACAAGCAGTTAAGAAATAATTTTCTTGATCTCGTAGGATAGCAAAGGCGGACAAAATTTCTCTGAGGGTATCAGGATGATAGAATTCACAGACAAATTCCGGAACCTTGCTCAAGTCCATTGCAGGAGCCTGAGCTTTTACCTGGTCAACTAATATCTGAGCCCGGGACATTGCTTCCCCTACAGTACTTGGGGCCTCAAGTTTGCCACGCGTAAGTACGTAGGCATAGGGACTAAGGTCATTGGCCCAAGCTTGCCGGTTTGCTAAAGCCGCTTCTAGGGGTACAACACCGGACCCTGAAAAAGGATCTAAAACAATTTCCCCAGGTTTGGAAAACAGCTTTATTAAGGCCCTGGCCATGCCCGATTTCATTTTTCCCACATAGGGAGATAATTGCTGTAAAGAGCTTTCTCTAGCATTAAAGGAACCCCGCCAAAGCCGCGCGTCAAGTTGATCAATCGATTCCTCTTCATTTAGCAAAAATAATTGTCTAGTTTCTTTAACATGAACCTCCCAAACATGATCAGCCTCTTGGGCTTTTTGAACTTGAAACAACTCAAGGATCAGCTTTGGTAGTTTAAGTGTATGTAATGTGTGAATAGGTGGATCAGGGTCAGCAAGTGTAGGAATTCGCCTTGGAAATAAAAAAATATCTGGTGCAGTCCGTAGCCTTCGGCTTGCTTCCTGACCAGGATATTTGGGACATGGCCGGGCTCGGGTGCCGCAAAGTAGATCTTTAAAAAATAATACATCTACAACTTTATTCCGTCTGATACCAAGTTCTTATTCAAATGCAACAAACTCATGGCTTAATACATTGATTAAATTAAGTATTTCAACAGAAAACAGAAAACTAAAAACAGAAAACGGTATGACCAGTTCATTGGTCAGGCGGTTAATAATGGCATGTGCGCCATGGGCCGGCTGATTTACGATAGCACCATCTAAATGGCACCACACGGCAAACTCTTTAGCCCATAACGGCCTTTCAGATATATTAATGCTATTACCCTCTCCCCCTTTTACCTCGATGGCAGTAAAGTAATCTGGATTTCTGGTAATGCAAACCGTGAAATCATAGCGCCTGGTTTTGCTGCTCTGGGTGAAATCAGTGATATAGGAGCGTTGTAATAAATTCTCCAAAACATCGTTCACCAATCCTTCTCTGCCGGTAACCGAGGAGGCGATAAATGTTCCTCGAATACTTTCAATTGCTGATCGAAAAACTAACCCGCTCTTATAATCATCGGGCTGAATGGAATGTTGAAGCAATATTTCAGGGTGCAAATCGTCCAGGTTGGTTAGTAAGTTAATGGTTGGCTTAACCTGTTCGAGTACACGCCTTTCGTGTCTGCACGGCAGAATCAATGACCAGTACCTTTTTAAAAAATCATCCCTGTATTATCGCTTATCTGAGCCAAGTCAGGGCTGCGACGGCCCGAGCAAGCGAATGATGTCGTTGTAAAAAACCAGAAACATCAGCAGCAGGATGACCATCAGGCCGATGGATTGCGCCATTTCCCGATGTTTGAGGGTGACTGGTTTGCCGCGGACGGCCTCCAACAGGAAAAAGACTAGATGACCGCCATCCAGCATGGGGATGGGTAAGATGTTTAACAGGGCCAGGTTAACGCTGAGCACGGCCATGAAATGAACCAGATTGGCGACCCCCAATTCGGCCTGCTGCCCGGCCACCTGGGCAATCATAATCGGACCGCCTAAAGATTCCAGGGGAATCTGGCGGCTGATTAATTTAACCACACTGATGGTGGTGATCTCCAGAATGCGGGCGGTATGGGTTACGCCCTCCCAGAGGGCGACTACCGGGTTGACCCGTGCGACCACGCTTTTATCCGACACCGAGATGCCGATCATGACGGCTGAGACCTTTTCCCCGAAGACATTAGTAGTCTCCATGCGACGCGGAGTTATGGTGCGGCTAAAGGTTTCCTCACCGCGCTGAATGGTTAATTCAATCGGTTGTTCTCCGGAGTCCCGAATAAGCTGGGCCAATTCCTCCCACCGGGCTACTGGTTGCTGATCAACCTGTAAAACCCGATCACCGGGTTGCAGACCGGCCTGGGCCGCAGGCGAGCCCGGCTGAATATTGCCAATTTCCGTAGTAAAATAAGGCATTCCCGAAAAGGTGAAAACCAGGGTAAGAGCGACGATGGAGAATAATAGATTAAACATCGGACCGGCGGCGACGATGGCCACCCGCGGTCCCAGCGGTCGATGGCTGAAGGATTTCGGAATCAGTTCCGGGGGAATTTCCTCCCGGGGGTTTTCCCCCACCATCTTGACGTAACCGCCCAGCGGGATGACCGACAGACGGTAATCAGTTTCACCTACCTGCTTGTGCAATAATTTGGGGGGGAAGCCCAGAGAAAAGACCTCTACCCCCACGCCGTACCATTTGGCCACCAAAAAATGACCTAGCTCATGGACAAAGATCAAGATGCCGATGACCACGATCGTTGCCAGGATGGTTGACATTATGGCTCTACTCCCTCCTCACCTCAGGGGTGCAAATTAAGGCGTCGGCCCCTGATGGTGGTGATATTAAATTATGAGCAAACTCTCGGGCCCAGCGATCTACCCTAAGAACCTGGTCCAGGGAAGTTAAGGCCTGCGCCTGATGGGCCTTTAGGGTCTGGGCGATAATCTGGCAAATCCCCAGGAAGGGCAACTTTTCCGCTAGAAACGCGGCGACCGCCACTTCGTTAGCCGCATTTAGCACGGCCGGCGCAGTGCCCCCGGTGCGGGCCGCGGCAAAGGCCAAGCCTAAACTCGGAAACCGCTCCAGGTCCGGGGGTTCAAAGGTGAGTTGCCCGACTTGAAACAGATCCAGAGGTGGCAAATCTAGCGGCAACCGCCGCGGATAGGCCAGGGCATAAGCAATCGGCACCCGCATATCCGGAATCCCCAGTTGGGCAATCACCGAGCCGTCGATATACTCCACCAGGGAATGAATGATACTCTGGGGGTGGATGTGGACGGCAATCTGCTCCGGGGGCAACTGGAACAACATACTGGCCTCGATCACCTCCAAACCCTTATTAATCATGGTGGCGGAATCAACGGTGATCTTGGGCCCCATACTCCAATTGGGATGGTTCAGGGCCTGCGCCGGAGTGACGGTGGTCAACTGCTCCCGGGAGTGATGTAAGAACGGCCCCCCCGAGGCGGTCAACCATAGACGGCGGATATCTTGGGGCCGATGTCCCTGCAAGGATTGAAAAATGGCACTATGCTCGCTGTCAATCGGGATGATCGTTATCCCTTGCCGCCGGGCTGCGGCCATGACCAGGGGGCCGGCCATCACCAGGGTCTCTTTGTTGGCCAGGGCCACCGGGATGCCATGCTCCAGGGCCGCCAGGGTCGGTTGCAGGCCGACCGCGCCCACCATGGCCGAGACCACCAGGTGGTTTTGCGGATCAGTGGCCAGGGCCATGGCTCCCTCGGTACCCACCAGGATTTCCAGGCCATTCTGGTCAGGCAAAAGTTGGGCCAGGGCCGCGGCGCTATCAGCATCCTGGACTGAGACCCGGGCAGGCCGGAACCGGCTGATCTGCTCTGCTAACAACCGGACATTTTTCCCGGCCCCCAGACCGAGTACTGCAAATTCTTCCGGGTGTTGGGCCACTACTGCCAAGGCATTGCGGCCGATGGACCCGGTTGACCCCAGGATGGCTAGATTTTTCATTTTACCTCAGATAGGCTTGAAACCAGTCGGAAATCTGTCCTTCCGATTTTATCAAGCATGATTCTCTTATTTTGCCAGAGCCTCATTATTATAATGTTTTTCCGGTGCAGTTAAAAATAGCAGATGGCGTGCTTCATCAGGAAAAACAGCTTGATATAATAGACTCCCGCCGCGGCAAATAACAGGCTGTCCAGCCGGTCCAGCAGCCCGCCATGACCCGGCAGTAAGCTGCCGGTGTCTTTGATCTGGGCCCGCCGTTTGAGCATTGAAACAAACAAATCCCCTAATTGCCCGATCAAGGCCAGGATGAGCGCCAGTCCGAACAAAGTGGGAATATTGATACCATTCAGGAGCCAGCGGCCCACGGCCACCCCGACTACCAGGCTGGCAATCAGCCCGCCTAGCGAGCCCATCATGGTTTTGCCGGGGCTGACCGCGGGGTAAAGTTTGCGTTGGCCGAACCAGCGGCCCGCATAAAAAGCCCCGGTATCGTCGGCAAAGATCACTAAGAGCAACCATAACACCCAATATTGGCCACCCGGTAACACCCGTAGCCAGATAAAGTGGCCGAGCAGGAAAGGGACATAAACCAGTCCCAGACAACTCAGTCCCAATTCCGGCAATAACCCTGGAGAGTATTCAAAATTAAGCAGATAGAACAGGAAATAGACGAACAGACTGAGGATGAGCAGAAATATCGGCCAACTCTGGTGAAAGGCGCAAAAACTCCAGGTCAACAGCAACCCCAGCCCCAAACCCAGAACCTGCTGGGGCCATTCGATGTTAGGCAAGGCCAGGGCCAGATACTCCCAGTGGGCCAGGCCGCTGACCGCCAGCATGAGCAGGGCAAAACTGAGCCGGGACCCTTTCAGGAGAATGAGAAGCAGGATCGGAATGCCGATCAGCGCGGTAAGCCAACGTTGAAGCTGCAACATTACCTCCAGCGGGTCGGGCGGGCTTTAAAGTCAGGTTCTGGTGTGTAAATAACTTCCTTTCCCGGAACGCAGCTGCCAGGAACGAAATAATAGCCAGCCACCACAGCCGACGGCCAGCAACAGGGCAATGACCTGGGTCAAGGGCATACCGGCCACGATCACCGGACCGCGAAAATCACCGCGGAAAAATTCCACCACAAAGCGGATCAGCCCGGCTAAGGCCAGATAAGCGCAGGTCAACTGGCCAGCAAAACTCTTCCGCTTCCGCAGCCACAAGATAATGGCAAAATTACCGAAGGCCAGCAGCGATTCGTAAAGCTGCGTGGGATGAATGGGGATGCCCTGGGGAGCCAGAGTCTGCGGGTCGGTAAAGGTCACACACCAGAAGTAATCGCAGGGGCGGCCATAACAGCAGCCGGCCATGAAGCAGCCGATGCGGCCGATCGCCTGCCCCAAGGGCGCGCCGACCGCCAGGATATCAAAGGTTCCCAAGATCGGCATCTGGTGTCGCCGCATATAAAAAATCGACACCATCACCGCCAGAATCACCCCGCCCTGGAAGGCCAGGCCGCCTTTCCAGAGCTTAACCATTTCCAGGGGATTATCCAGGAAATACGCGGGTGACATTAAGATATGTAACAATCGAGAACCGACCAGAGCGGCGACCACTATCCAGAAGCATAAATCATAAATCTGCTCGACCCGAACGCCCAGGCGTTTGGCCTCCCGACCGGCCATGCCGATGCCGCACAGGAAGGCCAGGGCCAGGCAAAAGCCATAGGTGAAGATCGATACCGGCCCTAGTTTAAACAGTATGGGATGCATTGCTAGCTTCCTCCGCGCCCCAAATGGCCAAAAACAGCAGGCCGGCGCCCAGGCAGACCAGACTATCCGCCACATTAAAGGCGGGCCAGTGGTATTGGCCAATATAAAAATCCAAAAAATCAATAATTTCCCCTAAACGCAGGCGGTCGATCAGATTGCCTAAAGCGCCCGCCATGATCAGACCGTAGCCGCTGGCGGCTAGCGCCTCAGTGTCGGGCAGCCGATAAAACAGGTAACCCAGGACGGCCAACACGATCAGCGTGGTACAGGTTAAAAATATACTGGTGAAGGCCTCCGGCCAGTTGGACAGCAGTCCAAAGGCCGCGCCGCGGTTGTGCACATGTACCAGATTAAAGAACTGGGGAATAACCACAATGGAGGCATAGCGCGGCAAGATCAGGCTGATTATGGCCTTGCTGAGCTGATCGACTACCACCCCCAAGGGAACGATCAAGAGCAGGAGGCGATACTTGAGAGAAATCGGCCTCGGGGCAGTGGCCATACTCAGACCTCCAGCACCTGGCGACAGCGAGCGCAGAGGGTGGGATGATCGGGGTCCTCGCCGGTAGTCCGGGAATAATACCAACAGCGTTCGCACTTCTGTCCCGAAGCCTTTTCCACTTTCATAGTAAGTCCGGTGATTTCTTGACTTTCCAGGCCAGACAAAACCTCGGGCCGGACCTCCAGCTCCGAAACCATGGTCAGGGTCAGCAATTCGGGAATGTGAGTCTGAAGCTGATCGTAGAGGGAACCAGTCGCCCCCAGGGTCACTCGGGCTTCCAGGGAGTTACCGATCAGCTTCACCCGCCGGGCCTCCTCCAGGGCGCGATAAATCTCTCCTCTGACCTTAAGCAAAATCTCCCATTTGCTCAACAACTCCTCGTCCGGATATCCGGGCTGGGGCTCGGGAAAGGCCGCCAGGTGGACGCTGGGCTCCCGGTCGCTGCCGGGCAGATAACCCCAAATTTCCTCGGCAGTAAACGACAGGATCGGGGCCATCAGCCGGATGAGACTGGTCAGCAGGTCATACATGGTGCTCTGAGCACTGCGTCGGGCCGGGGCATCGGCCCGCGACACATAGAGTCGATCTTTTAGAATATCCAAATACAGGGCAGATAATTCTACGGCGCAGAACTTATGCAGGCGATGGTAGGCCCGGTGGAATTCGAAGCGATCGTAGGCCTCCCGCACCCGCCGGATGAGCTGCGCCAGCCAGGACAAGGCCAGCCGGTCTAATTCTTCCCGCTCGGCCGCAGGCACTAGATACCGGTCGGGGTCAAAATCAAATAAGTTACCCAGCAAAAACCGGGCGGTGTTGCGGATGCGACGGTAGGCCTCAGTGAGCTGTTTGAGAATCGGATCGGAAAGCCGCACATCATCGCGATAATCCTCGGCCGCCACCCAAAGCCGCAGGATTTCCGCCCCAAAGCGTTGGATCACATCCTGGGGCGCAATGACATTGCCCAAGGATTTGGCCATCTTCTTGCCTTCGCCATCTACTGCAAAACCGTGGGTTAACACCCCCCGATACGGGGCCTGACCGCGGGTCGCCACCGCGGTTAACAGGGCGCTGTGGAACCAACCGCGATGTTGATCCGAGCCTTCCAAGTAAAGGTCAGCCGGAAACCGCAGACCGGGATTGGTCTCCAACACTGCGGCAAAACTGACCCCGGAATCGAACCAGACATCCAGGATATCGCTCTCTTTGTTAAATTCGGTGCCGCCGCACTGGGGGCAGCGGCTCCCGGCGGGCAGTAAGTCCGCGGCCTGGCGCTTAAACCAGGCATCGACCCCTTCCCGGGCAACCAAATCGATGATATTATCGATGATTTCCTGATCAAGCAGAATCCGGCCGCAATTCTGGCAATAGAAAGCGATGATCGGCACTCCCCAGGCCCGCTGCCGGGAAATACACCAGTCCGGGCGATTTTCGACCATGCCATAGATGCGCTCCCGCCCCCAACGCGGCACCCAGGTCACCTGATCAATGGCCTTGAGGGCCTTAGCCCGAAGATCATTATGGTCCATGGAGATGAACCACTGCTCGGTGGCCCGGAAGATGACCGGCTGCTTGCAACGCCAGCAATGCGGATAGCTATGGCTGATCTTTTCCATCCCCAAGAGCGCCCCCCGTTTTTTCAGGAGTTCAATGATATGGGGATTCGCCTCCCAGACCTGCTGACCGGCAAACTCCGCTATTTCGGGAAGAAAGCGGCCGTCATCGTCCACCGGGGAGTAGGTCTCCAACCCATAGCGCCGACCGCTGTCAAAGTCCTCCTGACCGTGGCCCGGGGCAATATGGACCAGCCCGGTACCGGCTTCGAGGGTTACATAATCGGCCAGGATCACCTGCGACTGACGATCAATCCAGGGGTGTTGGCAGATCAGCCCTTCCAGGCGGGTGGCCGGAATCCGCACTTTTTCCACGCCGGATAAACCCAAGCTCTGGAGCACCAGTTCGGCCAAGTCCACGGCTAAAATCAGGATTTCCTCGCCTACTTGCAGGGCAGCATACTCAAATTGGGGATTCAGGGCAATGGCCAGGTTGGCGGGCAGCGTCCAGGGGGTGGTAGTCCAAATTACCAGCGAGATCGGGCGGCCGGCCAGTTCCGGATAATCCGCCGCTAGATCAGATAATAAGGCAAACTTTACGAAGATCGACGGGGTTTCGTGGTCGTAATACTCGACTTCGGCTTCGGCCAGAGCGGTATGGCAGATGTTGCACCAATAGATCGGTTTTTTGCTGCGATAAATCGCCCCAGATAGAGCGATGCGCCCGTATTCCCGTATAATCCTGGCGACATAGTCATTGGTCATGGTCAGGTAGGGATGTTGCCAATCGCCCAGGACCCCCAGGCGGATAAACTCCCGGCGCTGAATATCCACAAACCGGAGGGCATATTCCCGGCAGCGCTGACGAATCTCGGGCCGCGCCAGTTGCAGCCCCTTGGCTTTGGTCTGTTTGTCAACCTCATGTTCAATCGGTAGTCCATGGCAGTCCCAGCCCGGCACATAGGGGCAATCAAAGCCGCTCATCTGGCGCGATTTAATGATGATGTCCTTCAGAATTTTATTCAGCGCATGGCCGACATGAATATGACCATTGGCATAGGGCGGGCCGTCATGGAGAATATAACGCGGCCGTCCCTGATTCCGGGCGCGCAGTTGCGCGTAAAGATCAATTTCTGCCCAGCGCCTTAAGATCTCGGGCTCCATCCGGGCCAGATTGGCCTTCATGGGGAACTTGGTCTGGGGCAGATTCAACGTAGCTTTGTAATCAATGGCCATCAACCGTCTCCGGCCCTGGTAAGTTTATAACTACCAACGGCCAGTTAAAATAAGCACATATATGGGAACTGGTTATTGTTGTAAGATCAAAGTCTTATGGATAACCTGGAATTTTGCTCAGTTTACTGCTCACTGATAACTGAACACTTCCCACTTCTGATTATCGGACGGAATCCCGCGAAGCTAATCCCGAGACCTCACCGTTAAAAGGATCATAGCAAGCCGTTAGGCTTATAATGGCAACTCATCCCGGGTTTTAGTCACCGAAGCCGCGGATTTTTGGAGCATGGCCTGCTCTTCCGGAGTAACCGGCAGCTCCAAAAGCTTCTCCATGCCATTGGCCCCCAGCACTACCGGCACGCCGAAATAAATGTCTTTCAGGCCATATTCGCCTGCCATATAAACCGACACTGGCACCAGACGTTTCTGATCCCTCAGGATGGCTTCGGCCATTTGGGCCGCGGCCGCGGCCGGGGCATAATAGGCCGAGCCGGTCTTGAGCAGGGCGACAATTTCGCCGCCGCCTTTGCGGGTCCGGTCCACCATGGCATTCAGACGTTCCGAGCTGACTAACTGGGTGATGGGAATGCCTGACACTGTAGTATAACTCAATAACGGCACCATGTCATCGCCGTGGCCGCCCAAGACCACGGAGTGCACCTCTTCCACCGCGGTCCCCAGTTCCATGGCGATAAAGCAGCGGAATCGGGCCGTATCCAGGATGCCGGCCATGCCGATAACCCGTTCGCGGGGGAAGCCGCTGACCTTTTTCATAACATAACACATGGCGTCCAGCGGGTTGGCGACATTAATCAGAATCGCTTCCGGGGAATGGGCTACCACATTTTTCGTGACTTCGGCGACGATCTTGGTATTGGTATTCAGCAAATCTTCCCGACTCATGCCCGGCTTGCGAGCCACGCCTGAGGTAACGATGACTACATCCGAAGCCGCGGTCTCTTCGTAACCATTGGTGCCGATGATATTGACATTGAATCCAAAAATCGGACGGGCCTCCATCAGGTCTAAGGCCTTACCCTGAGGCATACCCTCGACAATATCAACCAGGACGATATCGCCCAATTCTCGCTCCGCCAGCCAATGGGCGCAAGTCGCCCCGACATTGCCGGCCCCCACGACGGTAATCTTTTTACGTGCCATCTGGCTTCCTCCCTTTATGTCAACTTGCCCTCGTCTGACAATCAAATTAATTTTTATTCAAATCTTTAAATATTAATGTTTTTAAGTAGGGGAAGCAACCGAAATTTTGTAAGCCGCGGCCCCGGTTGGAATCCGGTACCACTGGAGTTTTAGAAGGCGGAGGACTAGATTGCAATGTTGCCGTTAATACCATACAATATTTTCGACTTTAGGGGGAGCAGTCTGGATGATGGGCATCAAGCGTTACCTGAAATACTTGGTTCTAGGCGGCATATTGCTGGTTCTGCTCGGCGGCGGCTGGTGGTGGCTGGCCGAGCGCAGGCCGCGGGTCCGCTATCAGTTGGAGCCCGTACGGCGTACTGACCTGGAAGTCAAGGTAGTCGCCAATGGCACCTTGAACCCAGTAACCACCGTCCTGGTCGGCACGCAGGTCACCGGCATGATCAAGAAAATCTATGCCGACTATAATTCCGAGGTCAAAAAAGGTCAGGTGATTGCCCAGATCGATCAGGCCTTGTTCAAGGCCCGAGTGGATCAGGCCCAGGGTAATTATCAGGTGGCCCAGGCCAATGTCCTCAAAGCCCAGGCCAACCTGGAGGACGCTCGCAACGATTATCGGCGTTATCAGACTCTGTGGCAACAGAATCTGGTGGCGCGCGATGATTTCGACAATGCTTATACCCGTTATGAAACCAGCCGCGCCGAGTTGCGGGCCGCCCAGGCGCAGGTGGCCCAGGCCGCGGCCAATCTCAAAAGTGCGGAAACCGATCTGCAATATACCACTATCATGTCGCCCGTGGACGGAGTAGTGGTGTCCCGCAATGTCGATGTCGGCCAGACCGTGGTGGCCAGTTTCCAGACCCCCACCCTGTTTAATATTGCCCAGGATCTGACCAAGATGCAGGTTGATACTTCCGTGGATGAAGCCGATATCGGCAAGGTCAAAGAAGGCCAGACCGCCACTTTTATGGTCGATGCCTATCCGGGGCGGAGCTTTACCGGCCAGGTCACCCAGGTTCGGCTGTCTCC
>Ga0164318_10000412_pt1 | contig 32024 bp, 34 predicted proteins | sample GuaBasSedimGuay9_FD_113734 | JGI IMG/M metagenome (GOLD analysis project Ga0164318, IMG submission 113734) | Subseafloor sediment microbial communities from Guaymas Basin, Gulf of California, Mexico - Guay9, Core 4571-4, 0-3 cm | ecosystem: Environmental > Aquatic > Marine > Hydrothermal vents...
CTTCAGTCTCACTATATATATATTTTATAGGCCTAATAATCAAACCAGAAAGAGTTCCATCTAACAATATTAAAGCATTATTCTTACTTGACAAAACATGCATAGCATTTTTAATCTCTAGGATACTCATATAGAGCTTAATTCTTTCTTCAGGTAGCTAAAAAGGCACCAAGACATCCACATCACCCAATTGTTTAAAAACACTCATCTTATCATCTTCTACAATCACAGCCTCAGAATCCACAGCATATATCATAAAACCTTTATACTGTTTAAAATTCATGCTACCGTCTATGGCGGCAATAGGACAAATATGTACACTTCCTGAAGAAAAACTTTTCCATCCAATATCTTCCAGCAAATCTTTTTGTCTCTTCAGCAATAAATCCAGTTTACTCAATATTTTTTCTCGATTAATTAATAAAACATCTAATATAGCTGTAAGCATAACTATCAACCTATTACCTACAAGTTTTAAACAAATTTAAATTAAAAATCAATAAACTAAACCGAAAGTATTTTCTTTATCATTTTCACAACGTATAACTGAAAACAAACGCTCCTATTCTCCTTAATCCCTCTATAATTCTTTCCTCAGACTCACTAACAAAAGTCATCCTAATATGATTTCTTCCCGTATCGCCAAAATGTGACCCTGGGATAACTATAACATTCTTCCGATATAACAGTCGATTCGCAAACTCTTCATCGTCTCTATTCATAAGCTCTAGATAATGTGAAATATCTACAAAAAAGTAAAATGCACCTTCAGGCTTTACTGTTTTTGCGTCAGGTAAATGTTCTTTTATTAAACTATACATAAGATCTCTGCGTTTTTTATATGTTGGAATAACGATATCCTTTAGATATTTTTCTTTAATACCATCTTGATAAAACTTAAGAAGAGCATATTGGCCAACTGTATCAGGAGCTAAGGAAACATATTGTTTAATTTTTTCCATAGCATCTATAATCTCCTTTGGACCAGTAGAGTATCCTAATCTGAATCCGGGAAGAGATGCTTCTTTAGAGAAAGTATTTATAGTTATTGTTCTCTCTCTTGCTCCAGAATATTTATCAACCCAGGGATTAACAGCATCATATGTAATATACTTATATGCTGCATCATAAATAATCCAGAAATCATTATCAACAGCAAGATCAACCAAACCTTTCACAAACTCTTCTTTTATAATTCTACCAGTAGGATTATCTGGACTGAGAAGAATAAAAGCTTTTGTTACAGGCGAGATTATATGTTTTAAATCTTCTAGATTAGGCTGGTAACCATCTTCAACCTTAACTGGTATTTTTCTAACTCTACCCTCTAAAAGCTTTATAGCTTCACTATATCCTAAATATGTAGGATCCATTATTATAACCTCATCTCCTTTCTCGATAATAGATGAAAGAGCTAAAAAGATACCTTCTGTACCGCCATCAGTTATGATTATTTCAGAGGATGGATCATATTCTATACCATAATTCTCCTTTAGATCATTAGATATTAATTCACGTAACTCAGGTAATCCTCTAGTTCCACAGTAGCCAACAGTTTTCTGTGTATCATTTCTGAGTTTATCAACAAGATAATCTATGATTTCTTTGGGTGGAGGCAGACTTGGTGCTCCACCACCAAAGGAAATAATATCGCTACGACGTCTAACTTCGTCTAAAAGAGACGCTATTCTTCTTATAGGTGATGTCTTAATATAGTTTAAACGAGAAGCTGTCGAAGGCATTTAATAACACCATTATTAATAATGTAAGAGACCAGTAATAAATATGATTTAAGAACTACCCGATAAAGAACTATTTTTTATCTTATCAATAAATTTTTTAAGTCTTTCTATGTTCTTTATAGCTCCTAAATTTTTTTGTATTTTAAATTCCTCAACAACGATAGTCTTTAAATCCTCCTTTATGTTAATAGGAGCATTATTATATATATTTAGAGCTTCGTTTATCTTATCTTCTAAAATAAGTGAAAGAAAATACGATGATAAAGGCCTAGTATTAATAGAAAAACCATTTGAAATCAGAACATATCCTGTCTCATAATCAATCTCTACTTTAATGTTAGCATCTCTTTTTTCTTTCAGAGCATCAATAGCTTCTTTAGAAATCACTTTCTCTAAGCCATAAATTGAAGCAGCCTTTTCAATCTTTTCAATACCTTTCTTGTTTTTTCTGTAAATTTCTACGATATCTTCGATAGTTAAGGGTAGATTATAAACTTTACCAAAAATTACAATTGTAGGATTTACACCCCTAATATTTTCTGTCGGCATTCTTAAATCTAAGAAACCATCAAAAGTAAAAACTGGAATTATTTCACTTTCACCATCTGGAAAGACTATTTTCACAGCTTCATCCCATAATTTAGCACTAGTTTCACCAAGAATAAGATGTTTACCGCTTTCCAGTGCTATAACGTTAAGTTCCTTACTCAATAAATTAGCCATACCTTCTGTAAATCCGCCAACATCAAAAACAAGAAAATTTATCCATCCTCTAGATGTTTTTACTGAAATATTTTTTCTACCAAGCACTATAAAACCGTTATTAGTAAGAATGCTTTTTACCTTGTCAACATCTTCAAATTTTTCTTCAATACCTACCCATGACAATGTTTTCCCCAATAAAAATCTTCAACAATTATAATTATAACATACAAAGATAATAAATTAATTAGATTATCTCAAAGCCCTTAAATAGATCAACATCTTAAAAACATTTACTACAAAGATTATAATAGAGCCTCATCCCTAATAGGTGTATCTGCTAATTTTTCTAAAATAAGAATAACTTTATGCAAACCAGAGGACGTAATTATATACTCATCATCTATTTTATAACTTATACTTTAACTAAGAATAGAAATTATACCCTCACCATACATTAATTAAAAAACTTTAACAATTTTTTATCTCACCAGTATTCTTATTACTCTTCATGTAAATAATCCAAAAATAATATAACCTTTTTATTTAAACCATAACTTGAGGTCATGATGATCCATTGCAGCGCTTAACTGTGATGACAAGGTTTCCGGCCTGAACCTCCTATTTATTTATTGAGATACTCTACAACTTTTGGAAGCAATAACCATCCATGTTCAATTATTCCTAATGATCCCTTAAGACACTCCTTCTCACTAATTTTACTGACCATATCACCCTCAATACCAGGCACATATAAAACTACTGGAACAGGATCACCACTATGTGCTTTTAAACTAGGAGGAGTTGCATGATCTGAAGTGACTAATATTGCTGTATCATCAAGATCAACCATTTCAAGTAGTGGTTTAACATAATATTTATCAATCAGCTCTATTGCCTTCACCTTTCTATCAATATTGCCATCATGACCTGGTTCATCAGGTCCCTTTAAATGTACATAAACAGCATCCATCTTCTCCAAAACTCTAAAAGTAGCATCCAGCCTTAGGGCATAATCCTTCTCTTTATTCTCTGTCGGAGGAGGTACCCTTTCTATATCCATACCTAACAATCTTGCTATTCCTATCTCCACAGGCATTTCTGCTATAGCACCAAACGATAATCCAAATCTTTCATATATTTTCTCAACCTTAGGCAAGCTACCTCCACCATCTCGCATAAGTATAGCATTTGCCTTTAGCTTACCCTCAAATGCTCTTTTTTTATTTACTTCATGTTCGTCCAATATCCCAATCACTTTTCTCGTAAAAATATTAACTAATTCAGCTGTCACTTTCGCCTCTATACTATCATCCAGAGGTTTACACTCCGAAATAATCTTTTGATATTCTTTTTTTGCAACCGATATCTTACCCATTTTCTCATACGCAGGATCAGTATTACCTACATTATCCGACAGCTTATGACTTCTGCTTCCAATTACAACTACAGCTCTATGTCCAATAGTTGCAACAACCCTAGCATAACCATCATATTTCTCCAAATCTAAATTATCGATAGCTTTAGCTAATTCTCTCGCCTCCTCAGACAATAAACTTCTACCAACCCTCCTATCTAAAAGCTTCAAACTTTTGTCTTCAACTGTCGCAAAATTTGCCCTAAAAGCAATTTCATAACCTTCCTTTATCTCGAGTCCTGCTCCAAGCGCTTCAATAGGTCCTCTACCTGTATAGCTCTTATGTGGATCATAACCTAATATGGAAAAAACCGCCGCATCACTTTCAGGAGCTATACCTTTCCCTATCGTATACATCATTCCACATTTTCCCATTTTTGCTATCTTGTCAAGATTTGGCGTATTAGCCTTCTCATAACTTGTTACTTTATCTTTTAATGAATCTGCTGCTCCATCCAAAACTAGATATATGAACTTCATATCAATACACCCATCTTTCAGAGTAATATTATTTAGCTTAGTTTAAATACTTATTTAGAAGAAAATTACATTAATCTAACTATTTTTCTAATCTCATAAAAGTACAAGTAAAGTCATTATATAGAATAATTTTCCTTTTATCCAAAATATTCTTGATACTGCACTCATTGCCATTAAAACATGAAATTGGTATATTTAGATTTATCACTCTATATTGAAGCATATGTCTAGTTGACTTAGGCGGAAGTATCTTACCTCTATTGACAAAGTATCTAATGTCACTTTTAGAAAATTTCGGAGGAATAATATAAATAAATTTATCATCAAAGGAAAAGTTCTTTACAAAAAATATATTGCCATAACCACTCGTTAAAATATACCTTTCAAAACCATATAGTTTCTTTATTAAATCATATCGATTTAACTCATTTATCCGAAATAATTTTCCAAGTATCCAAACATAACCGTTTTTATCATTATTTATATACTCATGATCTCTACTAATTTCTTCTAGAGAAAAAGTATCGAATAGTCTACCGAGAAGAAAATGAATATTATTTCTTCTAAAAGATATTTTTCGAATCCATCTATCAACTTTTATTGAATCATCGTCATAATTAACTAGCATACCAATGATCTTATCATATCCCATTTTTTGAAAAGCCCATACTCTATGTGCACCATCTAATATTATGTTATCATCCTGAGAAACTATTATAGGATTATATAATACTTTATCATTATATAACTCTCTCACTAATCTTTTAGCATTTTGCATAATTATTTCTTCGTGTTCCTTTAATTCATATACGTTTAGCAAAGCAAGTTTAATTCTTCTCCTACACCTATCGCTTAATTGCATTATTTTATACATATTAGTATAACCTTGTACTATTAATCGCTATTTATTACCTCGTTGTATTAAACATGTACATTAAAATATTAATTTTTCTACATTATACGTAAACGTGATAATCATGGAAAACATCAGAATAGGCACTATAGATAACCCAGAAAAATTATGGGATGTTCTAGAGGTAATGAAAGACGCATGGCAAATGCCAGACTATACAGAAGCTGTTCCACCACATTTTTTAAGAGCGATACAAGATAATGGCGGATTACTTCTTGCTGCATATAACGGTGATGAAATTATTGGCTTTGTACTTGGCATAATAGGGAGAGAAAATGATAATTTTTATCATTATTCACATATGGTTGGCGTAAAAAGAAAATATTGGAGAAAAGGAATTGCTCTACAGTTAAAACTCTCTCAGCGTGAATGGGCTTTAAAAAATGGTTATAAATTAGTGATGTGGACATATGATCCTTACCAGGGTCTAAATGCTAACTTTAATTTTTCAAAACTAGGAGTTATTTGTAATAGATATTATGAAGATTATTATGGAATAATGAAAGATGGAATTAATAAAGGGTTAATAACCGACAGATTTAAAGTAGAATGGTGGATTGATAGTTGGTTTGTAAAAGAAAAAATAAAAAAGAAAAAACCATTCTTCGAGAAAGACAAAATTTTTAGTATAGCATCACATGTTGTTCATACATTTTTAGACAGTGAAAATGATAGAATGATAAAGAAAATCGAATACAATTTCTCAAACCGATACATATTGATCGAAATCCCAAGTGACATAAATTCTTTAAAAAAGAAATCTGTGAAAAAAGCAAATGATTGGAAGATCAAACTTAGACCTGTTTTTAAAAAGTATTTTGAGAAAGGTTATATAATAATAGACTTTTATACTATGAAAAATGGGGAAGAAAGAAGAAATTTCTATCTTCTAGTAAGAGAGAAAAAGGAGAGGATACTAAATGGAGAAATCTTTAAGGATTAATAAAATAAAGCTCTACTTAATTAAATTACGTTTACAACAACCATTTGAAACAAGTTTCGGAGAAATATGGGATAAACATACTCTTCTAGTAGAAATAATTAATGACGATAATATATCTGGTTGGGGAGAAATAGTCTCTGGAGAGGGGCCATGGTATAGTTATGAAACATTCGAAGTATCAATACTTATATTTAAAAAGTACATTGCACCACTGATTTTAAAAAACGACAAAATAAACTCTAGAAATACATTCGAGTTACTTTCAAGAATTAGAGGATACAATATGACAAAAGCAGGTATAGAGATGGCTATCTGGGATCTTGAAGCCAAAATAAACAATTTGTCTCTTTCAAAATTTATAGGAGGTAACAAAAATAGAATCAAATCAGGTGTAAGTATAGGAATCAAGAAATCTGTAAATGATTTAATAAACACTATAGACTATAGAATAAAAGAAGGATATGGTAGAATAAAAATAAAAATCAAACCTGGCTGGGATATAAATGTCCTAAAAAAGGTACGTGATGTTTTTCCAGACATTGCCCTCCAAGTCGATGGTAATGGAGCCTATACTTTAAGACAACATTTAGATCTTTTGAGAAAAATAGATAAGTTCAATCTTTTAATGATAGAGCAACCTTTGGCATATAATGATATATTTGATCATTCTATACTTTCTAGGAAGATAAACACACCTATATGCCTTGATGAGAGTATAAAGAATATCAGTGACTTGAAAACAGCGATAATGATAGGAGGTCTAGAAATATTAAACATTAAACCTGGGAGAATAGGAGGTTATTCACAATCACTTAAAATGATAAAAATATCAAAGTTTTTCCAAAAAGGATGTTGGATAGGAGGAATGTTAGAAACAGGTATAGGTAGAGGACATTTAATCGCTTTAGCTTCATTACCTGAAATAAATTACTTTAACGATATTTCAGCAAGTAATAGATATTGGGAAGAAGATATTATAGAGCCTGAATGGAAACTTAATAGTGACAGCACAATAAATGTACCAAATAAACCTGGTATCGGCGTAAATGTTATCCTAGATAGAATTGAACAAAAAACTGAGAAGGTTTTTGTGTTTGAAAAATAGAGAGAATTTTTCGTATATTTTTATCGTAAGACCCGGAAGAGAAAATAAGGTTTTAAAGGACCTATACGATCTTCTTTTTCCATTTGATACAAGTATAACCCATGAAAATTTATCTTTTCCAAGTGCAATTTTTATAAAGACAAAAATCTCCCCTGAAAAAATGAAACTGTATCTACAAGAGTATCCTGTCAGACACATTATTAATGTAAGATATATAATAGTTGAGAAAAAGATTAGTGATATATTTTTAGAAGATATTTTTCATTTTAATCAAAAATTCAGTAATATTCCATTAAATATCTGTACATGTCAAACTAGATTTCATGGTATTAGACATGAAATTAAAAAGAAAATAGAAGAAAAAATTAAAAAACATTGCAAAAGGCATACCAAAGAAAAATGCTTTTTCGACGTTTTTGAAGATAGACTATTAATCTCCGTAAAAATATTTAGTATCGGAAAAAATACTAAAATCTGACACTTAATCTATTATATTAGAGGAATATTTAGGTATTGATTATATGTGGGTTGAAGATATATGGTTTAAAAAATCTAAGATATTTCGAGATGAACGTAAACTAATGTTTGATTATATTCCTAAAGTGCTACCTCATCGAAAAGAAGAAATGCTCAAACTCGGAGAATATTTTAAGGAATTCATATTAAATCCTGGATCAATATCTGTAAAGGTCATCTTAGTTGGTGGAATAGGTACAGGAAAAACTGTAGTAGCTAAAAGCTTTGGAAAAAAGATCGAAGAATTTTCACGAACTAAATCAAAAAGTGAGATAAGATATGCCCATGTAAACTGTCATGCTCACAGAACACTTTTTTCAATAATGCAAAAAATATCTGCCGAGCTTAGATTATCGATACCTAGAAGAGGTTTTAGTAGAGAGGAACTGATATATCTACTATGGAACTATCTGGAAAGCTCTGATAAGTATCTTATAGCGACAATAGATGAGGCAGATTTTTTGGCCAGGACATCAGGTTTTGAAGCAATATATGAACTTACAAGACTTTCTGAGATTGTTAACAAAGAGAAGATGAGAATAAGTTTAATTTTCATATTTAGAGATCTCTCTTCTCTTTTATCACTTGAAAAAAGCGCACAAAGTACTTTATCACACAATATAATTAGGTTTGAACCATATACATCGGATCAAATATTCGATATTCTCTGGGCTAGAATAAAAGAAGAGGGGGCAATATACGAGGAAGCTATTAACGATGAAGTAATTGAACTAATTGGGGAACTGGTCGGATTTGACAAAGGCGGAACAGGGGATGCTAGACTTGCTATTGAAATACTTCACAGAGCAGGTAAATATGCTGAATTTGAAGATAGAGAAGTTATAATTCCAGAAGATGTTAGAAAAGCTTACAATGATGTTATACCCTCTTTTCCTAAGGAAGAGATAAAAGCATTAAAACTAAACGAAAAAATCTTACTTTTAGCGCTCGTTAGACTACTACAGCGTAAAAAATACATTACAAAAGTCCCCTTAGGTATATTGGAATTTGAATACAACGAACTTTGCGAAGAATATGGAATTAAACCTAGAAGACATACAACTTTATGGGAATATGTACAGCATTTAAAGAATATGGATATTATTTCGGCAGAAAAATCAAAACGTGGTTATCGAGGAAAAACAACACTTGTAGGTATATCTTCTGTACCCTTACAAACTCTTGAAAAGTTACTTAAAGAAGAAATTGAAAGAGATCTAGGCATTAGTTAAAAATATTTCCCTAAAACTTCTTTCAGATATATTCATACTTTTAAGAATTTTACGTAACATTGAAGGATTTTCATCGCCTATTATTTTTAGATAAGGGATTACCTCAGTCAAAATCTTCCTAGAAGACATATGAAGGTTTTTGCTAATGCTTCTAATAATGCTATTCATTCTTTCTCTTTTATTCCTTGATCTAGATAACATACGTAGTTTTTCTGGAAACTTATATTTTACAAACTTAAAGGGTGGTCGTTCACGTGCACTACTAACTCCTACAGTCATTAGTTCCAAAACATAAGGTAATAAACTCCAGTATTGTTTTCTTTTAATCCTACCAAGATAGACATCTGCTCTAGACAACATATCATAAGCATCGGCAATTGCAATGATACTGGGCCAATACTGATATATTATGTTTTCATTCAACCATAGCATAAGCATCTCATAATCTAATGATGGCATACTCAAAACCATGCGTGCTGTTTCTGGACGCCTGGCAGTTAATACTTGCCTTACAACCTCAAACATATTCAGTTGCTTAGCTCTATAACCTAAAATATCAAGATCTTCTAAAGAAATTGAAAGCTTACCGGTCGATATTATCTGTAAATCATTTATAGCAGCTCTAAGATCACCTCTAACATTATCAGCTATAGCACTTAAAACTTGGTAGCTACACTCTATTTTTTCATTTTTACATATGTTTTGAAGAACTTTTATGATATCCCTTTTACCTATCTTTCTAAACTCTACTAACTGACACTGATCCCTCAAAGGCCTTAACTTAGGATCCCAGGGATCATTAGCAGTCAAAACTACAGGAAACCTAGAAATCCTTATTAGTTCCAAGATCGTTTGTAAACCTCCTCTATCTTCCTTTGGACTTATACCGTCTACTTCATCCAATAATATGATCTTACCCCGTTTGCCGAATAATGAAGTCTCAGTAACAGCCCTAAATATTCTTCTTCTAATCGCTTGAGATGTTCTAACATCGCTTGCGTTAGCCTCAATAAGCTCAAGATCATATTGTGCTGCTGCTGCATATACTAAACTAGTCTTACCAATCCCTGGAGGCCCGTACATTAACAATGCTTTTTTACTAGGAGTTCCCCTCATCCATTTATTCAGCCAAGCCACAAAGGCTTTCTTAGCCTCTGGATTACCTATAACTTCATCTATTCTTTTAGGTCTATATTTTTCAACCCAAGGAATTATTCTCGTAGACATCGCTAGCTCCTTTTAGAAAATACCAATGCTATCTTTGCTAAAAGAGCATTTAACTGTATTTCATCGTCAGCTCCTTCAACAATCCTATAATTTGCCTCACCAACTAAATCTAATAGCGTTGCTCTCGTATAGTTATCAATATCTGTAAATGATCTACCAGATATCACTTCTCTATGAATAAGTTTTACAACATCTACACCAGACAAACCATATGAATACATTAAACTCCTTAATTTATCACGAGCTGATAATAAATCACCTTTCACTGCTGCTTCAATCATTTCTCTAACTTCTCCGGGTGTTACTTTTCCAAGTGCTTTATAAACTGTGTCGGCATTTACAACTTCTCCTATAGCTGAAGCAGATTGAAGTGTATTTATAGCTTTTCTAAGATCACCTTCACTTTCTTCATAGATAGCCTCTAAACCATCTTCAGTTACTCGAACGTTCTCTTTCTCAGCTATATATCTTAATCTTTCAATTATATGCTCTTTAGGAAGAGGTTGAAATCTAAAAATAGCACATCTAGATTGTATTGGCTCTATTATTTTAGAACCATAGTTTGCAATTAAAATAAAACGAGCCGTTCTTGAATACAACTCCATGGTCCTTCTTAAAGCTTGTTGAGCATCACCGGTCATGTTATCTGCTTCATCCAATATGATAAGCTTGAAAGGTATCTCACTTAAAGGGACAGTTCTAGCATACTCTTTAATTCTTGATCTTATAATATCTATTCCTCTTTCATCAGATGCATTTAACTCAAGTATATTATCTCTCCATACTTCTCCATACAGATCATGAGCCAAACATAAAGCAGCTGTTGTCTTACCAGTACCTGGAGGACCCACAAATAATAAATGAGGCAAATTTTTATCCCTAACAAATTCTTTTAACCGATTAACTATTTCTTCTTGATCAACCATATCATCCAAAGACTGCGGTCTATATTTTTCAACCCATAACTCAATACTCATATCATCTACACCTAATTAATTAATAAAGAAACAACTCTACTTATTAGTTATTTATAAAATTAACTAAAACAATTTATGTTTATTAACGAGCAGCGTAAGCTATTCTCTCAATCTCTTCTTTCTTTCTAATCGCATAACTTGCAGTATCTCCATAAGCAGCCGCAACAATTTCATCGGCTAAACATTCTTCAATAGTCTTAGGATTATTAAAAGAACATTGACGGGCCCCATCTCCAATAAATCTTAACGCTAAGTCTATACGTCTAAGAGGAGCTACATCAACTGATAAATGATAAAGAATGCCTCCATAAATTATCCTAGTAGTATCTTCTCTGGGAGCAGCGTTTTCAATAGCCCATACAAGGACTTGTATAGGATTCTTCTTCGTTCTAAGCTCAACTATTTCTAGAGCTCTCTTAACAATATTGGTAGCTAACATCTTCTTTCCAGCATTCTTTCCAGGACGCATCATTTGATTTATCAATCTCTCAACTATAGGAACCTTAGCTTTGTAAAATCTTCTTTTTTCATGTCTACCCTCAGTGTGAGGAACTAAAACAGGTTTCAGACTTATATATTTCCTTAAACTAGGATCTCTTACTTCTACATCAGATACTGTCCACTTATTTAAAACTTTAATATCCTTTCCATCCAGCGTCGTTAACTTTTCCTCAACCACTTCCTCGGCCATAAAGCATCTGCAACTTATTTTTAAGCCCAAGAATTTAAACTTTACTGAAAAAAGAATAGATATATTTATCCTTTAACAACAGCTAAGGGTGTAGCCCGAATAATCTTTCTTGCAATGCCAACATTATCAGCTACATCTGCCACTCTATCAACATCCTTATATGCTCCCGGTGCTTCCTCAGCTACAACAGCAAGACTTGCCGCTCTAACAACTATACCTTGTCTTTCTAATGAATGTCTTATCTCACTTCCCCTGTATTCTCTTTTAGCTCTAGCTCTACTCAATAATCTTCCAGCGCCATGTGGAGCAGATCCAAAAGTTATATCCATAGACTTGGGAGTGCCTAGCAATATATAAGATGCTGTACCCATAGAACCAGGAATAAGTACTGGCTGACCTACATTCTTATATTTTTGAGGAATAAGCGAATGTAATGGAGGAAAAGCTCTAGTTGCACCCTTTCTGTGCACAAAAACTTTAATATTTTTACCATCCACTTTATGTTCTTCTAATTTAGCTATATTATGAGCAACATCATAAATAATATGCATACCCAGTTCATCTGCAGACTTCCTGAGCACTCTTTCAAATGCCTGTCTAGTCCAATGAGTTATCAATTGCCTATTTGTCCAAGCAAAATTAGCTGCAGCTTTCATAGCAGCAAAATAACTTTCTGCCTCTCTACTAGTTGTAGGTACAGATACAAGTTCTCTATCTGGAAGAACCATATTATATTTTCTAACAGCAACCTCCATAACTTTAAGATAATCACTACATACTTGATGTCCTAAACCCCTACTACCTGTATGAATCATTACTAATATTTGTCCTACTTCTTCAACGCCCATAACTTTAGCCGCTTTCTCATTATATATCTTATCTACTCTTTGTATTTCTAAGAAATGATTACCACTACCCAATGACCCTAACTGATTCTTTCCTCTATTCTTAGCTCTAATTGAAACCTTATTAGCATCTGCTCCCTTCATAGATCCATGTTCTTCTATAAAATTAGGATCTTCTTCCCATCCATATCCTTTACTTACAGCCCAATATACTCCTTCCTCTAAAACCCTATCTAACTCATCAATCGAAACCCTTATTTTTCCACGAGACCCTAAACCAGAAGGCATATACAAATAGTGTTTCAGCGAGCTCTTTGAGAAAAGGTTTTATATCCTTCTCTCTCAAATTTGTTCTAATAACCCTAACACCACAATTTATATCGTATCCTACTCCTCCAGGACTAATAACACCTCTTTCTGCATCAAATGCTGCCACTCCACCTATTGGAAAACCATATCCTTGATGTCCATCCGGCAAAACTATAGAATATTTATATATTCCAGGTAACATTGCCACATTAGCGATCTGTTCAAGGGTAAGATCTGATTGCATTTTTTGTAATAAAACTTCATCAGCAAAAATTCGTGAAGGAACTCTCATTCCTCTCTTATAATCTTTAGGTATCTCCCAGACATATTTATCGATTCTTTTTAATTTGATTGACATATATATCACCTAAAAGAAATTATGTTTTCTATAATTAATAATATTTTTATGATATAATCATAAAAATAAAAATTATGAAAATATATGTTAGGCGTAAAATACTTTTCGATGAGATATTATCTTTTATGAAAAATCCTCAACTTTTACAAAATACAAATCTATCAATAGAAGATGTTAAAAAAGCTTATCTCGAATATGAAGAAGAAGGAGAAACAGATCTTGAAATAATTGAACAAATCCCATACGGAACTTTTCTAAAATTAATGCAACCTAAACCAGTCGAACTTATTGAAATAATAAAAAATGAACAACTCTATATATCTGAAATTGCTAGAAAACTTAATCGATCAATATCAAACGTATATTACGATTTAAAAATTCTTAATAAACATAAAATAATATCCTTTAACAAGTCTGGAAAATATTCGATACCAATACTTTTATTGAAAGAGATAAGAATCAACATTTAAATATCAACAACAAATCTAGCGACATATCCATGATCCTCTCTTTTTATTTTCATAAGATGATAAGTAGCCGCTTTTACAGCTGTTCGTGATTCATGTTTTTCACTATTATATTGTTCTCCCCATACACTAGCCTTAAGCTTAAACTTAGAATTCTCCTGCCAAATTTTATGAACTTTAAAACTTGAAAATAAGAGAGCCTCAGCATCAAAGAAATATATTAAGCTATCTATCCAGTTATATAATAAAGACAATAAATCTATTCCATCAATATTTATATCACGTAAAACCTTTCTCTCAACCTTACTAGTATCTGTCATTAATTCAAAAATAGCAAGTCCAGCATTCTCAAAAACTTCTTCTAACGTATTACCTTTAACTTCTATTAATACATCAGCTGTATGAGGCAAAAACCTGATTTTCTTGATATCCATATAACCACCAATTATGGCGCCGGGGCCGGGATTCGAACCCGGGCGTCCCATAAAGGACATGGGCTCTCAAGGCCCACCCCTTAGTCCACTCGGGCACCCCGGCTACTAACAATTATTTCATAGACAAATATAAATTTAAAGCATTAACCCTTATAATCAACAATAAAATTTATATTGTTTACTGAATGAATCCTATAGGTTAATATTAGGGTTGTATGTATGAGCGAAGAATTTAAACCTATTGTACGTTTAGCAGGAGTAGACCTACCCGGTGAAAAAAGTTTAGCATACTCAATAGCAAGAATTAAAGGTATAGGTATAAACACAGCTTATATTGTTTTAAGAAAACTAGGTATACCCCCCAATACAAGACTAGGATCATTAAGTGAAAGTGAACTAAAGAAATTAGATACGGTACTGAAAAATATAGAAAAACTGGGTTTACCTCCATGGATTCTTAATAGGCGCAAAGATCCTTTTCTTGGTATGGATAGACATCTAGTAACTTCTGATCTTGTACTAGCTGTTCGTGGTGACATAGAGTTCATGAAGAAAATACGCTCATGGAAGGGTATTAGACATATGTATGGACTTAAAGTTAGAGGTCAGCGTACAAGAACTACTGGTAGATTGGGTCTCACTGTCGGTGTAAAGAGAAGATCTAAATAGGTGATGCAAATATGGGCGATCCCAAAAAACCACGTAAAAAATGGGAGGGTCCTACTCATCCTTGGATTAGGGAAAGATTACAAGAAGAGTTAATCCTAATTGGCCAATATGGATTAAGAAATAAAAAAGAGCTATGGATAGCTCGAACTTTTTTAAAAAGAATAAGAGGTTCAGCAAGAAGACTTCTCGCTTTACCTGAAAATGAAAGAATGTTACGTGAAAAAGCATTAATAAAAAGACTTGTAGCACTAGGTATCTTACCTAGTGAAGAAAGCACACTAGATGATGTTCTAAGCCTTACAGTTGAAACAATATTAGAGAGAAGACTACAAACAATCGTATATAAAAAAGGATTAGCCAAATCTCTTTTCCATGCACGACAACTAATAACTCATGGACATATAATGATAAATGGTAGACGTGTCAGAAGCCCTGGACACTTAGTAAAAAGAGATGAAGAAAACACCATTACATTCTATCCTTTATCTCCTTATATCAAACAGTTAGAAAAAGAACAATAAAATATTAATTTAAGGATATTTGATAAATAGGTGGGATTATAATGTCTCAAAAATATAAAAAGAGAGGTAGCATCGGAATAGCTTGGATTTATGCAAGCTACAATAATACAATAATACATATTACTGATATATCGGGAGCAGAAACAATTGCAAGAGTTTCTGGAGGAATGATTGCAAAAGCTGACAGAGACAAACCAAGTCCTTGGGCAGCTATGCAAGCCGCAATAAGAGCAGCAAGAATAGCACTTGATAAAGGTATAAAAGTTGTACATGTAAAGGTAAAAGCTCCTGGTGGATATGGCCCTAAAACACCGGGACCAGGTGCTGGACCAGCTATAAGAGCATTAGTTAGAGCAGGTTTAATGGTCGATAGAATAGAAGACGTTACTCCATTACCAACAGATACTATTAGAAAACCAGGCGGAAGGAGAGGAAGAAGAGTCTAGAAGTCCTGTATTTTTCTTTGTTCTAACCATTCTCTTAATAGACCATATATTATCACTGGTTTTTTCTTAAAACACTTAACATTATTTGCTCCTGTAAGAAAAATAGCTATTTTTAATTCTCTAATAAATATTTTCATGACCTCCAAAGCCTCTTCATAACCTCCATTATATACAGCTCTAATCATTGGAAGAGCAATACCACAGATATTAGCTCCTAACCTCAAAGCCTTAGCCATACTTATTCCATCTCTTATACCACCGGTAGAAATTATTGTTAACCTATCTGAGACACTTCTTGTTTCCAAGATACTTATAGCCGTTGGAATACCCCATTCTGCAAAATCCATAGCTATCCTTTTTGAAAACGTATCTTTAGTCCTTAAAGCCTCAATCTTTGAAAAAGATGTACCTCCTGACCCCCCTACATCGATAATATTTACACCCACCTCAACCAATTTTTCGGCTACTTCACGAGATATACCAGCTCCAGTTTCTTTAATTATAATGGGGTAACTGGAGTTCTTGACAAAATACTCGATTTTCTCAAGTATTCCACTATAATCGGGTTCTCCTTCAACTTGAACAGCCTCTTGTAAAGGATTTAAATGAATTGCTATAGCATCAGCCTTAATCATTTCGCCTAACTTATCAAAGTCATCTAGTGAAAGCCCCTTCACAAGTTGACTGGCACCAATGTTACCTATTACTGGAACATTTTTAGCTATTTTCCTAACTATAGAAAAACTTTTAGCCGCATCAGATTTTTCAAGAGCTATACGTTGGCTACCGACACCTATTCCTATTCCTATTTCTTCCGCTACCTTTGCTAAATCTCTATTAATTCTATATGCTAGATCTGTACCTCCAGTCATGCCTGCAATAATAATAGGAGCACTTAGCTCGTATCCTAGAAAACTTGTTACCAAATCTACATCTTCAAGATTTATCTCTGGAATAGCATTATGAACTAATTCAACATACTCGAAAAAAGTTGTCTTATATTCAAATTCAACATTCTCTTTCACAGATAAAATAATATGCTCATTTTTCCTCTGTTCGATCATTTATATCCCCCAAGCTTTGAAAAATTATTACTTATAAAAAGCAATGCTTGCATAAGCTACGACAGATGAATAATCACCAGTAACATCCCCAGACGACGCATATTTTAATAAAACACCCTTTTCTACATCTATTTCTTTTGCAACAACCATTAAAGTCATTACAGGCCCTGGTCCACACATACTTATATCATTTTCTATGACAACATCAAATAATCCTTTATAATCTAGATCCAATATTTTCGATATAGCTAAATAATCTTTTTTCTTAGCGATTCTTGACTCAACATAATGAGAGAAATCGCTACTAGCCACAACATATGCTTTTAACCTATGCTCTAAAATTATTGAAGCTATTGCTTCCCCAAGTATCTTAGATGACTCAGGATTTTGCAAAAGCATCGATACAGGTACAATAGATATATCTGAACCAAATATAAACTGTAAAAACGGTATCTGCACCTCAATTGAATGCTCATACATGTGTGCTCTATCATCAATCGACACTATGCCTGATCGTTGAATGATTTCTTTCGAAATATTTTTATCAATTTTCACAGTTCCTAATGGAGTCTCCCATGCATCATATGAAGATAATGCGATAGGATCACCAAAAGCGTGATGATTCGGACCAAGTATAAAAACAAGATCTGGTTTTCCAGATAATGCCATTTCATAATAACCATGAGCAGCTATTGGGCCAGAATAAATATATCCTGCATGTGGGGCAACTATACCAACTAATTTACCTGTAAAACTTTCCTTTGATTCAGGTAATTTTCCCGGACCAAGTTTACTCAAAAAATGTCTCTTTATTTCATCTAAGAGATCATCATGATCAGAGGGATAAAACTGACCAGCAACAAAGGGCTTTCTTATACTAGTATACATAATTAAAATATTCTACAAGAATATTTAAAGTGTATTTAAATAACTCACACTATTTCTCCTGTCGCTAATACCTTTGCTTCAAAATCACTGGGCGGTATAGGTAGCTCTCCATCCGGAGGAAGCTCACCTCTAACCCTTAAAACTTCTCTAGCTAGAAGCCAATATACAAGTGCCAAAGACTTTCTACCCTTATTATTTATAGGTATAATGAAGTCAATAAAACTTATCGGACTATCAGTATCACATAATGCAATAACAGGAATACCTACTTTAGCAGCTTCATCAACAGCTTGGGAATCAACTCTCGGATCAGTAACCATCAATAACTCTGCATCAATATAGTTTCGAAGCATTGGATTAGTAAACGTACCTGGCGGAAAACGACCAACTATAGGTTTACAACCTATAAATGAACAAAATTTCCTTACAGGTCTATATCCATATTGTCTAGCAGAAACAACAACAAAACGTGAAGGCTCATATTGTGTAATAAATTTTGCAGCAATCCTTATTCTTTCATCAGTTTTCCTTACATCAAGCAGGTATAATCCGTCTGGCCTAACGCTATAAATAAAGCGCTCCATAAATTTACTCTTCATTCTTGTACCTATTCTAGCTCCAGCAGCTAAATATTGCTCCAATGGAATTAACAATTGAAGTTCCTGTTCTCCTTCAATTTCTCCTTTATCTATGTTCGATTCGTCATATTCATTAGACGCCATAACCTGAAACACCACTTCATATTTTCTAAACAAGGTATTATAAGTTTTTATAATCTCAACTATCTATAGCTTTTTTGTCTTTTTGCTCTAGCAGACCTTCCACGAGGCTTTTTAGGCTCTGTCTGTCTAGGATCTTCAATAAGTAAATGTCTATCATAACGATAAAATAATTCCTTTAGCTCTTCTGACCCCGTCCATTCGACTAAGGCTCTCGCGATTGCTGTTCTTAAGGCAGACGCCTGACCCATTACACCACCACCATATGACCTTCCAATAATGTCAATCTTTGATATTATCTCTTCACCAGCAAGGAATATAGGCTCAAAAATCTTTAGTCTAACAGTCTCAGGCTCAATTATTTCCAGAGGCATACCATTGATCAAAATTCTTCCTTTACCTTCTCGTATCACAACGCGAGCCCGAGCCATTTTCCTCCTAGCAGATGCCACTATAACTTTCATTCGATCACCTTTCCTCCAAGTAACCTATATAACTCGCCTAATGTTACAAAAGGAATCTTATTATTTTTAAGTTTTGCTTTAGGAATCTTTTCAATCATATCCATTTTAATATCTTCGGGAATCCCTATATAGACCCTTAACCGTTTATACGCTTGCCTACCTCTTGATGTCTTCCAAGGAAGCATACCTCTAACAACTCTCTTAAAGAAAAGATCGGGTCTTCGTTTAAACTTCGGACTATTTTTCTTAGGGTTATAATATGATACCCACTCAGTTATCTTTTTACGATATTTCTCCTTAACTCTTTCCGGCTTACCTGAGATTATAACTTTCTCCGCATTAACAACTATTATTTCCTCACCTTTAAGAAGTCTTTTAGCAATGATACTGGCAGCTCTACCCATCACAGCTCCATCGACATCTATTATAGTGATATTCTTAGCATTAACCGATGTATTAGACAATTATTTTCACCCCACTACCTTTAGGATTTTCCTCTAAGAGTTTCTTAATAGTGATAACTTTACCAATCTTACTTATTTTCTTATATGCATTTTCCGAAAAATTCCACGCAGCAACAGTAACTGAATGATCGAGAGTGCCAGAACCCAAAACCTTGCCAGGCACTATAACTATGTCCCCTTCCTTGGTATATCTATTAATCCTACTCAGATTCACTCTTACCCGTTGCCTGCTAGGTTTTTCAAGTATTTCAGCTACCCTTCTCCATATATTTGCCTCATTTTTAACAGCCGCTTTCTTTAACTCACTTATCATCCTTCTTAAATGTATGTTTGTTGACCCCGTTCGTTTCATAATAATCCCACACTAACATATCTGGCAATTATTAAAAAATTACTCAGAAATTAATTTTTCTAATTCCCTAACAAAGCTATGAGATTTAACCGTTAAAACCTCAAGTGCAGTGTCCAAAATCATTTCAATTGGAAGAACACCTAAATTAGATATTTTGAATATAAATTTAGAAGAATCCCATTTTATCCTTATAATATCTGGACATTCTTCTTCACAAGCCCTACAAAGTGAACATTGATAAAGATCGGTAACAGTAATTTTACCATTAGTTATAACCAATACGTTCCTTGGACACACCTCAACACATCTTTGACATTCATTATTTTTACACTCTTCTTTTAGTATCTCAATTATTGGCATATACTTATAACCTGGAGAAGTAACAGGTTGCCATTTTGCATGCTCTCTCCCTACACCCATTTTAGCATATGCCTCTAAAACTATTTTCTGACCCCGTTCAAGCTTTACGATAGGAATATTCTTTGATACAGGTTCAATAGTAAAATCAATATTGATCGGAAACTGAGACAAAGACCCTTGGAACTTTAACTGACCTGATGTAACAGTTATAGGCCTATCAACAGCCTCAACCTCTAAAGTAAAAAGCATTACACAGTCATCACGTTTACCTTCAAAATAACATTCTTTTAACACCTCATATATTTGAGGATCTATTTTCAACGGAATCATTCCTAACCGATGAGCTATAACTTCATCAAATAACACAGAAGTATTCTCTAAAAATACTACTTCATCTATCGCAAGTATTGGTACCTCGCTAAGCAAAGCTCTTCTAAATGAATTAGCAAAAGCTGGAGTCACATTTTCAAGTAGGAATTCAATATCCTCACCTTCCTTCTTTAAAATCTTTATAGATGGATCCACGTTAATCACTTCATTATAACTTTCTAGATGATTTTAGAAAATGAATATATATATTATTCTATCGGTAACATCTGTGCTTTAACAAAAATTGCTCCACATCTATCAACTCTATCCGTAACTATATAAGGTTTCAAAGGAGGATTATCTGTCGGTGCAAAATCCAAAACACCAACTATATCATGTATAACAAAACCAGCTTTTTCCAATAATGTTTTAATCTCATCAAAACTGTAAATTTTTGCTAAGCTAAGTATAGGCTCACCCTTTTTAGCCAAATCTATATAAAATTTTCCCCAACTACTATCTCTGTTGATAAACATAATAATAAGCCATCCATTTTTCTTGAGAAAAGATCTAATAGATATTAAATCATCCAAAGGTTGATCTAAGAATTCTACAACAGTTACCATGAAAACAAAGTCAAATATTTCATTCCTAAAAGGAGCATATTTAATAACACTACATACACTGTCTAGACCCCTCATACGTGCTCTCTTCAACATATTATAGGCTGGATCCAAACATAGAATATCTTTTATGTTATCAATCCGATAAACTTCCTTAGCAAAAACTCCCGTACCACATCCAAGTTCAACGCCTCTCCCTTCTTTAGGTATTAAACGAAACAATGCCATAGATTCAACAGCTACTACATATTGTCCTAGTGGCTGTTTATACCAATCATCATAATATTCAGCATATCTGTTAAAGATATCAATAACCTTTCTAGACATATTTCGATACCTTTACCATTATATTCAGTAACTCTTCTGGATTTTTACCAAGAATAACTATCGAAGGTTCAACACCAAAACCACCAACATGATAATATGCATTATAAACATTATGTTCTTTTTCGATAAAATCAGCAATTGGACAGATAGCTTCTTCATATCCTTTTATTCTTTTTATACTAAGCCCCATATCTTTCAATTTCTCAAATATATGTTCATCGCCTCTTATATTCACTCCAGCCCTTACATCTCTGTCAAATTTATGAGCTTTATATAATACTAAAGCTAGGTGCCGTGACCCTCCATATACAACTCTACCACATATCTTAGGTCTCCCTAAACTTTTTATCACCCTACCACTTAGACCTGCAATATCTCTAACAGAACCTATTGTTTTTTTACCATAAACCATATTCAACCCAACTTCAGGTATAAGATTAGTAATCTCACGATGATTTTCTAACTCTTTTAAAACCCTATTAAGCGTATTGACTATAGGGTCCAGTGAATCAATATAACCATATAAATAATCAAAAGAAGTTCGAGAAACTTTTTCTATAACAACATCATCAATGATTAAACGTCTATCATTCACAAATGTACCCAAAATATGACAATTAAAACCTTTTTCTCTACACTCATCAATAAACCTTTCACAAGAAGACTTCTCAACAACAAGTATTAATAAACCAAAATTAGGAATTGAATACAACTCATTTATTTTCACCATCCTTAATAAATCCTTGTTAATTCTAAGATGTTTAATATCAGCCTTAATTCCTAAACCAAATTTTTCTACAATATCCAGTAATCCTCTAGCTAATCCACCCTCAGAAACATCATGCATAACTTTAACTTCATCTCGTGACAATGCAAATAATGCTTTAGGAATAGGAGTTAAGTTACGCCATATATCTAAATATTTCTCATTAACTAATCCATTTAAACTACCTAGCCAGAGACTCTCTTCTCCATACTCACCCATGAGTACTAAACAATCACCTATCTTTGGTCGCCTAGCCTCTCTAATTTTTACACCTATAGCAGTAACATTAATTACTGGAATCTCAACACCGTAATAGAAACCTGTATGCCCACCTATAATTTTAACATCATATTTTTTACATTCTGTTTGTATACCTTCTAAAATTTTTTCAATAATATCCTCATTTGTATTTGGAGGTAAAATAATGCTATCAATAATGTAAACAGGCTTCCCCATAGAAACGACAATATTTGATACACTATAATGAAAAGCAAAAAAACCCAAAGTTTCCAGAGGAACCCCTAGTGCTGGATTAGTAGAAATAATTAAATCTTCGCCATAATTCCATTTGAGAATATTTGAATCTAAAATAAACTCATTATTCAGTTTCCTAAAAATATTCTTTAAAACATCATGACCTACTTTACCTAGATACATAAGAAAAACCAATAATAAATATTCAAAACTCTATTAATTTTAATATTTCCTTAAATACAGGAAATTAACGAACTGGCTTTTGCTTTCTACCAAGTAGAATTTCTTTAAGAGAAACACCGTTTACTTTTATAACCTTAAATCGTACTCCGGGAAGATCTCCATAAGCTCTTCCCTCTGGACCTCCTATACGTTCTATGATTACTTCATCATGCTCATTAACAAAATTAAGTGATCCATCACCTGGCAAAAAGGCTGTTACTATTTTACCATTCTTTATTAATTGTACTCTCACACATTTTCTAACAGCAGAATTAGGTTGCCGTGACTCAATACCAACTTTTTCAAGCACTATTCCTCTACCCATTGGAGCTCCTTCTAGAGGATCATACTTTTTAACAAGCTGATGCATTCTCCTCTTATAATAGATATCACTCCATCTAAACTTTTTACGCTTCCTTACCATTTTTCTTGCAGCAAACATACCTTTGGGAGACTTCGATCCTGGCATAATACATCACCCATTTCTTTCTTATCGGTTTACACAATCATTTTTAAGGTTTTTGTTAAAAATTTTCATTGCACAATCACACTATCTACATCAAAATATCTCTTGGCCAAAAGCTTAGCTCTAGCTATATTTTTACCTCCCTTCCCTATTGCTATACCCTTCTGATTAGCTGGAACAGCAGCTACAACAGTTTTCCTTCCCTTTGAATCAGTCCTTACTTGGATAGAAACCACCTTTGCGGGAAACAAACTATTTTTAATCAGCTCCTCGAGAGTATCAGCAAATTCTACTATCTCTATATCTTTTCCTAAAAGCTTTCTAAGACGTCTAATATTTACTCCATTTCTGCCTACAGCCAAACCAACCTGTCCTTTCTTGACTAAGAATATTACTCTATCATTGGCATCATCTATAACACAGTCTAGTACAGCCGTCCCTGTAATACTTTCAAGTAAAGAAATATATTTCATTTCAACATCTGTTATTTTCACGTTAGGCAATTTATTCACCTTTAACTAGATCGAGAATATTCGACTCTCCTGGATCAATAATAGCAATTGACGAAACCATAAAAGGTTTATTACAAATAGCCCCCAGATCCCAACTAGTACCAGGAAATACATATACAGGAATATTCGCAAACTTACTAAAATGCTCAATATCACTCCTTACATTTCTTGGAGCATTAGCTGCAACAATTATCATCTTAGGCTTACCATTCAACAATGCTTTAATAACTTCCTTAGAACCCAATATTACTTTGCCTGATTTTATCGATGTTTGTAGTTCTCTAACAAAGTCAACCATATTATCACCTCAATCTTACATAGGCATCAATTATTGTTCTTTAGGATTAAAACCATACTTCATTAATAACTTTACGATACCAGTACCAAGAGGTATAGGCCTTGAGCCAATAATAACATTTTCTGTAACTCCACGAAGATCATCAACCTCCCCCCTCATAGCAGCATCTGTTAAGTGTTTAACAGTTACTTCAAAAGCTGCTCTAGCAAGTACGCTTGCTTTTTCTCCAGCAACACCATGACGACCAACCTGTCTAAGTCTCCCAGTAAGAGTCATAGCATCAGCAATTAACATAATATGTCTAATATCTACATCTAATCCTTGTTCGCTTAAAACATTACTCATCTCTTCTATTATCGCTGTACGTGTAGCTTCTATACCTAGAACCTCTAATATTTCACTTATATTATTTGTTCTCGTTCTCCTTATATCTACACCTTCAACCTGTAAAACAGCTGCTAGATTTGAACCTTCAGCTATAATCATATATTCCTTATTTTCTTCGTCATACCTAATAATAGTATGATTTATTCCTTTTATTCCCTTCAGTCTTAATCCAAGAACCCTATCAAACATTCTTCTAAGCCTTGAAATATCATCTATACCCGTATAAAATACAATAGTGTAATCACCCTGTCTTTCTATTCTACCCTTTTTTCCTTTTATCCTATTAAGCATCTTTAATACATCTTCTACCGTTACACCCCTATTTTCTAACATTTCTGGATCTAAGTCAATTATAATCGAAGACTCTAGATAATCTAATGTCACATCTTTAGCTATATTTTCAACAGTAGTTAACTCAATTTTCCTAGCTATATCTAAAACTTTATCCTTATCATTTTTTACATCATCCTCAAGATAAATATGCATTATAGGTGTAGAGGGGACTCTACGAGCATCAACAATCTCTATAAGTCTAGGCAATCCAAGAGTAACATTAAACTCTCTTACACCAGCAAAGTGAAAAGTCCTAAGCGTCATTTGAGTACTCGGCTCACCTACCGATTGAGCAGCCACCATTCCAACAGCCTCACCTGGATCTACAAGCGAATTCTGATACCTCCTAACAACTTCATTAAGTAATTCAGTTGCTTCCTCATGATTCATTTCATTCTCAATTATTTTACTAATAAGTTCTTCTCGTAGATTCTGAGGCAAAATATATGAATATCTTTCGACTAACGCAAAAGCCTCTTCATAAGAAATCCCTCTCGAAATCCTCTTTTCTTCCTTTACAGCCTTGACAGTTTTCTTCTTCTTCCGAGATGCTCTTTTTTTAGATCTAGTAGTTTTCTTAGCTTTTTTTCTAGGCAAACATTATCACCTCATACCCCTCTTAGCGAGAATCTTCTTAACGACCTTATCAATATTTACAGCCTTGCCATGATCACTCTTAGAAGGATCTATACCGTCCTCACCATATCTTGGCTGAATAACAAATACCTCAGAGGACCTTACACTTCCATCATATGCCACATAAAAATCTTGTAAAGCATTAGCAAGCCTCCTATACATGTATCCACTTTGTGCCGTTCGAACAGCTGTATCAACAAGTCCTTCACGTCCAGCCATAGCATGGAAGAAGAATTCTGTAGGCGTTAAACCATTTTTAAAATTACTACTAACAAATCCACGAGCTCTTGGACCTAGATCTCCTAGTTTAAAGTGAGGCAATGTCCTATTTGTATAACCTCTTTTTACACGTTCTCCCCTGACCGCCTGCTGTCCTAAGACCGCAGCCATTTGAGTTATATTTAACATGTTTGCTCTAGCTCCAGTTCTAGCCATTATTACAGCATGATTAGACATACCTAAATATCTACTAGCAATCTCACCAGCTTTATCTCTAGCCCTAGACAAAGTCTCCATAATCTTTGCCTCTAACGACTCCTCAAGAGTCTTACCTGGTAACGCTGTTAACTGACCGCTTTTCATCTTCTCAATAAGTTCGTATACCTCTCTTTCACCCTCTTCCAAAACCTCTCTAATGTCTTTTAATGCATCCCTTGGTATATCCATAGTATCTAGACCAATAGTAAATCCATGTAAATCAAGATATTCTACAAACATCTTAAACATACCATCCATTATCTCTCTAGCTTTATCAGAACCATATTCTTTGACAATCTCATGAAGCAATGTCTCAGGTCTTTGAGCAACTATAGAATTTTTATCAAGTACACCTATAAGAAGCTCACCATTCCATACTAGAACATACCCATCATTTTCACATTCTTCTTCATTACATATACCTCCTGACCCAGTGACGGCAGCCTTACCTATATAATCTAAATCCTTCGGTAAGAATATACTAACTAATTGTTTTCCTGTCCAATATTTATTTGGCTTTAATACTGCCGGCTCTGGAAGCTCTCCTTTATATCCAGCAAGATAAGCTAGTCGAGAAGCAATATTCTTATCCAACAATGTGTCTTTTCTAGTAAGCAGATACGCACCAGTTATATAGTCATGGATAGCTCCTATTATAGGTCCACCATATCTTGGAGAAAGAATCTGTTCCTGTACAAGCATCAAGGCTCTAGCCTCAGCTCTAGCTTCCTCAGTTTGAGGAACATGTAGATTCATCTCGTCTCCATCAAAATCGGCGTTATAAGGAGTACAAACAAGTAGATTTAATCTAAATGTTTTATATGGTAAAACCTTTACCTTATGAGCCATTATGGACATACGATGAAGAGAAGGCTGACGATTAAATAACACAATATCTCCATCCTTTAAATGTCTTTCAACGATATAGCCGGGCATCAATGCCTCAGCTATAGCATCTCTATCTTTAACATATCTTAAATCAACTCTCCCACCGTCTGGCCTAATAACATAATTAGCACCAGGATGAACAAACGGGCCATTACGCACAAGCTTTCTAAGTTCTTCGACATTCCATTCAGTTACCTTCTCTGGAATGACAAGTACCTTAGCTATTTCTATGGGAACACCTACCTCATTAATACTAATGTTGGGATCTGGAGAAATCACAGTCCTAGCTGAAAAATCTACACGTTTACCCGCAAGACTACCTCTAAATCTACCCTCTTTACCTTTAAGTCTCTGAGCCAGAGTTCTCAGTGGTCTTCCAGACCTATGTCTAGCAGGAGGTATGCCTGGCAACTCATTATCAAAATACGTAGCAACATGATATTGTAAAAGCTCCCATAAATCATCAATTATTAAAGGTGGAGCACCCACCTCTATACTTTCCTTCAATCTTTGATTAATCCTTAGAATATCGACTAACTTATGTGTAAGATCATCCTCAGATCTCATACCAGTTTCTAATGTTATAGAAGGCCTAACAGTTATTGGAACAACAGGCAACACAGTTAAAACCATCCATTCAGGTCTAGCCTCTTTAGGATCTATACCAAGAACTTCTAGATCACTATCCGTAATCCTTTCTAATCTTTCACGTATCTCGTTAGGACGTAATTTAGAAGAAACACCATCCCTCTCTTCATAAAAAGTATAAGGTTTCTCAAACTTTATTTTAAACTGAGGAGCACCACAATGAGGACACGAAGTACTTTTCATAGCCTTTTTAGCAATACTTTCAACATATCTATGCTTTAAAGTAGTCCAATGTTTTTCATACTGTTTAATCTTAGCTCTAGCCTTCTCTATCTCATCTTCAGGCAATAGAAGTCTGCCACATGATCTACATGTAGCTCTTAGAAGCGTATGAATATTCTTTGCAAACTCTGGATGAACAACCGGTCTAGCTAACTCAATATGACCAAAATGACCAGGACAAGACCCTGGAGAATTCCCGCATGTCTCACATCTAACACCAGGCTCCACAGTACCTAATCTTCTATCCATTAATCCTCCACGAATAGGCATTCCTTCCTCGTCATATGTTTCAGGAATAACTATAGCGGTGACAGAAAGTTTCCTAATCGTATCTGGTGAAAGTAAACCAAATTTTATAGCTCCAATAATTTTTTCTTCCTTAGCATCATTATAAACCATACTCATACATTACACCTCTACCTTATCTTTTATAACTAAACGCGGAGCAATACCCAAACCTATCAACTCCTGTAATAAGAGTTTAAATGCATAAGACACAGAGACAGCCTTAAGAGAACCCTTCTCTTTACAAATTGGACATACATACTGATTCCTCCTAGCATCAACCCATCCTATAAAACCACAATTTTCACATACATATATAGTAGTTTTATCAGATCCCTCAATTAACCTCTCCTTTAATAAAAGCGCCGCACCATGACCAACAAGACAATCCTTCTCCATTTCTCCAAATCTTAAACCTCCTTCACGCGCCCTTCCCTCAGTTGGTTGCCTTGTCAAAATTTGAACTCTACCACGAGCTCTTGCATGCATTTTATCCGAGACCATATGATGAAGCTTTTGATAATAAACAATTCCAATAAATATCTCAGCCTCTAACTTCTCTCCAGTTATACCATTATACAGGACTTCTTTACCATCACTTCTAAAACCAAGTTTTAACAAAGCCTTTCTCAGTACTTCCTCAGGAGTGCCTTCAAATGCTGTTGCATTTATAAACTCTCCGCTTAAAGCAGCTACTTTACCAGCCAATGACTCCAATAATTGTCCAACAGTCATTCTTGAAGGTATTGAATGTGGATTTATTAAAACATCTGGAACTATACCATCTTCAGTAAACGGCATATCTTCCTGAGGCATAATCATACCAATAACACCTTTTTGTCCATGCCTTGAGGCAAATTTATCACCGAGTTCAGGAATCCTTAAATCTCTCACCCTGACTCTTACAAGCTTATTTCCTTCTAATGACTCAGTAATAATAACCCTGTCAATTATGCCCTTTTCACCATGTCGCAAACTAATAGATGTATCTTTACGCCTTGTTCCAGTTCGCATTTCAAACATGCTGCTAAAGAATCTAGGAGGACTGGTCCGACCAATTATCACGTCTCCGCCTCTAACCTCAGCCTCCGGGAAAGCTATACCATCTATTACATCCAAATTAGTATATGCTTCCTGGGATCTATAGTCTAAGACCTCGTCACTTGGAACTTCTATTCTATCCTCTTGTCCACCCGGATATTTTCTTTCCTCTGCTTCATATGTTCTAAAGAATGTAGATCTTGCTAAACCTCTCTCTATTGACGCCTTATTAAAGACGATAGCATCCTGAATATTGTACCCTCCTCCAGTTATTAAAGCCACGATAAAATTTTGTCCAGCTGGACGATTATCTAGATTTATTAGTTCAAAAATCTTTGTTTTAACAAGTGGTTTCTGAGGATAATGTAATAGATGCATTCGAGGATCAAGTCTATGCCTAAAGTTAAGAGTTGAAATACCTAAAGACTGCTTAGCCATAGCTGCTTCATATGAATTTCGAGGAGATTGATTATATTCAGGATATGGTATAATTGATGCTACAATTCCTAAAATGGCAGCCGGTGTAATTTCAGCATGTGAATGTTCACTTGTTACATGATATATATCCTCAGCAATATAGGCATTCTCCTCTTCTTCTGCATCTAGATATTCAATTATACCTCTTTCAATTAAGTCACTCCAGGTCCATTCACCTCTCCTAATCTTATCTATATGAACAGGTTTTAATTTAAGCTCCCCATTTTCGACTATTAGTAGAGGTCTTCTCACACGTCCAGCATCACAATTAACATAAATTTCATCAAGATAATCACTCTTATAATGAGCTATATTTACCTCGTGATGTATCTTGTTCTGTCTACGCATGTTTCTGACAGTCTTTACAAGCTTTTCACCGTTCTCATGAACTCCTATAAGCCTGCCATTTAAGTAAACCTTACTTCCTTTGATACCCTTATCTCTTGCTTCCCATATCGGTATTACACCTAAACGATATATAAGTAAATCATAAATCTCTCTCTCATCAATACCTATAGATAATGTAGCCAAAAGCGCCAAATTCTTTACCAAACCACAATTCTGTCCTTCAGGGCTCTCTACCGGACAAAGTCTACCCCACTGAGTTGGATGTAGTTCCCTAGCCTCAAAATGTGGCTGTGTTCTACTTAAAGGAGAAACAACTCTTCTCAAATGACTCAATGTTGATAAGAAATTTGTCCTATCAAGTATCTGACTAACACCCGTTCTACCACCAACCCAGTTACCAGTAGCCACAGCATGTCTAATTTTATCAGTAATAACATCGGCTCTAGCCAGAGTAACCAAGTTAACATCACGACTTCTACTTCTATATCTTTCGAGCTGATAACGTAGATCTTTCACAAACTGCCTAAAAGCCTGTCTGAATATCATTGCCATTAAATCTCCAGCAAGCTTAAGCCTCTTATTAGCATAGTGATCCTTATCATCAACCTTTCTATATCCGAGAACAGTTTCAATTAATTTTTCAACCATTTGACCTATAAAATATGCTTTATCCCTTCTATTCTCTGGTTTATTACCTATATGAGGCAAAAAGAAGTTATCTAAAATCTGTTTAGCTCTTTCTATCCTTATCCTCCTTGGCTGACCTATAGCAACCCTAGATCCAATATAATCTAACGCCTCTTCAACAGTACTTGCAATCTTAGATTGCTCTAATAAAGAGGGAACAAGTTCATCAATAACCTCATCATTATCGCTTATCGCGTTAACGATCTCTTTATCCGATTCTAAACCTAAAGCCCTCATCATAACAATTAATGGTATCTTAGAGGGTATTGATGGAATAGTAACATGCAGCATACCATCTTTAGTTCTTTCAACAGTTACAGGAATTCTATATGCAGCTGTAGATGAAAAAACCTTTGCAGTATGCGTAACAGAAGACCCTGTACCTCCAGTATCAACTAAAACCCTATTAACAGCCAAATCCTCTTGTGTTATTAAAACCCTTTCAGAACCATTAACGATAAAGTATCCTCCTGGATCTTCTGGATCCTCGCCCATTTTAATGAGTTTATTTCTATTTACTTTAGATAAAATGCATTTAGATGACCTTACCATTATTGGCATCTCACCAATATATACACGTGTAGTTTCTCTTTCTTCATCATCTACAATCAATGACATTTCTAAATAGATAGGAGCAGAATAAGTCAAGTCTCTTAAACGAGCAATCATCGGTGTTACAGCACTTTCGGAGCCATCCGCTTCTCGAATCTTAGGTTCTCCAACCTCTATACTTCCAAGCCTTACCTTTACACCAGGAATCTCAGTCTCAACAATACCTACCTCATCAACAATCTCCTGTAAAACATCGTCAATAAAATTATTGTATGAATCCAAATGCTGTCGAACAAGGCCTTTTTCTCTAATAAAAGCATTTACTAGAACCCAACCAAAATCTTTAGGAAATGACCCATTACCCATACTCTCACCTATCCAGGCATAACAAACCTAAATGCGACAGATTTACCAGACGTTTTACTTTTTCTAATTATCATTATTACGTCCCCAGGTTTTGCACCAAGAGCTTTAGCCATAGGATCTGAAGCAAAAATCCAAGGAATCTCACTTATCCTAATCTCCATTCTCCTAAAAATTTCTTTTACTTCCTCCTTTGTTAGTAACCTTGCTTCAGGGACTAACTCATGTTTGAGAATATTAACTTTTCTAACCAAACAGTCCCACCATAAACATATAAATCCTCAATCAAAACCTTTTACAACTATATAAAATTTATATTTTAAGTTTATGATGCGGCCGCCGGGATTCGAACCCGGGTTCTGCGGCGATCCGCGCCGC
>Ga0164318_10000414_pt1 | contig 31989 bp, 33 predicted proteins | sample GuaBasSedimGuay9_FD_113734 | JGI IMG/M metagenome (GOLD analysis project Ga0164318, IMG submission 113734) | Subseafloor sediment microbial communities from Guaymas Basin, Gulf of California, Mexico - Guay9, Core 4571-4, 0-3 cm | ecosystem: Environmental > Aquatic > Marine > Hydrothermal vents...
CAACATTTGCTTTCACAAAAGGTACTGCCATTCCTACACAAATGAATTTGCTTTGAACAGCAACACCCAGATCCCCTGTATTGGGATCAAATCCACAAATCGAGAAAGTCATAATATTGATTACTTATTTGTGTTCTACCTTATTAAAAGAGATGTATTTTAAAAATCTCACAACAAGTATTTATTATGAAACCCTATTCCACAGCTTATTATTTATCTAGAATTTTTGGATTTCTTTTAATTTTCGAAATTTTACATTATTTGTACGATTTCTTTCCAAATATTGTTATGCAGATCTTTAGTGGGATAAATGAATCTGTTTTTCAACATTGGAAAATTGCATTTTACAGTTATTTATTGTTATCTGCCATAGAATTCGGTATTTTTTATAAAACACTTTCTCATAAACAGCAATTTGTTTTTACTCACCTTTTTGGTGCGATACTAACGCCTTGGATAATATTTATTTTGTGGTATATTGCGCCAGCTATTTACGGACCAATTGGTAGGGTGTGGGTTGAAATATTATGGGCAATTAGCTGTACTATACTCACAATTTTCATTATCACGGTTTTTGAAAATCAAATAAAAGAAATTGAGTGGAATCGATCATCCCAATTAGTAATTATGCTTTTAATGCTCATTTTGATTCTGGAATTTACGATTTTTACCTTCCATCTTCCTTGGGCAGATATTTTTGCTGAACCTTATTCATAATCAGAAAATGAAAAAAAATAATTTTTAAGTAGAAGTTCGGCCAATATATCAATATGCAATCAGAAATTACTTCTCCAGGACCTCTTTTAAATGATAAAGGCCATCTAGTTCAAACTGGATGGGCGCGTGATCTCCTTTTAAAATATGAACGAAGCCGAGTTCATGCATCGGCACTCCGAATTAAGGAATGGGATTATTACGAAATTAGAAATGATAAATTTGGTCTCATTTTAGTTATTTATGATGTAGGCTATCAAGGTAAAATTCAAGCTACTTTTTTAGATTTTGAACGTCACGAAACCTCCGAGGCCAGTGAAGTAGAATGGTTTTCGAAAGGAAAACTAAATTTACCCCCATCCAGCAATGCGGGCGATATTCGTTATCAAATTAAGAATTCGTCTTGGGAATGCGTTAAACATAAAGATCATCGTCAATTTAAATTCAATTTTCCCGATTATTTTGGAGGTAAAGGATTTCAAGGTGAAATTAAACTAATGTGCCCACCAGATATGGATTCGATGGTCAATGTTATTCCTTTTTCTAACCCAAAACATTTTGTTTATGCCCAAAAGGCAAATTGTATGCAAGCTTTTGGAACATTTAAGGTAGCAGATAAAGAATACACATTTTCAGATGAACTAAAAAGTTATGGATGTTTAGATTGGACTAGGGCAGTTTTTCCTTATAAAACTACATGGAGATGGGCTTCTGCTTCAGGTGAAGTTCAAGGAAATCTATTGGGTCTTAATTTTGATTACGGTTTCGGTCTTGAATCCAGCAAGAATATGATCTTTTTCAATCATAAGGGGCATCATTTGGATGAAGTAAAATACTATTGGAATCCATATAATGTTGAAGATGACTGGATCTTCGAAAGTAACGATGACCGGGTCCAAATGCATCTTCATCCAACCTTTGTAATGGTTGATGATAATAACTTTGCTATTTTACGGATGAAAGTCTTAAAGGCCTATGGATATTTTACTGGAACCCTGGTGCTTGATAATGGAGAAAAAATTGAGATTTCTAAGGAAGATAAATTTTTCGGCCACGCAGAATATGCTGAAAATCGGTGGTAAAATAGAATATTAGCGAAACGGTAATTTTTCTCAAAAGGATTTAAGTTAATGAAAATTTTTTTATCTACCTTTCATTTTTTACAATTGTAATGAAAATTGTGGCGGGATTTTTCAGAAAGGGAAATCTACATAAGTGGAAAAAAACCTTCGGATTCTTATTATTAATCATATTTCTTTCGTCTTCCATAATTCAAGGAGCAACATGGTTTGTTAAAGGTACATCCAATGAATCAACTATCTTCATTCCCACACAAACTTTAACTTTTTCATCTGAATCCGAAATTATATCTTTTGAAATTTTTAATTCTAAAATGTATGCAATCACATCAAATGAAGTTATTATTTATGATATATCTGATTCGCTTAATCCAACTGAAATTTATGAAATTCCAGTGAATAATTCCATATCGACTGGGACTTTATCTGAGAATGAGCAGAATCTTAAACTATATCTTTCCCTTTCTAACGGAAGCTTACTCATTTTTGATGTTTCTGAACCAACTTTTCCAAGACTGATGAAATCACAATCTATTAACCAAACATTTTCCCAAATTTTGGTGAAAGATGTTAATATATTCGGAATGACCAGTAAATCTGTATATTTTTATAATATATCCCAAGAGAATCGGATTAATTTTGTAGGTAAAATATTTGGAACCCAAATACATGCAATTCAATATGATTCACCTTATCTTTTCATTGCTCAAACACAAATCGGTCTACAAATCGTAGATTTTTCAAATTTTACGCACCCAGTAAATCAAAGTTGTATAGAAGATGCGGTAGATGGTTTTGATCTTGCATTGGATATACCGAATGATATTATATATCTTGCAGCAGGTAAAGCTGGAATTCTTTCGGTATATATTAGTAATATGTCAAATATAGTTGTGGTAAATAAACTAAACCAGACGGTTCCTGTAAAGAATGTATTCTTGAATGGAAGTTTTCTTTTTACTCGTTTTGATTCGGGTGGTTTGTGTCTATTTTATATTGATCTTCCTGGTTATCCCGTACTTGTGGATTACTTGGAGAGTACCAACACATATGGTAAAATTAATCTTAGTGGGACAACCCTATTTGTGCAAAATTACCCTAATGAAATTCAAATCTTCGATTGTAAAGGAATTGAAGGATATCTTTCCAATAGCAGTAAAATTAAGCTAAAAACTATTCTTCAAGTAGGAGGATTCTTATTGTTTTTTATGATTATTCTTGCATTTATTGCCAAAAAGGTATCTCCCAAATATTCAGATTGAAAAAGAAACAAGGAAAATTCATCTCCACAAAGTTTTTTGGAATGTAGAGCTTGGAGTAACTGAGCACTATGGTTTTCGATGTAAAAGATTTGGTCGATTATATTTCAACCGACATAATTCCACCCGAAGCCATGATACAGCTCAACAAGTTATTGTTTAAAGAACTGCATGAATATTGTATGGTTTGTGAAGACGATCGCATGGTTTGTGTACTTTCACCCCAATGTCCCAAACGAATTTTACTGAAAGTTCGTCTTCAAGCCGGAGCGAATTATGAAGATTTACCCAAATTTTGTTATTCACAAGCCGTAAATAACATCAAGCGTTATCTGAATAAAAACACCACTTTATATACCCCACAAGATGAACCAATTTTTAACAATGATTTCATCGAAATCATGTTCCCTAAGATGCAAAAAAAATTCAACCAATATTTTAACAAAGAGCCTTCTAAATTACATGAAATTATCAGTAAGAGCAAGATTCCTGCAGTGAATCTTGATTTTCGTTATGGTGATAGGGCAATTTTCGACCGAATTATCTCAAAGGATAAGGTAATCAAAGAAGGTACCTTTCTCTACGATATTGTTGGACCTTTGATGATCATTTGGTTTGAAGGTGCAATTTTTATATCCGATTTCACAACGAATTTGACCATAGTGAACGCAAAAGATGATATTATTGTAAATTTGCGTATTATTGATATCGTTTTTCATACTTACTGTGCAGAAATGGATATAGAAGGGATTACTATCGTAAGTGGGGAACATCAAATTACTTTAATCATGAAAATTCCATTTAATCAAGTTTCTCCAGATTATCTTCAAGAAGATTCGACATTTTTTTTGGAATTTTTTGAATTTTTACAACAAAATTACTTTGAAATCGAATTAGCCGAAGATGAGCGTAAAAACTTGACAATTACCCTTAAATACCAAAATCTGAATCATTTTTTGAAGCAAAATAACCTTCAATTTCTAACATATGGCCAAATCCGTCAATTACTGACATATGTTAATAATCTTCGACAGAAAGTTCCTTTAAATTCCCAAAATAATTCGACATAGGAGAATAAAAATATGGATAACATTATGGAAGAAATCTTTGCCTTATTAGATAAAAAAGACTACGAGGCTGCAGTTCAGCTTATTAAAAAGAATTTAGATAAGCGAGATTCGAAGTTTATTGAAGATCTTGTACCTAGCTTGAATATCATTACAGATACCGCAGTGGAAGTAGTAGAAAAAATTATGCCGTCATTGTTAGGAATTTTAAATTTCGATGATGACGTAATCCGTTATTCTATAATCCTTTCCCTGAAGAAATTTGTGGAAGAACATAAGAACTTGATTTTTCCATACGTAGAAGATTTCATTAAATACGGTTCACCAAAAAAGCGGGAAGGAATGTTACGGTTACTAAAATATGTAGCGGACACCGATCCTGTCTCAATGGTTCCCTTTTATGATTTAATCATTTCTTGCTTATCCGATCCTGAAGAATTCGTGCGGAAAAATGCCATCCAAATTCTTCAAACTGTTGGAAAGACAGATCGAAATGAAATTGAAGCGCGTATCTTGAAATTTCTAAAATTGCTTAAAGATGAATCCGAAATTCGCATGAATGACTCTGAAATAGTGAAAACCGCAGAACAACTTCTGGCTGAAAAGGATAAAATCCAAGAGATATCCCCAGAAGAACAACTGCTAATCACCGCGGCAGATCGTGTCTTGAAAAAAGATTCAGAAGGTGCACTTAGACGAGCCAGTGTAGATGTGGCAAAATCTGCGGCAGATGAAGTTTTAAAAGAAATTATAGAGATAAAAACCTTAGAGCAAGAAGATTTGGAACGTCGAGAATTGGAAGCTCAATCTAAAGCCTTAAAAGAGAAATTAGAAGAAGATGAAAAGAAACTTGAATTGGAAAAGCTCAAATTGGAAGAAGAACAGCGCAAGATTGAAGAAGAACGACTCCGACAGGAAAAAGAAAGATTAGAAAAGGAAAAGGAAATAATTGAAAAGCGTAAGGAACTTGAGCGAGTTAAGCAGGAACTAGAACTAAAGCGATTAGAAGAAGAAAAAAGGAAGATTTTAGAAGAAGAGACCGAACGTAATCGCAAACGATTAAAAGAACTTGAAAAAGAAGCAGCCGACCAAGATTATGAAGAAATCTAATCTTATCATCCAAATTTTTAAAAAAATACCTTTAGTGCATGTTTTATGAATAATTCACCCCCCATTTTACAAAAAGCTGTGATTCTAGCAGCGGGATTTGGCAAACGCCTTACCCCATTAACCGATACCCGCCCCAAACCCCTCATTCCCATCGGAGGAAGGCCGATTTTAACCCATACTTTGGAAGCAGTAAAAAAAATTGGTATTGAAGAAGTTTTACTCATAGTTGGTTATAAAAAAGAGCAAATTGAGAATTATTATGGGAAGGGTGATTCAATGGGGCTTTCTATTACTTATATCGATCAAAAAGAATTCTTAGGAACGGGTCATGCTGCCCAATTAGCTAAAAATTTCGCCAAAAATGAGCCTTTTATGCTTATCTATGGAGATCTGTTCATGGACCCACAAATTTATTACCTAATAAAGCGCGATTTCACTAAAGAACAATATCATGGTATCATAGCAGCAAAATCTATGCCCGATCCCACCAAATGGGGAATTATGAAAGTAGATGAGCATTATATCTTACAAAAAATGGTGGAAAAGCCTCCGGATGACAGATTCGGGAATTTAGCAAATGCAGGGGTTTATGTGCTTGCGCCCACCATTTTCGATGCATTAAGTACTATTGAAAAATCACCTAGGGGTGAATATGAATTAACGGATGCTATCGCTGCTCGAGTTAAAGCTGGTGATAAATTCCATGTTTTGGATGTTTCTGAATATTTTTGGAGTGATGTTGGCCATCCATGGCAATTTTTAGAAGCCACACATTATTTTTTAGAACAACTTCCAGGAGAACCCACCACCAAATCAAATCTCCCTGCCTCCAACTTAATAAATGAAGGAGGTACAGTGGAGCCTTTTGTAAACATCCATGGTACCGTTAAACTCGGTAAAAATTCTGTAATTAAATCGGGTAGTTATCTAGAGGGACCTATAATAATTGGAGAAAATTGTGTGATTGGACCGAATGCTTATCTTCGACCGTATACCACTTTAGGAGACTTTTGCAAGGTAGGAAATGGATCTGAGGTGAAGAGTTCCATTATCATGAATCATTCAGCCATTCCTCATTTATCTTATGTCGGGGATAGCATCATCGGGGAGCATGTTAACTTCGGATGTGGCTCAATTACCGCTAACTTAAGGTTAGATAAGAAATCCATATCCATGAAAGTCAAAGGACAACGCGTAAACACCGGCAGACGAAAATTAGGAACCATTATTGGGGATCATGCCCAACTTGGGATTCAAGTCAGCATCATGCCTGGAAAAACCATTGGGGCCTATGCACATGTGGGAAGTAACACGGTAGTGCGGGAGAATGTTCCGTCAAACAGCATATATTACAGCAATTCACCCGTCGATCTTAAAAAAAGGTCTTCAATTTGATTTTTTATATATTGTTTTATATACATCATTTACCAAACCGGGATAAAATTTGAGTATATCTACGGGATCTAAAGTCGTAAGCGTAAATTCATAGATAAAGTGGGACCTTATATCTATTAAATTCACATCCACATGAAAATGATATTTGTGATACCATTCTTCCTGTAACCTGCGTAATTTCTGTTCTACATATTTAAGCTTCTTTTGCAATTGGAGTGTAAAAATATACCTAATCACTTTATCGACTTGAACAAAGCTTGATAATGACACTGAAGTTTTCCGATTCATTAAATTTGATCTAAAATCCTCTATATTTTTTAAGATCAATTCTTTCTCGTTGATTTCATCTTGAAATTGAGCAATTCTGAGCATATTACTACTCTTCAGTTTCTTATTTTTATTCTTCTGTAAATTTTCTATTTGTTTCTTTAACATTTCAATCTTATTTCTAATGGAGGTGATATTTATCGAGTAATTGACGATATTAGAATTGATACAAGAAAGATTAGGGATCAAAATGGTATTTTCCCGATAGGTTTTAATCCGAGTGTAGAAAGAGGTAATTTTCACCACTAATCCTTCCACATTGTCAATTTTTACATAATCCCCATATAAATAGGGAGTACTGAGCGCAATCCATAATCCTGCTATAAAATTATTGATGGTTTTCACAGACGCAAAAGCTATAGCGGTTCCAACTATCCCTGATATAACCAATAAGTAATCGGACTCAATATCAAGCAGTTTTAGAATTAACCAGATTAAAAGGATTCCGAATAACAATCGGAATAGAAATAATAGCCCATTATAGATTTCTGCTGGAAATGCGCTGTTTTTCGCTAAACGATAAAGTAATCGTTTGAGCAATTGAAAAATCAGAATTAGCCCTATTATCCCCAAAACCAAAGCAATTATTGTATATAATGGAATACTCCAATTAAAAATCGTGATAATCATGCCACTTGAGAGAAAATCTTCAATTTTTTCCCATATTTCTGCTATGCTCGTCATTATTTAGAACCTCCATACAATTCTTGTGCAATGGCTTGGATGAAATCTTTTTGCATTTCTATAATTGTAGAAGACCGCTTAGCAAAAACCCAAAACCGAATTTTTGCTCGATATCCGAACCCAACAATTTTGAACTTTGGTTTTAAGAAATATTTGGGCTCAAATTGAGTGCATACCCGATCTATCTTGGCAAATATCTCTTGTGGATCAAAATCAAATTCCACTTCAATTTCGAAAACATATTGAGTAACTTTTTCTTCAGTAATCAGGTCGGTGATATTGCCCAGAAAATCGACCATTTTTTTTTTGGTAAAAAATTTAAATTCGGATTCGGATTCGGATGTAGATTCAGATTTAGATTCGGATTCGGATGTTGATTCAGATTTAGATTCGGATTTGGATTCGGATGTTGATTCAGATTTAGATTCGGATTTGGATTCGGATGTAGATTCAGATTCAGATTCAGATTCAGATTTAGATTCAGAATGGATAGAATTTGGCTCAACTATTGATTGAGAATATTCTAATTCATCTTTAATATTAAGTGTATAATTCAGAATTTGAGATTCCAGCAATTTCTTATTAGGAATCAAACAAAGTGTATTGTTAAATTGCTTAATTACGGTATGATTGAGATTAATTTCGATCACCAGCCCTTCTACATCATCAATTTTTACCAAATCATCAACGGTAAAAGGTCGAGATGTAATTAAATACAATCCAGCAATTACCTGGGTCACAATCTCCGTGGAAGCAAACCCGATAATAATCCCAGAAATCGAGGATAATGAAATGAATAAAGGGGAAGATACATCGAAAATAGTGAATATTCCGATAATGATGGCAAAAATTACTCCGAACCTTAGTAATAATCGAATCACTTTAATAGACGTTTCTGTGCCGGGCGTTCTTTTGTCAATTCGCTTTAGTAATAATAAGAGAATCCGATAGATTAAAAAAAGAGCTACACAGAAAATCAGAAATGTGATGAAATTGGATAATAAGGTCGCCATAATCTAATTTCTCATTTAAAAAAGAAAAATCTTTGTTTTATTTATTTATATTATATTTAAACGAAACTCTATTTTTCTAATCCGTAAAGGTGGTAAAGCAATATAATTTACCCCAATCCAACACCACATTATAATACGATTCAATTCAACCGTCAATCTTTTGGTGTTTGGTAGTATTGTAAATTATACCACTACATTGCAATATGAAATAATTAGGATTATGGATTATAGGACGTGCGAATTAATCAACAAGCATTTCTTGGATAGCTTTTTTTATTTGATCGATCGTTTTTTTTTCCAAAGTGCCCAATTTCTTGATAAATCTCTTTCTATCTACTGTTCGAAGTTGATCTACCACAATCCATCTTGTTTTACCTGCGAAATTTAGTTTTACTCTCGTTGGATAGGCATGGGATTTTGTAGTCATAGGTGCAATAATTATTGTTTGCAAATGATTGTTCATTTCATTCGGTGAAATTACTACACACGGGCGGGTTTTATTAATTTCATGACCAATAGTGGGATCCAAATTCAGTAAAAAGACAGAATATTGCTCTATCTTAATTAAAGGCACTTTTTTCATCAATCCCATTCTTCCAAATCTAAGCTATCATTGATAAGTAGTTCATCGTCCCCATTTTCATGCATTTTCTTAAAAGACTCTTCCCAGTTTTTCCGCGGAGCATCGATTGATTTAATATGTATTTGCTTCGTTTCATCATCAATTAGAAGTTCTATTTTATTCTGGATGTTTAAACGCTTCAAAATATGCTTGGGTATCCTAATTCCCTGCGAATTCCCAATTCTTATCAGTTTGGTTTTGATAATTTCCATATAATTACAATGTAATTACAACATAAAAAATATTTCTCTCTTTTCTAAATATTAAGAAATAATAACCGAATTACATTCTAATTAAATTTCATAGAATGGGATAATTTTTCTTGTAGAGGTTTTTGAATTGTTTAAGTTATTATTTATTTCAGGACAATAAGAAAAAAAATAAACTTTTAGGCTCTGAGCTTGTGGCTTGCAGAACCATTTCAGATTCAGACACGGATTAAGATTCAGTCTCAGATTAAGATTCAGTTTCAGATTCAGCGCTTGCTTCTGAACCGTCTTCTGCATTCTCACCGCTTGCACCAGAATCTTCTCCTTCCTCTTCAGTTTCGTGTTCTCGGTGTTTCTGATGCTTCTTGGCTTTCACTGTCTTACCGTGTTCCTTTAATTCCAATTCTACCTCATCAAATTCTTCTTGATCACTTACTTCAATTTGATCGGTTACACCTTCAGGAATTGACAACACTTTCACTTTCCGAATCTGACATTCGCGAAGTGGATAAATGGTTTTAGCTATCTTTTTGATATTTAAAGCAAATTTACCATAAATAACTCCTTGAATAAACTTCTCATGGGTCATGTTTTGAGCAAATTCTTTCAATACATCATGAATGATCTTACGAATAGTTAATTTCTGGGAGCGCTTCGCCCGACGACGAGTTACCACAAAAGTACTCACACGATAAACCACTCCATCCGCTGTAGTATAATCGAAAATTCCATCAATCCGGCTGGCGCCACGATGAATCAAGGATCGAACAAAATCCCGGGTCAGTTCATGCCCGAAAAATACCGTATTACAGCGTTTACCTAGCACATCAGTAATTTTAAATTTCAGTTTTATCGTGGTGTGCTTGAAATTTTTCGTTAAATCATATAGCAAAATTTCTAACGTCCGACCGACTAATGAGTCTGGAGTCGAAGATGGAATCTCCCCTAAAAAGGCTTCTTTAAATGCTTTGGGCGCATAGACTTCATACCATTCTTTAGTTTTCCAATTATCAATTGTCTTTCCTCGTGCCCGTTTACCTTTTCTACCTTTATGAGCTCTACTTGACATTTTTTATATTCTCCTTGAGTTTATGCTATTATCGGAGGAAAATCTGGATTTTCTCCGGATCATACTTAAAGTTAGGGGCTAACACTCCTTTACGTCGATAGTATTTCACTAAACGACGGATCTTCGCTTCGGTACGATTTAATCCCTTGCGAGCTTCTAAATCTTTCTTATTTTCTTCTAAATGGCGCCGGATATTCACTGCCTTACGCGATAGGAATAGCACATCTTCCGGAATCTTTGGAAGTAAGTCATTCTCTCGTAAAATCTGTGATATCTTTTTGCCGGTAATTATCTTTACTAAGGGAGTACCAAAACTATCTCGAAGCTCTAACCCTATACGAGACATGGATTCACCACGCCGGGCTAACTCAATTACTTTAGCCTCTACTTCTTCAGCGCTATGGGGAAACCAAGGCATGATTTCTAACTTTGCTGGCCTAGTACTTCCTGAACTACCTCTTTTGCGTGAATGCATTCGAGCCACAATGTTCACCAATAAAATTTTTTGCGACCAGCGTGATCCAAGTGATTGAATCTATACTGGTCATGAGAAGAAATGAGTTATTTCAAAAAAGTTTTGCGTTTTTACGGGGGTTTGTTGATATATGGAATTAATGCTACGGTGAAATGCATTTTGAGGGTGAAATTGCGCCTTTATAAGTACATAGGATGCTTTTTCAAGTATTGCTTTAGATGTGAATCGATAATTCATCTTTTCAGCTGATTTTGCAAGTTTTCATCAGAGATCGCATTTTTTTGTTTCATAGCCCGGTCTATATAAGCGATTTCTTCGGAGGTTCGGGCTGTATGATTGGATTTCTAGTTAATGATCCAGGAAGTTTGATAAAATTAGCTGATTTTTTCTCCACCTTGGGGCAAGATACATTCGTCGGCGCATCTAGTTTGTTCTAGTATCGATAAAGAAATGGTGATCTACCAAATTAATTTCATCATTCAATCTTTCTGAAAAAGATCTAACAGTTTTTTACTAATTTGGTCTGAATAATCTATAAGGTCATCGTCAACCATTAAATCATCGATAAACTGCGAAATCGCCCGCATAACATCCGTTAAACTCATTTGAGTTATTTCGGAAATGGTCTTTAACGAGATTTTTTGGTCTTGGTACAATTTTGCCAAAGTCGGCATAACTTCCTTTTTAATTCCCTGCAAGAAAAATTGTTTCGCCAGAGCACTTTTCGATATTTTCTGCTCATTGGATAATAGTAGAAGAAAAGCATTAAGTTGATCTGGGATTGAAAAATTAATTTGAACCATCTAATTTCATAATTTTTATAGAAGTTTATTTATATATTTTTTTCTATTATTTTTATTATGACAATCCAAATATATATTGATACTTATACTTGGGCAAAAATCGATTATCTTTCAGAAGAAAACATAATTCAAACTGAAATTCTCACAAACATTGCTAAAGTGGGAAATATTTGTATCACACCAGAGATCCAGGAAGAAATAGAATATTTTCAAATAACATCATGGAACAATCGAAAAACTTTTGTTATACCTGTTCAAAATGAAGAAATCTACCGAAGAGTTCAGAATGATGGATTCGATGCTGCAGATGCCAGTCTTATCGCAAATTTAAATACTGAAAGTGCAATTGGAATTACTGAAGATCGACCTTTATTGAAATATGCAGTGTTGAATCATTATGATATTCTTTTTCTAGTAGATTTTCTTAAACGATTAGTCCAACTTCAAATAATGAAGAAAAATGAATTTTATCGCATAAATAAAGCGTTATATCAAGTTCGGAATATAAAAAAGAGCCATTTTGAGAAGAATAAGCTATTTGCACAAAGATTTTAACAGTTAAACAGTCTCAGTCTTCTTTAAGTTCATCCAAACTTTCCAGCTTCACAGTTTGAAAGTGAAATTTATGACAATCTTCGCAGTAAAGCACAGCCCGCGTTATAAAATATCCATTATGAATTTGAAATTGCCCTTTTCGCTTATCCAGCCCAAAATTTATATGAAGTGAGTCGCAGTAGGGACAATTAGTAATTTCTGAGATAGTAGGATAATTTTTCTGATAAGGTTTGTCTCGAAGCTGATTCTTCACAGCATCATGAAGCATCGGCTTTTCAAACGGTAATCCCTTTTTTGCATTATCCATATCATATTCGGGAAGTCCATCTTCATATTTCCCGAGTTCTCTGAAAATCTGCCCATCTTTGATAATTAAAGTTCGATCGGCAATTTTTCGTAAGGAAGGATCGTGGGTAACAATGATAATAGATTTACTTGGATTTTTTTCAATGAATTCTTGAAAAAGCTTAATTACTTTTTCAGAGGTAACTGAATCGATATTTCCGGTTGGTTCATCAGCTAAAATAACTGTAGGATCATTAGCAAAAGCCATGGCAATGGCAACGCGCTGTTTTTCACCTCCTGATAAGGTGAATGGTCGGTGATGTTTTCGATCGTGTAAATCCACCAGATCAATTAATTCTTGAACTCTTTTTTCTTTATATTCTTGATCTTTTTCCGCAATAACCATTGGGAGACTGATGTTTCCCGCGGCGGTCAAACTTGGGATTAAATTAAAGAACTGAAAAACAATTCCAATCTCATTCTGTAGCACTTTTTGAATCGCATCATCAGTCATGTTCACAATATCGAATCCCCTAAGGTGAATATGGCCAGCAGATGGCCGATCTAAGCCAGCAATACAGTTCAGCAAGGTAGTTTTCCCCGAACCAGATGGACCCATGATCACGACGATTTCACCGCTGTATACTTTCAAATTGATGTTCTTAAGGGCGACGACTTCCAGTTCACCTTGCCGGAATATGCGATAAACATTTTCCACGTGCACATTTAAGGTTTTTTTGTTTGAATCTTGTGTAAATGTATTATAATTGCCTAATTTTTCATCAGAAGGAGTGGTTTCGGCAGGTTTGGAAGAATTTATGGAAGAAGAAGGTGTATCAGTCATTTTTTTTCAACTTTTAGATTTATTTTTAGTTTTATTTTTAGATTTATTTTTAGATTTATTTTTAGATTTATTTGGTATTGATTTAGTATAGATTTGGTATTGATTTGATATTTGATTTGGTATTGATTTGATTTTTGATTTAATATAATCTTGAAAAAAATTAGAACTCGGGCAAATATTCCCGGATATTTCGCTTGGTTTCAAAGTAAAACGATATTAGGTAGACAACAAAGGTTAGTCCGATTATGGAACACAGCATCCAGACAATATCCAATGTTTTAGCATAGATTGGAAGATTGATATTTTGATAACTTAATTCAGTGCGTTGAAAAATCTGCATTAAAACCAAACCAGAAATATATCCACCTAATATTCCAAATCCTAACGCAATTATGAAAACAATCGAAATTTGGGTCAAAATTAACTTAAGCAACCCCTTCCAGCCCATACCTCTGGAGAGAAAGACACCGTTTTCAAACTTATTCTGCCGTTGTATCCCTAACGTAATCAAAGCTAAAGTTAAAGCCAGAATTCCACCGATAATGAAAAACTCTAATTGAATTATTTCGTAGAAATACAAAATTGTGTCATCAAACGGAGAAATCGATCCTGAACCTATTTCTACAAATAAATTGGGATTATATATATTAAAATAAGATGGATCGAACCAATTAAACTGAATCTGTTGGAGTAAATACAAAAGATGGGAAGAATTCTTAAGTTGAGTCGAATCTACATCCAATATTTGATTTATTTCATAATACTGATACGAAATTGATGAATCTCCAGAATAACCAGAATCAAAATCTAAAAACATAGGCCCAAAGTCGGTTGGAAGTAGACTTAAATTTAAAATAACCTCATTTTGAGAATAATAATAATAATTAGGAGCCATACCTGGGAAAAACGGGAGTGATTCTACAATTTTAACAGTATATGTAATCGAACATAATTCTTCATCTGTATAGTTGTAATAATAAAGAGGAATATTTACAATATCGCCAACTTCTTTATTATGAATGTGCAAAAAGCTTGGATTCACTACCATTCCAGGATAATTTTGACTCGAATTTGAAAAATAACGATTAATTGCTTCAATTTTGTGAGAAAATTCTTTATTAGGTATTAATTTGTCATCTTCAGTAATCGCCGATAGATATTTTACAACATCAATGAAATATAGGTTTCTTCTATTTATATCATTCCCCCAAGAATAAGAGGTTATTTGAAATGAGGTGACCACATTATTTATGAAAGATTGGTTGTTTTCATCTTTTTGGGTTATGATTTGATTTTCACGAGTAATAATTTCAGACAATGAAACAGGAACGGAACGATTGTGTAGATAATATGCATTATCATTTATCCGGAAATTAACATCTCCACCTACTTGAAGATTATCATTAATTGTTTCATAAGCTTGCATAGAATAAAGAGCAATATTAGAAAATACTAGCAGAGAGCAGAATAATCCGCAAATTATCATGAATTGAATATATGCTTGTTGCTTGACCATTTGCAGAGAAACGATGAAATTTTTTTTTTTCACAAAGGGATAAGCTAATTTTTTGACCAAATGGGCAAACCGGCTGGGATTTTCTTTTGTGAAAAATCGAATAAAACCTAAAACCAATAAAACAGGAGAAAATACTGAAAATAAATATAAAGTCGAGAAATTAGGCAAAAGAGTTTCTTCAACGAAAATTATCAATCCGTTAGGTGCAAAAGGTAAATTACTTAAAATAACAAGAAAATAAGCAAAGAGCGGAATGAGAGAGAAAATAATGAAATAGATTCCAATTTTGTGGATTTTTCGCTCTTTTTTGCGGATCTGATTTTGATAAACTTTTGTTCGATTTCTCTTCTTCTTATTCTGAAATCTTTGGTTCCATAATATTTTGAAGGTTGATTTTTCTTTTTTAACTGCATTTTGGCGTAGAAATGGAGTATCTTCTAGTTCTATCCCATCTTTTTTCTTTTTTTGAAAGAGAGTGCGTTCATCATATTCCACATCTAATGAATCTGCTCCTATTGTAGATAGCAATTGATTAGTTTCTTTCTTATTAATAAAGCGTATCGAAGGGATTGAAGAAATTAACAACAAAATTATACTGCTGGCATAAGTATAAATCACAGAATAAAGAGATATCCTTAACGGAATCGATCTCGTTAATGAATTCTCAAAAAACACAGAAAAGAGAGGTTTTAAGATGTGAAATAACCCAATACCACCAAAAAAACCAATGGTTCCGCCAATTAATCCAATCATTAAGGATTGCATAATAAATTGTCGTCGAACCATTTTTCGTGGAATGCCTTTGCTACGTAGAAGCAGAAATTCGCGTTGGCGCTCTTTGGTATTTAGGCGTATCGAAAAATTTCCAATATAAAACGCACTTAATATAATGGGAACATTGAAAATCTGCAAAATAATTCGCATTCCTAAAATTTCTTGAGTAAAGCTTTCCAAGGCTCGAAGTAAATATAACCTAAAAGCAGGTTTTCCATTTTCTAAATAAAAGGATTCATAATTGCTCAAAAAGATCGCAAAATTATTCTCAAGTTGACGTTTAAAGCTGATAATATTTCGATAGGACATCTTTGATTTATCAATTTCACCATAAATTCCAAGGTCGTATCGACTAACATAAAATTGGGAAGTAGAATTAAGTTTTTGATTTTGTTCATACCAGTAATGCTCAAGTTTATAAAAGGGATGATTAGAAAATAAGATGCCACTTTCTGACTGATTTAAGCACCCAAAAATTAGATTTTGATCCTCAATCCAAAAAGCTCTAGAGGTAGAGACTTTTTGTTGAATTTCGGTATCAAAATAACTACTCCACCAAAGGTTATAATCACCCATTTTAAAATCCTGATACTTTGGCATATAGGTTCCTGCTAAAGTCATATTTAAATAGGAGTTAAAAGTCGAATTATAGATATTGGAATGATATGAAGATGAATTAAAATGAATTGAAAATGTTGATCCAATGGTCAAATTAAAATAACGCGCTAATTCATCCGAAATTAAAATTGAATTTTCTGAATTCGGATATGTTCCAGAATAAATATAAAAATAATCTTGGAAGGAGGACGATTGATAAAAATCAGGTGTTGAAAAAATAAATTGAGGACTCCACTCTTCATCTTCTATGGAATAGGCAGAAATATGATAACAATAATATTCGATCATTGGAAACATGTTTTCAGGTGCAAGATTATTATCTTGAAGAAGTGAAGTTAATTTTTCTTGCTTTTCTAAAGAAAGAAAGTCATCCAAGGGATTAGAAACCCGAGATTTTTCCACTCCATAATCAAAAAGGTTGTAAAATGATTCTTCCAGTGCTTGAGTTTGATAAGAATCAAGATAAAAATTCACACCGGAAATTAGGCTTACTCCAAGACCAATAGCAAACAGGGTTAATAAAGATTTTGCGATAGCAGTGCGACCTTGATGAAAATAAAAATTTAACTGATTTAGCATTTGAGTGAGAACACTTCTAATTTTGAATAAAAAATATTCAGAACACTAATTAAAAAATCTTACTGCGAGGGAGAAAAAAGAATATTAAATTGAAATAAGAAGCTTTTTATGATTAAAAATAGCAACTGAAATTAGGAAAAACATAATGGCGCAGAAAAAAGCTTTAATCGTCCAACATCTTAAGAAATACTACCAGCATGGAAAAGTTAAGGCGGTAGATGATATAAGTTTTGATATTTCGCAAGGGGAACGCTTTGGTTTTCTGGGACCAAACGGAGCGGGAAAAACCACAACGCTTCGGAGTATCTTAGGATTACTGCAATTAAATGGAGGTGAAATTTCCATATTTGGAAAAGAAATTACTCCAAATAAGGATATCAACTACCGAAACGATATTGGATATATTCCGGGTGAATTAGGTATCTATAAAGAAAAAAACGCTACTCAATTTCTTCATTACATGAGTGCTTTATACGATGGAGAGATTGATTGGAAATATGTTGCTGAAATTGCAGAAAGACTCCAACTGGAGATGAATCGCCCAATAGGACAATTATCTAAAGGAAATAGACAAAAAGTGGGCATATTAGCTGCTTTAATGCGTGATTTTCCTATACTTATCTTAGATGAACCGACTTCTGGCTTAGATCCGATCATGCAAGCTGAATTTTATCAGATTTTAAAGGAACGGCAAGAACATTCAAATTGCACCATATTTCTCTCCAGTCATTTGCTTTATGAAGTTCAAAAATTCTGTGAGCGTGTAGCTATAATCCGAAAAGGAAAAATTGTAGAGATTTCCAGCATCAAAAAATTGATAACCAAAAATCTGAAGAGAATCTATGTGGAATTGGCCAGTGACTTGGCTTCTGATGAACTACAAAATTTACTCCAAACAAAATTTCCTACTGTAATTATCGAAAAAGCCATTGGAAGAGAACTTATGCTTTTAGTAACGGAACAAGATAAATTACCTTTAATACGGGCTCTATCAACTCAAAATTTCGGAGGAGAACCCATTCAAGATATCAATATTAAAGAGAGCAGCTTGGAACATATTTTTATGCAGTATTATTCAGATGAAAAAACTGAAAATTCCAGAAAGTCATCAATGCAAGAGGTATCATCATGAAAATCAAATTTTTTCAAATCGCAAAAAATGAAATTCAGAAAAATCTGCGTTCAATATTGATTTTTTCGGGAATTATCGGCTTGATGTTTCTCTACTTAATGAATATGTTCGATCCGACTTTATTTGGTCAATTTAACGAGATACTGGAAAGTTATCCAGAATCTATCAAACAGATGGTGGGAGGAACCATTGATTTGGCCACTATTGAAGGCTTTATGAACACCTATGTATTCACATTTGCTTGGATGTGGTTTGGAATTTATATTATGATTAGAACCGCTCAAGATATTCCAGAGGAAATAGAAAATAAAACAATTGATATGGTTATATCCAAGCCGATCTCCAGATTAGAATATCTCTTTGGAAAAAAGATGCAGCAATTGTTAATGATTCTCATGTTAATGCTTTTTACCTTTATCGGTATTGCAATAGGATTTGCCATGAACGAAGGGATTTCACTATCCGATTTAAATGGCAGTCATCTAGCTATCACTTTCGTATGGATGATGTGCTTTTTGATAACATTGGAATCAACGGCATTGTTTTTCTCCACATTTCTGAATCCAAAGAAAGCAGTTGGACTGACGATGGTTGTTTTCATTATATTCTTCTTTATTGGCACGTATTACGACATCATGGGAGAGTCGGTTCAATGGTTGAAGTATTTTAGTGTTTTCTACTATTATAATACCACCCCACTTATGCTTCACGGGACTATGGACAACGTAGTACGTGATATTCTCATTTTGGTTGGATATTCAGCTGTGATTACCACTTTAGGTGCAGTCATTTTTAAGAAAAGAGACATCCCTGTTTGAAGCGAATTCATCGCCATCGCTTTCCAAATTCATTCCATTCAGGGAATAATTTCTGGTCGCGGTTTTCGATAATTAAATAAAATTGAACTTAAAACACCGATAAAGATTAGCATAGCGCCCCAATAAAAATTCACGCTGATAATTTCTTGCAGTAACAACACACCAAAAAGGGCTGCAAAAATCGGTTCAAACGAAATAATGATCGCAGTTGAAACAGAAGGAATCTGTTTTTGACCCCAAAATTGAGCAAGAAATGGAATGATGGTGGCAAAAATACCCAAATAAATCATCCAACTCCATTGGTTAAACGAAGGTTCATTTAAAGAAACCCATTCTCCAGTAATTAGGAGGGTGATCAACATTAATATGTTTACCCAAGCAAATTGAGCAAGAGTAATAAGCATGGTATCGAATTTTTGGGTAAATTTTTCAAATAAAACAATTTGGAGGGCGATTACGAGAGCTCCGATAAAATTTAAAAATTCACCTATTCCAAAGAAAAAAAAATGCCCAGAAAAATCATAAAACATTACGAAATATCCGATAACAACTAAGAATACGGATAATAGAAGAGATTTTTTTGGAATCGTTTTAAGAATTAACCAAGCAAAGAAGGGTGTGATAATAACAAAAGATACAGTCACAAAACCGGCAGTTCCTGCCGAAATAGTTTGCAAAGAAAAAGATTGAGCAAGTAATCCAATAAAAAATACAAACGCGAGCAAAAAGGAAGGGAGTATATAGTGACGAGAAAAATCTCTAATTTTTCGATTAAATATCAAAAATGGGAATAAAACAATGAAAGCAATAAACATTCTAATCCAACATAACCAAAAAACAGGAAAATCTTGTAGTAAAATCTTAAAAACGCTATAAAAAGTCCCATAAGAGATTGGTACACTTAAAATTGCCAAATAAGAGAGAAAAATCGTTTTTTTTGTCATATACGATAACTTCCCGAATCAAATTCTTTATCAATTTATTGATTGGCGAATTCTTTATCAATTTATTGATTGGCGCATTTTTATGGAAAGAAATGTTATTCCATTTATGAATCCCACAACCCAAATCCTTAATTTCTGTACGGAAAATCTGAATAAAGTGAAAGAAGTACAATCAGTATTTGCCAGTGCATTACCGGAGATTAAAATCGCACAGAATCCAATTAAACTTACAGAAATTCAAGCAGAAACATTAGAAGAAGTTGCCTTGTTTAAATCACAAAGCATCCAAGATAAAATTAAGCCACCCTTTTTCATAGAAGATGCGGGATTTTTTGTGGATGATCATTTGCATGGATTTCCTGGTGTGTATAGTCATTATGTAATGGAAACTATCGGATGCCAAGGAATCTTAGCATTAATGGATGGAAAGTCAGACCGTAGAGCTCATTTTGAAGCGGTTATCGCTTATATGGATGAAGGAAAAAACATTTACTTATTTAAAGGAGAAAATAAAGGTTCTGTTGCATTGGAGCAAAGGGGAACTTCAGGATTTGGATTTGATCCCATTTTTATTTCGAGTGATACTCCCAGAAAAACTTTTGCAGAAATTGGATTAGAAGAAAAAAATAAAATCTCTCATCGAAGACGAGCGTTGGAAAAATTTATTGAGTTCCTAAAATCACATCCATTGTAGCACAATCGATTAAAAATTATGTAACAATTTTAATAATATCCACGTTATCACTAAAGCATTTTGGGCAGATGATTGATATTTTTTGAGCATCCACATTAAATATGTGTCCACATTTAAGGCATTTAATTATTAAAAATGATCCGTTCCCAGAATTAGCCATAATAATCCCACATTATTTTTATTTATACGGAGAAAGAAGATAAAGATAAAAAAAAATGGTTATTTCTTTTTTCCTCGCGTGATGAGTAGTAAGAAGATAAAGAATAAGACCATAAAGAGGAAAAGAAATACCCAAATGGTTGAAGTAGCAGGTGACCATAAGAAAGCCAAGAATGAAAATGGAATTCCGAAAATTAAGGTCAAAATTACCAAAGCAACCAGATTTGTCTCCATATCCTTTAAATCCATCACTATTGGAATAATAACCGATAAAGTCAGCAAGGTTATCAAAATTTTATAGGCTAATATTACCCCAAATAACGCGTGCCCTGAAGTTTCCAAATCGAAAATCGGGATGTAAAAGAATTTAAGCACAGGTGTTGTTCCCAATTTCATATGCTCTAAACCAGGCAATGCTGGGAGCACGGCTGAAAGAATTAAATTTAAAATGATACCCACAATCAGCATTAGGGCTACATCATCGGCGTCTTTATACCCTTGCTCGCGATCTTTTATAATAATATCACGGATTACTGCTAGTAACCACAGTATTGCTAACACCATCATTGCTCCTATGGGCCCAAAATCCAACATATTATTTTTAGTTAGAATACTCCACAGGTAGTTGGCTGGAAGTAAAGCCGCAATATAGGCAATAGAACCGTAATTATCTCCTCTTTTAAATAAATCATAACAAAGAAAAACCAAGTAAATCAGAGAGAAAGTTATTAGTAAAACAAACTGTTCAACTGTGAATCCCATAATTATCATTAATAAATTAGTGAGCAACTTTATTAAATATTTTAATGCCTTTTATTAGCAGATTTCTTTGGGAGAAAAGAAATTTTTATTGGGAATTAAACGTATTTTGAAATTGTATGGATCTTAAAAAAGAGCTAATTGGCTTACGCATCTTTATGGGGTCTTTCTTCACAGAAATTGAAAAAATTTATGGAACCAGCACCGTGAAGGCCATTTTAAATCGGATGGGTCAAAAACCTGCCGAAATAGTGGCTGCGGAAATATTAGAAAAATATGGAAAAACAGAAGAAGACCATTTTGATAATCCTTTGGCAGCTTTTTCCCTATTTCAGAATACGATTACCAAATTATACGATGCAGAAGTGATATCCCATGAAGAATTGAAGGATCGCCATGTGATCCGAATTAAAAACGAATGCATCTACCGTCAAATTATAAAAAATCAAGAAAATTTAAAATACGGAGAGACTCTTTGTGAATTTACTTTCGGATATTTTGAAACTGCTTTAAAGAAACTTACGGGTTTAAATGTGGAATACAAATTTGATAGCAGTCAAAGCGATGATGATGCTTGTTCCATTAATCTAATTTTCTACAAGAAATTCGATGATGTCAAAAATCACAAACCAAAAAATAAAGAGATCCCAATAATTAATATTCCAGATGATAATCCTAAATAAGAGAAAAAATGATTAAAATGCTCCCATTCACCTTTTATGAAGCATCCATTGGAGACTGTGATACTCCAACCACCTTTGCAATTTTTGGAATACCTTGGGATGCTAATTCCACCCATAATCACGGATGCTCGCGGGGTGCACCTTATAAATTGCGCGAATTAACCTCATTTTTGGGCTGTGCTACCGAAATGGGGGATGACATCTCTCAATTCCCCATGCATGATTATGGTGATGTCAAAATTCTCTCTTCTAAACCGGAACAAACCCGTAGTAATATTCGAGAGTTTATCAAAGAAATGCTACCATGGAATAAATGTCAACCAATTCCTGTAATGATCGGGGGAGATCATTACTGTACATATCCAGTGGTTCAAGCTCTTCACGATCGGTGGAAGGAAAGCCAAAATAACTTGAATAATTCATTTGGTGTCATTGTTTTTGATGCACATCTAGATTATTACGATAAATGGTTGGATGAAGAATCAGATTTTCACTGTACGGTAACTAAACGTATTGCGGATTTACCAAAAATTTCATCAAAAAATGTGGCTGTAATAGGTGTACGGGACATGGATATTCCCGAATTAGAACAAGCCAAACAAGATAACCTCACTTATATCCCAGCGTACAAATTACAGTCCTATGAGCAAATTCTTGAAGAAATTACTTTTTTATGCAAGAAATTCCACTCTCAAGGAATTACTGAAATATATGTATCCATTGATATCGATGTTTTAGATGGAGGAATTGTTCCAGGTACCGGTTATTCCATACCGGGTGGAATGACTTATCGTCAATTATGGAATGCCTTGAAGTTTTTAACTTCACAATTTCATATTATCGGTTTTGATATAGTGGAAGTGGCACCTGATTTAGATCTTCCGACCAATCTCACCCAAATTACCGCCGTTAAATTAATTACCGAATTTATGAGTTTTATATTGCAAAAAATTCAAAAAGAAAAGAAAGAAAACAGCAAAAGTTGATTATTATGAAAGAAATCTCTGGAAATTTCCACTCAAAACCCGTTGAACAAATGGATGTAAATGCAAGTCCGGATATCGTTTCCATGGTTAACTCTTGGAATAATATGGGTTTTAATGCTAAAAGATTGGCTAAAGCTTGCACAATTTATGAAGAAATGATTCATAATAAAAAATGTGTGAAATTTTTTGCACTTTCTGGAGCTATGATCCCAGCAGGTATGCAGAAAATAATTTATGATTTCATCGATCTTGGATTTGTGGATGTATTGGTAACCACAGGCGCGAATCTTACGCATGATGTAGTAGAAGCCTTGGGTGATCATCACCTGCAAGGATTTTTAAGCGAATCTCCGCAAGAAAATGAGAATCTGCATGAAGATGCAATGAATCGAATTTTTGATGTATTCATGCCGAATCAAGTATATGAAAACATGGAAGATTGGTTAAAAACTTTCAAATTGGACCCAAAAGCCTCAGTTAAAGAAGCTTTGTGGACAATAGGGGAAAACCTTCCGGAGAATAGCCATTCTATCCTAAAAATATGTGCTAAAAAGAAAATTCCTATCTACTGCCCAGCAATAACAGATTCAGGGCTTGGAATGCAGCTATCTTTCTTGTATCCTGGAATGAATTTAAATCATTTTGAAGATTTGCAAGAATGTATTAACACCGCCTGGGATACTGAAATACCCGGTGTTTTTATTGTGGGAGGAGGAGTTCCCAAGAATTTTATTTTCCAAGCGATGCAATTTAGTCCTAACTCTGCAAAATATGTGGTACAAATAACCACAGATGTGCAAGTTTCTGCAGGTGGTTTGTCTTCTGCCTCTTTAAATGAAGCAATTTCATGGGGAAAAGTAAATGTGAAAGGAAAAACCTCTCAAGTCCATGCAGATGCTACCATCGCATTACCAATTATATTAGCCTATCTTAAACAAAAGAACGCTGAAGGAGTAATATAATCGATGCGATTTACATTTTATTTAACTCAAAACTTGTCAAATTCAAATGATTATTCGATATTCAAAAATTTACTAGAAGAATTATGGAATAGGGAAGAATCAGAAGATAATGATATCCAAATTTTCTGTAGTGAGCAAGCAGTTTATCTTCTTTTATCCCCAGACCAATTTTTAAATCAAATAAAATCTAAACCGAAAACTCAAATTATTATTAATAAATCTCACTGTGAAAGTCTTTTAAACGATAAAAACGCCCACAATTTACAATATTCTTATCCTGAATTAAGCTGGCTTGATTCTGCTGCATTTCACCGCGAAATTTTGAATATTATTGCAGATCCGACAGCATGTTTCTTGAAATTCTAAGTGATATCTAATGCCAATCTCAAAATTCCTTGTGTTAATAACAGAACCACCCTATTCAACTCCGTTATTTCCTGAAAAAGTTAAAATAATCCATCATTTATTGGAAAATAACAATAATGTTGCGTTGTTTCTCTATATAGATGGTATTCATCAGCTTCAAACTAGTCAATTTCCTAGAAATTTCGCAAACATTGGACAAATGTATGCTTATTTGCACCAACAATTTCCAAATTTGCAATTTTACGCTTGTTCTCGTTGTAGTGCGGCGCGTGGATATTTAGATTTAAACAAATCAAAAATTGATGATGAATATTTTTTCTCAAATAAGTTGTATCCTTTTGTTCAGATAGTTTCTGTTAGAAAATTTGGGGAACTATTGGCAAAAGGCTATCGGCTTCTAAAATTATAAAGATGGCGATAAAAAATGATAATCTTGTTAAAATCCGCACCTTACGCGTCTGAAGCCTCTTTGGGTAGTTTATTTATTGGATATTCAGTTGCTCAGCAAGCAATTCCGACCAAGGTAATTTTTCTTGAAGAAGGTTTGTATAATCTCTTCCCAAATCAGAATTCAAACAATTCCTTAGAAATACCTCCGATCTCAGATTTAATTCTTCAATTTATCGGTTTGATGAGATTTTATGCGGTTCCAATGGCGAATTCAGCGGGTCCTTTTTCGAAATCATGGTTGAGAGAGAAAAGAAGGATTTTGCAGGGAATACGAATAATTGATTATTCCGAAGTAGTTGAATTCTTAAAAGAAGATCCTAAAAATGTTTTGATTATATGAAGTGGCAGATCGATGGAAAAACCTGATAGGATTTCTCCTGAAGAATTTAAAGCACAATTTGGAAGTCGTTCGTCTTTTTTTATTAATTTTAAGGATATATTTCTGAGAAACTTTGATCATTTTTCCATGAAAACAGCATATATTTCATGGAAGAATGACTTTGGATATTTATCTCAACATCTAAATTCTGCAAAATTGCAAAAAGACTTTTTTCTACGTGTTTCTTATGTAATATGGATATTCCTTCAAATTGGGAGACAATTAGATAAGTCATTTGGATTTAAAGATTATTTACCATTCAATTTCAAGCCGTTTCAATTCTTATTCACTCTTTCATTTATAAGTGAAAGAACTTCTTCTGAAAGTTTGCCTCAAAAAGTTCTTCCTTATCAAAATTTCAAGGATGAAGATATGTTTGCCGATTTTCTCAGTGATATTCTCTCTTTAGAAACATTGGAGGAAAAAGGTATGTTTTTTACACCTAATTATCTCGCCAAATGCCTAATAGAACAAATTCTAAAGAGAGATTCATCTCATTTGTTAAAAACACCATTAATTGATCCTACATGTGGAACAGGTGCCTTTCTCCAAGAATCATTTAAAACCTTCTTTCCACATGCATCAACATACTCCCATTTCACTCCATTCTATCAAGAAATCTATGGAATCGATGAAAATCCTGCTGCTTTATTAGCAACCATCTTAAACCTCTGGATTTTAATTGTAAAAAAATATGGCCCTATCAAAGAAAAAGAAGAACTCTATTCATTTTTCCAAAAAAACTTTATATGCACAGATCTTCTCACATTATTAGGGAATCCGAAACAGATTTCTCATTTTCCTCGATTTTCTACTGCGTGTGGTAATCTACCTTGGAATGTGTTGAATAACATTCGAACGGCTTCTTTACGTGAACAATTGCTAAAGCTGGCAAATTTCTATCAAATCAGAATGACATGGAAAAATCAGTCGAATATCGAAATAGCCACTATTTTCTGGGAAATAATTAGAACAAAACTAGTAATACAGGGAGGTATCATGGCATTTCTCCTTCCTACCAGTTTATTGACAGGATCTCAACATGCAAAATTCCGGCGATTTTCAGGATTGCAAGAAATTCAAGCATTTCAAATATATCCTGATTTTTTTCCAGTACATTCAATGATTCTTATTTGTGAAGTAGAAAATTCGAATATACTGGAGAGTGAAGAAGATCATTCTCAATTTTCACCTAAATATGTTCAAGCGAATAAAATTGTCTTTCAAAATTTTATTGAAAGAAAAAATCATATGAAATCTAATCCGTCTTATCATGTTAACCGAATAGGTAGTTTCGCTCCCAGTTCTTTCAAAATCTACCGAAATCAACCTCTAGTAAGCAAATACGATTTTGAGCCAAAGTATCACCTCCAACTTCCAATTTCACCATCAGATTATGCTTCTTGCGTGCACAGAGGTGTGGATATTACCCCAAGGCAATTGTTGTTTGTTCAATCTTCTCTTCATTTATCCCATTTTTCTGCAAAAAGCCAAGCATCAAGATCAATAGAATTAAAGGAATTTAAAGAATCAAAGGAAACAAAGGAAACAAAAATAACGAAAATATTGATTAATCCGGTTATTCAGCGGTTTTCTTCCACCCACAGCAAACGTTGGAATAAAGTAACTTTTGCTCCCACCCAAGTTGAAAGTAATTTCATACATCCAATAATTAAAAGTACCGATTTAATTCCCTTTTCTGTTCAAGCATTTCATGAGGCTTTTCTACCCATCCAGCTTGAAGATGATAAGTATATAATTTTAGATGAAAACCAATTACCATTACTTGCGCGACACCATTTTCGAAATATTTCACAACTTTACCTAAAATATCGTAATCCAAAAGGACGAAACAAAACAATATCTGATAGTCTTGGATACGGCCAGAAAATCTCCAACCTTGCTTTAACTTCTACCCTCAAGGTTATATATCCCGTAGGTGGAAGTTATACAAAAGCAGCTATAATAAGAAATCCCAATTGGATAATTGACGTAACTTTTTATTATTTAACCCCAGATAACGAAAATGAAGCATATTATCTTTTGGCATGGCTTAATTCTGAAATTTTAAATCGTAACTTACCCCGAGTGTGTACAGTTGGGGCAAATGGATCGATCAGGGTTATTCATAAGGCACCCTGGCAATTTCCACTTCCAAAATTCGGTTCTCACCCTTTGACTTATAAAATATCTCATATGGGAAAAAAAATGGAACAGCGCGCCTTTGAAATATACAAAAACAATGAAATAGATACAAAAATTCGTCGAAATCCCAGTAGTAATTGCGTTTCATTAACCAAAATTTACAAACTTTTAAAAAATGATGAAGAATATCAAATTCTGCAATTACAATTGGGAAATTTACTGAATGAATTGATCACGCTTCCTTAAAAAATTGCTTGATTCTCTCCACCAAAATTGAAGTATTGTAAAATACAGTGGAAAGATGCCCTTCATCAGCGAATAAGCTAAGATTTGCATGTTTAATCTGACCTGCCAGTTTAATTGCCATGCTGTATGGTAAGATTTCATCACTTTCACCGTGCCAAATTTCAATTGGAATTTTGGGATTAATTTCCGATAAATTAAATCCCCATGGTGATAAATATATTGAAGCATCTTCGGTGACTGGACGAGTGCCGTGCATGAAAGCTTCATACATTAATCGGGAATAAATTTCAATATTTTCACGATTTTGGAAAATAAATCTATCTTTTTCTGAAAATGATCGAACATCTCGGATGGTTGCCTTTAACGCTTTATTTTCAGTATTATACCTACGAGTTAAAAACATCCATAAGCCAAATGACATGAGTTTTTTTGAAAGTCGTCCCAATCGAAGCCCAATTCTAAATAACGGCTCAATCCCATGTAGATCATTATCTATAGGTGCCACTCCTGAAATTGTGATTATTCCCTTTAATCGCTCAACTGGGAGATAACGGCCGCAAACTAGTGCATAGGGTGCACCTCCAGAGATTCCCAATATACTGAATTCTTCGATTTCCAAAAAATCTGCTAATTGAATAACATCCTGAGGCCAATCGACTAATTTTCTCGGTGAATAGAATGTTGATTTACCCATTCCAGAACGGCTAGGAGCGATTACACGGAAACCTTCTTTCTGGGCAAATGGATGAATAAATCTTCCCTCAGCACCACTACCTGGAAATCCATGAAAATATAATACAGGAAGCCCATTTGGATCTCCAAATTCATAATATGATAGTATTCTATTATCTTTGAGTTCACAGGTTTTGCTAACTGGAAATATTGAATTCATTATTCTCGTAGATTTTATAATTAGGATTAGCATTAACAATTATCCATTCCTTAAAAAATTAAATTCACTGAAATCAATATAATAATAAGAGTATTCATGCATATTTATGATAGAAGCAAATTTGGGGCCTTATTTGATGCACACATTCATACATATTACGATCTACATGATGGAATGATAACTCCCGATGAATTGATCAAATGCACCTTAAAATGGAAATTTAATTGGGTTATAGCCATGGCTCATGACACCTTAAGGGGCGTTAATAAAATACGACAACTGGCTAATCGAAAAGGGCTGCCAACGCTTCCTGCTATGGAAATTTCGACCGGCTATAATCATATTTTAGCATATGGTGTGCAAGAATGGCATTTGGCAAAAGATTCATGGAACCCAGAAGAAGTTATTGAAATCTTACGTGAACAAGATTGCGCAATTTATCTCTCTCATCCAGGAATTAATCCATTTCAAGGATATTGGACACCAGAAATTGTCAGACGTTTGGATATTGATGGATTAGAATGGATTAACGGTTCAAATTTTTTCTTAAACAATCGTACTCATAGATGGTTTAAAGATTGGCATAAAGGAAAGATAGCTGGCACGGACGCTCATCATCCCAGTCAATTTGGTTTTACTCACACTCAAGTTATGACCAATACCGTTGATTCTGATGAACTTGTAAAATTCTTACAAAAAGGAAAATGCAAGCCCAGAGGCAGATGGGTCCCGTTTCACCGTTTTTTATTATGGGAAATCTACATTACTTCTAAACGCCGCTTTTTTCCAAGTTTCCCTTATGAAAACCTTTGGATTTCCCCTCAAACCCAACCACGAGGGATATTTCCTTCATATACCTTTAATCCTGCAGATTGGGTTAGAGAACTTCTTAAAAAGCCACCCATTCTTTAAAATTTAATAAATACGTTGATTACATTTTTTACATTTTGAAGATAATACATTTATGAGTTGAATAATCAAAGATGACCTTACAAAAATTTAAAAAAATTTTAACCTATTTGCGAATCAAGGGGCATTACTTACGACAGGAACGCTTGAAAATTATAATATGATGACAATTGGATGGGGGTTACTTGGAACACTCTGGGGAAAACCAGTCGCCATGGTATATGTAAGACCTTCCCGCTACACCTATGAATTTATGGAAATTAATAATACTTTTTCAATCACCGCATTTTCTAAATCTGGACGTGAAATTAATAAAATGAAAATTGATGGTTTGACTCCAAAAGAAGTTGAAAAAACAGTGTTTTTCACCGAAGCAGAACTGGTTTTAATCTGCAAAAAAACCTATTTCAATGATTTGGTTCCCGATCACATACCAGAAGAGTCAAAATTAACTTATTACAATTCAGGTGATTATCACCGAGTTTATTATGGTGAAATTTTGAATTGTTATAAAAATGATTAAAAAAGGAAGAATAAAACTGGCTAAATCAAAATTTCTTATCTGGTTTCTCCCAATAATTAAAAATTTCTCTTAATCATCAAAAATACCATGTTTACTTATATCATTCTTTCCAAAAGGCCTTCTACTCTTTTTTTTAATATTTAACCTTAAGCAAATATTGATTTTATGAAATACACAGCTATATTTAACCCATTTCCTCATAAAAATTTAAATAATAACATGATTTAATATATAATAGTATTTTCAGAACATTCAATCATTTCAACACATGGAATGAAAAAATCCTCGACAATAACTCGCTAACACGTTACTATCTGTCGTTGAATATTGAATCTCCCTCTTGCAGTTTTTCTCCATAAGAAAAACATGATCTCCGCAAAATATGGGAGAATCTTGAAATTTAGGGATGCTAAAATTTCAGAAAACTCGTCTACAAAGATAAATAAAGCATAAAATAAAGGCAAGGTCAATATTTATAAAATAATTAAAGGTGTTAAAAAAATGGAAACAAATTATGAAGATTTACTAAATTTAACAAAAGATTTGCATAAAAGTCAAGAAATCTTAAAATCAATCAAAGAAGCAAATCCAGAAGTTGTCAAAAAATTCCCCCTTAAAATAAGCCCGTATTATCTTTCACTGATAAATTGGGATGATGAGGAGGATTCCATAGCTAAGATGGTTGTTCCATCTCCAGAAGAACTGAATTATAAAGATATCGGTACAATTACGCACGAACATGAAAATACCAAATTATTCGGATTGCAGCATAAATATTCTCAAACTGCCCTAATCTTAGTTTCAAATGAATGCGCTTCTTACTGCCGTTATTGCTTCAGAAAACGGTTTGTAGGGCTACATCAAAAAGAAATTATGCGAAATTTTGAGAGAGCAGTTGAATACATTAAAAAACATCCAGAAATAAACAATGTTCTGCTCTCTGGGGGAGATCCGCTTGTTTTATCCACAGATAACCTCCGAAAAATTTTAGAATTACTGGATCCCCTATCACAGTTGAAATTTATTCGAATTGGAAGTAAAGTTCCTGTAACTTTGCCTCAACGTATACTTAATGATGGTGATTTACTAGATTTATTACATGATTATTCCCGACCTACGCGAAGGATTCATATACAAACTCACTTTAACCATCCCAGAGAAATTACCACTAAATCAATTGGTGCAATTGATGCACTTCTATCTGCGAATGTCATGGTGCAAAATCAAAGTGTATTACTTCGTGGGGTCAATGATAATCCCGAAACGCTATCAGAATTGCTAAATGGCTTGGTTGGAATCGGGGTTAATCCATATTACATCTTTCAATGTCGTCCATTTACTTTCAAGCCTTCCGCATTTCAAGTGCCAATTTGGGAAGGAATAGATATTATCGATGAAACTCGTAAACGATTGAATGGCCAAAGTAAACGGTTTAAATATGTTATGTCGCACGCTACCGGAAAAATTGAAATAATTGGGAAACTGGGTGATGAAATTTTGTTTAAATATCATCAATCCAAGTATCCCGAAAATCATAACAAAATATTTACTCGCAAACTTCCCCATGGTGAAGTTTGGTTATGGGAGAATACCTAACTTATTTTTTATTTTACTTCAAATCATTGCAAAAATTCATATAGTAATTTTTTTTATTCCATTTCATTGAAATGCAAGAATGATGAAATGGCTCGATTATCGTGACATTGATAAAATTCTATGTTTCTCAAGGGATACGCTCAAGCAAAAAAAATGCCATCATTATTTTAATTCTAGCACTCTCTCTGGCACTAATTCCTGCGTTAAGCATGCTTGTAAATGGTTTTTTCAAAACACTATTGACTCAAATGTCTTCTTTTGATGATAACCCGACTGGATATATTGAAGTAAACAAGCCAACTTTCAATGAAAATCTTGATTTTCAAGGAGAAAAAACATATATTGAAAG
>Ga0164318_10000415_pt1 | contig 31982 bp, 34 predicted proteins | sample GuaBasSedimGuay9_FD_113734 | JGI IMG/M metagenome (GOLD analysis project Ga0164318, IMG submission 113734) | Subseafloor sediment microbial communities from Guaymas Basin, Gulf of California, Mexico - Guay9, Core 4571-4, 0-3 cm | ecosystem: Environmental > Aquatic > Marine > Hydrothermal vents...
CCAAACAAATGTTGACACCTTCCTTGAAACGAAATACGTTGCTTTTTAAAAAGCAGGGGGGAGGTGGTTTGTGTATGATCGGGGGTATTTACACCAACCAATGTTGCCCTATTTGTGGACGCAAGTTCAAGGATGACGGCAAAAAGGGACTCTATTGCTCTATTCACCCTGAATATGGAGCTACAAAATTCTTTGTCCGTTTTAAAGGTGGCATTTTCAGGCGATTCAGCGATTATGAATCCGCGCATAGGTTCCTCACTGGTCTCCGGTATAAGTATGACGAGGGGTCTTTCGATATCAGAGATTACCGAAAGGACAATCCCCTTGGATTCGAAAATCTGGCTTTGCAATGGCTTGAAGTCAAGCGTAAAGAAGTCAAGTCAGCATCCTATCGCAACCTTGAAAACCATATCGGTAGAGCAATAAGGGCATGGGGCCAAATAAATATAAAGCGCCTTGGGTATGCAGAAATTGAGGATTTCCTATTTGCCCAGAAAATTGAGGGAGCCGACAGATCTGTTTCGTCGAAAACAAGGGCCAATGTGAAAAGCACGCTCCATGCTTTTTGGATGTGGCTACGAAAGCGGAGAATTCTTACACCTGCTCAGATGCCGGAATTCCCGGAAGTACCCTTCGAACTTGGTTATCGGAACGTTGTTGACAAAGAGACCCAAACAGCAGTTATCGAAGAAGTGCGAAATATTTCACACCACATCAACCCGAAAATTTGGATAGGTATTAAATGGCTTGCTACCTATATCAGTATCCGGCCGGGAGAACTCCTGAACATCAAAGAGGGTGATTTTGACCTGAATTTGGGGGTTGCGTTTATAGCGCATCCGAAAGAGAAAAAGCCTAAGACAGTCCCCCTGATTGAAGAAGATGTCGAGCTTCTCAGATCACTTCCGAGGGGGCTCCCCGATCTGTTTTTTTTCCGGCATGTCTCCGGAGTGAGCGGAGCAAAAGCCGGACAACGCTTTGGAGAAAAGTATTTTTACAAATGGTGGAAACGTGCGTGTGATAATCTTGGGGTTGAAGGCGTAGATCTCTATGGAGGGACACGTCACAGTTCTGCCAGGGCTTTGAGGAAGTTTCGCAGCCCCGAAGAGATCAAAAGGGCTACCATGCACTCGACGAACAAGGCCTTTGAAAGGTACTTCCAGATCGAGCTTGAAGATGTGCGGCAGATATACGGAGAAACAAAAGAGGCTGCACCAAAATTGCACCACAATTTGGAGCAGCCTTCAAAATCTAAGGTGTTGAGATTACATGAATAAAATGGTGGAGGCGGCGGGAGTCGAACCCGCGTCCGGAAACAATCCACTCAGGCGTCTACATACATAGCCCGACAAAAGATTTTCACCCCCTGGAACTTGCCGGGCATGGTGTCCAGGGAATTAACCTGTGTTAGTTTTCGCTTCACCGTCTCACAGGTATGGCGGATCAGCTAGCCTGCTCGTCGGCGCCCTGTTCAGTGTCGCAGGCAAACACTGAGAGGACGCTAGCCGTCTATGCGGCTAGGGCGTACGCATAATCGTCTGCGTTTGTCTTTATCCCACCTGTTTTACGAGCACGTGGAACCTCGGTATGCAACCTAAGCTTCTCTATCCCCGTCGAAACCTATTCGCCCCCTTTCTTGGAAGTGTTTTTAATGATAACCATTTTTTCGGGATATGTCAATAACGCCCTCTTTTTCGCGCCTGATCCATCTCCCTCTTCAGTTCCTTTTCCTTCAATGCCCTCCGTTTGTCATACTTTTTCTTGCCCTTGGCCAGGGCGAGCTCCACTTTAGCCTTTCCATTCCTAAAATAGACCTTCGTGGGGATGAGTGAATACCCCTTTTCTTCAGTCTTGCCGATAAGGCGCTTGAGCTCCCGCTTGTTCAGCAGGAGTTTTCTGGTCCTGACCGGATCCAGTTCCATGTGATGGGCAAAGGGGTAGGGAGTTATGTGCATACTGTGGAGAAATGCTTCGCCTTTTCTGATTCTGGCGTAGCTGTCCACAAGGCTGGCCCTTCCTTCCCTCAAAGATTTTACCTCCGGTCCCAAGAGGACAAGCCCCGCTTCAATGGTCTCATCAATGTGGTAATCGTAGGAGGCCTTCCTATTCTGGCATACAATTTTTATTCCCATGGTTTTTCGCCTTTGGGTTGCGTCTGGTGTACTCAAAATGGATTTGATCAGGCTGGGAAAAAGCCTTTTTCCCCCAGTTCCGGGATCATTTTTTTCATTCTTGTGAGGAGGTAATCGCGGACCTCCTTGGCGGTGCTGAGTTGAATAACCCGCTCAAGATCCTGTTGGGCTTGAGCAAGAGGAATGGCCCGGACGATATTTTTCACCAGGGGAATGGATCTGGCGGTCATACTCAATTCATCGAGGCCGAGGGCCAGAAGGATGGGGATGCAAAGCGGATCACCGGCCATTTCACCGCAAAGCGATACCTTGATCCCCGCCTTTTTTCCCTCCTGCACCGTCTGTTGGATCATTCGCAGGATAGCCGGGTGAAAGGGTTGGTACATATAGGCAACGTGTTCATTGACGCGGTCAATGGCCAGGGCATACTGGATGAGGTCATTGGTCCCGATACTGAAAAAATCAACATGCCTGCTGAGGAGATCTGAAATGGTGACGGCCGATGGGATTTCGATCATGACCCCTACCGGCATATTTTCATCATAAAGAAGCCCTTCACTGTCCAGTTCCTTTCTTATGGTACTGAGCATTTCTTTCGCTTGCAGTACTTCCTGAAGGCCCGAAATCATGGGAAACATGAGCTGAACCCGCCCGAATGTACTGGCGCGCAGGATGGCCCGGAGCTGTGACTTAAAGATCGCCGGTTCCCTGAGGCAAAGACGTATGGCCCGCAGTCCCATTGCCGGGTTCATTTCATTGGCGATTTGTAGGTCAGAGGTGAATTTGTCTCCACCGAGATCAAGGGTCCTGATGGTCACGGGTTCGGGGGCCATAATTTCCGCCACTTCCCTGTAGTCATTAAAGAGTTCCTCTTCAGTGGGCAATCCCTTGCTCCGTAGATAGAGGAATTCCGTCCTGTAGAGCCCGATTCCTTCAGCCCCGTGATCCCGAACGGCGGTCACTTCCTCAAGAAATTCTATATTGGCCTTTATGGAGATACGATACCCGTCAGGCGTTTCCGCAGGGAGGTGACTGATTCGTGCAATACTTGACTTGTATTTTTTTTGCTGGAGCTGCCTTTCCTGGTAACGAATGATTTCAGCGTCATCAGGATTAATGACAACTTCTCCTGTACTTCCGTCAACGATGAGGAGGTCCCCATCGGAAATCCTCGCGGTTGCGGATTCAAGTCCCACCACGGCAGGGATTTCAAGGGCCTGGGCCATGATCGCGGTATGTGATGTCTGCCCCCCCACATCGGTTATAAACCCCATGACTTTGCTGATATTCAGTTCAGTGGTGTCTGCCGGTGAGAGGTCATGGGCAACGATAATAACCCGTTCGCGTATCTCAGCGAGATTTTCCTGCGCTTCTCCCGACAGGTTTCTCAAGATCCTCTCCGAGACGCTTTCAACATCCTGTATCCTGTTCCGGATATACTCGTCGTCTATTTGTGCAAAAATTTTGCGGATTTCATGAAAAGATTTCTTCAGCGCCCACTCCGCGTTGATTTTTTCTTCCTTAATTCTCCGCATGGTAGATTCCCGGAGCATGCTGTCTTTCAGGATCATCAGGTGGCTGTCAAGGATGAAGGAATGTTCCTTGACATTTTCCGGCATCTTGTTCTTCAGAGTTTGAAGCTGCTGCTCGGTCATCCGAATGGCTTTTTCAAATCGTTCCACCTCTCCCGAGACCAGTTTTTCATCTATGAGGTACTGGTAGAGGATTTTCACCCTGGAACGATCCACAAGGTGAGCCTTTCCAATGATAATTCCCGGCGATACGGGAATTCCCTGCATGGTGTCTTTAGATTCACTTGGGTGGGCGGTCATGCCTCTTCCCCGAATTTGTTGGCAAAAAGTTCAGTCAGGCTTTCCATGAACGCTTCAGAATCTTCCCCGACGATTTTCACTTCCACTTCTGTTCCCTTTGGACAGGAAAGGGTCAGGATGGAGAGAATGCTGGAACCGTCTACTTCGTCCTCGTCCTTTCTGAGAAACAGGCTTGATTTATACTGATTGGCAAGGGCGACGATTTTTCCCGCAGCCCGGGCATGCAGGCCAAGGTTGTTGTCGATTTTCAGCACCCTTCTATTTTCTCTGTTTGTTTCGCTCTGTTTCATTGGGTTTCCGTTGAAGAGATCCCTGTTTTTCTCTCCAGGCAGATCTTGTATATCTGGCGGTATGGCAATTCCCTCTCAAGGGAAATGATCCCGGCAATATCTTTTACACTCAATTTTTTTTCGGCCAGCAGTTTATCTATTCTCTCAAGCACCTGGGCCGTGATTTGGTCCTGCCCCAGCTTTTCCTGTCGTCCCTTCACCACAAGGGTAAGCTCTCCCCTGATTCGATCTGCCGGCAGGTTTTCCAGTACATCCGAAATATTTCCCCGGTATATTTGTTCGTAGAGCTTGGTCATTTCCCGGATCACGACAATTTCTCGATCACCTAAGACCTCCTTTGTATCCGCGAGCATGGCCCTTAATCGGTGCGGTGCCTCGAAAAAGACCATGGTGCGGTGCTCGGACGTAAATGCTCGAAGGGCCTGTCTCCTTTTCCCCGCCTTTGGGGGAAGAAAGCCGCCGAAAACAAATTGCTCCGCGGGAAATCCTGAAATGGAAACTGCACCGGTCACTGCGGAAGGCCCCGGGATCGGTGTGATCCGGACATTTTCTTGTGCGGCCTTGCTAATAAGCAGTGTGCCAGGGTCTGAAACACCGGGTGTTCCCGCGTCTGTTACCAAGGCTATGTTTGCTCCCCGCTTTAACTTGCCGATGAGTTCAGGGGCTTTGGTGTTCCGGTTGTGCTGGTTGTACCTGACGACCCTCGTCTTAATCCCGTAATGTCCGCAGAGTCCTCTTGTGTGGCTGACTTTTTCAGCAGCTATAATATCGACTTCTTTCAGGGTTTTCAAGGCCCTGAGTGTAATATCCTCCAGATTTCCGATGGGAGTGGAAACAATGAAGAGCATCCCGGGGTTAGTATGCGAGGTCGAAGGCATTTTTTATGACCTCAATATCCGGTGCAGGGCCCGCCAGGCTGATGGCCACCACATCAAACCTTGCCCGCATGTTTTCACAATTGTTTGCCTTCATATAAGTAAGGGCTGCCTTAGAAATCTGGCGTCTCTTACGGGTGTTCACGGCCTCCTTTGCAAACCCGGTTGGTCCGGTTCTTCTGGTCTTGATTTCCAGGAATACCAGGGTGTCCTTGTCACGGGCGATGAGGTCGATTTCACCGAGGGGGCAGCGATAATTTTGAACAATGTCTTTATACCCCATGGAGCGGACGGTTTTGAGGGCAAGGTCCTCCCCCATTTTTCCAAGATCAAGGTGGTCTCTTGCCACGTCAGCGCACCCCCCGAAAGGTAAGACGGTGGATGGGGCAGGGGCCGAATCGGTTGAGCGCATCCAGGTGATAGGCCGTCCCATACCCCTTGTTTTGTTCAAACCCGTACTCTGGGAACAGGAGGTGATACTGCCTCATGATCCTGTCACGGTAAACCTTCGCCATAACCGATGCGGCGGATATGCTCATACTCCTTTGATCGCCTTTTTTCAGGCATTTCTGTGGCAGGCGTACAGGCACAGGCTGGATACCGTCAACCAGAAGGAACGCAGGCTGCGGGTCAAGAGCCAGGACCGCCCTTTTCATCGCTTCCAGGGTTGCGTTCAGGATATTGTGGGTATCGATGTAGGCATGCGAAACGACCGCGATGCTCACGGCCGTTGCCTCCCGTCCAATCAATCCGAACGTCTTTTCCCTGGCATGAGATGTCATCTTCTTGGAGTCCCGGACTCCGGGCAAACCCGCCTCCCCGGGAAGGATCACGGCCGCGGCCACCACCGGTCCCGCGAGGGGACCCCGCCCGGCTTCATCCAGCCCGGCAATCACGGTGTAACCAGCCTTCCGGGCCATGGCTTCATGCAGGAAGGGATTGGGTTCGCCAGGGGCGGGTCCCTCAGGAAAAAGGGATAGATTTTCAGATGGACGTGACAAGAAAACGCTTATGATGAAAAGGTTAGTACCTTTTTTCCTTGATCCGTGCCGCTTTCCCTCGCAGCTTCCTCAGGTAATAGAGCCTTCCTCTCCTCACCTTGCCTCTGGTCATAACCTCGATTTTTTCTATGGAAGGGGAGTGGAGCGGAAAAATCCTTTCCACGCCGATGCCATAGGAGATTTTTCGAACCGTAAAGCTCGCGCCGGTATTGCCTTTTCTCTTTCGAATGACAACTCCCTGGAAGATCTGGATCCGTTCTTTTTCACCCTCTTTGATCCTGGCATGAACCTTTACCGTATCCCCCGGCCGAAAGGCAGGGATGTCAACCCGCATCTGTTCCTTTTCAAGCATTTCAAGAGTGTTCATATCTCCTCCTCATGTCACCATGCGCTCCTGGGCCAAATGGTAAACGGTTTGATGCGATCATTGATCCATCGGATCCTCACCCATTCAGCTCCTCAGCGATGTCTGTTTATCAGGTTGTTTAGACCATAGGGTGTTAGGTTTTGTACATTCGTTACTACGGACTAAATGCCTACAGCCTGTCTCCCTGTGTAATCACGTCTATTTTGTACCAGATGGTGCTTATCCAGAAATGGGATGGTTTGCCATTTATGGATGGGCACCAACGAGACGATCCAATATAATTGCCGCCGCCGCCCGGACAGGGAGGTGGTTGTATGCAGTAACTCCCATGACCGGTTCAAGAACGGCATCTGATTGCCGTAAGACTTCCTGGTCCAACCCCCATGCCGTTCCAAAAAGGAGAAAAACGACCCGATCCTGACGGATCATATCCCGTGCGTCCGGGAATGAGAGCATGTTCTCTTTCTGCCTGCTCGCGTCGGTGGCAAGAACAAAAGGCTCTTCTTTCTCCATTGAGTGGATCTTCTCAATCCCATCTTCCAGGGAATCGGTGAGCGTTACAAGCTCAAGAGCCTTTTTCCTGTGGGGGTTATAGGAGGCCCCAAAACCCGCTGTCCAGTGGTGGCGGATTCGCTCCACGAGTCCCTGCTGATCTTTCAGTGGCGTTACCACCGTGAAGGTGGTGACACCGTACGTCCTTCCAATTCTTGCCAGATCGTGGAGGTCGACCGGGGTGACCGCCGAGGCAATCCTTTGCTCGTTCTTGTTATACACGGGGTAATGAACGAGTCCTATGTGCAGGCGCATCAATAGTTTTCCGCCGTTACTGCTTTTCAGCCCCTTCCTTCAGTTTCTCGAGAATCGCCCCATCCTCTCCGGTGAGCTGGGCCTTCTGAAGGAGGTCAGGCCTCTTTTCAAGAGTCCGCTTCAGGGATTGGGCCCTTCTCCACTGGCGGATTTTTTCGTGATCTCCGGACAGGAGAATCTCCGGTACTTCTCTACCCATGAATACCCTGGGACGCGTATAATGCGGATATTCGAGTAATCCGTCTTCAAATGAGTCCTCTTGGGTGGAATTCTGACCCCCGAGCACCCCGGGAACGAGCCGACTCACCGCATCCATGAGGACAAGCGCCGCAAGTTCACCTCCGCTCAGGACATAGTCTCCGATGGATAATTCCCGGTCAACGCAAAGTTCCCTGATTCTCTCGTCAATTCCCTCATAACGCCCGCAGACAAGGATAAGCTGTTTCTGCCTGGAGAGCTCCCAGGCCATTTCCTGGTCGAACCTTTTTCCCTGGGGTGTCAGGAGCAGGACCAGGCTGTTCTCTTCGACTCTGGGGACTGAATCCAGCGCCCGGTAGATGGGACCGGGCTTCATTACCATGCCGTCCCCGCCCCCGAACGGCCGGTCATCGGTATTCTTGTGAGCACCCCCTGCAAATGCCCGTATATCCGTTACCTGGACCTCAATCAGACCCCGTTTTGCGGCGCGTGCCAGAATGCCTTCTTTGAGATATGCGCGAATCATTTCCGGGAATATGGTCAGAACATCATATCTCATGAAGATCCAGGAGGCCTTCTATGGGGTGAATCATCATCTTGCCCAGTTCTAAATCAATGTTTTTAATGATCTCGTGGGTAGCGGGGATAAGCACCTCGCTCTTGCCCTTTTTGATCACATAGATATCATTGCTGCCCGTGGCAATGATATCACTGATGGGGCCCAGGTATTCTCCGTTTTCCAGGAATACCTCAAGACCCAGAAGTTCGTGCCAGAAATATTCGTCCTCCTCTTTGAGGGGCAGGGCATCTTTCCTGACCAGGATATCTGCGGCGCGGTACTTTTCCGCGTCCGTCAAAGAAGAAAGCTCCTCCAGCTCAAGAATATAGCCTGATTTGAATGGTCTTGCGGAACGAATGGCGAACTCAACCGGTTTTCCTGTTCCAGGTCGCAGAAAAATGCTACGGGCATTCAGGAACGTAGCGTCCGACCGCGCGTAAGCAGAAATCTTCAGCTGGCCTCGCAACCCATGGGGCCGGAGGACTTTTCCCACCGGGAGCAGACTATGGTCTGAATTCGGGGCCAAGCCTATTCAATGATTTCCAGAACTGAACGTTTGTTAATCTTCGTGGAAGCAGCGCTGAGAATCGTCCTCATGGCCCGTGCCGTGCGGCCCTGTTTCCCGATGACTTTTCCCAGGTCTTCCTTGGCTACTTTTAGCTCAATCACAGAGGTTTGTTCTCCCTCTATCTCAGTGACAACCACGTCTTCTGGTTTGTCCACCAGCGCCTTTGCTATGTAGGAAATCAAGTCCTTCATATCGACTCACCTCCATGTTTGAGTTCATCCGCGCACCGCCTCAATTTGCCGTTGAAGGAGGCTTTGTTAATCCTTGCTTCTTCAAGATTGATCTGGCTGATTCTGTCATTACCGCGCCTTTTTCCAGCCAGTAACGGACTTTATCCTCCTGAATTTTGATTATTGCCGGGTCGGCTTTCGGATCGTAATAGCCGAGAATATCCAGAAACTTCCCGTCGCGTGGAGCTTCCGAGTCAGCTGCTACTAACCGGTAAAAGGGCTTTTTCTTTGCGCCCATCCTTGTCAATCTAATTCTCACTGCCATGTTCCAGTATCACCCCCTATAGTGTTAATAGTCCTTTGCTAGCCGAAAAGAGAGCCCATATCATGAAAACCCTTTTTGGTCAGCCGCTCCATCATCTTTTTTGATTGTGCAAAATTTTTCAACAACCGGTTCACATCCTGAAGCGACGTTCCGCTCCCTTTGGCGATTCTTTTTCTTCTGCTGCCGTTGATAATCTTGTAATTTTTTCTCTCCTGCCTGGTCATTGAGCTGATAATCGCTTCAATTTTTACCAGTTCCTTCTCATCGGGCTTGAGCTGTTTCAGTTTTTTCATCTGTCCCATGCCAGGAAGCATGCCCAGAATCTGTTCGAGCGACCCGAGCTTCTTGACCTGTTTCAACTGCGACGCAAAATCTTCGAGGTCGAATTCCCTCTTTTTGATCTTTTTTTCGAGCTTTACGGCCTCTTTTTCATCAAATTGGGCCTGGGCCTTCTCAATCAGCGAGAGGACATCACCCATCCCCAGGATCCTGGAGGCCATCCTGTCCGGGAAAAAGGGTTCCAGGGCATCGAGTTTTTCACCCACCCCCACAAATTTTATGGGCTTTTCAACGACCGCCCTGATGGACAGGGCTGCTCCTCCCCGGGCATCCCCTTCCATTTTGGAAAGGACAACGCCGGTTATGGAAAGATTTTCATTAAAGTGCCCGGCCACATTGACTGCATCCTGACCGGTCATTGCATCGGCCACGAGCAGGATCTCATGGGGTTTTGTTTTCTCCCTGATCCGGTGAAGCTCCCCCATGAGTGTTTCATCAATATGGAGACGTCCGGCCGTGTCAAAAAGCAGGAGATCACAGCTCTCTCTGCCCGCCCTTGACAGTGCATCGAGACAGATGTGCTCGGGTTTCTGTTCAGGGCTTGAAGGATAAACCGGCACACCTATTTGCGAGCCCAGTTTCTTCAACTGCTCAATGGCCGCCGGCCGATAAATATCGGCTGGTACCAGGTAGGGGTGCCGCCCTTGTTTCCTCAAGTAATAAGCAAGCTTTGCGGCCGTGGTGGTCTTCCCGGAACCCTGAAGTCCAACCAGCATAATGATATGGGGTGTCTTGCCGGTCAGGATCAGGTCCTGCTTTTCCCCTCCCATCAGACGCGACAACTCCTCGTTGACGATCTTGATGAGCTGCTGGCCGGGTGTCAGGCTGTCAAGGACTTCCTGGCCGATGGCCCGTTTTTTAATGTCTTCAACGAGCTTTTTTACAACCTTGTAATTGACATCTGCTTCAAGCAGCGCAAGTCGTACTTCCTTGAGAGCGTCCTGGACATTGGCCTCTGTAAGCTTTCCCCTGCCGGTTACTTTTTTGAAGACACGATTGAATTTTTCGGTCAGGTTTTCAAACATCACGGGCTCTCAAAACGAAAACGATTATTATTATTCACAAAAATCAATTATGTCAATGAAAATCACAACGAGTTTTTTGTGCTCTTATTTTTGCCCATTTTATCACACCGTTGTATTTTTTCCATAAAAATCTTTCTGAGGAATTGTGGAGGCCTGATCAGATCGGATGCGCGCGGTGCGGGCGAGGTTTCAGTTCGAAAATTATAGTTGCCAACACCGGCCATACCTTCTAGTATTTGAGGCATAATGGTGCAGGGAGAGAGTGTTTGAAACGAAATGATACGTGGCCACACAATGCCTGCCACGTTCGGATAAGAGTATGAAGGAATGGTAGTTTTCAGGTGCGGGCAACCGTGAAGGATTCATCCATGGACAGCAATACAACCGGGAGGGACGGGTGGAGGTAGAAGAAGGCATCATTTCTCCCAGGAGAGGAAAAAATGATCCCGTGCTTGGCCCCGACGTCATACTGGCCATGGTCCCTGAGGGATTGCGCTACCTGTCAAAAAAGACCGGGGGAGAAAGGCTCCCGGTACATGATATGGCACTTTCGCATCTGTACCGACCGCAAACCCGGATGAGAAGCGTGAGCTTTGCAGGCCCGTTTCTGGGAGCCCCTCAGGCTGTGCTTGCCATGGAAAAGCTTATTGTGCTGGGGGCGAAACGATTCTGGGCCCTGGGATGGTGCGGATCTCTCCAGCGGTACCTGAAAATCGGTGACGTGGTGATCCCCACATCCGCCGTTGTTGAGGAGGGGACATCGCACCACTACCCCATCGGTAAACGTCCGGTAGAACCCGATCCGTTGATAACGGGGCTCCTGGCGCATGGAGTAAAGGAATTGCAGGTGGAATCCCGGACGGGAATGGTTTGGTCCACGGACGCCCCCTATCGGGAAACACCAGCCAAAGTAGAAAAGTACGGTCAGCAAGGTGTGCTGGCCGTGGAAATGGAGATGTCGGCCTTGATGCAGGTGGCACTCTTTCGTTCCGTGGCGTTTACCGGCATGCTTGTTGTCTCGGATGAGCTGTTCGATCTGCGATGGCATACGGGATTTTCCAGTTCGAGGGTGAAGGAGGTTACCAGGGCGGGCGCTGACCTCCTCCTGAAACTGATTTCGTCCCTGGCCGTAGAATCTGAACGAGATGGTACAGGCCTCTAAAATGGAGAAACCCTGTGGAAAAGATACAGGAAGAAATTGAACGTCTGAGGGAGCTGATCAGACACCACAATCAACGCTATTACGTGCTGGACGATCCGGAGATATCGGACGCGGAATACGATCGGCTTTTCCAACGTCTTCTTGCACTGGAAAAGGAATACCCGGAGCTTGTTACCCCTGATTCGCCCACACAGCGTGTGGGCGGGGAGCCCCGAACCGGCTTCATGCAGGTGAAACACCGGCTTCCCATGTTGAGCCTTGAAAATGCTTTTAATGACGAGGATATCAGGGACTTTGATTCCCGCGTCAGGAAATTTGTCAAGGAAGAGGGGCCCGTTCAATACGCGGTTGAGCCGAAGATCGACGGGCTGGCCGTGGAACTGGTCTATGAGAAGGGACGATTAGCCGTTGCGTCTACCCGGGGAGATGGGTACACCGGAGAAGATGTGACCGCCAACGCCAAGACCATTCTGGCAATTCCCCTCAAACTCAAATCAATGAGCGGGGAACGTCCCGTTCCGGAACTGCTGGAAGTCCGGGGAGAGATCTATATGGAAATAGAGGCTTTTCGGGCCTTGAACAGAGAACGGGCGGATCAGGGCCTTCCTCCCTTTGCGAATCCGAGAAATGCGGCGGCAGGGTCTATCAGGCAGCTTGACCCGCGGATAACCGCAAAGCGCCCCTTGAATATGTTCTGTTACGGGGTGGGAGAACTAAGCGGCCTGACCTTTGAAACCTACTATGCATTGATGCTGGCCCTGCAGGATTGGGGACTGCGCGTAAACAGACCACATATCCGGGTTTGTGATACCGTTGAAGACGTGATAGAGTACTGCCACCGGTTGGAAGAAACGCGCGGGCAGTTTGCGTTTGAAATTGACGGTGCGGTGATCAAGGTAAACCGGCTTGATCTCCAGGCCGGACTGGGAGAAAAGAGCAGGAGCCCGAGATGGGCGACAGCCTTCAAGTTCAAGGCGGTCCAGGAAACGACCAGGATCGTGAATATTGAAGTGCAGGTGGGAAGAACAGGGGCGCTCACGCCGGTGGCACACCTGGAACCCGTGGAAGTGGGCGGCGTGGTGGTCAGGAGAGCCACACTTCACAACCAGGATGAGATTACCAGGAAAGATATCCGTGAAGGGGATACCGTCGTTATTCAGCGGGCCGGGGATGTCATCCCGGAGGTAGTAAAGGCAATTGCCTCGCATCGGACGGGAAACGAAAAACCGTATGTGATGCCGGATGCCTGCCCTGTCTGCGGGTCAAAGGTGGAGAGAAAAGAAGGGGAGGCGGTTTCACGGTGCCCCAACCCCGCGTGTCCCGCTCAGGTTCGGGCGTCACTCAACCATTTCGTGTCAAAGGGGGCCATGGACATTGACGGGCTGGGGGATAAGATCCTGGGACAGCTCCTGGAACGGGGTATGATTCATGACGAGGCGGATATTTACAAGCTGACCATCAATGATTTGCTCAAACTGGACAAGATCGAACAGAAATCCGCCACAAATTTGATGCAGGCCATCGAGAAGAGCAAACAAACTACCCTTGCCAGATTTATCTACGCCCTGGGAATCAGGCATGTGGGAGAGCACGTGTCGCAGCTCCTGGCAAATCATTTCCTGACGCTGGAGAACTTTCAGAAGGCTACCCGGAATGAGCTCCTTTCCGTCAAGGGAATCGGAGAAGAGATCGCTGACAGTATCCTCTCCTTCTTTGAAGATCCGTCCAACCGGGATTTGATAGAACGACTTCTGACGTCCGGCATTAGGTTCGAGGAAATGACACGGCCAGAGCCTTCGCCCATAGAAGGGAAGACGTTTGTTTTGACCGGGTCACTTGAAACCCTGAAACGGGCCGAAGCCAAAGACCTGATTGTGAGCAGGGGAGGAAGAGTTTCGAGCACAGTGAGCAGGAACACAGACTATGTTGTGGTTGGCTTGTCTCCCGGTTCGAAACTGCAAAAGGCTCGGGCGTTCGGTGTTGCAACTATAGATGAAGCCGCTCTTCTGCATCTTCTGGGCCTTGAATAAACTCTGGACAACGTGGTAAGGGTAACTTGCCCACTGGAGATCCCCTCCGGGGGGCATGGAAGCCGGGCCACCGGTCCAGGATTGATCTTGGAGGTTTCACCATGAATAATCTTCGTGTCAGGCTGATTATTGAGGGAAGGGTTCAGGGCGTCTGGTTCAGGGACTCCACCCGCAGGCAGGCCAACCTGCTTGATGTTCGAGGCTGGGTGAAAAACCGGCCTGATGGCAGGGTGGAGGTTCTCGCTGAAGGACCTGAAACGGCGGTGAAAAGGCTGGTGGCGTGGTGTCATACGGGGCCGTCCGGCGCCAGAGTCGACCGGGTAAAAGAAATCGAGGAGCCCTGGCAAGGAGAATTCGAAACATTTGACATTGTATTCTGAGCAGATCCTTCTCGGAAGAAAGGAAAAGGATGAAAAAGAGATTTCTAAGGGCTTTTGTATTCGTACTCTTAATCGCATTAGGGGTTTTGTGGGGGTGCAGTTCAACTCATTCCCTTTTGAAGAAGATTCGAAGCAGTGAGCCTTTTCTCGCCAAGCGGGTTAAAGTGGTCCAGTTTCTGGACGAAACACACCTGGGCGGAAACCTGGGAAAAGCCTTTACTGCTGAGTTCAAGGCAAAGGTAAGGAAGATTCCCTTCATAATTCTGGATGAAAAGCCCTTGGATGCCTCCATGCAGGAGAATCTGAAATCACCACGCTTCGGTATTGTCACACCAAAGAACCTCATCTTGAAAGCAGAAGAACAGGGTCTGAACATCCTGATTACCGGGGTGGTCAATCCGGTTGATGTGACCACGAAACGGACCGGCATCTGGCCTTTTCGAAAGAACACCCGCTTCTATGAAATTTCCGTTGTGGTGAATCTTATTGATGTAAGCACCGGTGCGGTCCTGTTTACGCGGCTGGAATCAAAAAAAGTTTCCAGTTCTGAAGAAGAATATGCGGACGATGAAAAGGAATTTATGACAGAACTTGTAAAGGATCACTTGCCGAAGATCCTGAAGAAACAGGTGTCAGCCATCACAGACGTCCTTGAGAACATGCCCTGGATCGGGAAGGTGCTTTCCACCGAAGACAAGACCGTGCGGGTGAATGGCGGGCGTGATGTGGGAATGAAAGAGGGATTTGTCTTCGAGGTTTATTCGTACGGGAAGTGGATCAATGCCATGAATGGCCGTCCCTATCCTGTTCGCAGCCAGAAGGTGGGAGAGATTGAGATCGTTTCAGTCGGTGACCATGCGGCTGTTGCCCGGCCGCTCTCCGGGGGACCTTTTACCATCGGCCAGGTAATTCTCCTCAAACATTGATCATTTCACGGGCATGGGCCAAGGCCTGGGGGGTGACCTTGCGCCCTGCCAGGAGTCGGGCTATTTCTTCGATGCGCTCCTTTTCGTCAAGCTCCAAAATGGAGCTTTCCGTCCTGCCGTCCACTACGCTTTTCCTGACCTGATAGTGGGTGTGCGCTTTGCTGGCTATCTGCGGCAGATGGGTTATACACAGGATCTGGTGAAAGCGGGCAAGTGCCTCCAATTTTTCTCCCACCACTTCTGCTGTGGCCCCTCCAATTCCTGCATCCACTTCGTCGAAGATCACCGATTCTACGGATGCACTCCTCGCCAGAATGCTCTTCAGTGCCAGCATGATGCGGGAAAGCTCCCCGCCGGAAGCAATTTTTGCGAGCGGCTTGAGTTCTTCTCCCACATTTGGTGCCAGCAGAAATTCCACCTGATCAAGGCCTTCGCTTCGGAGCAAGGAAAGGAGATCCGGGATGTCCGGCGCCTGTTCCTTCAGATCAACAAACGACACCCGAAAATGGGTATCCGGCATGTTAAGCTCATGGAGCTCATTTTCTACTGCTTTTTCCAGGTTGAGGGCAGCCTTTTTCCGGCTGTCCGAAAGGCGATGCGCCGCTTCCAGGAGTTCCTGTTCCAGGGAAGAAATACGGGATTGGAGTTCGCGCTTTTGCGTTGCCTTTTCCTGCTGGGCGTCCATCACAGTTGCTATTTTTTCCCGAAACGCGAGGACATCAGGGAGGGTGGGTCCGTACTTTCTTTTCAGTCGGTTGAGGATTTCCAGTCTTTCCTGCACCGCCTCAAGCCTGCGGGGGTCCATCTCAATGGTCCCCTGGACCTCTCTGAGGGTCAGGGCGGTTTCTTCCAGGACAAGTCTGCTTTCAGCAAGCGTGCGTGCCATATCTCCAAGACGATCATCTATTTGAGCTGCCTTCTCCAGCTTTTTCGCACAGTCAAATAGTCCGGAAATCAGGGAGTGATCGCTTTCGTAAAGTTGCTGGTAGGTTTCTGAAACCGTGGTGAGGAGCTGCTCTGCATGTTCCAGGCGCATTTTTTCTTTTGCCAGGGACTCATCTTCGCGCTCCTCTATGGCGGCTCCGTCGATTTCCTCCCGCTGAAAGCGGGCCAATTCCTGTTTGTCCTTCATTTCAGCAAGTTGTCTCTCAATGACCCGCAGCTCTTCACGCAATGATTGATACCGGTAAAAAAGAGCGCCAAATGCTTCCCTGGCGGGGAGCAGTCCCCCAAATTCATCAAGGATGGCGAGGTGGTGATCCTGGCGAAGGAGGCGTTGATGTTCATGCTGGCCGGAAATGGAGATGAGATGGTCTCCCAGGGAGGATAGCATCTGGACCGTTGCGATGGTCCCGTTAATGGCTATTCTGTTTCTCCCCTCCCGGTGGAGCGAACGCCGTATGAGCAGTTCCCCGTCAAAAGGGATGGCAAGATCATGGAGCACGGAAGCGAGATGGCCGGACGTGGGGATAGAAAAAAGCGCCTCTACCTTGGCCTCGTCGCAACCGGTGCGGATCAGGTCCCCGGATGCCCGGCCCCCCAGGATGAGGTTCATGGCATTGATGATGATGGATTTTCCGGCACCGGTTTCCCCGGAGAGAATGTTGAGACCCGGCCGGAAGGAGATGTCCAGGTGTTTGATAATTGCAAAGTTGGATATGGTCAGTCGGTTCAGCATATGTTCAGATACAGGCACAAGGCACAAGGCGCAGGGTATAAAATGCCTAGAGAAGAATTCTGACTCCCCGCTTTCTCCTTTGCCCTTAACCTTTCGTCTCTGTTTATTGGTTCCACGTTACCCTGAGCACTTCCTGGTAGGTGGTTATTCCTTCCAGCATTTTTTTGACGGCATTTTCCCGGAGGCGGACCATGCCTTCGTCTTCTGCCAGCCTGATCAGATCTTCGAAACGCGGTTTCTGGGCCAATAGTTGCTTGAAGGTCTCGCTGAAGGGAAGCACCTCGTAAACAGCGGTCCTGCCGAGATACCCTGTCCCCCTGCACTTGATGCAACCCTTTCCCCGCCAGAGCTCGGCAACCTCTTCGTGCCCCAGGTCGAGGCCCATTGCGGTTAACTTGACCGGATCAACGGGGAAAGATTCCCTGCAATGAGGGCATATCTTGCGCACGAGGCGCTGAGAGAGCACCCCGACCAGGGTTGCCTGAATCAGGAACGATGGGATACCGAGATCCAGGAGCCGGGTAACGGCGGACGGGGCATCGTTGGTGTGGAGCGTTGAAAGCACCAGGTGTCCGGTGAGGGCCGCCTGAACGGCATTCTGCGCCGTCTCAAGATCTCTCATTTCACCGATCATGATGATATCGGGATCCTGCCGGAGGATATTCCTGAGAATGGTGGAAAAAGTGATTCCCACCACCGGCTGCACCGCAATCTGGTTGAAGTCTTCGTGGACCATTTCTATGGGGTCTTCTACCGTGGTGATGTTGATCTCAGGAGATGAAAGGTATCGCATGGCTGAATAGAGGGTGGTGGATTTCCCGCTTCCAGTTGGACCGCACACAAGCACGATGCCGTGCGGCATGCCGATGAACCGCTTGAACCGGGTAAGATCATCCTCGGTGAAACCAAGTCCTTCAAGATCCTGGAAAAGAATGTCGGGATCCATGATGCGCATGACGATCTTTTCACCGAATGCCACCGGGACCGTGGAGACCCGGATCTCAGCCTCGAGGCCTTTCCTGGCGGTCTTTATCCTGCCGTCCTGGGGCCGCCTTTTTTCAGCCATATCAAGGCGGGAGAGGTTCTTGATGCGACTGACCATAGCGGAATGAACATTCTTCGGGAGCTTATACACGGTGTGGAGGACACCGTCGATGCGCATTCTGACGATGCTGGAATTCCTCTTTGGTTCCAGGTGCACGTCGCTTGCCCGTTGATCAAAGGCATAATTGAGGAGGTGATTGACAGCATTAACGATGTGCCGGTCATCTGATGGAAGTTCCTCGGCGGACTTCAGCTTTACGTATTGTTCCAGGTTTCCGAGATCCACCACCAGGCCGGAATACTGGTGTTCAGCGCCGGCAATGGAACGTTTGAATCCGAAAAACTCGTTGATAAGGCGCAGGATGTCGGTCTTTGAACTGACCACCACGCGGACTTTCATGTGGCTGACCCGACCGATATCTTCTATGACTTCCACGTTGAAGGGATTGGGAGTCGCCACCGTAAGACAGCCTTCTTTCATGTCGATGGGAAGAACAAGATGTTTGATGGCGAAAGAATGCGGAATTGTGCCCGTTACCAGGTTGAGGTCCAGTTCCAGGGGATCAATTTTCCGATAGGGAATTTTCCAGTGATCGGCAAGGATCTGTACGATGACATCTTCGTCCAGGGGTCGTCCAGGTTCATCAGCTCTCTCGAGATTGAGAGATGCTATCACGTCAACGATAGTCACTGGGGTGCGTGGAACAGAATTCTTGGACTCAGAGGGCTGCCTGGCTTGCTCGCTTGCCTCAATTTTTCGCTTTACGCTGGCGTGTTTCCCGATGATTTCCTTGTGTTGCCCGGGACTAATAATTCCCCTGTCCAGTAAGATCTGGCAAATTTCCTTTGCCGGGAAAGCGCGGTCCCAATTCTCCCGCTGGTTCATCTGCCGCTCCTTCATCGCTGCTGAGTTGCCGGTGTTTGTGTATCAGCGTCGATCCTACCACCTCAATTTTTACATTGAAAGTCTTTTTTGTGCAAATCCATGTGTCTCATTGGCAAAGCCGGGAGGAGAATCTTCAGTGCAATACAGAACCTCGATCCTTCACCAAAGTAATTATAATATCCTTTTGGTCTTTCCCGGAATTCATGATATAGATACACGGTATTAGTACTTTATGACCAATCTTATGATCAAATCTGCATTTAAGAAAGGGCAGAAAATTCCGTGGTGATACATTGAATGTCAAATCAGTGTGTAATATCAAATGACCAGGAGAACGAAAAGTTTGTACTGCCGTGCGTTGCTCCGTGGCCTGTTGGGCAGCAGGCAGGAGATCGGGATAGGTTTTGTCATTGAGGTATTTGGATTTTATTTGACATTTGGTTTTCCGGTTTATTCGGGTCAGGCATAGGGCAGAAGGCGCGGGACATAGGGGATTTGATGAATGGTGAAGCGATGATACTGGGACTGGATGTGGGTGGCACCCAGACAGATGCGGTGCTTTTGGATGAGCAGGGGGTGTTGGCGGAGACAAAAACCCCTACGGGTGAAGATCTTCTGGAGACACTGAGGACGGCCATATCAGAGGTCACCAGTGCCATTGATCCGGGGAAGATCAAGCGGATGGTTTTTTCCACCACCATGGCGACGAATGCCATTGTCCAGGATCAACTGGAACCGGCCGGAATGATCGTCTCCGCAGGTCCCGGCATGAACCCGGAGTGGTTTTCGGTTGGGCCTTCTTTTCACGTTGTAGGGGGATGCCTGGATCACCAGGGATTTGAGGTGATAGAGATAGACAGGGAGACGGTTGAGGCCGCGGCTGAAGCTGTCATTTTAAAAGGGATCTCGGTGGTGGGGATTGTGGGAAAATTTTCGGTCAGAAACCCGGCCCACGAACTTGAGATAGCCGAATTGATGAAGAAGAGGTTTTCCTCCATTGCCCTCGGGCACCATGTGTCAGGAAATCTTAATTTTCCCAGGAGAATAGCTACGACCTACCTGAATGCGGCCCTTCACCGCGTACACGAAGATTTTTTGAATGCCCTTACGCGAATCCTGGCAGAACAATCCCTCAAGGCGCCGCAATATCTCCTGAAACCGGACGGGGGAACCATTGCTCTTGCGTCTACCGTGCATTCGCCGGCGGCGACCGCCCAGTCAGGGCCGGCGGCAAGCGTCATGGGCGCGTTGGCACTGGACGGATGCCCCGGCACGGCCTTGGTATTGGATGTGGGCGGGACCACCACCGATATGAGCGTGGTGCTGGGTGGAGTTCCGCTTTTGGAGCCGCGCGGAATCAGGATAGGCCCGTATCAAACCCTTGTCCGTTCCCTGCTCACCCATTCCATAGGAATCGGCGGGGACAGTGAAGTCCGGGCGGATGACGGTCCCCTCTGTGTCGGGCCGCACCGGCAGGGACCGCCCATTGCGTTTGGAGGCAAGGTGCCGACGCCCACTGATGCAATGATTACCCTTGGATTACTGGAGGCGGGTGATCGGAAAGCCGCAGGCACTGCTATGGAAAAAATGGGGAAATCCATAGGGCTCTCAGCCAAGGTCATGGCGCAGCGCGTTCTTGAAACCATGGCTCGCTCCATAGCCGATTCTGCGGAAGCCTTTCTGAGCAGGATTAATTCCAGGCCGGTCTATACCATTCACGAAGTCATCCAGGAGGAGAAAATCGTTCCCGATTCACTGGTAGTGATTGGCGGCCCTGCACCGCAGGTAGCCCCTTTTATCGGCGAAGCACTGGGGCTGTCACACCGGGTACCGGAACACTTCGGTGTAGCGAACGCCATTGGTGCGGCAGTCGCGAGAGTAACCGCGGAAATTACTGTGCAGGCGGACACGGAAAGGGGTTCCCTGGTGATCCCGGAGGCGGGAATCGATCAGAAGATTCCCTTCAGGTATCGGCCTGAGGATGCCATGTCACTTGCGGACGAGGTGCTGAAAAAACAAGCACTGAAGATCGGTGCTGATCCGGATTCGCTGGAGATATCCGTTATTGAAAAACAGGTCTTCAACATGATCAGGGGGTATTCACGCACCGGGCAGAATATCCGCATAAAGCTGTGTATCACGCCGGGGATTATCCGGGAGTGGAAAAAGGAGCAGGAATCATGATAAAGGCGCCGAGACGCACGGGGCTGATCTTCTTTCCAGCGTATGACTGGGCCATCAGCCCGACCCATCCTGAACGGGAGGAACGGCTCCTGTACACCCAGGACCAGGTCATGGAGGAAGGGCTCTTGGATGTGGAAGGGATCCTTGAGTACCGGGTCAGGCCTGCCGGTGCTGAAGACATTCAGCGGATCCATTTCTGTGCTCCCGATGAGGCAGCGGTGACCACGGAAAGCCACCTGATTTCGGCCGGCGGATGTCTTGTGGCTGCCGATGCGGTCCTCAAGGGAGAAGTGGAGAGCGCTTTTGCATTGGTGCGGCCGCCCGGTCACCACGCCATGCGGGTGGTGCACGGAAACCGGGGCTTCTGCAACATTAACAACGAAGCGGTGATGACGGAGTATATCCGGGACACGTACGGGGTCGAAAAAATCGCCATCATTGATACCGATTGCCACCATGGGGACGGGTCCCAGGATATCTTCTGGCACGATCCCAATACCCTGTACATCTCGGTGCACCAGGACGGGCGAACCCTCTATCCCGGATCGGGTTTTCCCGATGAGCTGGGCGGGCCTAACGCGGAGGGAACCACGGTAAATATCCCGCTTCCTCCCCAGACAGGAGAAGAGGGGTTCCTGTATGTGCTTGAGGAGCTCATTATGCCCCTGCTGGAAAAGTTCAAACCGGAACTGGTGATCAATTCCGCAGGCCAGGACAACCACTTCAATGACCCAATCACCCACATGAATTTTTCAGCCAGGGGATATGCCTTGCTCAATGCCCGGTTGAAACCGGATATCGCGGTCCTGGAAGGGGGATATGCCGTGGAAAATGCGCTTCCTTACGTGAACGTGGGAATTATCATGGCCATGGCAGGGCTAGATACCAGCTTTGTGAAAGAACCCAATTATGACCGGGATTACCAGGCCCAGCGGGCGGATATTACCCGTTATATTGAACAGCAGGTGGTGGATCTCAAGGGCATGTTCCTGCGGGACGAATTCCGTAAAAACAGTTACGACGCGGGTGAAATAGTGACAAGGAGCCGCGAAATCTACTATGATACCGACAACATCCGGGAGTACCAGCAGGAGAAAATCCGCCGGTGCATGGATTGTGCGGGCGTCCTTGCCATCGAATCAACCGCCAGCACGGGAAATCACATCTTTGCCGTGCATATTCCAAGAAATGGTTGTGCATCCTGCCGGAGAGTGGGGAAATCCTGGTTTGACGAGGCCCGCGGGGGGACGTTCGACTTTGTTTATCTCCAGGATCGGGTCAAGGGCACCTATGAGAGGATCAAAAGGTAACCCAGGCCATGGCCCAAACCCCTGAAACCAGCCCGGCCTATTCTCTGGAATACACGCTTTCCCGTGTGGGAACAGGGCAGGGGGTTGGCTGGTTTTCCTGCGTCCCGGCGGGAGATTTTACCCTCTGGGATCTTACCGCATATCTCAAGAAACATCCCCATGACCAGTTCCTGCGTCAGTACGCCTTGGACCGGATAGGGGAGTTCGAACCCAAAGAACTAATCCATCGTGTGGAAAAAAGCGGCAAACAGAAAACCTTTCTCCGGGTCCTGGCCTACGAAGCATCACTGCTTTTAGAAAAATTTTCGACCCTCCGGGAGCGCCTGGCGAGAGACACGCTTGAAATGGAAGAGTTTTCAAGCCCTCTCATCTACATCCGCTGGTCAAGGATCACGCGGCATGCACATCATGAAGAGTGGCTCAGGCTGTTTTCTGAAAACATGACGTGGCATAAGCCTTTGCCTTCACCAGAAGAAGCAGGCCTGTCCATTCCCTACGATCCCCAAGCAATAGAGCGTTGGCGGGCACAACGGGTCACCGTGGGTGATCTACCGGCGGTGTCCGTCGGTGGTGGCAAGAGGGATACGAAGGCTTGTACAAAGGAAGCCGTCAAAGGGGTGAAGAAGAGACTGGAAGGGCTGGGTATCCTCAGGGGATGGGAGGCAAGGACCGAGGCCACGGTGAGTCCCTACGCGGTGGAAAGGCCCTGGAACCTCGAGGTCAGTTTAAAACAGGGTGGGAACAATTGGAAACTTCGGGGAGAACTGGTAAGCTATGGCCGCGGGCTCAATATTCACCAAGCCAGAATGTCCTGCCTGATGGAAATAGCAGAACGGTATTCCGCCTTTTGCCGTGCTGATGAAGAGAACCTGCCTGGATACCGTGGCCAGGGCAAACTGGTGAAAGGGCCCTATACGGAACTCAGGGAGCAAGGGGCAGTAAATCCCAATGATTTTCTCCTGGAAGTCCCATACGAAGATCAGGAAATCTACTGGATTGCCGGGCAAGAGACTGGCGCGGAAGGATATTCTCGGGTCCTGGTTCCAGCCCAGATGGTGTTTCTGTTTTCCAATTTTAATGAAGTGAGCATTACCAGCGGGCTCCCTTCAACGGGTCTTGGCGCCGGCAGTACTATTGAGGAGGCAAGATTGAGCGGCCTCCTGGAGGTGATCGAAAGAGACGCGGAAAAAGTGGTACCATACCACGGGGAGCGTTGTTTCCTGCTCACCTCTGATGACCCGAAAATAAGAGATACTACTGAAAGGATGAAACAAAAGGGTATCCAGATCCAGTTCCTGGACCTCACCCCGGAATTCGGAATCCCCTGCTACAAGGCCTTTATCCGGGGACCGGGCGGGGTGATCCTGAAAGGAACCGCGGCAAACCTGGATGGGAGAAGGGCCATTGTTTCCGCCATGACCGAAATTCCCTACCCTTATCCCTACTGGTTTGGATCAACGCCTCCGCCGGAAAGCCTAAGGACCATCAGCGACGAGGAACTCCCCTGTTATTCATCAGGAGATGCGGGAGAGGACCTGCGAATCCTTGAGCGGGTATTGCTCCGAAACGGGTATCATCCCATCTATGTGGACCTGACAAGGGAAGACCTGGAAATCCCGGTGGTCAAAGTCCTGGTCCCGGGCCTGGAACTAACCAGCGTCCTGGACCGATTCTCTTCCCTGAGCCTCCGCAAGTTCGCCCATTATCTTGGGGGAGTTGCCCATTGACTGCGCCTGCGTATGGCAAGCGGGCGATTGGGCTCAACAGAGCTGAAAAGGTAGGCGCAAAACGGCAAACAACGCCACCCATAAGGCAAAGAACAGTGCAGTCTATCAAGGAGGAATTTCAAGTGAACGAAGAACTGATTGAACACGTGAGAAAATAATTTCCATCCTTGAAAAGGGAAATCAACGGAAATCTTATAGCTTATCTTGACGGGCCCGGTGGTTACCAGGTGCCGGAATCGGTGATTAATGCCGTAAGAGATTACTTTGTTAATATGAATGCCAATGAAGGAGATGAATTTGAAACCGCTGAAAACACATCAATGATGATTCAGAATACCCGAGCTGTGTTTGGCGACTTTTTTAATTGCGCCTGGGATGAAGTTGTATTCGGCGCCAATATGACAACGCTGAATTTTGCTCTGGCCCATGCCTTAATGCGGGAAATGACCACCGGGGACAGGGTGCTCATTACCGAAATAGACCATGAGGGAAACAGGGGTCCATGGCTTCAGCTCATGGAACGAGGGATCTTGGTGGATGAGGTAGCGCTGGATGTAGATACCCGCACCCTGGATATGAAGGATTTTGAGGAAAAAATTTCACGAAAACCAAAGGTAGTTGCCGTAAATTATGCCAGTAATGGTGTGGGAACTATTAACGAGGTCCACAAAATCGTCCGGATGGCCCACGAGGTAGGAGCCTATACGGTGGTGGATGCTGTGCACTACGCCGCCCACGGACCAATTGATGTCAGGGAGCTGGATACGGATTTCCTCTTGTGTTTTGCCTTTAGATCGGAAAAGATGAGGATCTATTTTTTCCCGGCGCCTGTTTCATTCAGGTATTCCACGGCCTGGAGGACACCACCGCTGATGTCCGTGTAGGAACTTCCCTTTACCGCGGCGACAAATCTGTCCACTTTATCCTTAAAAAGTCGTTTTTGTTGATTGGAAACAGAAGGGCGTTTATCGAATGTTTTCTTAGCGATTATATCCTTTTCGCTGAAACTCCCGGTGTCTATCCTTGCAACGCCAAGAGAATCACCGGGCTTCAGGGTGCCAAGGAGCATCAGGTGGAGAGGGCCATGGGGCTATCCACCGCCACAGGAGATTGCCCGTGAGAAATGCGGGTTAACAGGCGCCAGGTCTGCCAGCCTGCAGTTTTCTTCTTCTCAATAGTTGCCATCTTGGAGCGAAAAATGATACTTGAATAGGGACAATCCAAGGAGGCAGCGTACCCCATACAGTACGGCGCCGATATTTCTTGCAGACGAACAGAGGCACGACAGGAGGGTTATGACAGAATTAATTGATCGCGCTTATTTTCAGGAATTGGCTCACCAGCCCCCTGAAGATGTTTGCCACCGGGCACTGTGCAGATATGATGAGGCAGAAAGAGAGTATATATTACCGGCATGGGGTGATGATTTCACTATTGATCCTCACGGAAGGCAAATTGGTTGTGTCAAGAATAACGAGCGGGATTATCACGAGTACTTTCATCTTTTCATTATCTATTATCTCTTGAGGGCAAAAGAAATCGAAGCAAGGAATGAATGGATATCTGAGAAGGACATGGACGGCGGGCCCACTTTTTTTCGTGGGCCCCATGAAATTCCCACAAATCTCATCACCAGGCGATATGAGAATGATATTGAAAAGTTCCGAAAAAGATGTGAACAGATTCATGGGTCAGCTCTTGACATGGCGGATGCGGCATACCGTTTCACCATGGCTCCGCGCATTCCAATAGCGGTCTTATACTGGAGAGGTGATGATGAATTCCCGGCCGAAGCCAGAATTCTTTATGACAGGACCATTACCGAACATCTCACGTTGGATATTGTTTTCGCTCTTGCTGTCGCAATTTGCACAAGAATAGGAACTCGATTGGCAGAAGACATGATTTGATGTGTAAGGAGGAAGATGATGAGCGTGGAAAGCGTAAAGGCCTATTTTCGCGACAATGATCTGCCGTATGAAGTGATGGAGTTTGAGGCCTCGACCGAAACAGTAGAGCGGGCCGCAGAAGCGCTGGGGGTCGAACCCGCCTTGATTGCCAAGAGCCTTGCTTTCAAAGTAAAGGATCGGGCCATTCTGGTGGTGACAAAGGGAGACGCCAGGATTGACAACCAGAAATTCAAGAAACAATTCCAGGCAAAGGCCAAGATGATGTCTCCCGATGAAGTCCTGGAAGTCACCGGGCACCCGGTAGGCGGGGTGTGCCCCTTCGGGCTCAAAGAGCCGATGGAGATCTATTTGGACGAGAGTCTCAAGTCCTTTGAGCGGGTGTATCCCGCTGCGGGATCCCGCAATTCCTGTATCGAAATAGGCCCTCAAGAACTTGCCCGACTCACCAATGCGCCCTGGGTTGATGTTTGCAAGTAGGCCGCGGAATATCCCGGGAGAAACCCTATCAGCGAAAGAACGGATTCGTGGCCTTTTCCGTGGCGATGGTGGTGGGCGGGCCATGTCCCGGATAGACTCGCAGTTCGTCATCGAGGGTGAACAGCTTGGATTTTACACCCTGGATTAGCTGCCGGTAGTCCCCGCCGGGAAAATCGGTCCTACCAATGGAGCCGGCAAAAAGGGTGTCACCCGTAAATATTGCTCCGGGAGCCAGATAGCAGACACCCCCGGGAGAGTGCCCTGGGGTATGGATGACTTTAATGGAATAGGTGCCAAGCCGGACGGTATCCCCTTCATTCACTTGACCGTCCGAAGAAAAACCGAGCCCTGCGCTGTCCAGGGGATGGATATACACGGCAGCACCGGTGATCCTTTTCAGTTCAGCGGCACCGCCCACGTGATCAATATGACCGTGGGTAATAAGGATTGAACGGATTTTGAGGCCTGTCTCTGTTATCACCTTCACGATGCGAAAAACCTCGTCACCCGGATCTATGACAAGGCCTTCCATGGTTTCTTTACAGCCTAAAATGTAGCAATTGGCCTGGTACGGCCCCACGACTATTTTTCTGAGCATTGAAGATCGGCCTCCTTATACTGGTTAGCCCGTGAGAAATGCGGGTTAGTAAAAGGTAAGCCCTGGAGTTCGACTGTCAACCCCGTGACAAAGGATGGCTGACCCGAAGATCCGTGAGTAATCCTCGTCAGCGCCGGAGCTGTTCTTTGTCTATCATGATCCGTGAGGGCTGTGTGGATGTGGTCGTAAATTGTGCCGGCTACGGACTGGCCGGCGCGGCAGAGGATACCAGCGTTGATGAAGCTCGTGCCCTGATGGAGACCAATTTCTTTGGTGTCTTTCGGGTGTGCAGGGCCGTCCTTCCCGTCATGCGTTTTCAGAGTGAAGGATATATCGTCAACATAAGCTCCATCGGGGGGTTGATCGGGATCCCGTTTCAGTCTCTCTACAGCGCTAGCAAGTTTGCGGTTGAGGGTTTCACTGAGGCACTGCGGGCTGAGGTGCAGCGGTTCGGAATTCGGGTTGTGATGATCGAACCCGGAGATTTCCATACCGGCTTCACCGAGCATCGTCACAAAGCATTCGAAGCGGATGAGAACTCGGCTTACAAGGACCGGTTTGAAAAAGCCCTGGGAGTAATGGAAGCGGACGAGATGAAAGGGCCTTCACCTGAAAAAATCGGGCATCTCCTGGAAAAGATCATCACCACGAGATCTCCTCGATTGCGTTACAGGGTAGGGCCAGTGTCTGAAAAAGCAACAGTGGAATTGAAAAAGATAATGCCTTCCAAGCTTTTCGAGAGGGCGATCATGTGGTATTATCAAATTATTTGAGGAGCTTTTTAATAGGTCCAGTAACACAAACCATCTTTATGGGGGAAAAGCAATGGAATATGAATACGCGTTTGAAATGGCTGCTTCAAGCATCCGATTCGGTTCCGGTGCGACCCGGGAAGTGGGAATGGATCTTTCGGAGCGGGGCGTAAAGCGGGTGATGGTTGTCACAGACCCTGTTCTGAAGGATCTGGCGCCGGTTCAAACGGTTCTGGAATCCCTTTCAGGAGAAAAAGTCGAATATGCCTTATTTGACAGGGTGAGAATAGAGCCGACTGATTCTTCTTTCCAGGAGGCGGTCGCATTTGCCGAGGAAGGAAACTTTGATGGGTTTGTCGCCGTGGGTGGTGGATCCAGCATTGATACAGCAAAGGTGGCAAACCTCTATTCCACCTATCCAGCGGATTTCCTGGACTATGTGAACCCGCCCATTGGAAAAGGGATTCCGATTCCAGGAGAACTCAAGCCCCTGTATGCCATTCCCACGACCGCGGGAACTGGAAGCGAAACCACGGGAGTGGCGATTTTTGACCTGGAAGAGATGCATGCAAAGACCGGTATTGCCGACAGGCGGCTCAAACCAACACTGGGAATTGTGGATCCGGAGAACACACGTACCCTGCCTCCCATGGCTGCCGCCTGCACGGGCCTGGATGTTTTTACCCATGCCATAGAATCGTATACCACTCTCCCCTACAACAAAAGAGCGCGACCTGAACGCCCGATTCTTCGTCCCGCATATCAGGGGTGCAATCCCATCAGTGATATATGGGCCCATGAGACCATGCGTATGATCGGAAAATACTTCATCCGGGCCGTTGAGGACCCCGAAGACAGTGAGGCGCGGGGTATGATGCTGCTTGCAGCTTGTTTCGCAGGACTGGGCTTTGGAAACGCCGGACTTACGCTTCCCCACGGGATGTCATATCCCGTCTCGGGGATGGTCAAAAGCTACCATCCTGAAGGATATCCGGGCGACCATCCCATCATTCCCCACGGGATGGCGGTGGTCCTCAACGCACCCGCTGCCTTTCGCTTCACAGCCGGCGGGTGCCCTGAAAGACATCTTCGGGCAGCCGAGGCTATCGGGGCCGATATTTCAGGGGCAGGCCTTGAGGACGCCGGCGAAATCCTGGCGAGCAAGATTATCGAAATAATGAAACGGGTCAAAATTCCCAACGGTTTGAGCGGAGTCGGTTACACGCGTGCCGATATCCCCAGGCTGGTGGAGGGGACGCTTCCGCAGCACCGAGTGACCAAGCTGTCACCCCGGCCGGTTGATAGTGAGGCATTGACGGCCATCTTCGAAGACGCCATGGTGTACTGGTAACAGCTATGTTCGAAAGGCCAGAGGATCAAGGATGCCGTACGGGGTAAAACTGCTCTTGATGCTGATCAGGATTGCCAGGATCACTGTGATGGCGGTTCCCGTGAAAATGGCAATCATGATCGCTATCTGGTACTTGATGGCGGTCATGGGGTCAGCACCCCCGAGGATCACTCCAGTCATCATCCCGGGCAGGGCTACCAGCCCAATGGTGGCCATGGTGGCCACGGTGGGAAGGAGGGCCGCCTGGCAGGCATGACGCAGGTAGGGCCGAGTGGCTTCATGCAGGCGTGCTCCCTGGGAAAGGGCGTGGAAGAAAACGTTTTCCTGTTTTTTCAAGGACTCATAAAAACTCCTTATTCCGATAATATCCGCCCGCAGACAATTGCCCAGTATCATCCCGCCAATGGGGATTACATACTGGGCATCCATGAGATTTGGCCTTTTGAGCAATGGACCGACAAAAGCAAGCAAGGGAATCGCTGTACCCCCGACCAGGGCAACTAAGAGGGGAAAAATAAACCTTCGGAGCTTTAAACCGCATCCCTTGACAATGGAGAGATCGGCCACCACCACCATGACTGCCAGCCACAGGGTGTTGATCCAGGGATTGTTCAGCTTGAAGACGATTTGGAGATAAAATCCGACAAAGAGCAACTGAAGAGTCATCCTTGCCACGGCGGAAAGCGTTTTTCCGATGATGGGGATTCGAAGCCAGATCATCATCCCGAAGGGAATGATGAACAATGCATAATAGCCGGTCAGAGACCAGAGACTGATGTTTTCAGTGTGCACGGGTTTCCCCTTTCCCGGAGAGTTCAATGACCCGGTCAGCCAGTCCTAGAAATGCGTGGTCATGGGATACCGCCAAAATGGAGGCATCCGGAATCCCGAAAAGAAATTCCAACACCCTTTTCCCGTTTCTGCTATCCAGGGCGGATGTGGGCTCATCCAGAAGAAATATCTTTCTTTGAAGGAGGAGTGCGGTAATCAGGGCCGCACGCTGCTTTTCACCACCAGACAGGGTGCTCACCTCCTTTTGGAGGAGTTCGGGGGAAAGGGAGAAGCGTTCCATCAACTGGGGCAGCCGGTCAAAATTCTTCTTGAGGCCTGCATTTGCCCTGAAGGAAAATGGGGCCTTGAACCAGTCTTCAAGGACCCCTTGACCCAGTTCAGGTTCCTGAGGAACATAGGCCAGGAGGGTTCGGAGGGTCCATACAGATTCAGGCGTCAATCGTTGTCCCTCAACGAAAATTTCGCCCTCGTTGGGGATCACAAAACCCAGGAGGCATCGCAGGAGAGTTGACTTGCCAAGACCGGAGTCTCCGGTGACGACCACTTTTTCTCCCGCGGAGAGCTTCATGGAGAAGTGGTTGAGCACGACTTTCCCCTGAAATCGAACCAGGATATTGTTTATCTCGATTGCTGGGACCGTGCCTATCGTTTCAGTCATTGGATTCATCCCTGATTTCGTTCCACAATTCTTCAACCCGTTCCTGGAGAAACAGAAGGACCTTTTGGCCCCGGTCTGTCAGGTAATAGCTTTTCCGGGCGCGGAGACCGCCTCCTGGAGCCACTTCAGAGCGGAGCCACGCGTGGGCCTCCATCCTGTTCAGCAATGGATACAAGGTCCCGGGGCTTATGTTGTACCCATGTCGCTGCAGTTCCTGGATCATCCACTGGCCCACAACCGGCCCTTCGCTCGCATGATGGAGTATGTGCACCTTCCAGAAACCGAGGAGTATTTCGCGGGTTATTTTTTTTATTTCATCCTGCATATCGATAAGCGTAGTCGATAACCGATATGACGTCAAGAAAATTATATGAGCCGGCTCATGCATCTGAAGGTACTTGTTGTAATAGTTCAATTTCTTTCAGAAGAGGGAGATGGGCAGAGGAGGCGAGGGTTGACGGTTTTCCTCTTTTCAACTACATATTGGATAAAAGAACAGGTGTTGACGAAAACCTGGAACCTTGGACGGGGGAGGGAGAAAAGCTATGGAAAAGTGGGCACAGCTTAGTGAAAAGATAAGAACGTACATAAATCCCCAGACATTTGCCGTTTCCGTGAGCTTTCTGGGGAGCGACGATCAGGTTCCTGACCGCGCAAAAAGGCCTTTGAGAGATCTTGGTGAAGTCATGGCACCATGTCAGGGCGCCGGTATGGCCCGCCGGTATGGTTGGACTGTGGCCTTCGGCCCCGAGGATGTGGGGTGTGCCATAGCGGCGCACACCTACGGATGGGAGAGGCTTACCGAGGAGAGGGGCGCTATTGATTTTCTTCTCCGGATGAATTATGCGGCGGATGAGAAAGCAGCCCTCGGAGTTTTGAAAGGCTTTCGGATACTTGAAATGGATAAGGGTCTCCAGGTAGTGTACGCATCCCTCGAACGTACCAGCATTGAACCCCACGTCGTTGTCATCTACGTCAACCCCGCCCAGATGATGCGATTGATTCATGGGGCCACTTTTCACCAGGGAACACCTGTAACAGGGAGTTTTTCCGGCAGGGCCGCTTCCTGTACGGAAGGCGTACTGGGGGCGTATCTGGACGGCGAGTGCAAGGTCGTTGTCCCGGGAAACGGCGACCGGGTGTGGGCTGGCTGTCAGGATCACGAAATGATCATGGCCATCCCCTCTGGAAAGCTGGCGGATGTGGTAGAGGGCCTTGAAAAGAGCCATCAGAAAGGGGTTCGCTATCCTATCCCGACGTATCTGCGGTATAGACCTGAAGTCGGTTTCTCGATCCCGCTGAGTGATATTTTCAAGCCGCTCCCACGGCAAAAATAAAAGGTGTTGTGCCTGTTGATTTTCAAAACCTAAGGGAAAAGCATGCTTTTTGCAAGAGGAACCTGCTTCGTGACGCCAAGTCCCCGTTGGGATTTCAGGGTCAAGGGGCACAAGCAGAAAGGAAGAGCCATGGCAGGGAAAAAGATCGATGAAAAAACCAGGCGGGAAGTGAGGACCTCCTACAAGAACGGAGTGCCGAAAAAGAAAATTGCGGAGCGGTTTTCCATCAGCGTTACAAGTGTGACACGAATCATCAAGGAGCAGCCTCCCGGCGAAAAAGGGGCGGCTGAGC
>Ga0164318_10000416_pt1 | contig 31969 bp, 27 predicted proteins | sample GuaBasSedimGuay9_FD_113734 | JGI IMG/M metagenome (GOLD analysis project Ga0164318, IMG submission 113734) | Subseafloor sediment microbial communities from Guaymas Basin, Gulf of California, Mexico - Guay9, Core 4571-4, 0-3 cm | ecosystem: Environmental > Aquatic > Marine > Hydrothermal vents...
ATACAATTACACTGGAGAGCCTGTTTTTAAGGTTACGAAGAAGGAACGAACAGCCAATTTCTGGCGAACGTGGAAAGAAGAGATAAATACAAAAGAAGTTGTTCATATCATAGAAGATGCTGATGGAAATATTTATGTAAAGGAATATGGGGAGACAGATTATATATATTTATATTCAAAAAAAGAGTATGACTTTGAGCCTGAAACTCTTCTTTCTGATATGAGAAATGGAAAAAATTTTAAGAAAATAAAATTTGATGGATTTAAAATAAGTTATCTTTTAGATATAGAGACTTTGTTAGGGTTTGACAAAGATAATAATTTATATGTTAGAGTTAATGATAGTTTTATTGGAGCAATTAAAACAGGAAAGGATAAATGGAGATTACTTCAGAGATTTCAGTTTACCAGACAATTTAAAGAAGATAAATTAATAACTTTTTTTGGGCTCTGTCCTGTTTTTATGATTGATATTCATGGAAATATTTATCAATTACAGCAATATGAAGACCATATAGAGATTATAAAATATAAAAGAAAATGGTGAGGAGTATGAATTTTTATAAAAACAAAATAATATTTATTCTGATTTTGACATTGCTAATAATTTTAAGTTTTGATTACACTTCTGCGAGTTGTCTTGGGGGTAGTTTTAGACAAGAGAACATTGTAATCTAAATAGTGTAAATAAATAATAGAAAAGTTGTGTAGGAGGGACGGTGCACAACTTTGTTAATTTTTTGAGTAAGTGCAGGAACGGTAACCGGATAGTTTAGTTGTGTTAGAAACCTTATCAGGTTTAGATTTTCTTGACAAGTTGCCAGATGATATAGAGTAGAGGATTGAGTAAAGGGAACAAAGAAATATAAAGTTTTGGATTAGTGGGAATTGGTTTTCAATAAAAAATTAAATATTTATGTTTAAGATAGAATTACAATTCAAAGAGTGATAGCAATTAAAGAACTCATTGAGGTGTTGGGAGCGGGTTCTGAAGTAATGTAGAAGGTGCTAAGATATTTAAGGGAAAAGATACAGATAAATGAAATTTTGTTTTTTAAAAAAACTTGTTAAAAATAATCTGTCAAAAGTTGTGATTTTGCAGAGGTAAAAATAAGACTCAATATTATAATTATTGTTATATTTACAATAATACTATTTGATAGGTGGCGAGTGGACGAAGGCGGTGGTCTTGAAAACCAATTATCGTAAATTTAAGCAAAGAATTGGTATTTTGTCATTTCTGCCCCTGCTTCCGCCGTGATGACATATTAAAGGGCTTAAGTTTACGATAATGCTTGAAAACCGCTGTAACTCAATCTAACATCTTAAAAAATATTCAGTTTTCTTTAAAAAATCCGCAAAATTGCTCTTTTTGTGCCAGAAAAGCCCGAGATTCCATTATTTTTGTTATATTTTTTTATACTGATTTATATGCACTTGTGATGATTTGGCAAATTTTCTGTAAAAATATGTCAAAAAGAATTTTAGAATAAATTTTTTGTAAAATAAAAAGATTGACATTTTTTTATTTTTTGTTTAATATATTGAAGTAAAATGTTATGAAAAGAAGCAAAGAAATCTATAAAAATGCTCCACTTGTGGAGACAGTTTTTGAAATAAGGTTCAATATAAATCTTGCTATAGGATGTCAAATAGATAAGTTCTACGAAAAAATAAAAAAAGTATATTCCGAAATTTTAATACCTAAATTAATTAATAGAAAACCTTCTACATTATAACCGTACAGATTTGAGCGGAAAGATGGAAAATCTGGAGTTATGCTTGCTATAAATAAAATAGCATTTTATTGCAAAAAGTACGAAGGATTTGAATTATTTAAAAAAGAGGCGTTGAGGGTATTTTCTATCTTTTATGAATTATTTAAAATAAAAAAGCTTACACGAACAGGGCTACGATATATAAATATAATACCCTTTATACGAGAAAATAATATTATTCCTATAAATAACTTTTTAAATATTCAAATAAATTTACCAAAATCAATTCCTACTAATTTTACGAATTTAGCTATAATATTTGTATCACAAACAAAAGGTGGTAGTATAACTACCCGTATAGAACCCGTAATCTCTAAAGACAGGACACAAGAAGCAATTATTCTTGATTTTGATTATGCAAAAGAAAAAGATTTATATTTTTATAAAATAGAAGAATATCTTGACGAGAGCCATAAATATCATAAATATACTAAATATTTATTTGAAGAATTGATAACAGAAGATTATAAAAAAGTAATGAGAGGGGAGGTAATATAAATGAATGCTTCTATGATTCAGGAGAATTATGATTTAAGGAACGAGCGTTTTATGGAAATTCCTCAAAATTATAGTAGTATAGTTAGTCACAGAGTTGATACAGCTTGGGAGATTGACCCAGTACAGATTTTTGAACAAAACACGTATGACTTTATCTATTTATCATTATGGAAGATAAATATAAATAGAAAGATATATTATACCCCAAAACCTATATCTGTAATGATATATCGTGATGGAGAATTCTATTTTGCTGAAAATGAAAACCTTGCAGTCTGTGGTACTGGTAATACACTTGAAAATGCGATAAAAGATTTTTGTTTACATATAATTCATTTTTACAATTACTATAAAAAAATAGATAAGAATAAGTTGATAGGGGATGCCCTAAGGTTAAAGAGACTTTATAATAAATTATTTATAGAGAAGTAATAATGCAGATAGATAGAAGAGAAATTGAATCAAGTCTTTTATCAAAAGGATTTGTAAGAGAAGATACACATCATAGATACTTTTACCATGAATATATAAGGTAAAAGGACAGGTATTTATACTTATACATTGCGTGGAAAAAAATATAAAACATATATAACACCTCTTCTTCAAAGAATGAAAAAGGAATTGCGGTTAGATACAATAAAACAGGTTATTGATTTATATAAATGTCCCATTTCAAAAGAAGATTATAACAACATATTAAAGGAAAAAGGCATTATTTAGAATTATTTTAATAGACTTCAATGAAAAAGATATTTAACATAATCTTTATTTTATTTTTCTGCTTTTCAATTTCCTGTATAGCAGAAAATGAACATATCAAATATGGAATACCAAGTAGGAATGGCACAATACTTTACAGAACAGGATTTGTATTATTGCATAACAATGAAAAGAAAATGCCATTATGGGTTTCATATCATTATTTCGGGAGTTAAACGAAGATTGTTTTAGAGAAGATAGGTAAGAATGAGGTATGGATACCCATAGATTTTTATAAGATAATTATATTTAAAGACAAAATAAATGCGATAGTCTTTATAATACCAAACAAGACGATAAATTGTTGCTGTTTTGTTTTATTAAATTGCAGGTATATTGTTTAAGATAAGATAGCGTCTATCTTATTCCATCCACATAAATGATTCAAAATGTTCAGGTGGTGCTTTAAAGTAGATATATCCGTCATAGGGAAGTGTCTCAACTATTTTATCTCTTTTTAACACTTCAATAAAAAAATAGACTTCATCTTTATAATTTATATCAATTTTCTCAAATGGTATGCCTAATTCAACAATATCATTAATTTTAATATTATTTAATTTATTAATTACTTTTTTTTCTTTTGATAAAATCGTATAATAAAGATTTTCTTTTTTTATTAATGGGAAAATAATTTTATTACGTTCAGGCCTAATAAAGTTTATCTTTAATTTAAATATTTTTGCGTTCAATATTTTTTCTTTATCCTCAAGGTCAAATCTAAAGAACAGTTCTCTGCCATTATATCCATAATATATTTCTTTAATAAATCTTTTTGTAGACCGAGCCATTGTGGTTCCAATTTTAGGGGTATATTTAACAGCCCCCCACCATTCAAAATAGCTATTTACTTTTCCATCAACAAGTGGATTAAGAACACCCTTGGGTTGAGTAATATTTGTTACTTTTGCTTTTTCACTAATAGGTATATTCAGCTCTTCTAATAGTGAAGAGTCTAATAAATAAAAAATATTTCTTAAATGTTTTCTGAACAAATAATCAAACTCCTCATCATTTTCAGTTGTAAAATGGTCGCCATACCACCAGAACCAGTCAGAACCTTCGGATTGATATAATTCTTCCCATGCTTTTTCAATTTTTTGTTTATCATAATCGGGATTTTCTTTTTCAAAATTTATTAAAAATTTTCTTGTCTTATTTAATAAAGTCCAAGCCTTATTTTCTTCTTCTTTGCCAATCCAGATATCAAAATTATGATTAATCCAGGAACCTGTATAAATTTTTGATAATTTACCATAATTATTGTACTTATCTATATATTCATTAAAGGTTACAGATTCTAAATGTTTATCTTTTTCAATAAGGCTATAAATAGTATTTAAAAATTCTTCTCCACTATCGTAGTAGTATTCCCACGCATTTTCGCCGTCAAGGATAATGGAGACAATATAGTCATTATTATCATTTTTTAAGTAATTATAAATATTTTTTAAATGGCTATACAAATCATTGGCTGCATCTACTCCAGATAATTTAGAATACTTAAAACCTATATTATCAGAAAGCTCTTGGTCTCTAAAAAAGATATAAATTTCTTTACCATTAAAGTCCATTTTATATGGCTTATAAAGAGTTTTTCTTTTATCCTGAACAATATTATTTAATGAATTAAACAGGATTTTTTCATCTGTGGCAACCCAATGAATATTATTTTCTGCAAATAACCGAATAATATCATTACTAACAGAACCCTCAGAGGGCCACATTCCATTTAGTTTTTTCTGGAATTTTTCTTCATAGTATTGTTTAGCTTTTATTATCTGTGAGGCAGCGTCATCTGGTGCTTTGAATGGTTCAGAAGGCAATTCTATATTGGGCATACATTCTAAGGCTAATTGATTATTATATATCAGAGGAAGAATAGGATGATAAAAAGGTGAAACAGAGATTTCAATTTTGTTGGTATCCTGATATCTTTTATACATAGGGATAATTCTTTTTAATATTTCCAATTGAAATTTAAGAAGCTTTTCTTTTTCTTCCTGTGTAAAATTCCGTGCTTTTTGAATCAGTTCTTGCAAAAATTTTTCTTCTTTTATTAAAGAAAATCCAAACCATCCAAGATTAAACCATACCTGAAGGTCCATAAAATCTTGATTTGTAAAAAGATTAATTGCTTCTTTTAATATATTTTTATTAACTTGATATCCTCTCTTATATAATAACTCATCATACCGTGCACATTTGTTAATTACAGTAGTATAATTAATCATAAAGAATTTGGAGAGTATAAAAATTTTTTCATCGTAATTTAAATCGCTTGGATGTTTTAAACTTAATTTATAGTATTTGTCAGTATTATTTTGTTCCAAATATTTTTCAATTTGAAGTAGAAGCGAAGGTGTAAGATTAAAGTTTACTTTTATATTTGGGTGATTATCAAGAATTTTTAACATATCATAATAGCCACGAGTAGCGTGAAGTCTTACCCAGGGCATCAAAAATTCGTGTGTGGTTTCATCAAAGTAATATGGTTGATGCATATGCCATAAAAAAGCAACTTTCAGTTTTTTCATTATCTTCCTCCAATTTTATTTATATCACTTTTAAATATTTTGCAGCCTCTTCTGGAAAGGTTGGATTAATATAAAAGTCACTTGCCCATTCAAAGCCAATCTCTTTTGTGATAACAGGTATAATAATGAAACTCCAATGAAAGTCTTGCTCTATACTCTCCCAGTATCCTTTTTTGGGAAATTTAATGGGGCCATTATATAATACATAACGATAATTAGTAGTAGATAAAGCTTTTGCCAACTTTTCTTTAATTACATTAAATATTTCAGCTAAGGATTTTAATTCTTCATCAGATATATTGATATAATTCCAGCTATGCTTTAATGGTAGAATCATCACTTCAAATGGGAAGCGTGAAGCATAGGGTGTTAATGCGATAAAATTTTTATTTGTATATACAATACGTTCATCTAATTTTTGTTCCAGCTTAATTAAATCGCAATAAATACATCGTTCTTTTAAATCATAATATTCGAGAGCGGTTTTTAATCTGGTAGTAATTTCAGTTGGCACAACAGGCATAGCAACAATATTGGAATGAGGATGAGAGAGAATAGTGCCTGTTAATTTTCCATAATTTTTGTAAACCAGAATATATTTAAACCTTTTATCATTTCTTAAATCTTTGATTCGTTCTCTGATGGCTTTAAAAACTAAAGATAACTGCTCATTATCAAGTTTATCACTATGAGTAGGGGATTCAATTACAACCTCATGTGCACCAATAGGATTCATTTTATCATATAAGCCAATTCCTTCAAGTCCAAGTTCACCTTCTATTTTTAAAATAGGAAACCTATGAGGGACTACGCGGACTTTCCAATTAGGTTTATTGGGTTGGTTATCTCTTATAGCGTATATTTCAGGAGGTGTCATATATTCATTACCTTCACATAGAGGGCAGAACTTTTGCTGTTCATTAATACAAATATTACTATTTTCCTCTAATTTTTCATTATAGTGAAAGCTTTTTACCTGCCTGATTCCATATTCGCTTCCACAAAGAACCCATCGCTTGGTTAAAGGGTCTCGTCTCATCTCTGACATATCGTAACCTTCCTTTCATAAATAAATTTTAAAATCAATCTCTTGAAATATACTATTTTTTTCTTCAATTTCACTTAAATATTTATAATCAATAAAATTATTTTTTAAATCATAATATAACTTATTAAAATTAAAAATATGCTCTTTTACTCTTTTTATAGCATATTCAACAGTTGTTTCAGTGCTTATTATAAATGGCCAATCACTACTCTGGGCTAAAAGCAGTTCTCTTGCCATTTGATTTAATACACGTCTTTCATCCGGCGAAGGATTGCGTTTTTCTTTTACAATGTTTTCCATTTTTTCTATTGCATTATGTAGGTAATATAGAATCCATTCGTTTTTACCATTTACCCAGACTTCAGAATAACCATTATAACCCCAGGATGAAAAATTAGGTGTAATTACCTGGTTGACAGGAAATTTTCTTAAATATTTGACAGGAGTTATTAATTTGACAATATTTTGGTCATAATGAATTTTTTTGATTAAATAATACAAAAATTCTGGTCCTTCATACCACCAATGTCCAAAAAGTTCAGCATCATAAGGTGATACAATAACAGGTGGTCGGTCCATTTGTGTATTTAAATATTCTACTTGTTTTGTCCGATTAAATAAAAAATTACCAGCATGTTCAGATGCTTTATCAATTGCAGCTTCTCTATTATAAGGTTCTTTATACTCTGTTTTTCCTGTGATTTTGTAATATTTATATCCTGTTTGAACTCTTAAATTCTCTGATGGTAAAAACTCCTTTAGATAATCTAATGGTAATTCAAAACCAATATCTCTATAAAATTCCCTATAATTAAAATCTCCTGGGTAGCCTTCAATAGCAGACCATACCTGTTTAGCTGTTTCAATATCTCTACCAAAAGCAGCTACACCAGAAGGTGTATATATAGGTGCATATACTCCATAAACTGGTCTTGGGTCGCCATACAATATTCCATGAGTTTCAAGGAAGAAAAAACGGATATTTTCATCAGCCAAGAATTGATCGCAACCTTCAAAATATCCACTTTCAGCAAGCCAGATGCCTTTAGGCTCTTTGCCAAAATGCTTTAAGTAATTTCTTTTAGCAGCTCTAATAGCAGCACGTATGGCGGATGGCTCAAAAAGAAAATTTGGTAAAAAAATATGAGTGCCTGTGCTGGTTATAATTTCTAAATGTCCTGATTCCTGTAAGGCTCTATACCCATTTATTAGATTTTTGTTATATTTATTAACAAAATCTTCTCTCTGTTGTAAAAATTTATTATAATAATGCAATGCAATAAAATAAAATCGTTCATCCCCTCTTGTTCGTTTTACCTCTTTTTCTCCTAACTTTATTAAGTTTTCAATATGTTTTAATGTCTTTTCCTGTAATAATGGGTCGGCAAACATCTCTGCTAATGTTGGAGTTATAGAAATAGTTAATTCAAAAGGAATATTTTCCTTTATAAGATTTTCAAAACAAGATAGAAGAGGTAAATAAGTTTCTGTTATTGCTTCAAAAAACCAACGCTCTTCTAAAAATTCAGGATATTCAGGATGTTTAATAAAAGGTAAATGATGATGAAGTATTAACATAAGATAACCCTGTGGTTCCATAATTTCCTCCAGTTTTTATTATGTTATTATTTTTAAATATACTTGGAGATAATCTCCAGCTGATTTTTTCCAGGAGAAATCTTGTTTCATTCCATTTTTTTGAATTTTTCGCCATTCTGATTTTTTGTTATATAGGCTAATAGCTTTATATATTGTATCAGTTAATGCATTGGATGTATGTTCATAAAATACAAATCCTGTGCCTTTTTTGTTATCTTTATTGTAATCAATAATAGTATCAGCTAATCCCCCTGTGTAATATACAATTGGGACGGTCCCATATTTTAGTGAATATAATTGATTTAAGCCACAGGGTTCAGAGATAGATGGCATTAAAAGAATATCACCACCTGCCTGCATTTTATGTGCCATCTCTTCATCAAATTTTAAGAATAACTTAAAGTTTTTGTATTTTCTTTCTAAAGCAGAAAGCTTTGCTTCTATAGTAGGTTCACCGTTACCTAATATAATTAAATTAACATTCATTTTTAAAATGTTATCCAGTGCAGGTATCAGTATATCTAACCCTTTTATAGCAACTAATCTTGAAATCATTATTAATAAAGGTTTTTGGATACCCTTAAGATTTGCTAATTTAAGCAACTCTTTCTTACATAACAATTTATTGCTTAGAGAAGATGAATCATAATTTTTTTTAATATATTTGTCTTTAGCAGGATCCCATATATCATAATCAACCCCATTAAGGATTCCGAAAAACTTATCTGCTTTTGCTCTCAATTGAAATGTTAATCCCTTACTTATGTCTTCTTTTTCCAGTAATTCTTTTTTGTAAGTCTCAGAGACAGTGCTGATAGCATCACTAAAAATTAAAGCAGCCTTCAATAAATTTATTTTTCCATAAAATTCCATTTTGTCAATTGTAAAATGTTCCCATCCTAAATCTAATTTGTAGTATTCATTAATATTAAAAATTCCCTGATAACCAAAATTATGAATAGTGAATAAAGTTTTTATATTCTTTAATATAGGGTCATTAGAATAGATTAATTTTAAATATACAGGTATCAAGGCAGTTTGCCAGTCATGACAATGGATTAATTTCACATTCCATTCTTTCATTAAAATAAAATTTAAAATTGATTTGTTAAAAAGGACAAATCGTTCAAGATTATCTGGATAATCTGAGCCATTTTCAGAATATAGGTGGTCTCTAAAAAAATATTCGTCATTTTTGACTAAATACACAGAAATATTAGAGTCCTGTAATGTTGTTTGAAAAAAATTACTCTCTTTAAAAAAGGAATTAATTCGCACTATTGTTTTTAGGTTCAAATTTTTTATTTTTATATTTTTTTTGCTTTGAATATGTTTATAAAAAGGTAAGAAGATAGAGATATTTAAGCCATATTTTGATAGTTCTTTTGAAAGAGCACTAACTACATCAGCCATTCCACCTGTTTTTGCAAATGGCTCGCATTCAGAAGAAGCAAATATTACTGCGAATTTTTCCATTTGTTTGGTATCACCTTTTCTTTAAATTTATAACCCTTGGGTATTACAATTATTCCATTTTTTGATATATAAAACTTTTTTTTATCTTCTTCAAGATTATATCCTATTTCTATGCCATCAGGAATTTTTACATATTTATCTACAATTACTCTTCGCAATTTTGCATATCTCCCTATTTCCACTCCATTAAAAATAATACTGGATTCAACATAAGCATAGGAATGGATAAAAACATTTTGAAATATTACAGAATTTCTAATAGTAGCGCCACTGATTATTGTTCCTTCACCTACAACGCTGTTATAAGCTGCACCTTTTCTTTCAGGATTTTCCTCATCGTGAACAAATTTGGCTGGTGGATAATTGCAACGAACCGTTTTTATTGGCCAATGAGGATTATATAAATTAAATATAGGAACTATTGAGCATAGGTCCATATTGGCTTCATAAAAGGAGTCAATGTCACCTATATCTTTCCAATAGCCAACTTCTTTTTCTGTTAAACCTGGAATTCTATTTTGTAGAAAATTGTAAGCATAAATTTTATAATGTTTATAAACCTTTGGGATAATATCTTTAGCAAAGTCATGAGATGACTCATTGGAGTTTCCATCATTTTTAATAATTTTTATAAGAAATCTTTTATTAAAAATATAAATACCCATTGAAGCAAGGCAATGGTCTGGCATACTTGGAATTGTTGGTGGATCTTTAGTAGGTTTTTCAACAAATCCTGTTACTTTCCAATTTGAGTCAACTTCAAGAATACCAAATTTGTGTGCCCTTGATTTATGGATTGGTATCACAGAGATAGTCATATCCGCTTTTTTCTTTTTATGATACTTAAAGAAGCAATTTACATTCATCTTGTAAATGTGGTCTCCACTAAATACCATTATGTATTTAGGGTTCTCATCATATATTAAATTAAGATTTTGAAATACTGCATCTGCGGTTCCCCGATACCACATCTCACCCATTCTCATTTGTGCTGGAACAATATCCAGATATTGACCCACTGCTGGACTTAATAAATGTAATTGCGAAATGTGTCTGATTAGTGAATCTGCTTTGAATTGGGTTAAAATTTTTATTTGATAAAATCCAGAATTAATTAGATTACTAATAACAAAATCAATAATTCTATATTTACCACCAAATGGCACAGCTGGCTTTGCCCTATCTTTTGTTAAAGGGTATAATCTTTCACCTCTGCCCCCTGCTAAAATAAATACCAGCACTTTATCCATAATTGCACACCAATTTAAGCATTTTTAAATTCCTTTAATAAATATTAGAATTAGTCGCTTATTTCTTAAAAAATATATTAGAGCCAGAAATAGGACCTAATGAAGATATAAGGTCCATTTTCCATTGATACTTTAAATGCTTTTTTAAATGTTTTCTTATCTCAAGTGTAAGCGGTTTGTCAATATCTATGTATGCCCATATCTGGTCTAAATTGTCTGACATTTTATCGCGTGGCGTCTTTATTACATTAGAACTTAATATCTCAATAAAATTGTTATTAAAATCTTTAAAGCCTAATTTTACAACAAATTTACTTTCAGGTCTATTAATGTTAATAAACCAGTTCCCTTTAAAACTGTTTATTTTAATTTCATTTAGACAATTAATGTTTCCTTCATTGGTAATTTCATAAACTTTCAGAAATAACCTGTCTGGGTTAATAATTTCACTACCGTATTTTTTAATTAAATCATTTCTCACTTCTTCTTTTATTTCCCAATAGGCATAAATCCAATAGGGATTTACAACTAAAAAACCTAACTTATGAAAGTTATAACTATATGGTAATTCATATGTTATGTTTTTTAGAAATTTATAATCAGGCAATGGATGATATTTTTCTATATCATCTCTGATAGGAGGTTCAGAGATCTTATGCTCCTCAACTTTAATTTCTTGTTTTTTAATCTTTCTTTTTTTTGTCTCCTTAAGCTTAATTGTTTTTTTCGTCCTTTTAGAGGTTGCTTTCTTTTTTTTCTTTAACAGTTTGATGAGTTCTTCTTTTTTCGCATTAGAGGGATATTTTATATCCCTTTGCTCAAGTAATTTTTTTAATTCTTTTTTGGTTAACTTAGAATAAATATTCATTATATTCTACCTCCATTTTTATTATAATGGCGGTGTAAAATAAAATTAGGCTGATTTTGTATTGTTGTATTATTAATTGAGATATTGACAAAAGCGTCAAATATTGTGAAGTATTTTAATATTATTATTAAATTACTTGCTTCCATCGGATTATCTAAAACCTTGATGAAAGGATACAGATTTTAAATTAAAACTTTTTAAAATATGTTTCATTATATCTCCTTTTTTGCGTTAAAATATTTATAAATAAATTATTTGTCAAGAAAAAAAGTTTATTTTTTAGAATTTTTTTGTTGTATATGCTTAACCATATTTATATAAACTCTAAAAGCTTAAATATCTTAAAGATAATATACAAGAAATTTTTCTTTAATTTATTTAAAATTTTTTTAATTTTTTACTTGACTTTTGGATTTAAGTGGTATATAATGTATAATAGTGGAAATAAGTAGAAAGTAAAGGGAATAGATGTTTAAAGGAACTTTTTTTCATACATTAGATGAGAAAGGCAGAATTGCGATACCTAATAAATTAAGGCAGCAAATAGAGAAACCAGCGGATGAGGAGGTTCTTATTGTAACACAAGGTTTTGAAAGATGCTTATTTGCTTATCCACCTTCTACGTGGTGTGAGATAGAAAAAAGAGCTAAAGAATACTCAAAGATTTCACTTACAAATCGCACAGCGAGATATTTTATAAGATTTTTTATAGAGCCTGCTGCAGAATGTGTGCTTGATAAGCTGGGCAGGATTATGGTGCCGCAGAATCTAAGAGAATATGCAAAAATTAGAAAGGAGGTGGTAATATCAGGAGCTGTTGATAAAATAGAGATATGGTCAAAGGAAGAATGGGAAAAATTTAATAAAGGTTTGTCCGAGAGAGAAGATGAATTCATAGAGAATTTAAAGAATATTGGACTATAATTGGGAGGGGTATTTAAATATATGTATTATCACCAGCCGGTTATGCCGGATCTGGTTTTAAAGTATCTCAATGTGGCTGCCGATAAAGTGTATGTAGATTGTACACTTGGAGAGGGTGGCCACAGTGAATTTATTTTAAAAAATTACAGAATAAAATTATTAATTGGGATTGAACAAGATAGTGAACTTATTGCGATTGCTAAAGAGAGATTGAAAATTTACGAGAATGTGATATTTATTAATGGAAATTTTAAAGATTTGGATAGGCTCCTTGAAAAAATAGGAATTGAGCGAGTAGATGGGATTCTTTTTGATTTAGGGATTTCAATGTATCACATCAAAAAGAGTGAGAAAGGCTTTTCATTTCAACAGGAATTACCACTTGATATGAGGCTCTCATCAAAAGGCGAGAGTGCAAAGGATATTGTGAATTATTACTCAGAGCAAGCACTTTCCAAAATAATTTGGACTTATGGAGAGGAGAGATTTGCGCAGAGAATTGCTCGGTTTATAGTGAACCACAGAGAAAAAGAACCTATCCGAACAACCAGACAGTTAGCAGAGATAATTAAGAAAGCGGTACCCAGCAGATATTGGCAAAAGAGACTTCACCCAGCAACACGGACATTTCAAGCATTAAGAATTGTTGTTAACAATGAGCTTTCAAATTTGGAGATTGGAGTTAAGAAAGCAATAGAAATGTTATCACTTTATGGAAGGATATGTGTTATAAGTTATCATTCACTTGAAGACAGAATTGTAAAGCAACAATTTAAATTTTACGAATATAGAAAAGATGGCACTGAAGGGAGTATTAAGATATTAACAAAGAAACCTGTAAAGCCATCAGATGAGGAAATAAAAAAAAATAGAAGTGCAAGGAGCGCGAAATTAAGAGCAGCTGAAAAAATAAAACGGGAGGGATGAAAGGGGTATGAGATGTTTTTTGGTGAGGATTTTAAAGAAAACAAGGATGTATATAGAATTTTTTTTAGATATTTATTATGGACACTATTATTTTTATGCTTAACATTTATGTATATGTGGCAAAATATTAAAGTTGCTGATTTAGAATATAAAGCGCGAAAGTTAGAGAAAGAGATGATTATATTAAAGAGGCAAAAAAAGAAACTTGAGACAGAAATTTCTTTTTTATCATCACCTGAACGGATTGGTGAAATAGCTGTAAAAAGGTTAGGGCTTGTGCCTGTACAAGAAAGAGATATCATATGGATTGCAAGCTGTGAGAAATAGCTCAAATAATTATTTGGGAGGGGAATTTGAAATTAAAATATTTGGCAAGATGTTATGGACTTAAAATTAGAAGAGAATTTCAGGAATTGGAAATTAAAGGACTTGCATATAATTCAAAGGATGTCAAGAAAGATTATCTATTTGTTGCTATAAAAGGATATAGAACAGATGGACATAATTTTATAGATGATGCAATAGAGCGCGGGGCTGGGGCTGTAGCTGTTGAGTCACATTTTAAATGGGACTTTGATTATATACAAAAAGCTAACAAGAAAATTCCTATATTATTTACAAAAAATAATCGTATATTTCTATCAAAGGCTACTGCATTTTTTTATAACAATCCTTCTCTTAAATTAAATCTTATTGGAATTACAGGGACAAATGGAAAAACTACAACCAGTTATCTTATAGAACATATTTTAAAATCAGCTGGATATAAAACAGGATTGATTGGAACTATAAATTATAAGATAGGTAATAAAAGATATCCTGCACCTACTACTACTCCTGAATCGCTTGATTTACATAAATTGCTTTCAAAAATGGTGGACTCTGAAGTTAAGTATGTCCCAATAGAAGTGTCATCTCATTCACTCAAATTGCACAGAGTAGATAATTGTCACTTTAAAATTGCGATTTTTACTAATATTTCTGAGGACCATTTTGATTTTCATAAAAATTATAAAGATTATTTTGAATCAAAAGCAAAACTTTTTGAAATACTATCTAAAAGTAAAATCAGGAGTAAATTTGGAATTATAAATATAGATGATAAGTGGGGAAAGTTACTTTATGATAAGTTTAAATGCAAAAACAAAATTTTCACTTATGGGATTAAAGAAAAAGCAGATTTTACTGCTGAAAATATAAATCTTTCTTTAACAAAAACAAATTTTGATATAAAATACAAAAATAAAACTTTTAAAATAGAGACTTCTATAATCGGTATATTTAATATTTATAATATTCTTGCATCTTTTGCAGCTGCTATATTACTTAACATTGATACTGTTTCTATTGTAAACTCTATAAGAAAGTTCAAGACACCCGCAGGTAGAATGGAGATAATTAAAGCAAAGGATTTTTATATATGCATAGATTATGCACATACGGATGATGCAATAAAGAATGTTTTAAATTCATTAAAACAGGTTACTAAAGGTAGAATAATTACAATATTTGGATGTGGTGGAGACAGGGATAGAAGAAAGCGTCCTAAAATGGGTGAAGTTGCAGCGAAGTTAAGTGATATTGTTATTGTTACATCAGATAATCCCCGGACAGAAGACCCTGAGAAAATAATTAATGAAATTGAGAAAGGGATATTAAAGATTAGAACTAATAATTATTATCGCATAAGTGATAGGAGAGCAGCAATAGAGAAAGGGATTTCATTAGCAAAGCCTTCAGATTTTGTATTAATTGCAGGCAAAGGGCATGAAGATTACCAGATAATTGGGACAAACAAAATTCATTTTAGTGACAAAGAAGTTGTAAGAGAAATTTTAAAATCAGGAGAGAAAAATGCTTAATATTTCAGGGACTGAAATATTAGAAATTACTAATGGAAAATTAGTAAAAGGCAATATTAATTTTATAGTTAATAGTATTTCTCTGGATACTCGGACAATGAAAAAGGCAGATTTTTTTATTCCACTTGAAGGTGAAAGATTTGATGGGCATATGTTTATCCCAGATGCATATAAAAAAGGTGCTATTGGTGTTTTATGTGAAATTGATAAACTTACAAAAGTAAAATCCGCATTTAAAAGTAAAGGATTTAATGATATTCCTGATGATTTGCCATTAATAAGAGTAGAAGATACTTTAAGAAGTCTGGGTTATATTGCAGGATTTTATAGAAGAAGGTTTAAAATTAGAGCAATTGCAATTACAGGGAGCAATGGTAAGACTACAACAAAAGAGCTTATATATAGTCTATTATTAACAAAATATAATAAAAAAGAGATTTTATATACAGAGAAAAATTTTAATAATGAAATAGGTGTGCCACAAACAATATTCAAATTGACCCCTCAGATTAAAATATTTGTAGCAGAACTTGGGATAAATCATATAGGAGAGATGCAGAGACTTGCTGCAATGGTTAGCCCACATATAGGGGTTATTACAAACATTGGTGATACACATCTTGAATTTCTTAAAAATAATAAAATTGTAGCAAAAGCCAAAGCAGAATTAATTCCATATATTAAAGAACTTTTAATTATAAATTTTGATGATACTTATTATAATTATTTTTTAAATCTTGCTCGGACACCTGTAAAGGCTTTTTCACTCAATACTAATATTAATTTGGAGAATGTTAATCATTTTGATGAATATAAAGATTTAGGTCTTAATGGATTTGATATTATTTATAAAGGCGAAAGATTTAAATACCATCTTGTTGGCGAGCATAATCTTTATAATTTATTAGCTGCATTAACAGTAGTAAATGAGTTTGACATTCCTATTAAAAAAGCCAAAAAAGTTATTGAAAATTTCAAACCCGTAGTAAATAGAGGAAATATAATTAGACGAAAAAATTATATTATTTATTTTGATGCATATAATGCAAATCCAAGCTCAACAAAAGCAATGCTTTATTTTATTCATAATTTAGATATTCCTAAAAAAATAGCAATTCTTGGTGATATGATGGAACTTGGTAAAAAAGCAATGAAGTATCATACAGAAGTTTTACAATATGCGGAAAATCTAAATATTAATAGAATTTTGACATTTGGTGATATTTACAAGGCTGTATATCGTGAGAGAAATGTAGATAAAGATAAGATAGAAGCATTTACTGATTTAAATAAAATAGCTGAGCGAGCAAAAGAATTGATAAAAGAATATGGACCAGAGCTTATAATCTTAATTAAAGGTTCACGCAAGATGGAAATGGAACGATTTTTAAATAGAATTTAGAGGAGGTGCAGATGTTATATCATTTATTATATCCATTAAAAGAGATATTTTTTGGTTTTAATCTTTTTAAATATATAACATTTCGTGCTGCTTATGCTACACTTACTTCTCTTATAATAAGCTTTATTATTGGTAAAAAGATAATAAGATGGCTTAGAGATAAAAAATTTGGAGAAACTATAAGAGAAGATACACCTACACGGCACAGGCAGAAGGAAGGGACCCCCTCAATGGGTGGGATAATAATTCTTATTTCTGCTTTTATTTCTATACTTTTATGGGCAAGACTTGATAATATTTACATTTATCTTTTTTTGTTTGTTACTTTTGCTTTTGGAACTTTAGGGTTTATTGATGATTACATAAAAATTAAGAAGATAAATAAAAAAGGCCTCCAAATTAGAGTGAAATTTCTTGGTGAAGTAATTATAAGTTTTGTAATTTTACTTGTTTTTTATTATTTAATCAAAGGTAGTGATGTTAAAACAAAACTTTTTGTTCCATTTTTACATTTTCCTATAATGGATATGGGAATATTTTATATTTTTTTTGGTACGATAATTCTTTTAGCTTCATCAAATGCGGTAAATTTAACAGATGGACTTGATGGGCTTGCGATTGGATGCTCTTTATTAACAATTTCTGCATTTACAGCTTTAGCATATCTTTCAGGTCATATAAAAATTGCCCAATATTTAAAAATACCATATATTCAAGGTAGTGGTGAGTTAAGTATATTTGGAGCTGCCTTTATTGGCGCATCATTAGGGTTTTTATGGTATAATGCACATCCTGCTGAAATTTTTATGGGTGATACAGGTGCACTTTCTTTGGGTGCTCTTATAGGTATTTTTTCTATCGTTTTGAAGAAAGAAATTTTACTTCTAATCCTTGGTGGAATTTTTGTAATAGAAGCATTATCTGTAATTATTCAAGTTATTTCATTTAAACTTACAGGTAAAAGAGTTTTTAAAATGGCTCCATTGCATCATCATTATGAATTACTTGGGCTTGCTGAATCTAAGATTATAATAAGATTTTGGATTGTTGGACTTATATTTACTCTTGTTGGTTTGAGTATAGGATTGAAGATTAGATAGAGGAAAAGTAGAAAAAAGTAGCATCTGAAAAGTTAAATATGAACTAAAAAGAGATAATAATTTTTTGTTTTTTTTAAAAAAACTGAAATATTACGATGCCAAAATTATATGTAGGAGTGTAGAATTTTGAATATTAATGGAAAAATTATGAGAAATGTGCTGGTAGTAGGTGCTTTTGGCAAAACTGGAATTGCTGTTATAAATTATCTTGTAAAAAAGGGTTTTAAAGTAAAAGCAACTGATATGAAAAAAGAGATCCCTGATGAACTTAAAAATATTAGCAACATAGAATATTATCTTGGTGCTCATAATGAAAATTTACTTAATAATATAGATTTTGTTATCATATCTCCTGGTGTCCCAAGCAATATTTCTATTATTCTTAAAGCAAAGAAAATGTCCATACCTGTTTTAAGTGAAATAGAACTTGCATATAGAGAGTTTCCTTACAATTGGGTAGGAATAACTGGCACTGATGGAAAATCTACTACAACAGCACTTACAGGGACAATTTTAAAAGAAGAGAGAGAAAACATTGTGGTGGGTGGCAATATTGGAGAACCTCTTATAGAAAAATTAGTTGATGTGCCAAAAGATACAATTGTTGTGTCTGAACTATCAAGCTTTCAACTTGAAAATATTATAAATTTCAAACCTTTTATAGGAACTTTACTCAATATTTCGCAGGACCATTTGGATAGATATAATTCAATGGAAGAGTATGTGCTGGCAAAATTTAATTTGTTCAAAAATCAAACAGAAAAAGAATTTAGTATTTTTAATTTCAGAGATGAAATATCTAAAAATTATATAAACAAAGTAAAATCCAAAAAATATTTTTTCAGTCGCTATTCAATTCCTGACAGAGGTGCATATTTTAAAGAAGGAAAATTTTTCTGGAAAAATGGTGAAAAAATTGAAGAGATTGCAGATGAGCAAGATATGAAAATTTATGGAGAGCATAATAAAGAGAACATACTTGCAGCTATTACTATTGCTAAGCTATTTAATATAAAAAATGAGAAGATAAAGAAAGGGATTAGAAAATTTAAAGGCTTAGAGCATAGAATGGAATTTGTTGCAGAAATTCAAGGTAGAAGATTTATAAATGATTCAAAAGCTACAACTGTTTCCTCTGTTAGGATGAGTATAAGTAGCATAAATGGGAAAGGAATTATTATTATGGGCGGAAAAGATAAAGGACTTGATTTTTCTTTATTGGATGATGTGTTATCAGCGAAAGCAAAATATCTGATACTTACTGGTGAAGCCAAACAAAAGATTAAAAATTCTATTAAGTTTGATAGAAAAAAGATAGTTGATGCAGATTCTTTTGAAGGAGCAGTAATTAAAGCATTCAAATTATCTGAGTATGGTGATACAATTTTACTTTCACCCGGATGCGCATCTTTTGATATGTTTAAAAATTTTGAAGAAAGAGGTAGAAAATTTAAAGAAATTGTATATAATTTAAAAAAGGAATTTCAATAATGAATCGTGTATATTACAAAACACCTGATTTTAAGTTACTAATTGCAGTGTATATTCTTCTTGCATTTGGTATAAGTATGCTTTATAGTGCAAGTATTGCAATTTCAAGAAGAATTTACCATAATCAATATTATATTTTTACACGCCAATTAATATGGGCTGGCATTTCTACAGTTTTTATAATTATTTTATTTACTATTGATTATCATTTATATAGAAAAGTTGCGCGACTAATTGTTCTATTTACACTTATTCTTTTAGTTATGGTTCTAATTCCAGGGATTGGGACAATGATAAGTGGCTCAAGAAGTTGGATAAGATTTAAATTTTTTGGTTTCCAACCTGCTGAAATTGCTAAACTTTCACTTGTTATTTATCTTTCTTATATCTTCTCAAAAAAGAGAATAAAAACAGATAATTTTTTTGAAAGCTATTTACCAACCTTGATTATAGTTTCAACAATTTCTTTTCTTATACTCTTACAGCCAGATTTTGGAACAGGATTTTTAATAATAATTATTGCAGGAACTTTAGCATTTATAAGTGGTGTTAAGACAATTTATCTTATAAGTACTGGTTTTGCCATTTTACCTATAGCGTGGATTTTAATTTCAAAAGTAGAATATAGAAAAATGAGACTTCTTGCATTTATAAATCCTTGGGCTGATCCTATGGATAAAGGGTATCACATTATTCAATCCATAAAAAGCTTCAAAATTGGAGGAATTACAGGTGTTGGGCTTGGTAAAGGAGTGCAAAAGTTGTGGTATCTTCCACAACCACATACTGATTTTATATTTTCTGTTATAGGTGAAGAAACAGGTTTAATAGGCAGTTTTATTATTCTTTTACTCTACATATATATAATTTTTAGAGCAGCAAAAATAGCAATGAATGCACCAGATAGATTTGGTTTTCTTATTGCTACTGGTATCTGTATTATGATTAGTGTTCAAGTTCTAATTAATATATTTGTTAGCACCGGGTTAATTCCTGTAACAGGCCTACCATTACCATTTATAAGCTATGGTGGGTCTTCATTAGTTGTAAATATGTTGGCAATAGGAATACTGCTTAATATTTCAAGACAATCAGCAGATTCTAAAAGGTCTTTGGAGGTCATCAAAGAGAATGAATAAAATCTTTTTCATAACAGCAGGTGGCACCGGCGGACATATTATCCCTGCTATTTCAATATATTATGCCCTCAAAAATCGTAATTATAATGTTAAATTCTTATGTAGAAAAAAGGATTTGAAAATAGTTGAACAACTTAGACCTATTGTTCATAATCTTTTATTTTTACCTGGAAAAGGATTAAAACGAAAATTTTCTTTAGATAATATTTTTTCTTTAATATATCTCCTTTATGGCATTATAATTTCATTATTTTGGATTTTAAAATTTAAGCCTGATGCAATTCTTTCTTTTGGTGGATATATAAGCTTTCCTATACTTGTTTCAGGAGCTTTAAAGAAAATTCCTATTTTTTTATTTGAACAGAATAGTTATCCTGGAATTGTTAATCGCATCTTCAAAAGATGGGCAAAAGTTATTTTTGTAAATTTTAAGTATACGCAAAAATTTTTTAAAAATAGCATTATAGTAGGAAATCCTGTGCGCGATTCATTAAAACGAAAAATTTCAAAAAAAGAATGTGCAAGATTTTTTAATATTCGTCCCAAAAATGTTATACTTGTTATGGGTGGGAGTCAAGGAGCATTGAAAATAAACGAAATTTTTTCTAAAATTGTGGATGAACTTAAAAATTTTGAAATTATATGGATTACAGGAAAATTTCATTTTTATAAATTTAAGTCTAAAGCTAAAAGAGGGAAAATATATATTACACCTTATTTGAAAGAGATGGAATATGCATATAATATAGCAAAGTTAGCTATTACACGTGCAGGCGCATTAACAATTACAGAGCTTTCATATTTCGGTATTCCTGCAATATTGATTCCTCTTCCACATTCAGCAGAGAACCACCAATTAATAAATGCAAAAATTATTGAGAAATCTGGCGGTGGAATTGTAATAGAAGAAAGTGAGCTTACACCAAGAATTTTATTTGATAAAATAAACAAAATATTTAAAAACAAATCTCAACTTAAAAAGATGGGCAATTCTATAAAAAAATTCTATAAACAAGATGCAACTAAAAAAATAATAAAAATTATAGAAGAGAAGTTAAAGTAGAATATAGGAGTTAAGATGAGGTTATTTAAAGAAGAGATATTTGGGAAAACAAGGCATATTCATTTTACAGGTATTGGTGGTAGTGGAATGTGTGGAATTGCAGAAGTTGTTCTTAATCTTGGATTTAAGGTAACAGGCTCGGATATAGCGGAATCAGAGATAATAGATAGATTGAAAAAACTTGGTGCGAAAATAAATATAGGACATAAAGCTGAAAATATTGAGGGCGCAGATGTCTTGGTCTATTCGTCAGCTATTCGTCCGGATAATCCAGAAATTCTTTATGCAAAAGAATTAGATATTCCCACAATTCCTCGTGCAGAGATGCTTGCTGAACTTATGAGACTTAAACGCGGAATCGCTATCGCAGGAACACATGGTAAAACTACTACAACTTCCCTTGTAGGGTCTATATTTGAGGCTGCTGGACTTAATCCCACTGTTGTTATAGGCGGTAAATTTTTTAATATTAAATCAAATGCAAAACTTGGTAAAGGAAAATTTTTAATATGTGAGGCTGATGAGAGCGATGCTTCACTCTTAAAACTTTCACCAGAATTCGCAATAGTAACAAATATAGATGATGACCATCTTGATTATTATGAAAACTTTGAAAATTTGAAAAATACATTTAAAGAGTTTATAAACAAGGTCCCTTTTTATGGCTTTATTATTTTATGTAAGGATAATAAACATCTTTCTTCTATGTTTCCTAATATATATAAACGTATAGTAACCTATGGAATAAAAACAAATGCAGATTATACAGCAAAAAATATAAAACAAACTTCTGAGGGAATTGAATTTACACTTATAAAGAATAGTAAAGAATTAGGCAATATTAATTTCAAACTTTATGGAAAGCACAATGTATTAAATGCACTTGCAGCATCAGCATTAAGTTTTGAGTTAGGTATATCATTTAAAAATATAAAGAAAGGTTTACATAATTTTAAAGGTGTTGAACGAAGATTAGAATTTAAAGGTGAAATTAATAAAATTAAAATTTTTGATGATTATGGTCATCATCCAACAGAGATTAAAGCAACACTTGCGTCTATACATAAAGGAAAAGGAAGGTTGCTTGTTATTTTTCAGCCACACAGGTATACGCGCACAAAATTATTGCATAAAGAATTTAAAGATGCATTTTTAAAGGCAGATTATTTATTTATTACAGAAATTTATCCTGCAGGTGAGAAGCCGATAAAAGGAGTAAGCGCGCGACTTATCTATAACAGTGTGAAAAAAAGTAAGCTGAAAAATGTAATATATATCCCTTCAAAAGAGGATGCAGCTAACGAAGTGATTAAAATAGCAGAAAGAAACGACATTATTTTAACTCTTGGCGCAGGCGATATAAAAAATATTGCTCCATTTATAATTGAAAAATTGCAACAGAAAAAAATGTAAATTTTGTTTTTATTTTGCTGTTTATAGCCTCAAGAGTGGCTGAGGTTTAAGTTTCAGCTAATAAATGTCACAGAGATGAAGTTTTATATATCTTTGCAGCCTCTGTGACTAAATTTGAAAATGAGTATTTGGATATCTGGAGTAGGATATATGGACCTAAAAAAATTAAAGATAGGTATAATTTTAGGCGGAAGTTCAAGTGAACGAGAAGTTTCGCTTCGTTCCGGCGATAATGTTTTTCAGGCTATAAAACGAAAAGGCTATAATGCTGTAAAAATTGATCTTAACAAAAATATAGTAGAGAATTTAAAAAAAGAGAAGATTGATATTGCATATATAATTTTACATGGTGCACCAGGTGAAGATGGAACAATTCAAGGTTTACTGGAAATACTTGGAATACCTTATACAGGTTCAGGCATTCTTGGTAGTGCAATTTCACTAAATAAGATTGTAACAAAACAGCTCTTTGTTGCAAATAATATCCCTACACCACCAGCAGTTATTTTGCGTGATAAGTTTACTAAAATTGAAAAGGAAGAAGTGCTTAAACTTGGTTTCCCTGTTATGCTTAAACCTGCCTCTGAAGGTTCCAGTATCGGAGTTAAAAAGATTTATAATTTAGAAGAACTTGAAGAAAATATAGATGATTTCCTCAAAAAATACAGAGATGGGATAATAGAGAAATATATCAGAGGGAAAGATATAACAGTTGGAGTTATAGAAGTGAATAAACAAATAAAAGCTTTACCAATTCTTGAACTGTTGCCTGAAAGTGATTTTTATGATTATGAAGCAAAATATACAAAAGGTAAAACAAAATTTATTTTGCCGGCTGAATTAAATGCTGAAATTACTGAAAAAGTAAAAGAGCTTGCAGTAAAAGCTCATAAAGCCGTATGGTGTTATGGCGTATCAAGAGTTGATATGGTTGTGGACCAAGAGGGAAATATTTATGTCTTAGAAGTCAATTCAATACCAGGTATGACAGAAACAAGTGATTTGCCAGCAGAAGCCAAAACTGATGGGATTGAATTTGACGAACTTGTTGAAATAATATTGCAAAGTGCTTTTATTAAAAGAAAATATATGGTAAAAGAAATTTTATGAACCCTGAAATTGAAAAATATTTAAAAGATGAGAAATGGACCGAAAAATTTAAGCAGATAAAGATGAAAAAAAGATTATATAATTTGTCCAGAATAGTTGCTATATCTGTTATTATTTTTGCTTTAATATTACTAATGCAAAGAATAATGTTATTTCTCAAAAGCACGCACATTTTTGGTATTAACAACATAGTGATAGAAGGAAATAAGATTTTAACTACAAATGAAATTTTGCAAGCTGGTGAGCTTATTAATATCAAGAATATTTTTGAAGTAAATTTAAAAGAACTTGAAAAAAAACTTGAACTTCATCCAAGAATTAAGTATGTCTCAGTTAAACGCAAGTTACCAAATATTCTTCTTATTTCAATAAAAGAAAGAAATCCTATAGCACTTGTTAATGTAAAAGAAGAAATCTTATATAAGCTTTATGAAGTAGATAAAGAGGGATATGTAATAGGTGGTGGCGATAGAATTTCTAATTTTGATTTGCCAGTAATTACAGGAATAACTTCAGAAAAAATTATATTGGGTGAAAAAATAAATGATAAAAATTTAATAAAAATTCTGGATATTTTAGCCAAAGTAAATAAAAAGATTTACAATTTTGGGAGGCTGATTGCAGAGTTGCATATAGATAACTCTACTGGTGGAGCAGAATTAACAATTATTCTAAATGAAAAGAACATCCCTGTATTTTTCGGGAATAAGATTTTACTTGAAAAGTTTTTAAAACTAAATTCATTTATAACAGTTGTATTTAAACAATTAAATACAATTGAATATATAGATTTTAAGTATAATGATATAGTAATAAAATGGAAACAAGGATAGGGAGGTGATTATATTGGCTGATGAAACAATTATTACTGGGTTGGATATTGGAACAACAAAAGTATGTGCAGTTATAGGGCAGATAAATGAGTTAGGCAGAATAGATATAATTGGAGTTGGTACTGCTCCTTCATTTGGGTTACGAAAAGGTGTTGTTGTTAATATAGATAATACAGTAAAATCAATAAGTAAAGCTATAGAAGAAGCGGAGCTTATGGCAGGGGTTGAAGTAGAATCTGTGTATACAGGAATTGCAGGTGGACATATAAAAGGAATCAACAGCAGAGGAGTTGTTGCAATATCTTCCAGAACCCATGAAATAACACAAGCAGATGTGGATAGAGTAGTGGATGCTGCGAGGGCAATTTCAATTCCTATTGACAGAGAAGTTATCCATGTGATACCACAGGAATTTATAGTAGACGACCAGGATGGGATAAAAGATCCTGTTGGTATGTCAGGTATCAGACTGGAAGCAGAAGTTCATATTATTACAGGGGCTGTTTCATCTATTGAAAATATAATAAAAAGTGTGCATCGTGCTGGATATGAAGTGGAAGATATTGTTCTTGAACCTCTTGCATCAGCAGAAGCAATTCTTACAAATGAAGAGAAAGAGCTTGGTGTAGTTCTTGTTGATCTTGGTGGTGGCACAACTGATATAATAATGTTTTTAAATGGAAGTATATGGCATACGGGTATTATAGCCTTAGGTGGAAATCATGTTACAAATGATATTGCGATTGGACTCAGAACTCCAGCCCAGTCCGCAGAAATTATTAAAAAGAAATATGGATGTGCATATACAGATATGGTTGACCCCCAAGAGGTAATTGAAGTTCCAGCAGTTGGTGGAAGAGCCCCTAAAAAAGTTTCACGAAAATTTTTAAGTGAGATAATACAGCCAAGAATGGAAGAGATACTCGGACTTGTTCAGCGTGAAATAAAAATATCTGGGTTTGATGAACTTATTGCAGCTGGTGCTGTGGTAACAGGTGGTGGTTCTCTTTTAGAAGGAACAGTTGAACTTGCTGAAAAAGTGCTGGAAATTCCTGTTCGGCTCGGTATCCCTGAAAAAGTTGGTGGGCTGAGTGATACTGTAAATACTCCACTGTATGCAACAGGTGTTGGCTTAGTGCTTTATGGCTCAAAAAATAAAAGTTTTCCTAACCTTTATAGAGCTTCAGGCGAAAATTTGTTTAAAAATATTATTAAAAGATTAGGTATGTGGTTTAAAGAATATTTTTAGACTATTAGATTGTGAACTAAAAAACAAATTTTAAGAGGAGGGGAATAAAAATGATTGAAATTGTAGAAGAAAAACAAAATCAAACTATTATCAAAGTTATTGGGGTAGGTGGAGCTGGATGCAATGCTGTTAATAGAATGATTGAAATAGGGATTTATGGTGTGGAGTTTATTGCGGCAAACACTGATGCTCAGCATCTCAATGCATCAAAAGCTCCAATTAAGATTCAGCTTGGTCCCAAAGTAACAGGTGGGCTTGGTGCAGGTTCAATTCCAGAGATTGGTGAGAAATCTGCAATTGAATCAAAGGATACAATTACTGACTTGCTAAAGGGTAGTGATATGATATTTTTAACAGCAGGAATGGGTGGTGGCACTGGTACCGGTGCTTCCCCTATTATCGCCCAAATTGCAAAAGAGATGGGAATACTTGTTGTGGGTGTCGTTACAAAACCATTTGGGTTTGAAGGTAAAAAACGAATGGTGCAGGCTGAGAATGGTATTGCAAAGTTGGTTGATTCTGTAGATTCTTTGATTATCATAAATAATGACAATTTATTAAAAATTGCATCAAAAAATACTACTTATGTAGAAAGCTTTGCATTAGCAAATGATGTATTAAGACATGCTGTTCAAGGTATAGCTGAACTTATTACAGGTGCAGGACTCATAAATCTTGATTTCGCTGATTTGCGAACAATTATGAGTGAAAAAGGAAGAGCTATTATGGGGGTTGGAATTGGTAGAGGTGATAATAGAGCACAAGATGCTGTTGAATCTGCTATTTCTTCACCTTTACTTGAAAATGATTCTATTGAAGGTGCAACAGGTGTGTTAATTAATATAACAGGTGGAACAGACTTGACCCTTCACGAAGTAAATCAAATAGCAAATGCTATTACTAAACAGGTTGATGAAAATGCTAATGTGCTTTATGGACAGATGCTTGATTCTAATATGGCTGATGAAGTGAAAGTTACAATTGTTGCTACTGGATTTAAGCATAGAGAATATAAAAAAGAAATGACCCCACGAAAATTTTCTACTGCACATCTTAAACTTATTACAGGAAAAGAGTTTGAAAAACCTGCATTTAAACGATATATGAAAGAGGATGTCAAAGAAGCAACAATGGGTAGAGATGAAAGAATAGTAAAAGAAATGAAGAAAAAAGTTATTGAAAAAGCTCCGCAGTTCCTAATCAACTGGGATGAGGAAAATTATGATATACCAGCATTCCTGCGTCATAAGGTGGAACATTAAAAAATATATTGACATTAATTTTTAAAAGGATATATTAAAAAATATGAGGGCTTTAAAAAACGAATATATAGACCAAGAAAAATTTCTTAGATGGTTACGGACTGACAAAAAGTTTAGAGAAGAAGTTGTGCATATTATAGTAGAGGAATCTGATATAGTAACAAAAACTTATTTGGATATTCAACTTGCTAAACTTGCAAAGAGCTTTGATAAGAAATTAGAGAATATGTCGCAGAAATTTGATGAGAAATTGGAGAATATGTCGCGAGAGTTTGATAAGAAATTAGAGAATATGTCACGAGAATTTGATAAGAAATTGGAGAATATGTCGCAGAAATTTGATGAGAAATTGGAGAATATGTCGCGAGAGTTTGATAAGAAATTAGAGAATATGTCACGAGAATTTGATAAGAAATTAGAGAATATGTCGCAGAAATTTGATAGAAAGCTTAAGAAAATGACCAAAGAGTTTGATAAAAAGTTAAATGAGACCACACAAATTTTAACAACGAGCTTTGAAGATAGAATTAATGGACTTGGTGGACGGTGGGGTAAGGACAATGAATATGCTTTAAGAATTGGAATGAAAAGTATACTTGAGGAGGAGTTTAATGCAAGAGTAAGGCATTGGCATTATAACAAGAAGATATTAGCAATTCATCCACGAAGGGAAGAATATGAATTAGATTTAGTAATTACAGATGGCAAATTAATACTTATAGAAATAAAAGGGAGCGTATTTGCCGAACAAGTTGAAGCATTTGCAGATAATATTGCTGCATATGAATATACTCATAAACGAAAAGCTACAAGACGATTAATTATAACTCCTTATGCTGATTCAGAAGCGAAAAAATTAGCAGAGAAGTTAAATATAGAGATAATGTCACCACCTCTGAAATATTATAGGGAACAGATAAGTGACTTTTATGGAACTATAACATAAATATATAAATAGCCGAAATGGCGAAATTGGCAGACGCGCTGCATTCAGGGTGCCGTGGGCATAAGCCCGTGGGGGTTCAACTCCCCCTTTCGGCAAATTGTTGCTTCTCTTCCGTTTGGTCCTCAATAACTATGTTATATTACAAAATTTTAGCTTGATATTTAATAAAAATATATTATAATAACAACTAAATAGATGGAAAAAGAAGCATTAAAATTAAACATACTTTTGTATTTCCCAGATGTATTCCCAGAAATAGATAAAGATAGTATAAATAAATTGCAGCAGAATCTTTCGGAACTTGTTAATACCCAAAATCTACAACTTCAGAAAAAAATAAAAGAAATTTTTTTGAAAATTCTAAATTTTATAATTACCAAAAAATTAGATAATATAAATAATCTTAAGCCTATAGAGTTTTCACTAATTGAAAAACTTTTTATAGATTTTCTCTGGCTTGATTTAAGACTTTTTAAATCAGGAAATACATTATATGAGAAAATATATGATATTATACATAACAAAGAAAAAGATAAAACCTTTAATAAAATCCTTTTTTTAACAGATTTTATAAAGAATGAGATAGAAATCTTTACAGGACTGAAAAATTTCCTTAAAGAGAAAGAATCTAAAAAAGAATATGAAAAAGAGTTATTTAAACTTGAAGAAGAGAGAATGGAATTATCAAAAATTCGTGAAAAGCTTTTACTTAGTCTTGGTGGTGAAACAAATCAAGATATTAAAAAATATATAACTCAAAGCACAAAGCTTGAACAGGAAATTCCACATATTGCAGAGTATAATTTTAAAAGAAAAACAGGTCTGGCAATTTCTCCTCAAGAGCGAGATAACTTAATAAGGCTTGAAAAGGAGATAGAAGACGATAATGAATGGCGGGAAACTATTCTTTCAAATTTTGTTAAGCGCTATCCTAAAATTGTGCAAGAAATAAGAAAAATTAATAAAGCTATAGAAACAATCTTAAATAAAGAAGGTGAAGTCCTCTTTTATTTAAATCAGAAAGAAAATTTTTTACAGAAATTTACAGAAAAAGATAGAATTATGGATAACGAGAAGAAACAGCAGGTTTTATATAAAATTTCATTTATATTGAACACTTTAATAGAAACCTGTTCTTCAGATGAATTCCTTCCATTTCAAGAAAGTGCGATAATTATAGATGAAGGATTTATTGAAAATTTGGAATCACTTTACAAAAAAGAGGAAAAAATAATTAAACATCTTTTGGCAAGAAAGAAAGATATTCCTAAAATTTTACTTTTGCCATTCACAAAAAAATCTTTTTATAATAAAGAAAATAACTTGCTTATTGCGCCAGTTTACAGCTCAAATTTTTTGCCAATATATGAAGCATTTGCATTATTTAAATGGCATTCTGACACATTACATGATGTTAAAGCAGGATATCACTTACTAAAACGAAACAGAGGCATTGAGCCTAATGTATTAGAAAAGAGATTTGTAAAAGATTATGTGCTCTATTTAATGGATAAAAAAAAGTTACAGACTTCAGTAGATATAGAGACTTATAACTTTTTTGAGAGAATATTCAAGTAATTATTTTTAAAAAATTTTTTCTTTCTCTAAGATTTTTATTGCTTCAATTGCAATTTGGATAGATTCATCAATTCCTACTTTTTTTTCAATTGGTGAATCATTCCAAGTTGAGCCGATAATAGCAAGAATAGAACCAACACGAACTTTTTTTATTGAACCTATTATAAAGAGTGCTGCCTCTTCCATTGAGGTGCATAATACATTTGCTCTTTCCCATATTTTCCAGTTTTGCTCAACAATTTCTGCCATTGGTAGCTCTTTATTACCTTCTGTGTAAAAAGCGTCTTTTGTATGTGTAATACCAAGATGTGCTCTAAAATTTAGCCTATCTGCAGCTTTTTTTAAAGCCAGCATAACTTCAGGATGTGGTATTGCGGGATATATTGGCGGGACATACTGTATTGATGTGCCCTCCTGTCTTACTGCCCCGGTTGCAATTACAACATCTCCTACTTGCACTTCGCTTTGAAGTGACCCAGCTGTGCCTACTCTTATAAATGTATTAGCGCCAACTTTTATAAGCTCTTCAATTGCAATTGCTGCAGAAGGACATCCTATCCCGGTTGATGTCGCAGAGATTTTGATCCCATCAATTTCTCCAGTATAAGTAGTATATTCCCTATTTTCTGCAATTTTCTTTGCTTTATCAAAATAGGATGCAATTTTGCTCACACGCGCCGGATCACCCGGTAGTAAAACATATTTTCCTACATCCCCTTCTTTTAATCCAATATGATATTGCTTTGCTTTCTCAATTTCGCCACTCATTTTATACCCTCCAACATAAAATTTGAACTTTCCCCAAATTTGTTCTTGAATAAAGTTTATTCTAATCTAAAGAAGATGTCAAGTAATTATTTATTGACTTCTTTTTAAATATTAATAAATTATGACTAAAACATTTAAATTGGATTGTAATCAAATGAATAAATTTTATATAATTCAACAGACAATGGTTTTAACTCTATCTAATAAACAACAGAGATGCACAGAGATGAGGCACTAACTGAAATAATATGAATTAAAATTTCTTAGGAGGTTTAGAGATTCCCAACTATATTATTTAAGCGATTAAATCAATAATTTGTGAAAAAGTGTTCAAAAAATAAATCAAAAGGTATTACAAAATGAATAAAAGGAATAAAAAGAAATGGCTGCCTAAAAATGTATTTATGCTTGGATTTGTAAGTTTTTTTACTGATTTATCCACAGAAATGATTTATCCTTTATTACCTCTTTTCCTTTCTACAACATTAGGGGCGAGTAGAGGAATGATTGGACTTATTGAAGGAATTGCTGAGACTACAGCAAGTATATTAAAAGTATTTTCAGGTTATATTTCAGATAAAATAAAGAAGCGAAAATTTTTAGTATTTTTAGGTTATACACTTTCTACTATAACAAAGCCATTTTTTTCTATTGCTACAAGAGCCTGGCATGTCCTTTTTGTTAGATTTTTGGATAGAGTAGGTAAGGGTATTCGGACTTCACCTCGTGACGCTTTAATAGCAGATTCTATTAATGAAAATATAAGAGGCAGAGCTTTTGGATTTCATAGAGCAATGGATACACTTGGAGCTGTTTTTGGACCTCTTACAGCATTTCTTCTACTGCCACTTGTTAATAATAATTATCGCACTATATTTCTTATCTCATTTATTCCAGGTGTTATTGCTGTATCTGTAGTACTTTTCTTTGTAAAAGAAAGAATTACATCAAAGTCAAAAGCTCAAAAAGTAAAGATAATTTTTAAAAACCTTACACCAGAATTTAAATTATTCGTTATACTCTCTGCAATATTTACACTTGGCAATTCTTCTGGTGCTTTTCTTATACTTCGTGCTATAACTGTAGATA
>Ga0164318_10000417_pt1 | contig 31961 bp, 29 predicted proteins | sample GuaBasSedimGuay9_FD_113734 | JGI IMG/M metagenome (GOLD analysis project Ga0164318, IMG submission 113734) | Subseafloor sediment microbial communities from Guaymas Basin, Gulf of California, Mexico - Guay9, Core 4571-4, 0-3 cm | ecosystem: Environmental > Aquatic > Marine > Hydrothermal vents...
AAGTATGTAATTCCCATACATCACGATTTACTCGGCACAGAAGCCAATCCGGAAGAGCTTAATGGGCATCTGCAAGCAAAAGTGCTGAATGGACATCACTGGCATCACTTCCCTCAAAAAGACCCAAAAAGGACAAACTAATGGAGCATCTAGGCATATTACTCTTGGCATATTTTTTCGGTTCAATCCCCTTTGGACTGATAGCTGTAAAATTACGCACGGGAAAAGACATCCGAGAAATCGGTAGTGGCCGCACGGGGACAACAAACACGCTACGTGCTGCGGGCGCCACCGCCGCTATATTGACCTTACTTTTTGATATTCTCAAAGGAGCCGGTGCGGTCTGGTTAGCGCGATGGTTGATGCCTGACAACGCTTGGATGGAAGTACTCGCACCAGTGGCTGCTATCTTGGGGCATAATTATTCCATCTTCCTTGCCGAACGTAACGAAGATGGACATTTGCGCTTACGCGGCGGTGCGGGAGGTGCGCCTGCCTTGGGCGGTGCTTTGGGATTATATCCAGCGAGTATTTTTGTGCTTGTCCCTATTAGCTTACTCGTTTACTTTGGCGTGGGATACGCATCTGTAACCACAATGGGAGTGCCTCTAATAGCCATCATCATTTTCGGTATACGAGCCTGGATGGGACTCACCCCTTGGAATTATGTCTTCTATCTTTTGATTGTAGAGGCTATCGTACTTTGGGCATTGCGCCCGAATATCCGCAAACTGCTCGACGGCACAGAACGCGGCATAAGCTGGCGCGCTAGGAAAAAGGAGGCTAATGAAAATGAATAAAGAGTTTGCAGAAACTTTTGAAAAAATCATCCAATTAGAGAAAGGATTGGAGAATGAGTTCAAGAAGAAGAATCGCCAAATCATTCAAAACTACCAAGAACGGAAAATCCAATTCGAAGAAAGCATCCGAAAATAGCAAGAAAAATACAAGACGCACCTAACTAAAACATGTATTTAGAGCCAGATTAGGAAGTTTAATCATCGCCCCAATCATCTACGGGATGGTAATACCGATTGCTTTTCTCGATTTAACGGTCTTGTTCTACCAGTAAACTTGCTTCCGCATTTATAAAATTACGATTGTCAAGCGGAAAGGTTATTTATCTATAGACCGCCATCATTTAGGCTATCTAAACGCATTAGAAAACTCAATTGCGTTTATTGTGGCTACGGCAACGGTATCGCATCCTATGCCAAAGAGGTCATTGCTCGTACAGAACAATTTTGATGTCCCATAAAACATGCAAACCATGTCAAAGACCCTCACTCAAGATATTACAACTTCTTTGAGTACGGTGATGTAGAAGGGTATAAAAAGACTTAGAAACAGTTATCCGAAAATATGATGAAACATGAAATCAAAAAGTAACCAGAAGGAAGGCAAACGCTAATGAAACTATTCCGTAAACCCCAGCTTGGCCTAGTCCTCAGTGGTGGAGGTGCGCGTGGCCTGTCTCACATTGGTGTACTCAGGGCTTTAGAAAATGCCGACATCCAGCCAGACTATCTTGCTGGTACAAGCATGGGCGGCGTGATTGCCGCTGGGTACGCAGCCGGGCTGAATTCTGCCGAGATAGAGCAGATCGCCCAAGATTTTGCATCACCGCGCAAGTTACTTCGCATGGCCGATCTAACTATCCCGCGTAAGAGTCTTTTCCGGGGTGAGCGATTACTGACTTTTTTCGATCAGCATCTCCACGGCTGCACCTTTGCCGATTTGCGCATCCCTCTGACTCTGGTGGCTGTGGATTTGAACAGCGGCCAGGAAGTACACTTACGGGAAGGATCGGTGGCTGAGGCTGTCCGCGCCACCGTTGCCATCCCTGGTTTGCTAGCTCCTCTAGAGCGCGATGGACAGCGGCTGGTAGATGGAGGATTGCTCAATAATATACCGGTGGCTGTGGTCCGCCAGATGGGGGCCGACGTGACTCTGGCTGTGGACGTTTATTCTTCTAACGGAGAGATATCTTTCTGGCAAGAACTGGGACAAAGGCGGTTTCTTTCAGGCACAGTTGGAGAATTGATCGCTGTGCTGGGAGATTCTCTAGAACTTTTAATACACCAGCAAAGCGAAAATAGGTTGCGAAAAACCCCACCCGATTTTTTGTTGCAACCACCTATTCCGTCAAATGTCACTGTGGTGACAGGATATAATCGCATTCCTGAATTAGTCTCACTGGGTGAAGAAACCACCCAACCTATCCTGCCCGATTTGAAAGCCGCACTCCAACCTCAACGGCGCTGGACGTGGTCTCGCCGCCCCAGATGACATCGCCTGGCATCTATTCCTATGTTCACCTCCTTCAGCCATATCCGCAACCTGAAACGCTACCGCCGCATTGTTACCGTGCTGGCCCGGCACGGCTTTGGTTCGGTACTGGAATTCATCCAGATAGACCGCCGTCTTTCCCTGCCCCGCCGTTTGCTGAAACAGGAGCCTGCTTCTCGTTTATCGCTTGCCGAGCACCTGCGTCTGGCACTGGAAGAACTGGGACCCACCTTTGTCAAACTAGGCCAGATACTCAGCACCCGCCCCGATTTGATTCCACCGAATTTCATCGCTGAATTGGCAAAACTACGAGATACCGTTCCCCCTGCGCCCTGGGAAGATGTGCAAGCTCTGCTGACTGAAGAATGGGAGCAGGAACACAATCAAATGTTAGCAAGTATAGAACCCATCCCCATAGCTGCCGCATCTCTGTCTCAAGTTCACGCCGCCACTCTGGAAAATGGCGACCAGGTGGTGGTCAAAATCCAGCGCCCGAATATCCTACGAACCATCGAAACCGACCTGGAAATATTGAGTGATTTGGCAGCTCGGGCCCAACGCACCCAACTGGGACAGATATACGACTTTGTCGGCATCGCCGATGACTTCGCTTTTACTTTGCACAACGAGCTGGACTACCGCCGCGAAGGACGCAACGCGGATCGCTTTCGTGACAACTTCGCCAAGGAAACGTATCTTTACCTGCCGCGGGTATATTGGGAATTCAGTACCCAGCGCGTGCTGGTACTGGAACGTATCAACGGTATCCAGATTGGCGATATCGAGGCTCTCGACGCCGCTGGTTATGATCGACACAAGATTGCCCTTCACAGCGCTCGCATCATAGTCAAAGAAATCTTAGAAGATGGCTTCTTTCACGCTGACCCTCATCCCGGTAATTTTTTGGTGATGCCCGATGAGGTGATTGGGGCAATGGACTTTGGTATGGTGGGCTACCTGCAAGAGCAAGATCGGTTGAATCTGGTCCGACTCTATCTCTCCGCCGTATCTTTGGATGCCAATAGCATTGTAGAACAACTTATTCGTATGGGGACAGCCCCCGCCGAGGTCAATCGAGCGGGATTATCGCGTAAGATCAGTCGGTTGCTGACCAAATATCAGGGACTGCCCTTGCAGGATATCCGCGCCAACGAGATTGTGGCAGAGATCATGCCGATTGCCTTCCGCCATCATCTTAGTCTGACATCCGACCTATGGCTGCTGCTTAAGACCCTGGCGATGATGGAAGGTGTGGGGCTAGAACTAGACCCCGACTTTGATGTTTTTGCCGTCGCTGAACCTTTTATGCAACGATTGGCGTGGCAACTCATGCTTCCGAGCCGGAAGTGGGGACAAAATATCCTCCGCCAAGGGGCCGACTGGGGTGAATTGCTTAGCACATTGCCTCGAGCCGGAAGCCGCTTGCTAGAACAAGCCGAACGCGGCAATTTGTTTCAGATAGGTCTCAAAGACGCCGACCGCATCATGACTGGGCTAGATCGCCTGACGACGCGGCTGGCATTGAGCGTGTTGGCCGCGGCGCTGATTATCGGCCTGGCAATGCTCATCCCGTCCACTACCGCTGACAGCTTGATTCAATGGATGGCGGTAATTGGTTTCTTAGGTGCAATAGGATTGGGTGTGTGGCTTCTGATTTCTATCATTAAGGCAGAAAGATAGTCACAACAACAAGCTAACTAATGCGAACCCCACCTGTCTTTCTGATCAAACCATCCATACATGTGGTAATTACCATAGTGACTGAGTATCATCAAGCTGCTGACTTAATCTCATTAGAGGAAGAAGCCGCAGCCACTATTTTGCCAACCTCTCTTATGTATGCAAATCAAATCTAAAGTAATATGGAAACTGAGAGTATTCGTATGATGAAAACACATAATTATCCATTGATTAGCATTATGACCTGCACTTTTAATAGCGAGAAATATTTGAAAAAAGCTTTAGAAAGTGTTCAGACGCAGACTTATAAAAATATCGAACATATTATTAATGATTCTTATTCAACTGATAATACTTTGGAAATCATAAGAAAATACATTGAGCGAAACAAAAAAGAATACAGCATAAAATTTATACAATCTCAGCCAAGGGGTGTAGCAAATGCCTTGAATGTTGCAACAAAAGAAGCTACAGGGGATATTGTCCACTACCTTCATTCAGATGATTATTACTATAAAAAAGAATCTCTAGAAAAGGCAGCTTCTTATTTTATGAAAAATCCAAACTTAATTTGGCTCACTGGCAACTTCTTAGCTGAAATCAAAGGTATTAGGATTACCATACCAAACACCCGTCTCTTGAAAATTAGTCCAGAAAAAGCCTTAACTTGCATGAATTTCATCTCGCATGAAAACACCTTCATGCGGCGAGAAGCTGTCCAGTTATATGGTGGTTTTAATGAAAATAGATATTTTGTTGTCGAATACAGCTTGTGGTTGAAATTAATAAAAGATTATCAACCATTGATTGTGAATGATGAATTTACAGTTTTTATCATTCATAAAGGAAGTACATCAACAGGTAGCTTACTTAAGTTTTCTAAAGCTATACTAAGAGCTTTTAATACTCTAAGAAAAGAAAAAATCTTTCCTCTAGTTGGTTATTATGAAGAAATGATTTTTTTTCATCTATATAATAAGGTTATCCCCAATGTCAAGACCACGAAACGGGAAAAATAAGGTGATAAAAACGCTCCTTAACAACTGAAGTGAACCTCAGCTGGTGGGTGTGGTTGGTGGTCTAATGGCGGCAGTGTTGGCTTACTTTAAAGTACACATTGTTTTCATTATGTTGGGGGCTATTGGGGCTGTGCTTGTAGCGCAAAATTTGTAAATGTGAAACGTGACCGAGCAATTCTCGCGTCACGTTTCACATTTTACGGTTTATTCGGCGATGGGCAAATATAAATTGAAGACAAACTCCTCTATAGGAACGTCCGAAGTCAGCATTTCTTCCAGCCACTGGTGATGTCCGCATTTGTATTTGCTGCTTTCACGCCACTTGGCTAGTTCTCCCCATACCCGCCCGATGTTCTGCAAACCCTTGAACTTGGTCACGGCGTACAAGCCGCCCTCAAAATCAACTACACGTAAATCGTCTTCAGGTTCAATATCTTTCTCAACGGGCAGCCATACTTCATAGCCATAATTCGGGCTGCCTTTGGACGGATTCGGGTTATTGAAGCCAAAAGTGGATTTTCCCTCAGGCTGCATTTTTAATCCCTTTTTATGAGCAAATGCCTCAAGTTTTTCCCAGGCTATTCCCTCAGGTTCTGCCCCAAAGCCATAAGCGGAAATAACGCGCATCGGTTCTAATTGGACAATTTTTACATCTAATTTGTTCATGATTCATTCTCCTTGGTGTGGTATTTCTAAATCTTTAAAATGAGACTCGCCTGGCCAGAAATGCGTCTCGCCTGTCTGTAGAAGCATCGTACCTCACCCTACCTGACATCTATTGTCATGAATTTGCGGTAAAATGAGGGAAATCATGAACCTAGATGCCCCCAGGAGATTCCCATGCGTGCCGACCGACTTCTATCCATGCTGATGATTCTGCAAATGCGCCGAAAAGTGACTGCCCAAGAATTAGCTAAGGAGCTTGAGGTTTCTGTACGCACCATATACAGGGATGTCAACGCCCTAAGCTTTTCGGGTGTCCCCGTTTATGCTGAACGTGGCCCAGGAGGGGGAATCTCGCTTATTGAAAGTTATCGCTCCGACCTGACCGGCCTTACCAAGTCAGAAGTTCAAGCTCTTTTTATGCTCAACATCCCTCCCGCGCTCACCGCTCTGGGACTCGACCAAGAGTTGCGGGCTGCCATGCTTAAACTCTCGGCTGCTTTACCCTCCACCTTGCGGGGCGATGAGCAGCGAGTTCGGCAGCGCATTCACATTGACCCTGCCGCATGGGGGCGGGAACAATCCACCCCTACGCACCTCCAAACGCTGCACCGCGCTGTATGGGAATCTCTAGAATTGGAAATAACTTATCAGATGATGATTCGCCCAGATATGGGTTTGGTGAGGTCAATCTTGCTTCCCTGCGGATTAGTAGCCAAGGCTGGGAAATGGCACCTGGTTGGTAAACGGCAAGACCACACCATTGTCATTGCTGTAGACCGCATCCAAACCGCTCAATTCACCGGAAAAACATTTCAACGCCCCGCCGACTTTGATCTAGTGAATTATTGGGATAATTGGTGCCGTGAATATGAAGAGAACCGTCCTCGTTATCCTGTGCTGTTGCGCGTTTCTTCCGATATTTTCCCCGAACTGCTAAACCTATTTGGCGATATTACACAAGAAATAGAAGACCCAGCTGAAGAAGGCTGGACGACTCTAAAAATTATCTTTGAATATTACGAAGAGGCTCATAGGAACCTCTTGCGTTTCGGAGGCGCAATTGAAATCCTTGAGCCAATAGCATTGCGGTATTCCATAAAAGACTACGCTGAGCAAATTTTGAAAGTGTACGTAGAGGAATAAGAGCTGCTTAGTTCTAAAAATAATGGCTCATATATGAAAAATGTGCAAAACGACATGAATGTCGTCCTACGAAACCGTAACGCGATATTTATATCGCCTTTTGTTGCACACGTTCAACAGATAAGCCAAAATAATTTTGCATAAACGAGACTTCGGAAGTCTGCTATTGAAGTTTGCGGCATTTTAGAAGCTTAAAGATACTTTAATCACGCAATTAAGTAGTTTTAAGACTTCCGAAGTCTGTCCGTTTAGCATTGAACAGTCCTAATTGAGGAATAGGGCAGCAGTAAAACAGAAGCGCGTTTCCATCGCTCTATGGCCTGAAATCGTACCCCCTCGGCGCATTGGCGTCACATCATACATCCAACCATTTATACATGACCAGCGCATCAACGTAACCTTTAGCGGGATGATTGAATGCTTTTGGCAGACGGCCAACAATATCAAAACCCAATTTTTTCCAGAGCTTTACAGCGCCAGTGTTGCTTGAAGCTACAAAGTTGAATTGCATTGCTTTATAACCCAATTCAAGGGCTAGTTTTTGTGAATGCTCGCACATGGCCGTGGCAACTCCTTTGCCACGCGCTTTTGAAGAGACCATGTAGCCGCAATTGCAAACATGGTCACCTGCGCCTGCGTGATTTGTTTTTATATAGTAGGTCCCGACTATTTTACAATTTTCCTCTGCCACGTAAGTTTTTCGAGGTAATTGCAGCCAAAGTCTTTTGCTTTCATCTTTTGATGTGTTTCGGGGATATGCGTAGGTCTCCCCGGCGGATGTAATCTCATGGAATATAGGCCAAATTTCTTCAAAATCAACTTCTTTAGCTTCCCGTATTTTCATAATGTCTTCTTCTTCAACTATCTGTAATTTTGTGGGGGGATGTCATGCCCCTGCGAACCTCGCTTTGGGCGTTATCGTAAAACCCAAGCGAATTGCTCCTCCTCTACCCGCTCACTACGTTTGCTGAAAATCGCTCTCTCCATTTACGCTTATCAACGTAACCCCCGCCTCCTGGAGGAAATTCCGCGACCGATCATCCGGATATTCCTTGGCATATACAATCCTGACAATTCCGGCGTTGATGATCATCTTGGCGCACAAAAAACAAGGTTGGTGAGTGACATAAATATCTGCTCCCCGCGTAGATACGCCGTGTAAGGCTGCCTGAATAATGGCGTTCTGCTCGGCGTGCAGCGTGCGGACGCAGTGTCCGTTCTCCATCAGGCAGCCCACCTCTGTGCAGTGCGGTAATCCCCTGGGGCTTCCGTTGTAGCCTGTGGTCAAAATTCGTTTATCTTTGACAATCACCGCCCCCACTTGTGCCCTGTTGCACGTACTTCGGCACGCTACCTCGTGCGCGATATTCATAAAATACTCATCCCAAGATGGTCTGGTCATAATTTCTCCTTTTTAATCTTCGCTGCTCAGAAATCCGGCTTCTTTTAGCGATTCTTGGAGGTAAGTCCGCATCGGGAGGCAAACCCGCCGGGCCGAGTGCTCCATCCAGCCGTAGCCTTCCCCGTCTCCTCGCCCTTCGTAAATCCCACTCTCAAGCATAATTTGGTCATATTCACGCAGAGCTTTTTCATCGTGGGAGTTATATGTTCCCCAATGCAAAACAGCATCCAGAGCTAAACGGGGTCGGATGAGGGGCGGGTTCTCCGGCCATCCCAGCGTCATCCCTACCAACGGGAATGTCAATGATGGCAGTTTCAACAGATCAATTATTTCTTTGGGGTGATTGCGGATGCCGCCAATATAGCAAATCCCCAGCCCCAGCGACTCGGCGGCTAGGGCGGCATTTTGCATGGCAATGGAGACATCTACCACGGCCAGGAGTAAATTTTCCATGTAGCCCGCTTCTTGCGTGTAGCCTTGTAATTCGCAAACCCGCTGCAATCGGCTTAGGTCAGCGCACCACGCCAAAAAGACGGGAGCCTGCGCCACGTGCGCCTGTCCCCCGCAAAGATTGCGCAAACGCTCCCGCTCCCCGGCGTCAGTTATTGCTACCACGCTGTACATCTGCAAGTTTAGAGACGTAGAAGCCCGCTGACCGGCGGCAATGATAGCCTCAACCATCTCCCTTGGGACAGGTTTGGGTTGGTAATTGCGTACAGAGCCGTGCTGGTGAATTTGTTCTATGGTGGGAGTATTCATTTTCTATCCTTTAGGTGTGAGATGCTTCTAAAAGTGTATTGTACTGAATTGTGCCTTAAATTTTCTAGCACTCGCTATATCCACAAGAATAGCATTTCCGGCAACCTTCCTCATTAATCAGCGTGGCTTGCCCGCAGTCGGGGCATAGATCGCCAATTTGGAGCATGGGTTGTTTTGTGTTAGCGGCAAGGTGCTGTACATTGTTATTGATTCGACCGTTAGAGATGGGATTGTTTTCTGTGTTATCCAGATATTCCTGCAAAGTTTGGGCAACGCCATCGGGCAGAGAGTGGACGCGGTTAGAGCCAAACCCCAGAGGACGTCTTCCGCCAATACCTACTAGTTGCCGAACGATTTCTACCATTCTGTCGCGAGGTGAAATTGGTGACGAAAGCCGCAAAATATAAGACAAGGAACGTCCAATAGCCTCAGAAACAGCTGCAGTATCAGAACCCGCTTTAGAGGTGTTGACGAAAACCTCAAAGGGTTGGTCGTTCCCATTTTCATTGATGGTCACAAAGGTTTTTCCAAGGGGGGTTTCAATGCTGTAAGTATAGCCTATTAAACGTTGGGGACGGGGTTTCTTGGCCTCATTCCAGATGCGTAGTTGTTCAACTTCTACTTTATCTTTTTGCTTAGAGGTCATATTGGTTTCTAAGACTACATTTTCGCGTGAGCCGGTCACGTAAACTGTGAGACCTTTGCAGCCCAATTCCCAGGCCAATTTATAAGCCTCGGCTACTTCCTCTGGTTTGGCGTTGGCGGGGAAGTTAATAGTTTTAGAGATGCTATTATCTACAAAGGTTTGCAAGGCGGCCTGGGTGCGGACGTGTTCTTCGGCGGTGATGTCTTGGGAAACGACAAACGTCTCGCGAATTTTTTCGGGGAGTTTCTCAATCCCCTGGCAAGTACCCCGTTCCAATACCTGCTCCACAATCTCTAGGCGTGTTGCTTCGTCCAAACCGGCATTCACCAAAGCGGCCTCAAAAAGCGGGCTGGTGTAGGTGAGCTTTAGATCTTTGCCGTTATCTTCTACGTGGCGCGTGTAAGCCAGCGCAAAGACAGGCTCGCAGCCGTAACCCTCGCACCCCGAAACTGTTCCAATTGTGCCGGTGGGGGCAATAGTAGTTTGGGCGGCGTTGCGGATGCCGTGCGCGGTGATGCCCTGGAGAATGGTTTCCCAGTCCACGTCTGGACGTCCCCAATTGTTTTTGGGGTTGGGAGAAAGAAGTGTCGGTGGCTGCCAGGTTAAGGCTTGGGGATCGTAAATGCTTCCCCTGATGGCTGGGAATGGCCCCCGTGCTTTGGCTAGCTCAATGCTGGTGCGCATGGCGTGGTAGCGGACGAATTCCATTACCTGCGCGGCGAACTCTTGCCCGACCTCGGACCCGTACCCCACCCCCATCTGGTACATCAGATCGCCCAAGCCCATAATTCCCAGACCGATACGTCTGGCTTGGAGAGCTGCTTCTTTTAGCTTGGGTACGGCAGAGACGTAAGCATTGGCGTCTACCACATCGTCTAGGAAGTAAGTCGCTAGCTCCACGCTCTCGCGCAATTTTTCCCAATCTACACCCCCGCCAGCGGTGGCGTGTTGCGCTAAATTGACCGATCCTAGGCAGCAATTTTCGTAGGGGCCGAGGTATTGCTCTCCACATGGATTCGTAGCTTTTAACGTATAAAGGTGCGGAACTGGGTTGTCGCGATTGGCGGTATCTAAGAAAAGGATGCCCGGTTCGCCGTTGTGATGGGCTTGTTCGACAATTTTCTTGAATAGTTCTTGGGCGCGAATTGTCTTGTATACCACAATGGGGATGCCGGCATTTTCTGCTTCTTCTAGCGTGCCGTGGAAGCCACGATAGGCGGGGTCTTTTACGTCTGGGAAACGCAGTTCCCACCAATCATCGTTTTCGACCGCTTCCATGAAAGCGTCTGTAATACCTACTGAGATATTAAAATTGGTGATGGCGTCTTCGCTGGTTTTGCAGGCGATGAATTTTTCAATATCGGGGTGGTCAACGCGCAAAACGGCCATATTAGCCCCGCGCCGAGACCCGCCCTGGGCGATCTCTCCGAAAGCCTGGTCGTAAACGTGGAGGAAGCCAATTGGCCCGGTGGCTTGCCCAGCGGAGGTTTTGATGAGGTCTCCTTGGGGGCGGAGTTGTGAAAAGGAAAAGCCATTTCCTCCGCCTGTTTGCTGGATGAGGGCGGCGTTGCGCAGGGTTTGGAAGATGCCGTCTTCCCGGCGTCCCATGTCGTCTGCAAGGGGGAGGACGAAGCAGGCGGCTAGTTGGCCTAGGGGCGTGCCTGCTCCCGTAAAGGTAGGGGAGTTGGGAAGGAAGCGTTTTGAGGCTAATAGATCGTAAAAGCGCGCCGCAGTTTCTAACGTGTTGTTTCCCCATTTTTCTTCTTCTTTGGCTATGTGATAAGCTACCCGCCAGAAAGTGTCTTCTACGGTTTCAATAGGGTCTCCGTTGTCGCCGTGGCGCAGGTAACGCCGCTGGAATACTTGATAGGCGTTTTGTGATAGTTGAACCTTGGGGGCGTTTTTGGGGCGTGCGGGTGTTGAGTATGGTTTGGCAGCTATGTTTTTCATGACTAATTGCTCCTGCTGGATTTCAGCTTGTTTGATGTAACGATGGCGATTTTTTTGACGTCATTCCATGAAAAACCCCCATATGTACGGGGTATTGCCTCGCAAGGCGCACTTCTGGGGGTAGGGGCATGATTCTAGCATAACGACTTTGATTGTGCAAGTCGTGATAAGGCAGATTAACCTTAATATTTTCTGTTTTTTGGGATCATTTAAGATTCCCCCTTTTTTTAAGCACAGAGATGCTGAAGATTAAATCTCTGTGCGTTTTTTTTGTTCTTCAAAAGGTTCAAATCCTTTGCCAACTACTCCTTTGGCTGGGCTGACGATGATGAATGCTTGTGGGTCTGTTTTGTGGACGAGTGATTTTAGTTGTGATATTTCTGTGTCGGTGAGGGCACACATTAACAGAGAGCGGTTCTCTCCGGTGTACATTCCGGTGGCTTGGAGGCCGGTTACTCCTCTGTGCATGTTTTCCATGATGATGTTGGAAAGGGTTTGAGGTTGAGAGGTAACTATGTAGGTTAGCAGCTGGCGTCTTCCGCCATGGGGGCGGAACCACGGCAGGGTTCCAGATTGCGCCCTGGTTGCAGTGGTTTTCTCGTTTGGGATATCGCCAAAGTGGGGAAAAATTTCTCCCGAAGCGTCATGCAGACGGATGGTTCCTAATCCGAGTAAGAATAGGGCGCATAAGGATCCTCCCACAATTGTGAATGTGACTAAGCCCGGTAATCCTCCTACCGAAGCGCGGTGGAGGACAATATTCCAGGAGGTGGCCGTAATTGGGTGGAGCCAGAGTTTTGCGATCCAGGAGGTGGTGATGATAATGTATATCCACAAGTAGTTGTGACGGAAGCGCCGGCCTAAGGCTTCCCAGATGGTGATGGGGAAGTTGGGGTGTAGAAGGTTTTCGGCTAGGGTTTCTGCCCAATCCCAGGCGGGGCGGAAGGGGGGGACGAGCATGGCGGCGAAGAAGTCGGTTTCCATGAGGCGGATGCGGGTGCTCCATAGTTCGTAGTATCTGTATCTTCGGGCTTCGATGAATAAGAAGAGGGTGACGAGGAGCATGTTGAGGAGGATTACGCTGTGGTGACCTCTGCTTTGGCTAAAGGCGACTGAGATGGCGGCTCCGGTGGCGATTACGGCCCAGTTTGTGGTGACATCTAGGCGTTGGCGCCAGGTGTTGGCGCGGGTGACTTCGCCCCTGTATAGGTGAATCATGGCGGTGTTGAATTCTCCGGGATGGATGCGGTATCCTCGGTAGGTCCAGACTGGTTCTTCGGGTTGTTCGTGGTTATTGTTTGAGGTTGGGGTTTGTTCTTCCATAGTTCTATTATCCTAAAAAGTAACCTCCCCTCGGTTTGGTGGGGAGGTTGCTTTTTTAGTAGATGTTGCAGTCCCTGTGTTTTTTTGCGTGCGAGGTGATTGTTTTTAGATAGGTTAGCTTTCTTGGGGTATTTTTGCTTTAGCAATGAGCAAGAGAGGGTATAGGTAGGGCCAAACGATGGAGGCTAGAGGAATTGAGCCTTCTAAGTTTTCCATAAAGGAGAGGTAGCCGAACAGTTTTTGCAGGGTTAATTGTGAGGGTGATTGGCTGTTGATTTGTGTTTTTAGGTCTTGGAGGTTTCTTTTGTAGGTGGCAAGTTTGTAGGATGATATTTCGGGTTCTATTGCGTTGAGTAGTTGTTCGGTCAATGCGTCAACAGTTTTTTTTGTTACGCTTGGGTTATTTGTGGTTTGGGTAATTTCATCAGGGCTGGCAAACCAAATTGCTTGTATTTTTTCAATGTTGATGGTTTTAATTTTTTCGCTCTCGTCTGGTTCAACTTCTTCTGCGTCTTCTTTGGGGAGGATGAATTTGTTCGCGACAGCTTTGTGGCCTGCTTTTGTGACAGTGTAGAGTCGGCGGCTTTTGTTGCTGGCCCGACTGTATCTCTGATCCATTAGTTTGGCTTCGCACAGGGCTTCTAAATCCCATACAAGGTTGCGTCCAAAGCTTTGCTCTATGCCTTCAATGGAGCAGCTTTCTGATCTGATTATGGGTCTTATTGGCTCTATGACTTTTCCAGCGTTAATGTGTTTTACTATTAGGGCTAGTATTCGTTTTTGTGTATTAGTGAGATTGTAAACTGGCATAGTTTACCTCTTTTGGTAAGTATTTTAGGCAGGGATGTTTTATGGATTTGCTCAATGCTTGGGTATTTGAATTTCTAGATGTTATCCATTTTTTGAGATATTACTATCTTATCACAATATTTTATGTCTGTTGCTTTATTGGCGTTAGAATCTTTAAAACAACAAAACCGCTGGATGGCGGCTTTGTTGTTTTGCTTTCGTTAACAAATTTGTGCTCCTGAAAATATTTTATGCGTTTTGGAGTATGTATAAAATTGGCTTTAAGAATAACTTTTTGGAGGATAGGTCAATTTTGACTGCGATGTAATAAATCTCGCGCAATGCACTTATTATCAGGAGCAATGGACAAAAATTATACGTTGGAAATGATATTGTTGTAAATATTCCCAATGCCGTTCCCGAGAACAATGACAATCACCATCACTAAGATAGCAATGAGAACTATTAGGAATGCATATTCTAGTAATCCTTGCCCTTCTTCGCTCCATACCGAGTTCATGAACATCACCTCCTTTGTGTTGAATTTTGGTATTCTGTTGTTGCATGGAGCAATCTTACCGCCTATGTATGAGTATAAATTGAGCCGTGGGTTATGTCAACTCTTTGGCTGTGTGGGGTGTGCTAAAAAGTTGTTGGTTAAACCTTAGCCCCCCTCTCAATCCCCCTAAATTCGACCTTTTTTTGTCGCATTTGGGGGAGGCAGGGTGGGGGCAGAACTTTCCAACAACCTTTGAGTGCTCCCGCTGTGTGGCATTAAAGAAAAACCTGCAAGAGTATACTCTTGCAGGTTAGAAGTGCCGCTAATTAAAGATGGTTGGTTCTAGGCATCAAAGCTAGCTAGGATGTCATTCCTATCATTGCCATTTCCATTCATAGCCTGACGAAAAGCTGCTTCAAAGGCAGTAGGAACGGGTTCTTCTTTTTCTGTTTGGAGCACTTCCTCTTTATAAACCTCTGTTGGAGGTTCTTCTAAGGCTTTCATGCTCAATTTGATTTGTTTTTTCTTGTGGCTGACCTTGAGTACTTTGACATCAACGGTATCGCCTTTCTTAACTAAATCGGTGGGTTTTTGCACGTATCCATGAGCCATTTCACTAATATGAACCAGACCCGGTCGTCCTGCGCCAATATCAACGAAAATACCGTATTTCTCAATTCGGGTTACTGTACCCTTAAACTCCATTTCTGGTTTGATCTCTTTCCATTCAACTGCAAGAGGTTCAATCATAGTGAGTTCAAGTTTGCCCGCTTCAGAATTGACTCTGTAAACCCAAGCTTCAATTTCTTGGCCTTCGCTAACAATATCGGCAACACGGGTAACAGGTTCTTTTGACAACTTTGAAATGTGAATAACTCCCATCACACCAATTCCAAGGTCAACAATTGCGCCGGCTAGTGAAGTTTTTAAAACTTTACCAGCAACCTTCATTTTAGGTTCTAGGTCATCAATTGTCTTGGGGGTTATAACTTTTTTATCCATAAAACACTCTCCAAATAACTCTTCTTTTTCCAAACAAGGCCTGATTATACCGTTCAAGGAAACAAATGTCAAAGAGCTATAGGGTTTATTTTAAGATTTATTCCTTATAATGTAAATTTTTAAGGATATTAATCAATTCTATAGGCCATTTTTCGGATTTTATGTCAAATTGGAACCACAGAGCCGTTTCTCCAACGCGAATATTTGCGGGGACTTCCCAGCTGTGGGGCAAAGGATGGCCGCGTGGATACCGGAGTACAATTTGTTCTCGTTCTGTTGTGATGGAATCCAGTCCAATTTTCTCCGCTAGAATTTTCATTTCTAGCTGTAAGAATAGATTAGCCGAGATCTTTGGCAAAGCCCCAAAGCGATCTTCAAATTCTTCTTCTAAGTCAGTTATTTCTTCCAGAGTGGCAAGTTCTGCCATTCTGCGGTACAGGCTCAAGCGCATTGTGCGGTCTGGAATATAAGTTTCGGGGATGCCAGTAGCTAGCGGTAACGCTATTTGAATTGAAGGGCGTTGGGCCTGGAAGCCAATTTTCGCGATTGCTGGGTCTATGTCTTGGGATGTTTCCCCTTTTAGGCGTTGAACCGCGCCCGCTAAAAGGCGTGTGTAGAGATGGAAGCCAACTGCCGCAATATGACCGGATTGCCGAACTCCTAAAATGTCGCCCGCGCCTCGGATTTCAAGATCACGCATGGCTATGGAATACCCAGCCCCCAGTTGTGTGTTTTCGGCAATTGTTTCTAGCCTGAGTGTCCCCTCCGGGGTGGGCGACTTCTGCCGATGTTTGAAGAAATAAGCATAGGCTTGCTGCGCGCCGCGCCCCACTCTCCCTCTAAGCTGGTAGAGTTGCGCCAGGCCGAACATATCTGCCCTGTCTACAATTAATGTGTTCGCGTTAGGAATATCCAAACCGGATTCAATGATTGAGGTAGAGAGAAGAACATCTATTTCGCCTAAAGTGAACTCTCTCATGCGCAGGGATAATATTTTTTCTGGCATCTGCCCGTGGGCGACCCCTATCCGCGCCTCTGGGACTAACCTGTGAATGTGCCTTTGCATGGCTAGAATTGTTTTTACCCTATTGTGGACGAAGAAGACTTGGCCGCCTCGCTCCAGCTCCCGCCAAATGGCCCGGCGAACTAAATCTGGGTCATATTCCCCAACGTGGGTAACCGCTGCCAGACGTTCCTCTGGAGGGGTGTCGAGACGGGATATATCTCGGACGCCGGTAAGAGCCATGTACATAGTGCGTGGAATGGGTGTAGCTGTTAGGGTTAGAATATCTACATTGGTGCGCATTTTTTTAATTTTCTCTTTGTGCGCGACCCCAAAGCGTTGTTCTTCGTCTACTATCAGCAACCCTAAATCGCGGAAGTATACATCGGCAGAGAGCAACCGGTGCGTTCCAATGACAACATCCACTTCGCCTTTCGCTAAGGCAGTCAAAGTTTTTTGCTGTTGTTGGGGGGTTCGAAAGCGAGAAAGCATTTGCACTTTAACCGGAAAAGCAGATACACGCTCTAAAAATGTGTTGTAGTGTTGCTGGGCCAAGACGGTTGTAGGAACCAATACGGCAACTTGTTTCCCAGCCATCACGGCTTTAAAAGCCGCTCGCACGGCTATTTCTGTTTTACCGTACCCAACGTCTCCACAAACCAAGCGATCCATAGGTTTGGATTGCTCCATATCTTGTTTGACTTCTGTTAAAACCCGAAGTTGGTCATCCGTTTCAATATAAGGGAAACTAGCTTCTAATTCTCGCTGCCAAACTGTGTCAGAACTAAAGGCGTAGCCGTTCACAACCTTCCGGCGAGCGTACAATTTCAGCAAATCGGTGGCTACTTTTTCTACTTCTTTCTTGACATTATCTTTGATATTTTTCCAATTAGATGAACCTAAGCGCGTCATGCGCGGAGCTTTGCTATTAGGCCCTACGTAACGGGTTAAGCGGTTTGCCTGATGAACAGGAACGTACAACCTATCCCCTTTAGCGTATTCCATATCTAAATATTCGCTCACCGCGCCATCAAGCGTTCGCTGCACCAGCCCGCGAAACTGCCCAATACCATGGTCTACGTGTACGACAAATTCCCCCGCCGTATAATCGCTATATCCCGTCTCGGGCGGCTCCACTTTTCGCCAGGGACGGCGCCGAGGCTGAACGCGCTCCCATCCAAAAATTTCCCCATCAGTAAAGAGACAAATATCCTCCCCCGCCTGGGCGTTCATCTTCCAACCATTTTCTAAATTGCCCTTGATAATTTTAGTCTTTTCTGTAGTTGAGATATGCTCTTCCCAAATTTCCGCTAGGCGAGATGCCTGACGAGAAACCACAATTACCTCTGCCGCTTTTTCTTTCTCCTCCTGAACGTGGGCGAGGAACGGTTTTAGCTGGCCGCCAAAACGTTGGTTAGGAACAAACATTCCCGCAAGCGTTTGCTCAGGCAAAGAAGAAACTGGTCCCAAAGCAATAGCCTGCCGTGTTTTCAAATCATCCTCAAATTGCTCCCAGAGCAAATACGGCAAAGGATAATCCGCGGCTAATGTGCCTTCGGCAATATATTTCTCTCTCAGTGAAGAAGCCTGGTCATCTATGGCTTGTACTGTTTCGCGGAGAATGTCTAGGTCGTCGATTAAAATAAGCGTGTTTCTGGGGAGGTAGGTGAGAAGCGTGGCCTGAGCGGAGTGCAGTACAGGGATGTGGAATTCTTGGTGATTCACGTCCGGGGCGTGGGTGCTATCCCCCAACGAATGGAGCAAATACTCGCGAGCAGGGGTAACTAGAAGACGCTCAAAAACCTCAATTGTCCGCTGAGTACTGGGATCAAAGCGGCGCAGCATTTCTACCTCGTCTCCAAAGAACTCAATGCGGGCGGGGAATCTATCCCCAGCGGGCCAAATATCTAATATGCCGCCCCTGCGGGCAAATTGCCCCGGTGAAACCACCACGGTAGCCGGTTGGTATCCGCTCTTCACCCATTCTTGAACAAGTTTTGTAAGGGAGATAGTTTGACCGCTTTTAAGAGTGCGCGTGGCTTTAACAAAGTCTCGCTTTGGAATGGTGCGAGTGATCGCGGAGCGGGCTGGCGCAATAAGAATGGGTAAACGCTCCGGTTTTGGCGCGCCTGGAATCATCTCGGCGGCTAATGAGGCTAGCACTTGTATCCTATCCCGGCGAGTACTTTCGCCCCAAGGCGCACGCTCGTAGAACAGGGGATCAGGCTCGGGGAAAAGTTTTACGTCTACGTCTGAAATCCACAAAGTTAACTCATCAATTAAGGCGAGGGCGTTATCTGTGCGGTTGGTGAGCAATAAAATAGGACGGTTTAGGGAGGTTTGTAAGGCTGCTAACACTGGCAAACGGGCAGAACGGAGCAATCCGATTAGCGCGGGATTTTTTCCGGCTTCTATTGCCGCTAGGAGTTCTTGGTATGCGGGTTGGGCATGAATTTTTTCTTGGATGAATGTTAGCATAGAATGTGGATAGTGAAAAATATCCGCTGTCTTAATTGTGCTGTGTCATGGCTTGCTCAATGCCTTCGGTTATAAAGGTAAGGATGGCTTGCACGGCGTCATTTAACACAAAGTTTAATGTTTCAACTTCGGCGTCTGAAAAGTTTTGTAAAACGTAATCTGCAACTTGCATTCGCCCTGGGGGACGTCCGATACCAACTCGCAGGCGGGGGAAGTTTTGCGTGTTTAATTGCTCTATAGTGGATTTCATTCCCTTTTGCCCAGCGGAGCCTCCCTGGGGGCGGAGACGAATTGTGTCGAAAGGGAGGTCTACATCGTCATATACTACCAGCACTTTTTCAAGAGGAATTTTATAGAAGTGCGCCAGAGATTTTATTGCCTGTCCAGAGTTGTTCATGTAGGTTTGGGGTTTGGCTAAAATTAGTCGTTGAGCTTGGTAGTTGGCCTTGGTAACAAGAGCATTCATTTGCATTTTGGTGAAGTTTTTTCCCAAGTATTCCGCGAGAGCATCTAAGACCATAAAGCCTATGTTGTGGCGGTTACGGCGGTATTTTCGGCCGGGATTTCCCAGCCCTGCGATTAAAATAGGGGAGGTGTTTTCTTTCATATTTGTAGTTGGTGTCTAAAAGGTTTGGCTTATATATGACTCCACTGCAGAAAGGTCAATTTCACCACAAAGGCACTAAGTTCACAAAGAATTCTCTCGAAGGACACAAAGGAGAAATTCGCTTTCTTTGAAACCTTATAGTTTTTTCAGTGGACTCATATATAAATATTGTGTAAAGCGACATGAATGTCGTACCGTGAAGGCGTAACGCGATATTTATATCGCCTTTCCCCGCACACTTTCAATAGATGAACCAAAGGTTCTTGTTATTGGAATGTTTTTTTCAGGCCGAAATAAATTCCTAATAGAGCGAATAAACTCCCTGTGAAGGCTAGTCCCACCCCGAGCGCATTGAAAATATCTCCCTTTTCTACGGTGGCAGGGTTAGCTGGCAAGAGAGTAGGCGTGGGGGAAGGGGTATCTTTTGGTGAAGCGGTTTGCCCCGCTGTGGCAGGGGTTTGGGTAGGTTTGGGGGTTTTTGTTTCAATTGGGGTATAGTTCCGTACCCGCACGTTTGAAATAAACTTAGTTAGAACTTCTCCATTGGCATACGTGGCTTTTAGCCGTAAATTGTAAGTGCCATCGGTGATGGCGGTTGTATCCCATTCTATTTGGAATTCAGTAGCCGTTGAATCAATTTCGGCGATAAAGAACCATGTTCCGGTTTCATCACTGGGGTAGGCAAAAGAGAGTTCCGCTGTTTGCATTCCGCCGCCCCTAGCCGCTCCTGTGATAGCTACCACGCCTTGCAGCACAGCACCATCCTGAGGAGTGTTCAACTCAACCCAAGAGGAAGGGGTGGGTGTGGCGGCGTTCGCGGGTTGCATTTCGCTAAACGCCACTCCTCCCAGAAAGGCAATCATGAAAAGGAATGTAAAACGGCGCATGACAATTTCATAGTTTAGCATGGGGAACTAACAAGGTCAACGGAGTTTGAGAGACTGAGCAGCAAGGCAATAGCGCTTGAAAACAATAGCACAGTGTCGTGGCGAGGAAGCTGGGCGCTGTATTTGCGCCTAGAAGATGCGGCAACCTTAGGGATGGCTGAAAAAATCGTAAATTTTGGAATGGTTCAAAGCAGGCGAAAACTAATTGACACTTTTGCGATAGTGGTAAAAAAGTAAGTGACACATCAGTAGAGGTCGCCCATAAATAACTTCTGCCCGGTAACCATGCTCCTCGGATGGCGAAAAGTACGAAGTTAATTGTGAACCATCTTAGAAAATTTATGGTAAACTTTGTGTAGTATTACCTGTTAAGAATATATGGAGAAAATTATGGCAATAACAAGAGCTGAAAAAATGGTCAACCGTCTACGAGAAATGCAAACCGCTTCTCCAGAGATAGAAGCTTCGGCAGTGGTTTCTGTAGATGGTTTAACAATCGCTTCTGCTTTACCCGCTAATTCCGAAGAAGACCGCGTTTCAGCCATGTCTGCTGCTATGCTCAGCTTGGGAGACAGAATTGCGGCAGAACTCAGCCGAGGCAAATTGGATCAGGTCTACGTGCGCGGAGATGATGGCTATGTGTTACTCTCTTCTGTTGGAGAAGAAGCCGTACTCACCGCCCTTGCCAGAAAGGGAGCGAAATTAGGACTGATATTTTTGGAAATGCGCCGAGCAACAGAGGATCTAATCCAATTGCTAGATTGAAACGAGGAAATTTACGGCAATAATTGAGAGTAAAGGAGAGAATTAGTCTAAGCTATTCTCTCCTTTACTCTTATATCGCAAAGAGCCAATCTAACCAAAAACATTTTGTTTTCTTGGTTCGTCTCTAGATGAGAACAAGGCATCCGAAACGGATTTTTCAGAACGGCTTTAATACAATGTGTTACAATGCTTAGCGTTTTGCGAGAAGTAACTATGCTGAAATTAGAAACAAATAGAGGATGCAGATGAAAACAAAGTACATCTTTCTAACAGGCGGAGTACTCAGCTCGGTCGGAAAAGGCGTGATGGCAGCCGCCCTTGGACGACTGCTAAAAGAACGAGGATACAAAGTAGCTATCCAAAAACTTGATCCCTACATCAATGTAGACCCGGGAACCATGAGCCCCTACCAGCACGGAGAAGTTTACGTACTAGACGATGGCGCCGAAACAGATCTCGACCTAGGGCACTACGAACGCTTCATTGACACCAGCCTAAACCAAGTTTGCAATGTGACCACCGGCCAAGTATACGAAGAAGTCATCACCAAAGAGCGGCGAGGAGACTACCTGGGCGGCACAATCCAAGTCATTCCCCATATCACTAACGAAATCAAACGCAGAATAGGCCTGGTTTCCAAAACCACCGGCGCAGAAATTGTCTTAGTAGAAGTAGGCGGCACGGTCGGCGATATTGAATCCCTGCCATTTTTAGAAGCCCTGCGCCAAATGCACAACGACGCGGGCCATGAAAACTGTTTCTACATCCACGTAACCTGGCTGCCGCACATCGGGGCCACGGGAGAGCTAAAAACCAAGCCCACGCAACACTCCGTGCGAGAACTGCGCTCCATTGGCATTTCGCCAAATATGATAGTTGCCCGTTCAGATTACCCGGTCGCCGAAGAATTGCGAGACAAAATTGCCCTTTTCTGCGATGTAGAAAAAAGAGCCGTGATTCCCCTGGTCACCGCCGATACCGTCTATGAAATTCCAGTAACGCTAGAAGAAATCTCGGTAGGTGAATTGGTGATGGAATATCTAGGCCTCCAAGGCCGCCAAAAACCTAATTGGCAGCCCTGGAAAGAAATGCTTACCAAAATGAGGCAAGACAAAACAGAAGTAAAGATTGCCTTAGTAGGAAAATACGTGGAACTCCACGACGCCTACATGAGCGTGCGAGAAGCTCTTCAACACGCGGGGATTGAAGTTGGCGTAGACGTCACAATTAAGTGGGTTCACTCCTCAGACCTGGAAAAAACTGACACTTTGGACGTACTCGAAACAGTAGACGGGATTCTCGTCCCCGGCGGTTTCGGAGAACGCGGCACAGAAGGCAAAATTGCGGCTATACAATACGCACGCGAAAACAGAATCCCCTATTTGGGCTTATGCCTTGGCATGCAACTCATGGTTGTAGAATTCGCTCGGAAAATTTTACAAGACGACCGCGTCAATTCTACCGAATTCAACCGCCAAACGGCTCACCCAGTAATAGACCTCATGCCAGACCAACGCGACATCACAGACATGGGCGGCACCATGCGCTTGGGACTATACCCCTGCAAACTTCAACCCGGAACCATAGCCGCTAAAGCCTACGGTACAGACTTCGTTCAAGAGCGGCACCGCCATCGTTTTGAACTTAACAACGCCTATCGGGATACGCTAGAAGAAGCAGGTATGCGGTTTTCTGGCCTTTCTCCCGATAATAGATTGGTAGAAATCGCCGAATTCAGCGACCATCCCTTTATGTTGGGCACGCAATTCCATCCAGAATTTCTCTCACGTCCTTATCGTGCCCATCCCCTTTTTGTGGCCTTTATTGAAGCAGTTCAAAATTACGCGGAGAAAAAATAACAAAGGCTCATCTGTTGAATGTGTGCAACAAAAGGCGATATAAATATCGCGTTACGGTTTCGTAGGACGACATTCATGTCGTTTTGCACATTTTTCACACATGAGCCAATAACAAATAACGAGTGATGAGTAAGTTCACGTTTACACACACATTTTTATAATAGGAGAAAAACCATGAATACAAAAATTAAAAATATTGTTGGTCGTCAAATTCTAGATTCCCGAGGAAACCCCACCGTTGAGGTGGATGTTATTTTAGAAGATGGCAGCCTAGGGCGGGCAATTGTGCCCTCTGGCGCATCTACCGGAATCCATGAAGCCCTGGAACTCCGTGACGGAGACAAAGACTGCTATGGCGGAAAAAGTGTCACCAAGGCTGTTAAAAACGTCAACACCAAAATTGCCAAGGAATTAGCCGGACTAGATGCTGTTGAGCAACGCGCCATTGACGCGGCTTTATTAGAGCTAGATGGCACAAAAAACAAGTCTAAATTAGGCGCGAACGCCATTTTGGGTACCAGCCTTGCTACCGCAAAAGCAGCTGCTTCCGCAGTGGGGCTTCCCCTTTATCAATACATTGGCGGCATTTACGCACACGTTCTCCCCGCTCCCATGATGAACATCCTCAACGGTGGTGCCCACACCGGTTGGCAGTCCACAGACGCCCAGGAGTTCATGATTATGCCTTTGGGGGCACCCACTTTTGCAGAGGCCTTGCGCTGGGGCGCGGAAATCTACCACACCCTTAAAAGTGTACTCAAAGCTAAGGGCTACGCCACTTTGGTCGGTGATGAGGGCGGTTATGCTCCTGCGCTAAAAGCCAATGCCGAAGCTGTGGAAGTTATCATAGAAGCCATCGAAAAGGCTGGCTACAAACCGGGTGAAGATGTTTGCATTGCTCTTGACCCCGCCGCTTCTGAGTTTTACGAAGAAGAAACCGGTTTATACAACTTGCGCACGGAAGGCAAAAAACTGACCAGTGCCGAGATGGTTGCCTTTTGGGCTGACTGGGTTGCGAAATATCCTATTGTCTCCATCGAAGATGGCTTGGCCCAAGACGATTGGGAAGGCTTCCAGATGATGACCGCGCAAATGGGCGATCACCTCCAAGTGATGGGAGACGATTTGCTGGTTACCAATCCCGAACGTGTCCGCCGTGGAATTGAGCTGAACGCTTGTAATTCCCTCCTCGTAAAGGTTAACCAGATTGGCAGCTTAACCGAGACTATCGAGGCGGTGCAAACCTGCACGCGCGCTGGCTGGACAGCTGTGACCTCTCACCGCTCTGGCGAAACAGAAGACTCCACCATTGCCGACTTGGCGGTAGCCCTGAACACTGGTCAAATCAAGACCGGCGCTCCAGCCCGCTCTGACCGCGTTGCGAAATACAATCAACTCATTCGCATTGAAGAGGCTTTGGGAAGCATGGGTCATTATGCTGGCTGGGAAGCGTTCGAGAAGTTTAAGTAATGCGTGAGGAATAAAATGAAATTCCAGATTTAGAAGACGTTACGTTGATGTCTTGTTAAATTCAAAAGGCCTTCAGGGATGAGTTCCTGAAGGCCTTTTTTTGATAGCGAAAATTTTTCAATCTTTTATTCCCTCTCTTCCTCGTTCTCCTCCAACTCCAATGCCTGAACAGCTTCATCAACTGTGAGACCCTCACGGTGTTTGCCTTTTTCTGGGATACCGCAATAGGGGCACAAGTTCCAAGGCAATTTCATGAGTTTGCCGCAATGAGAGCAGACTTTCTTTAGCTTGGTATGGCAGTTCGGACAAACCAGCCATTTTTCGTCTACTTGACGTCCGCATCCTGGGCAAACGGGACGTTCCTCAATGGATTGCAGCAAGGCCTCTTCTTCCAACATATATTGGTATTCCTCTTCCAAGGTTTGGGAAGGGCGTAAGATGAGGTAGACGACTACTCCCGGCAAGAAGAGGACGCCCACAACCAGAACCGCCAAAATTCGCGCCAAGGGGTCTTTGGCTCGGGATCGGATGTCGCGGTAAGTCCAGACAATTAGGCTTAACCATAGCGCGGCCACAAAGGCACCGCCCCAAGCGGCCAAGACGAGCATAAAATTACTTAGTGAGGTAGGATCAAAGTTCATAGGTATACTCCATGGAGGGGATTATAGCATTATTTTTGGGAAAATGGAAAAACAAAATAAGTGTAATAAATTTGAGTATGCGTATTGCGTAGAGTAAATATAATCCCCAGAGCAAACGCATTTGAACACCCAAAGCAATTTTGAATCAATTCAAAAGCTGCCCAAAGAAGTCAACTTGCCAACGGCACGCAAAGCGAAGTCAACTTAGCCTGCTTGAGCAGGTTTTTTGTAGCAGACATGGAATTGATTCCATGTCTATATGCGAGTTGCGTATAGTAAACATAATCTCAATTCTCACTTGCGTTTTCTGAGGCAATCCGGTATAAACAGTAGAGTTGTTCTTGGCAAAGTTTAGCATAGGTAACAATGGAGAATAGCATGGAAAAACAACAAGCAACAAGCTATCGTATTGCTGATTTATCCCCCGCCGAACGCCCACGGGAGCGGTTATCCCGATTGGGAGCTAAGGCTCTTAGCGCGGCAGAGTTATTGGCGATTTTGCTCCGTGTAGGGGTTAAGGGCGAAAACGCTATTCAGATGGGTCAACGTTTGTTGCAAAATTTTCAGGGATTGGCGGGATTGCATCAAGCCTCTTACGAGGAATTACAGGCTCAGCATGGTATTGGGGACGCTAAGGCTTGTCAGATCAAGGCCGCCATTGAGCTTGGTCACCGCCTTGCGGCTCAGTCACCGGATGATGCTCCAACGACCATTCACAGCCCAGAAGACGCGGCAGACCTTGTAAAATACGAGATGAGCGCCCTAGAACAAGAGCAACTTCGCGTTATTCTTCTTAATACACGGAATCGCGTTTTGCAAATCAAAACCGTGTACCAAGGGTCTCTAAACTCGTCTCAGATACGGGTAGGGGAGCTTTTTAAATCTGCCATTCGGCGTAACGCGGCGGCTATTATTGTGGTTCACAACCATCCCAGCGGAGACCCCACGCCCAGTCCAGATGACATAGCCATTACCAAAGCCATTCGAGAAGCGGGGAAATTGCTTGATATTGATGTGCTCGATCACCTGATTATTGGCAGGGGACGGTACGTGTCGTTAAAAAAGCAGGGGCTAGGATTTGGTGTACTAGAACGTTAAACTTTACCCTGTGCGGCGAACTTTAAACCCCATAAACTCGCCGGTAGCTTCTTCCCATCTTGTATCTACGCTTCGCACGAACGAAGAGCTAGGGCCACGGTGGAGGGCTTTTAATAGCTGCTCTAAACGTGAACGCTCACCCTCGGCGATCACTTCAACGTCTCCGTTATAGCGATTCCGCGCCCATCCAGAAAGACCCAAAATGCCAGCATTACGCATCACAAAATAGCGAAAACCTACCCCTTGTACACGACCTTCCACGGTGGCGTGTAATCGTTCTAGGTTATTTTCTGTCGCGTCATTCATTTTTTTCTCACTGAATATATCATTGCGAATCCCCGCGTTTTATTGTTTTTCAGGAGCGGGTTTATTGTGTCTATGCCAATTGCGTAGAATTATGAAACCGGTCATGGGCGCGAAGACAGCTGCAAAAATTGTTAACCAAGGCAAAAAAGCAGTGCCTGCTTCTACAATTTTCCCGCTTGTTTCGACAACTTTATTTTGATCGAAAGTCGCTTTTAGCCAATCTTTTTCAAGTTGCGGGAGTTCTCTCCCCAAGGCAATTTCCACCCCGCGGGCGCATCCCACGCCGGTCTCGTAAGCCAGTATTAGATTTCTGATGCCTTCCTCTCCGTAATATTCTTTGATGTAACCGGTAAGAGAGTTTGCTTCTGCGTATGCCAAAAAGGATGTGGCGGCATCGCTGGGGAACGAGCGGCACAATTGCTCAATGGGAATGACCCTGTTTTCCCGATAGGCTTTCTCTAAATACAAAGGATAATCTGAATTAGGGTATAGCTCCATTTGCGAGGCTATGCCCTCGTTCAACCAACGGGGGAGAGATTGATACCCTTCGCCCATCATTCGATAGAGCAAAATATGGGCTAGTTCGTGGGGCACTTGGCGCCGGATTTCCAGCGAACGCGCCGTCCCCGTGGGGAGAGAAACGGCAATCGCGCCTAATTCTGGGTCTGCGTGCCCCGCCACCCACGTTTGCCCAGACATTAACAAAGTAGACTGCAATTCTGACGCGCTGGCGTAGGCGTAAATATTTATGGGATTGCCGGTATCTGCTTTCGATAATAGAGTTTCAATATTTGCCTTGCCATTGCGTGCCGTATCTAATATCTCCTGCGCGAAAGCCATTTCCCCTTCGTACCAGTGAATGCGAAAAGCATCGTCTTCTAAGACTTGCCAAGTATAGCGATTATCTTCATAACGGAACGAAAAATTTGGGCTGGTATAAACTTCTCCATTTTCTAGGGCAACTCGGTAATGATACGTAATTGTAGAAAAAGCCCGCAGCGGGCGGCTAGGTAAAATGTATACGTAAGTAATTTGGTCTGGAGGAGTAAATTTGGCATCTCCAACAAAAGAGGGCAGGCCAGGGGATTCAACTATTAGCCTAATATTTTGGATGGAGATACCGGGCGTGATTGTGGCTTGAAAGGTGATTTGCCCCCCAAAGGTGTAATTGGGAGGTTGGGCGCTTATCTCAACCCCCGACTCTGCTCGGGCGGGGTGGCCGTGCCCAAGCCATAACGCGGCTAACAGGAAAATTACGAGTATCTTTTTTTTCATACTAAAGGCTCAAATAGAACAATAAAGGAGTTAAAATAAGGGGGCTGAGCAAAGTGGTGGTGAAAACAACCATAGTGACAAAATTGGGGTTAATGTCGTATTCGGTGGCGAAAACAATAGTAGTGATAGCGCTGGGCATAGCGGCTTCTATTATGCCTGCCTGCCGTGCCGCGCCTTCTAGCCCGAAGGCTGCACTTGCTGCTAGGCCTAGTAACAACCCTCCCCCCAGGCGTGCCAGGTTAGCGAATAAGAGAGGGCCTATTTGCAAATCCCCGTTCATCTGATAGAGCTGCATCCCCAATAGGACCAACATCCCAGGGATGGCCGCGCTGGATAGGGAGGATACCGCTTTCTCCACGGGTTCTGGCAATTGCCATCCGAAAGCCATGAAGACAAAGGCCAATAACACGGCGTAGATGATGGGATTTTTTAGCAGTTTTCGGAAAGCTTCTCCCAAACTAAATGATCCCAGAGAAGCGATCATTATTCCCACCGTATAGGTGAATATGGTCATAATGGCGCAAAAGAGGGTCGCGAAGGCGAGCGTCTCTTCTCCGAAAGCGAATTTGCTTAAGGGTAAGCCCAGCGCGCCAGAATTCATTATTGTGGCGGCGAGAGTTACCGCGGCCAGCATCTTGCGTTCTTTGATGAATATTCTTCCTACAAACCAGGTGAGTGTGCTAATTCCAAAGACAATCACAGTGGTATAGCCAAACATCTGTAAAACAGCTTTATTGTTTAGCTGTGTATTAGCAAGCAAACCAAAAAACAGACAAGGGCTAAAGATGTAAAAAACTAACTTAGAAAGCGCTTCGGGTTTTACGTGTAACCATCTAGCGGCTATATACCCTGTACTGGCTATTAGGAAGATGGGCAAAAGGTTATTGGTGAATAAAGTTAGTAATTTTCCCATGGGATGTTATGACCTGATGCTTGCGAGATGTTTATTGGGGCTGTTAGTCATAATCATCTGTGAAGCCGCTCTCTTCTACGCTAAAGAGGGAGCCGAATGTGTCGTTACGCGAGCTTTCTTTTGTAAGGGGTAACCTTTGAATAGCCTCTTCAATTAGAGCGAATTCTTCGTCTGTGAGAGGTTCGTCTAATAATTTGCTTAACGCTTCTTCTACTCCTTCTCCGCCAATTTGCGATAAAGCCCAAATAGCCGCCTCTCGAACCTGAGGAACGTCATCCAGCATACGCAATATATCTGAGACAGTGTCTTCTAGGCCAAGTTCTCCCGCGGCGCGAATTGCCTCGGCTCGCACTTTGGGGTTTTGGTGATGGATATTGGAGATTATTTTTTCATCCCAGCAATTATCAAGAGAGCGTCCCATGGCAAATAACGCGCTAGCCACCCATTCTTCGTCTTCGCTCTGATAAGCCTTGGTGATGTGTTCAGCAACTTCGGGTAAAGGTGAATACCCCAAAGCTTCTAAGGCACAGCGGCGCACTCGTTGTTTTTCACCGCTTTCTATTATTGCCAGCAACTTTTGCTCTATTTTTCTTTGGGTTTTCTTATCTAGTTTATCCAACTCTCCCCGGTAAATATACTTGCCTAAGATAGAGGCGGTTACCGCCCGAACATCAATGCTTTTGTCTTCGGTCAATAATTCTAGGAATTGGGGGACTAAGTAATTGGTGTCAAAGGCCTCTATGGCCCGCAAGGCGTAAAAACGCACCAGGGCGTCTTTATCGTGGAGCGCAAAGCAGAAAATAGCTTCAAAGGAGAGCAAATTATTCGTTTCTGTGAGATGCTCTAGGTCTTCTAACAAAGTTTGGCGGCGGTGGATAGAAACTTGCCCCCATATTTTTTGGAGGGCATCTAACTCGTCTGGAGGCAGATCTGACAAGCGGTATAGATAATGAGGCAACAAAACATGCTCATCATCCTGAAGTGCTTCCAGTAATTCTTGGAATGGGATATGCGCCAGTTCTTGTTCTATGTTATCTTTCATCATGGCAGGGATACGGGGTTAATAAAGTCTAATATATTGATATAAAACAGGAGGGCAATGAGGATGACGAAACTTACAGAATTAGTGATGTTCTGAACGCGTTGCGAGATGCGGCGTTTGAAAATTAGTTCTGGGAGGGCGAAGAGTATTCTCCCGCCATCTAAGGCCGGAATTGGGAGCAGGTTCAAGATTCCCAAAGAGACAGTGACAGAAACCACAAACGCGAGGATATTAACAGATACAGACGCTTCTGGAATAAGCTCTTGAGATGTAGCTACTTGGTAAATTTCGTGCATCCCCTTAAAGCCTACGGGACGGCTTGCGCCCTGAGTGCCTCGCAGCAACTGCGCGGGGATGGTTAGGACAGCAACGCAATGATGGTAAGTTGCCACCGCTCCCATTGGCAATGCTTGGAACCAACCAATCTTACGCATGGGATTAGACATGATGATCCCAATTGCGCCTTCTCCTTCGGGTGGGTTTTGGCGTGGAACCAGAGAAACCTCCCCTTCTTCGCCGTCTCGTTGGTAAACTATAGAAATAGTCTGCTCTAAATTAGCGTATACCTCATCCCGAAGCGCTTCATCACTATCAATAGTGACATCGTTTATATATTCAACTATATCTCCGGCTTGCAAGCCTGCTGCTTCGGCTGGGGAATTGCTGTCAACGGCTAATATTTCTACCGTGTTCCAGTCGGGGACGCCGGTTTGGCTGAAGATGATAGAGTAAACAATAACAGCAATCAACAGATTCATGAACGGGCCGGCTAAAAAGACAGCTATCCGCACCATCGGTTTGGCAGCGGCAAGTCCGCCCGGAACATCAGGATCACCTTCACCTTTGGGGCGCACAAACCCGCCAAAAGGAAGCCAATTGAGAGTATATTCCGTGCCCCCCATTTTAAAAAGCGTCAACATCTTGGGCGGAAAACCAATTCCAAACTCTTCTACCTCTACTCCAAAGATCCGCGCGGCTATAAAATGCCCAATCTCATGAAGAAGTATCAGCCCGGCTAAAACTCCTATAAATTGAAGTGTAATGATCATATTTTCCTTTTTATATAAATCTTATGTGTTTGGGAAATTAGTGATTAGCAGGTTGTCAAGTGTAATGTGATGTGTTCGTAGTAGGGCACGCGAGTGCCCGTCTTAGATGCTGGACGAACTCTCATTTGCTACTACAAGTTATCAATTTCATGCTTGACAAGCCACTAGGATGGTAAATTCCCTAACTTGTCCATTCTCCATTCACTAATAAATTATACCGCATGAACCTATTCTTGTAGAATCTGAGCCGCGCCTCCAGGCGCAGCCACCAGAACATCTTCCACGCCAGAAAGCTGGCGCAAACGGCCTTCTATTTCTTGAGCATAGCGCTGAGGGGTGAGAACATGAACATTTGGGCCAGCATCAATAGTGTAGCAAACCGGCGTCCCCTCTTCGCGCCAACGCCTAACCGCGTGCATAACGTTTAGCGTGGGAGCTTGCCAATATAACAAAGGCGGGGTAGAAGTCATCATCACCGCGTGCATAAGGTTAGAATCCAACTCCACTACTTCGGCAAAAGCGGCGAAATCTCGGTTGAGGATTGCCGACCTGCATTGCTCTACACGTTGGGGGGCGGCAGAGACGCGGACTTGCTGCAAAGGGCTGGTGGACGCTAAGGCATGTCCCTCGGTAGAGCCAGTGGTTTTGTGCGCCTTACAGGTGATGGCAACACAATCCGCCAGGTGCCAATAATCGGGCGGAGCAATAGAAAGGGCATAGGAATCGCTGTCCCCCGTGCCTTGCTGCCATTCTACAAACCCCGCCGGAATAGAGCGGCACGCCGACCCAGAACCTGTTCGCGCCAGACGAGAAAGCTCCCGTTCATTGAGCGTTAACCCCGCCGCGGCGCTGGCCGCCAAACTGAGCGCGGCGAACGCCGAAGCGGAAGAAGCTATCCCCGCGCCCATGGGAAAGTTGTTCTCGCTGTGGACGGCGGCGAAATGGGGCACTCCGCTAAGGGCACGCACCCGCGCTAGAAAATCGCTCACCCGCTCTAATCCAGAGCCTGCCTGGGGGATCTGGTTTAACGTCAGCGTGTCCGCTTTTAGGTTGGGGTTAAATGTCACCCGCGTGCGGGTATCCAAATTGGCTAAATTCATAGAGATAGAATTGTTGCTGGGCAGGCGTAAAGTTTCATCCCTGTTTCCCCAATATTTGATGAAAGCGATGTTGGCATGGGCAATAGCTGTTGCTGTGAGCATAGTTTTCCTTTTAGCGTTGTTTTGATGAATGGTTTCTAACAAGGCAATTTTACCGCGTTAGGTCATTGCCAACCACCCCAGGGCAAACGCATTTAGCCAGAAAGCACCTTAAAAAGGTAGTTCATATCCCATCCGGCCAACATACGTTTAGCCTTTATACCGCACTGAGCAGTAGTTTCTTTCTTGAGCAAATTCAAGC
>Ga0164318_10000418_pt1 | contig 31935 bp, 22 predicted proteins | sample GuaBasSedimGuay9_FD_113734 | JGI IMG/M metagenome (GOLD analysis project Ga0164318, IMG submission 113734) | Subseafloor sediment microbial communities from Guaymas Basin, Gulf of California, Mexico - Guay9, Core 4571-4, 0-3 cm | ecosystem: Environmental > Aquatic > Marine > Hydrothermal vents...
GCACGGTTGAGACGCACGCAGTTGAGACGCACGCAGTTGAGACGCACGCAGTTGAGACGCACGCAGTTGAGACGCACGCAGTTGAGACGCACGCAGTGCGTCTCTACGGGCAACAACAAAGCCCACCCTACGAACAATCAGTCAGTTCGATAGTTGGGCGCTTCTTTGGTGATTGAGACATCGTGTACATGGCTTTCGCGCATACCGGCGGGGCTTATGCGAATGAATTGTGGTTTGGTTCGCATTTCTTCTTGGGTGGCACAGCCGGTGTAGCCCATGCTGGAACGTAGGCCGCCGAGGAGTTGGTGAATGACATCTATTAAATGGCCGCGGTGGGGTACGCGCCCTTCTATGCCTTCTGGGACTAATTTGCCTTGGGTTTTAACGTCTTCTTGAAAATAACGATCTTTGGAGCCTTGGGCTTGAGACATGGCGGCTATGGAGCCCATGCCCCGGTAGGATTTATAGGCGCGGCCTTGGTAGAGTTCGACTTCGCCGGGGGCTTCTTCGGTGCCGGCAAAAAGGCTACCTATCATGATAGTATGGGCACCTGCGGCGATGGCTTTGGCGAGATCGCCTGAGTAGCGTATGCCGCCGTCGGCGATGATGGGGATGTTCGTGCCTTTGAGGGCTTGGGCGGCATTGCAAATGGCGGTGATTTGGGGGACACCGATACCGGCCACTATGCGGGTGGTGCAGATGGAGCCGGGGCCAATACCGACTTTGATGGCATCGGCACCAGCATCGGCTAGGGCTTTGGCCCCTTCAGAGGTGGCAATATTGCCGCCTATGATTTGTACTTCAGGGTACTGTTGTTTAATCCAGCGTATTTGATCGAGTACGCTTTGCGCGTGTCCATGGGCCGTATCGACGACAAGGACATCGACATTGGCTTCGACTAAGGCCGTTATTCGCGCTTTGCTATCTTCTCCTGTGCCAACAGCCGCACCTATTCGTAAGCGTTCTTGTTCATCTTTGCAAGCTTCTGGCTTTTCGGTGGCTTTTTGAATGTCTTTGACGGTGATGAGGCCGCGTAATTGAAAGTTGTCGTTGACGACGAGTACTTTTTCAATGCGATGTTGGTGTAGTAGGTGCAAGATTTCTTCACGGCTGGCCCCTTCGATCACGGTGACGAGTCGTTCTTTGGGTGTCATGACGCTTGAGACGGGATCGTCGTAGTGGGTTTCAAAGCGTAAATCGCGGTTGGTAACAATGCCCACGAGTAGCCCGTTGTCGATGACTGGCACACCTGAGATGTTCTGAGCGCGGGTTAGCGTCAGTATGTCTTTAATGGTGGTATTGGGAGAGACGGTAATGGGATCGTTAATGATGCCACTTTCAAATTTTTTGACCATTCGCACTTGACGGGCTTGTTCTTCAATCGTCATGTTTTTGTGGATAATGCCGATGCCGCCTTCTTGCGCGATGGTGATGGCAAGACGCGCTTCTGTGACGGTATCCATCGCGGCCGAAATGAGGGGAATGTTGAGGGTAATGTCTCGCGTGAGGGCGGTATTCAGTTTGACTTCTTTAGGTAAGACGGTGGAGTGTGCGGGCAACAGTAGAACGTCGTCAAAGGTGAGGGCAGGTTCTGAGATAATACGCATCTTATGTTCTGTCATTTAGGATTGTCGATTTTTGAGTTTTAAGATTGAACTGATTCGCCTTGAACTCTTTCGCCTTTGGCGAATATTTATTTATAAATTTATTGTTCTTAAATCAAATCGTATTTTTTATATTCGCTATTCGCTATTCGCTATTCGCTATTTGCTATTTGCAATTCGCTATTTGCAAAATTTCCCGTAGGCTCGCTCGTCGTTAGACAAGTGATAAGTTTTGCAAAAAGCTCATTACCATTTAATTAGAATTAGGCTTGAATCAGGCCGGCTTGAGATTATACATATACTCTTTGCTAGAATAAACTTTCAGGCAAAAGTTCGCGCAGCGAACTTTTGCCTGAAAAACTTTTATCGTTTTTGGCAACCCCAGGTTGCCACCTGGGGCTATGATCTCGCTACGCTCGTTACTGCGTTTCACATTCAACCCCTACGGGGTTGCGCGTTTTAAGCTTTTTCTGATCGATTTGCCTTCGTACTTTATGCAATCGGGAATGCTTTTAAAAGTTTAAATTGTGCCCGCGTGCAGTATAACTAAATTTCTGATTAATAATTAGAAATGATTAAAATTCTTTTATGTATTTCACGCTAAAGTATAGCGAAGCTTCACCGCGCGCGTGAAATGGTGGGGTAGCAAAAAAAGTTTTGCGCGCAAAACTTCTTAAAGCGAATTTCACGCTCTTCGTTTCGCGAAGCGAAACTTGTTAAGTGAAAACGTGTTTTTGTTGCCCACCTTAAGCTCAATGTAGGGTGGGTAAAGATTGTTGCCCACCATCAGATCATGTAGGGGGCAGGTAACATGTTTTTAAAGCCCACCATCAGATCATGTAGGGGTTTGGTAACGTGTTTTTAAAGCCCACCATCAGATCATGTAGGGGTTTGGTAACGTGTTTTTAAAAGCCACTAAGTATAAATAACGTGTTTTTAAAGCCCACCAAATCTATTTCACGCCAATGTTTTTGCACGCAAAAACAGTATTTCACACAACTTTTGCGTGAACCGAATGGAAGCTACGCTAAATGTGAAAGTATAGTCTATTAAATGGCTATTAAATAGCAATAAGATGAACATTTGAACGGATAATGAAAAATGTGTTCATAGTTTTGATATACTTAGCGCGGTAACAAACTTCGCTTTAAGAAGTTTTGCGCGCAAAACTTCTTAACGCAAAAACGTTTTAATGAGATGGTGGGCAACAAAAACACGTTTTCACGCGCGCGGCGTAGCGAAGCTATACTTGTTAAGTGAAATACATAAAAATTTTTAATGAGGATGGTGGGCAACAATCTTTACCCACCCTACATAAAACGAAGGGTTATTCCTATTATTTAGCGTAGCTTCCCTTCGTTTCCTAATTCGTTGTACTATATAATAATTAAAATAGATTAAAAACGCTGGCAAAAGGCACGTTATTAAATTTTGTTCACACAATCTAAAATCTACTTATCTAAAATAGATTGGGTGAATTGGGAGCATTAATAGTGAAGATTAAATTATTATGTAAAGATTTTGGGGTTATTCTGATTGCCAATCTTTTAATGGGGTGTGTTAGTCAATTGGCATACGAGAATGCTAGTGCTCAAGAAGAGCAGTTGTCAGAGACAAACAGCCAACGAAGGGTGTCATTCAGTTCAGAGTACTTTTTTTCGCCAGAACAAGAATATATGTATAAAATTTTGGTGGCTGAAATTGCTCTGCGTCGGGGTTATTTACCTTTAGCTGCCCAATCTATGTTTGAGGTTGCTTCTCGCATTCCCGATCTCGGTATTGCGGAACGTGCGACAACTGTTGCCTTGTATGCGGGTCAATATCATCTTGCGACTCAAGCTGCCCGCCAGTGGGTGACTCTTGACCCAAATAGTCATAAGGCACGCCAAATTTTGGGTCAAATGTTGTTGCGCCAAGAACGTACAGAAGAAGCTGTGGTTCAGTTAGAGATTCTGCTTGATAGTCTCAAAGATAAGCCTGAGCAACAAAAGTCGGTTATGGAGGCGATTTTAAAACAACCACATAATCAGAAAAATCAGGAACTTGCCTTGGAACTGATGAAAAAACTGGTTTCACAACGACAACCTGATCCGGTACTGCTATTTGTTTATTCACGTTTATTGAACCAAGCTAATCAACCCACAGAAGCGTTGGATGTGTTGCGTACATTGTTAACTTTGGTTCCTGATCATGCGGAAGCAGTCCCTTTTTATGCTTATCTGTTGGATAAGCAGGATCAAAAGGAGCAGGCTTTGCAATGGATGAGACAGGCCTTGTACAAGTACCCCGATCAATCGGAATGGCGTTTAATGTATGCGCGTATGCTTGCCGATGCGGAACAGTTTGCGGAAGCGATTGCAGAATTTCAAAAGTTATTGTCCGAGTATCCCGAACATGGTGATATTTTGTATGCTTTGGGTGTATTATCTATACAAACGGATCGATTTCCAGCGGCTAAACGGTATTTTTTGGAATTGCTTCAAACAGGAGATCGACTCAATATTGCGCGTTACTATTTAGGCCAAATTGCACAACAGGATAAAGATATTGAAAGTGCCTTGTCTTGGTATCGGCAAGTGAAAGGGGGAACGAATTATTTAAAGGCACAGGCACGGGTTGCCTTGCTTCTAGTCGAACAGGGCCAATTAGATCAGGCTATTGAACACCTTCAAACTGTGGCCGTGAACAATGAGGATGAGGCTATTCATATCAGGCAGTTGGAAGCGGAATTGTTGATTGATCAAAAGCGTTATCCGCAAGCCATGGCGGCTTATAATCAGGCACTTAAATTAAAACAGGGTGATCTCGAAATCTTGTATATGCGGGCCTTGCTGGCTGACAAAATGGATATGATGGATTTATTAGAGCAGGATTTACGACATATACTGGCGCAAGAACCTGACAATGTGAATACCCTGAATGCCTTAGGTTACAGTCTCGCAGATAAAACGAATCGTTATGATGAAGCTTACGAGTTAATTCAAAAAGCTTTGGATTTAAGTCCCATTGATCAATACCATATTTTTGATAGTATGGGATGGGTATTGTATAAGTTGGGTGATTATGCACAGGCGATTGCGTATCTGCGTAAAGCCTTGGCAATGCAAAATGATCCAGAAATTTCTGCCCATTTGGGCGAAGTGTTATGGGAGAGTGGTGATCAACAAGCGGCTATTCGTGTATGGGATGAAGCGTTAGCCACTTATCCTGAAGATGAAAAACTGCTTAACACAAAACAGCGTTTTCTACCTAATGGGGAAGAGAATCAGGACAAGGAAAAACCATGAAGCGTTTTTTATTGATACTGGTAGTCTTCTTATCTGCTTGTGTTTCATTACCCAAATTGCCACCCTTGCCAGCCAGTCAACTGGATGCGTGGCGTTTGAAAGGTCGTATTGCGATTTCAAGCGATTCCGAAAATTGGACAGCAAGTGTTTACTGGCAACAGCAAGGCTCAACTTATCAATTGCGTTTAAATATGCCCCTTGGACAAGGGGCTTTATTACTTGAAGGGGATGAGAAAGAGGTTATCATGCGTACTGCTGATAATAAAACCTATAAGGCTGCCAATGCGGATGCGTTAATGGCTGACGTTTTGAAATTAGATATGCCAGTGACGGATTTGCGGTTTTGGATAAGAGGCATACCAGCACCCCAATCTGCTCCTGATCGGTACTTACTCAATGATAAAAAGCAATTACGCCATTTACAACAAGATGGTTGGTTTATCACCTATTTGCATTATGTTAATGTAGAGGGGATAGCGTTACCTAAAAAAATGTTCTTGGAAAATCAGTCAATTAAAGTTAAAATTGCTATTTTGGAGTGGGCAATAAATCCGGCCAAGCATGCTGGATATGATCAATGATTTATAAATTGAAAAATAACTTTTCACATTTCACGCGCAAAACTTTCGCCGAAAAAAAGACGCAAGAGACGCTTCGATGCAAGATTTCTCTTGATAGCGTCTTTAGCGTCTGTTGCAAAAAAGCGCGTTTATTTTTTCTCAAAATAGACACCCTAGCTCAACTCCTTCCGTATTGATTTTAAATTCATTGTTTTTATTGTCAATTTACAAACCATTCACACATGTAATCTACCCCAAGAGGTAATTTCTCAATGACATTAACGAAGCGCAGTTACTTTCACGGCCAGTCTCGATGGGCCTGGGCCTTAATCTTTTCCTTGTTTGTGATACCTTTTGCCTATGCCAGTGGTGGAAGCGTGACAACCATTGACTTTTTATGGCTTGCAGTGTTCTTATTGCTGGCAAAAATGGCCGGTTTGATTGAAAAATGGGGGCAGCCGGCAGTACTAGGTGAACTCGTTATAGGCGTTGTGCTGGGTAATCTCGTTCTCATGGGCATCGGCTGGTTTGAATCAGTCAAGCATGACCAGATCATTCTATTTCTCGCGGAATTAGGCGTAGTCATTCTATTATTTCAGATTGGCTTGGAATCTAAGATTGATGAAATGCGTAAAGTCGGGTTGCGAGCCTTTATGGTCGCCACTGTAGGCGTTGTAACCCCTTTCGTACTCGGATATCTGGTCGGTATGTGGCTGATGCCAGGCCTGTCTAATGATGCCTATTTATTTTTAGGGGCCACCCTGACAGCCACATCTGTTGGTATTACCGGTCGCGTGTTTCGTGATTTGGGCAAGTTGCAAACCTCAGAAGCCCAAATTGTCTTGGGGGCAGCCGTCATTGATGATGTCATGGGTTTGATCATTTTGGCGGTAGTGACTGCTATTGTCACAACAGGGGCTGTTAGTCTTTTTGGTATTAGCTGGATAACCTTGAAGGCCATATTATTTCTCATCGGTGCCCTTTTCTTGGGACAGTGGTTGACACCATACATCGGGAAATTTTTATCTTTGATTCAGACTAACATTGGGATGAAGTTCACCCTGGCTATTAGCTTTTGCCTGATTTTTGCTTATTTGGCTCATTTAGCAGGGCTTGCTCCTATCATTGGTGCTTTTGCAGCAGGTTTAATGCTAGAACATGTTCATTTCAACGAATTTGACCAACCTGCCATTAATCAAGAGATCAAAGCGGCAGTGAAAAACGCGGATAGTGAAACAAAGCAAAAGGTGTCAAAGGTTTTGGAACATCATGATGAAGAACATCTGGATCGCTTAGTTGCCCCTTTAGGGCATTTTTTAGTGCCGATTTTCTTTATCATGACAGGGATGCAAGTTAATTTAGAAACGCTATTTGATCTCAAAGTCTTGGGCATTGCTTTAGTCATTACCGCGGTAGCCTTTGTGAGTAAACTGGTTGCCGGTATCGTTGCCGGGCCGGTTAATAAATATATTGTTGGCTGGGGTATGGCACCTCGTGGCGAAGTCGGGTTGATTTTTGCAATGATAGGTAAGCAGCTTGGCGTGATTTCTGAAGAACTGTTTTCGGTGGTGATTATCATGGTGATTTTGACAACACTACTGACACCGCCAATCTTGAATTATTTGTTACGCCAGCAGTCGTCATCAGCGAATAAAACGACAGAGATTTGATATAAGAAAGGATAAACCAAACTACAGGGATTTGATATAAGAAAAGATAACCCCCCAACGACTTCGATTTTGTTAGGGTTTATCCTGATTACAACGGATTTTGGGGAGGGCGAACACGCAGGTTCGCCCCTACGCATCTTGTAGGGGCGAACCTGCGTGTTCGCCCTTTCTTGCGACGTTCAAAGCCCCATTATTTCTAGGTGTCCCCAAAATCCGTTACAATCAGGGTTTATCCGCATCGAATACCAAATCCGTGTCGTTTTTTGTCGAACCCAATAAAGAAGTATTATAGTGTTAGGGTTTATCCGCATCTGAATACCAAATCCGTGTCGTTTTTTTGTGTTAGCCTAAGGAGATTTTAATGATTTCGCCGTTGGCGATTCGCCATTTGATAACGGTTTTAGTTGGCTTGTTTGTTGTTATAGCCCTCGTTGTGACGGCCCATTTCACGATTAAACTTGCAGAGTACCAAGCGCAACGCTTATTGAGCGATCGTGTACAAAATCATTTGATCGCGATTCGAGAAACTCAAAAGGCACAAGTTGAAAGCTATTTTCAAATGCTGATTAACCAAATTCAATTGTATGCCCGTACTCAGGATATTGTTGAAGCGATGCGGGGGAAAACCTTTCCTCAATTTGCTCAAGGTGTCACTGCATCATCGGCTACAATGCCAGATTCATCTATAACGCAATATCGCCAAGCTTTGACAGAATACTATCACAATGATTTTACGAAGGAATATGATAGATTTAATGTTGAAGTGGTAGCGGATTTAAAGCCTATACTGAATCAACTGGATGATAATAGTGTGGCCTTGCAATATCACTATATTGTGGCTAATCCTAACCCAGTGGGCACTCAATCTGAATTGTCAGCCGCCCAAGATGCGTCTCGCTATACTGATTGGCATCGTATTCATCATCAGCAAATGAAAACGTTAAAAAGCTATTGTGAAGCGGAAGATATTTTGTTAGTGGATTCAGAGACGGGCATGATTGTCTATTCGATTAATAAAGCGGTGGATTTTGCCACATCATTAATAGAGGGGCCCTACGCTAACACGCTTTTAGGAACCGTTTTTCAAAAAGCCAATCAGTCGGCCCGTGATGAAGTATCGCTAGTAGACTTTTCGGCTTATTTACCCGCTTATAATAATCATAAGGCCTTTTTGGGAACGCCTATTTTTGATGGCGAAAACAAAATTGGGGTGCTGATTTTTCAACTCGCAAGTGATGGCATAAATAACATCATGACTTATGGAAAAGCGTGGCCATTTGAAGAATCAGGCATAACAGGTGAAACTTATCTGGTAGCGGCCGATGGTACGATGCGTAGTGAAAGTCGTTTATTGGTGGAAAATAAAGAAGATTATCTGTTGGCAATATGGGAATTAGGATTGCCGGCAGATGTGATTTCTCAAATTGAACTCAAAGATACCAGTGTAGGCTTGCAAATCGTTGACACGCCAGGAACAGAAGCCGTATTTGCTGGTGAATCGGGATTAATTATCTATGAAGAGTATCATGGCGAATTTGTTTTTTCTGCCTATACCCCCCTGAATGTGCTAGGATTGCAATGGGCCGTATTTTCAACTTTACAAGAAGATGAAGCACTAGAAGCTTTAGAAATATTTTCTAGCAAAACCACATCAGGTGCTATACAAATTGTGATGGGTGTTTTACTGATTGGATTAATTGGTTTATTGCTGGCCTGGCCGTCAAAGCCCAAGATAGTGAGTCACAGTCAACCATCCGCTCACCAAAATGCCGTTCCAAAAACCTACACCCTTGAACAAATTATTGAGCATTTGAAGCGATTAAATGTTTGACTGGAGGGGGCAGCCCTTGCGTGTTCGCCCTCAAATTATTTTTAAATCTATATAACATTTTGTCAACTTGAGCATAAAGGTTATAAAATGTCTACCTCTGTTCTCAGAGTCATTTTGATTATCGTATTACTTTCTATCTTTGAACTGGGATTAGCCATCGCTATTTTTTTGATGCCCGAACCCACTATCAGCATGACAGAATTAGTGCATTCTCAGTTATCCGAGACGGAAATGACGCATTCCATGACAGCCTTATTATTGAATTATCGCAGCATGGATATGTTATTGGGCCTAACCATTTTGTTCATTGCGCTACTTAGCGTTTTGCATCGTAATGACACCACAGTATCATCACAAAAGCCTGATGACAGTGATTTTGTCTTACCCTCATTACACTGGATTCTCATGCTGATTGTGCTGACAACCGGTATCCTGTTTTGGACAGAGAGATACCTAGTTGCTGGAGCCTTGCTCGCAGGTTGTGGTGTATTATTACGTTTTAATCATTTGCTCCAACCACAACCCACAGCGGGTTTATCATTACGATTAGGATTAAGTAGCGGTTTACTGGTATTTATCAGCATCGCCCTGGCGACAATGGTGTCGGGATATCATTGGCTTGAATACCCAGAAGACTGGGTGAACGAATCTATTTTATTGATAGCCGTTAGCTTAACGATTTCTATCGGATTAACTTTAACGATACTCTCTTTTGGCGCACCGGGTATATCTTGGCACAAAGAAAAATAGAGGCATGGATGTAGGGGCAATCCCTTGTGGTTGCCCCGTTCTATCTAATTGAATTTGATAACGGGTAACTGATAACTGATAACTTGATAACTGAAAATGACAAAAGTCGTCTTTTATTCTTTAGTGGCAGTCGGATTATTTACCATTGGTTTTTATACGCTACTGGTTGAAGCTCATTTATTGCGTAAAATCATGGCCTTAAATATTATGTTTACCAGTCTCTTTTTGCTACTGATAGCGATAGCGGCGCGTTATCCACAAGCCATTGACCCCTTACCTCATGCGTTTGTACTGATTGGTATTCTGATTGCCGTCAGTGCCACGGCCTTAGCTTTAACATTAGCACGACGCATTTATCAGGAAACGGGTCAAACCGATTTGTCCGAAAAACAGGAAACGGGAATATCTTGATGCATAACGATATCATAATAACTAGCCAGTCACCTTGGATGGCATTGGCTATCATGATACCCTTGTTAGCGGCCGTATTGAGTTTTATAGGCGGCCGTCGCACTGGGCCGCTATTTACTCTCGCTGCGATGGTTGGCGTGTTAGTCAGTGTTTCGTGGATCGCAGTACAGGTTTGGACGCAGGGGCCACAGTCAGAAGCGGTTGGGGGATGGGCCGCGCCATTGGGAAGAGAATTGTATGCCGATGGTCTAAGTGTACTCATGCTATTGATGACCGCTATCGTAGGCAGTTTTATCACTGGGTATGCACTTCAGTATTTTGCACATTGTGAAGCTTCCCTAACCTCCCTTTCTTTTAGGGAACCTTCTGATGTTTCAAAAGAACAAGCTATTGAAGCAGTGCCTAGTCTGCCACACGCAGTCCTCTCTTCTGAACATTCCATCGTGCCTGTTCAAGAGGAAAAGCAGCATATTGAGCGTGAAGGTATCCAGAAAAATCATAAGCTCGTTCACAATTCACACTTATTCTGGCCCTTATGGTTATTACTTTGGAGTGGTTTGAATGCCTTATTTTTATCTTCCGATTTATTTAACTTGTATATCATTTTAACACTCATCATCTTAGCTGCTGTTTCGCTAATCAGTTTAAAGGGTAGAGCAATAGCCTTACAAGCCAGTATGCGGTATCTGTTAGTCGCCTTATTCGCCACTTCTATTTATTTATTAGGACTCGCCTTATTATATGGTGCCGTTGGCACATTGGATATCAAATCACTGGCATTAGAATTGGAAGCGAATCCAACGACATTGATCGCTATCGTTTTGATTGTCATCGGATTATTAATCAAAACCGCTCTTTTCCCCTTTCATTTTTGGCTACCTGCCACTTATGCAGCGGCATCGGCACCAGTAAGTGCATTACTCTCGGCCCTTGTACTCAAAGGCACATTTTATATTTTGTTACGTTTAGGATTTGAAGTCTTTCCGATAGAATGGTTCCCAACACTTGGACAGTTGCTCGGTTTATTAGGCGCTATTGCTATTTTGTGGGGATCATGGCAAGCTTGGCAACAAGAACACCTTAACCGCTTAATTGCTTATTCTATCATTGCACAAGTAGGCTATTTCTTCTTACTGTTTCCACTTGCAAGTAACATGATTGATGCTCCCCCTTGGGGCCTCATGGCTTGGAAGGGGGGTATTCTGCTTGCTTTGTCTCATGCCTTAGCTATCTCAGCGATGTTTATGGCTTCTGGCAATTTATTGTTGAGGTTAGGCACAGATCGTCTTGATCATCTGCGTGGCTTAGGGCAACGTTATCCCATCACTTTTCTAACGCTCGCCATTGCCGGAATGAGCATCATTGGATTGCCACCCAGTGGCGGATTTTTAGGGAACTGGTTGTTGCTCAATGCCGCCTATGAAAGTGGGCAATGGTGGTGGGCAGGCATCATAGTGATAGGTATTTTCTTAGCAATCGCTTATATTGGGAAAATATTCACACCCGTCTTTGATAAACCCATAGCACAATCAGTCGTGTTTGAAAAAACGCCCGTTTTATTACCGCTTTCAATGACTTGGTTGCCCTTGCTATTAGCTTTTATAGCCTTAGTTTTAGGGCTAGTAGCCACATCGCCTTTAACTTTGCTGGAAATAGGTTCACCCTTTACAGAAATATAATTTTTGAAATTGATAATTGATATTGGTGGGCAACACAAAGCCCACCCGACAACTGATAACATATACGATGTATCATACCATTCAACTTTTTGGGCTTGATTTTATTTCAGCTGAGGGCTACGCCGCGTTTCTTGATCAAATCATGGATTATCAAAATCGGCCTGATTATGAGCAAAAACTGCCTTTTCTCATCACACCGAATGCTGATCAGGTTGTCAAATTGGAGCAAGCTCAACATCAGCCTTTAAAAGAAAAACTGAGTCAAGCCTTATTTATTTTACCTGATGGACAGCCTATTATTTGGTTTAGCAAACTGGTACGCAAACCCTTAAAAGCAAGGCTAACGGGCAGCGATTTATTTCCTGTTTTTTGGCATCATGCTAAACAACGAGAACAAAAAATAGTCGTGATCGTGAGTCACGAAACACTTGGCATGAAATTAAAACAAGATTACGATAACATTATCTACTACACGCCTCCTTTTTTTGATCTCAATACCCTTGACTTTGAAAAAGTCTCTCAAGAGGTGATTGATAAAATTATAGATTTTAAACCGCAATACGTGATTATTGGCATAGGATTTCCTAAACAAGAATGGCTGGGCCTCTCTGTTCATAACACTTTGAAAGAAAAGAAGATTCAGTCACCACTCTTTTTATGCTTAGGGGCTTCTGCGGAATTTTATGTTGGCATTAAAAAAAGAGCGCCAGTTTTTTTACAAAAAATAGGAGCAGAATGGCTGTACAGGCTCTGGCTAGAGCCAAAAAGAATGTGGAGAAGATATATTTTAGGCAGTGTATTTCTACTGCTCTTGTACATTAAGGAACTGAAAAAAGAAGTGTTCCAGAAAAAAGATTGAAATTGAAAACAATTCAATATCAATTCTAAAAAATTCGTAACGGATGAAAGGGGATGCACGAAAATGACTCATTCGTGATAAGTCATTAAACCATATCATTTTAATAAAACCATTAAGATAGGGTTATTATCCCTATTCATCAATAATGGATTATTAATCAATTTAAAGGCCATCCCCGCTTTGAAGTTATAATCAGAAAAATTTGTCTTTCAAACACCCACTATTTTTTTAAATCAATATGGATATATCAACTTTTGTTAAACTCGGATTCAAGCATACAAAAAATGCGACTGCCGAAACGGTGTATCTGAAAACCGGTTACGATATGACTAAGCCAGTCACATTTTATGGTTTGATTAATGAACGTTGCAATGTGAAATGTCGACATTGTGAATATTGGCGTTTAAAACACTATGAAGAAGAATTAACCATTGAACAATGGCAAAATGCGCTACTCAGTATTAAAGCATTTGTTGGCACTTATTTCATTAATTTCAGTGGAGGTGAACCTTTTATCAAAAAAGGGTTTCTCGATTTACTCGGTTTTTGCCATCAAAATGGCATCCGAAGTGGGGTAACAACCAATGGTTCAGCCCTCAGTCGGCGTGGCGTTGAAAAAGTCGTTGCCGCTCATCCTTTTAATGTCAATATTTCTTGTGATGCGCCGAATGCTGAAGTTCATGATTATTTCCGTGGTTTCCCAGGTTTGTTTGATAAATTAACGCAAGGCATCACATTCCTGCGTGAGGAACAAGCAGCGCAAGGCGTTGACTTTCCTATTATTATCAAACCAACCATTAGTTCCGTGAATTTTCGCTTATTGCCCGAACTGGTTGAATGGACAGAAAAAATGGGGGCTACAGCTATTAATTTTCAACCCTTGGATCGTTGGACACCTGAAACCTACAATGAACTTTGGATTGAAGAAGAATCGTGGCCTGAATTGGAACAGATTGTTGAGCGTCTGATCCAAATGAAGCGTGCAGGCGCACCCATTATGAACAGTGAAGAAATATTGGGTTTAACAGTAGCCAATTTTCGTGAAGAAAAGGCACCACCAGAAGTCAAACCCTGTTTAGTGGGATTACGCGACTATTTTATTCGTACTAATGGAGATGTTTATCTTTGTCTTCACTATCCGCCTATCGGTAATGTTAAGGAACAAAGCGCTCATGACTTATGGTATGGCGAAAAAGCGCGGAAAATCCGCAAAGAAACAACAGAATGTGAACAACTCTGCTTGATTACTTGCTTATCGCAAAAAACCTTAACAGATAAGTTTAAAATGGGCGTAAAGCTGCTTAATACGAAAATTAAACGGGTTCCTCACTCTAGTCGGGATAAAAAGACTAACAGCGTTTCTCAATAAACGACATGACACAGCCTCGCGTACTTTTATCGGCTTATCAATGCGGCCCAGGAAAGGGATCCGTATCACAGATCGGATGGGAATGGTATTCCCGTTTAGTGAAAAAAGGTGTCCCGATTACCTTAATTACTCATGCCAGAAACCGTGATGAACTGTTAGAAGCCGGTGCGCCTTTAGCTCATTCTGAAATCATCTTTATTGACACAGAATGGTTTGCTAAACCCCTGTATAACCTCGCCTCTAAACTGTTTTCTTCTGATGAAGATAGCATTTTTTTTATCTCTTCAGCTGATTTTTATCTTTATGATTGGCGGGCAATTAAGCAGTTAAAACAACACCAAAAAGCGGGCGCACAGTGGGATATCATTCATGCCGTCACGCCCGTATCACCTATGGCCGCAACCCGCTTGCATGTTTTCAATCGTCCCCTGATACTCGGCCCTTGGAATGGGGGTTTAAAACATCCGGCTGAATTTCCTGAAATAAAGAAACAGGAATATGGTTGGTTACATTCCATTCGTCATCTGGGGCGCTTGGTAGACAGGCTTGTGGGAACAAGCCGACAGGCTTCTATTATTCTCACGGCTACCCAAGCAACCCGACAGATGATTCAAGAATGTTACCGTTCACGTTGTCGATTTCTTTTAGAAAATGGGGTTAATTTGGATTTGTTTACCCCGGCCCCTTGGCCTACGAAGCCTTCTCGTACACACCCTTTGCTTATGGTGTTTATTGGTCGTTTTCAAGCATTTAAAGGCTTACCGATGTTGCTGGAAGCGATTGCGCGTTTAAGTCTAAAAGAGAGCATGCCAGTCAAATTGACTATTGTGGGCAACGGGCCGTTGCGAGAAAAGTGGGAAAATCAGGCTAAACGTTTACAAATCAATCATCTTATTAATTGGTATGGCGCTGCGCCACTCGCAGAAGTTGTTGAACAATTACATGCCGCCCATCTGTTATGTTTGCCTTCTGTACGAGAATCTGGAGGGGCAGTCTTGATTGAAGCGATGGCTTGTGCCCGACCCGTATTGACCGTTAAATATGGTGGGCCTGGGGAATTGGTAGATGATCAAGTCGGTCAGGCTATACCACCAGAAGGTGGCGCATCAGGCGTTATCGCGGGCTTGGTTGAAGCCTTGTCTGATATTTTTGAACATCCGGATGTGTGGCGACAACGAGGAATCAACGGCAGACTTCGTTCCGAGCTGCTTTATAGTTGGGATGCTAAAATAGAGCAAGGGATCGCATTGTATCAAGAATTGAGTACGACTCATCAAGTTGAGATAGAACGCTGATTGTCATGATTGACACTGATTGTTTTATGATAAAACACTGATAATGCTGATTTTTTTAATCAGCGTTGATCATGATCATCAGTTAAATCAGCGTTCTATCTCCTATAACTAGAACGATCTAATCGACAAACCAAAAATCAAAAAACGAAACTGTTATGAACGCAATTCGTCTTGCTTACCTCGTTAGCCAATATCCCGCTATCTCTCATACCTTTATTTTGCGTGAAATACGCACTTTACAAAGTCTCGGTTTTGAGATTAAAGTCGCTTCTATCAATGCCCCAGATCGCAGTGATGAACGCTTGACAGCGGCGGAACGTGAAGAAAAGCTTGACACCTTTTATGTCAAACAGGCCGGGGTAATCGGGGCCTTAAAAGCCCATGTTTATACACTGGTAACGCAACCGCTTTCCTATTTACGCGGATTAGCCTTTGCCCTGCGTTTAGGCCAATTTGATTTTAAAAAAATATTGTATGGCTTTTTCTATTTTGTTGAAGCCGTCATGATTGGACAATGGATGCGTCGCAATCAATTTTCGCATTTACATATCCATTTTGGCATGGCGGCCGCCACCGTCGGATTGATTACTAAACAGATTTTTCCCATCAAATTCTCAATAACCATACATGGCCCAGATGAGTTTTATAATACGCTCACTTACTATTTGAAGCCCAAAATTTTAGAAGCTGATTTTATTTGCTGCATCAGCAACTTTGCTCGTAGCCAACTCATGATGTTATCACCGCCTACGGTTTGGGATAAATTTGAAATCAGCCCCTTGGGTGTCGATCCGGCTCAATTTACACCGCGCCCTTTTCGGGAACGGCCTAATCCATTTGAAATACTTTGTGTCGGTCGCCTTGTACCCGTTAAAGGGCAATTTATTTTACTGAAAGCGGTAAGCAATCTCATCGCCCAAGGCCGTACTCTACGCTTGCGCTACGTGGGAGATGGGCCAGATCGTCAAGCTTTGGAAGACGAAGTCAAACAGCAAGGCTTGACAGAGCACATTCTCTTTGAAGGGGCCGTAAACCAAGATCGGATTTTAACGTTTTATACCAGTGCTGATGTCTTTGTTTTAGCGAGTTTTGCCGAAGGGCTACCCGTCGTTTTGATGGAAGCGATGGTTATGGAGATTCCCTGCATTACCACGCATATTACTGGCGTTCCAGAATTGATTAAAAGGGGTGAAAATGGCATGTTAGTCCCCCCGTCTTCTGTCGAAGACTTAACACAAGCCATTGCATTATTGATGGATAAACCTGATTTACGCCGTACAATTGGTGAGGCTGGACGTAAGACTGTTCTACAACACTATGAATTACAAAGGAATACTGAACGCTTAGCAGACATTTTTCGCCGTCATTTACATCAAATAGAACGCTGATTGAACTGATGAACATTCTTTCTTGTAGGGTGGGTTCGCGCCAAAAGTTTTGCGCGCAAAACTTTTGGCGCGAAACGTGTTTTTGTTGCCCACCATTCCCCTATTCTATCAAACCCAATTAATCACCCCGATTGCAAATCAACCCGATTGTGATTTAAACGTAGGGGCAATCCCTTGTGGTTGCCCCTTTCTGGTTAAAATGTAAACGTAAGATTAAGCCAATAAGCTCGCCCTGGTTCGTTGACTTGGATAGGCTCAGGATTGAAGGGATCAACATTGGCGCGGTTCACATGGTAGGCGTAAGTTCTATCAAGAACGTTGTTGATACCCAGTTTGATCGCCGTTTGTTTGTTGATGTCTAGGTAGCTATACAAATCCAGTACATTGAATCCTTGTGTCTTTTCAGCATCCAAACCGCTACCCGTGCGCATGTTATCATCAACTCGGGTTTGTTGAGCTGAGATCAGTAGATTACCGCCTAAACGAAACCGAGCGTATTGATATTCTAGATTAATCGTGCTGGTAAGCGGTGGCGTTTGAGCAATGGGGCGATCATCGCTAGCGTTCGTCGCGTGAACGTAATCAAGGCTGAAGCGGCCGCTGAAATACTTGTCCAATTTGATCCGGGTTGCCCATTCAAAACCGTAGAGTTCAGCATCCACATTACGGTAAATCGTCGCATTATCGTTTTGCCAAATACCATCTTGTGCATGGGCGCGATCTCTCAAAATATAATCGGTGACATCGTTATAATATACCGATGCGTTGCTATCCCAACGATCTTGTTGCCAAGCGATACCCAATTCAAGTTGATGATGTTGTTCAGGCGCTAAATCAGGATTGCCAACCCAACGTTGGGCAAGATCAGTGTTATTCGTGGCTAAAAAGCGTTCCGTGGCATCCGCAGTACGCACACTGCGACTGAGACTGGCAAATACAAAACCGTCTTCATCGCCTAAACCGTGTTCATAACGAATAAAGCCGCCGATGTTGTTTTCATCATGGGCATCGGCCGGTTTACCATAATATTTTTGATATAAATGGTTAGGTGTCATACCACCCATTGCCGCTTGTGCAATGCGATTAGCTTCGCTAGTGACGCGATCATAGCGTAAACCGACTTTGAACAAATTGACATCGCGCACAGGCATTTGCATTTCTGCAAATATCCCCATCTGTGTTAAATCAACATCAGGCCACATAATGGATTGCAATGTACTCGGATTCGCGACGCTGGGCGGGCCCACAAAACGATTCGCATCTCGATTATTGTGTTGATAATCCAAGCCTAAAGTCCATTCCATCTCGTTTTCCATCAGTAAATCGTGACTGATCCGGCCACCTTGTGTTTTGGATTTCGCCGGTACACGCATTTTCATCGGCGCAGTGAGTTCCCGCAGACTGTAATTATCCATCACATGATCGACTTCAGAATAATACAATTCGGCCTGCGTTCCCCATTCATTTTTGTATTTGACACGAATCGTATCATTATCGCCTTGAGGGGAATCCATGCCAGCACCCGAATAGAGTACATCGTCATTGCGATTCGCTTCCAAACCGAGTTCTAAGCGCGTTTTGTCATTCGGCGTATAACCCAAAATGAGGTTACCTGTTTGCGTCGAGTAGGCAGAACGGGTTTCATGATCACTGCCATCTTTATAATTAGCCGCATCTTGATATTCAATCATACCGCGAGCAAAGCCTTGCGTATTGCCAGCCGTCACATCTCCGAACAAATGTTTAGTATCAGCGTTCGTGGTATAACCGCCCCCCACTTGCCCACGAAAGTATTGCCCTTCATTCAAACGAGGCGTTTTGCGTTCCAATAGCACAGTACCTCCACTACCCCCACCGCCATAACGAACGGTTTGCGAACCTTTGATGACTGTCACACTGTCGTAAGTTTCCAGAGGCGAATAGCTGGTTGGCGGATCCATGCGATTCGGACAACCGCCATGAACGTAAGCCCCATCAAGTAAGATATTGAGTTGATTTTGGCTTTGCCCCCGAATAATGGGATCAATGCCATGTCCACCCATACGGGTACCCGAAACACCAGGAATACTGCGTAGAAAATCGCCGGCATCAGCCGGTGTGCCCATGATTTCTTCTGTTTCTTGTTCTGAAATGCCGGGCTCGGGTAAATAATCGCCTTCCACAGTGACAGGAGCCAAGGTAGTCGGTTCCTCAGCCAATAGTGTTATTGGCGTAATGGCGAATAGGGCTAAAATTAAAGAACGATTGGTCATAATTTGTTTAGCTTTTATAGCGGTAGATTAGTACAACGGATTAACGGAATAAACGGATTTGTGCTTTTAAATGAGTCCCAAAAATTCGTTATAATTAAAACTGATTAGTACAACGGATTAACGGAATAAACGGATTTGTGCTTTTAAATGAGTCCCAAAAATTCGTTATAATCAGAACCATTTCAAAATCCAATTAACCTAAAAAAAATACGCTTATTCCGTCAATCCGTTGTACTATAGATGTTGTACTATAGAAAAAAAAATGAAAAGTGACTGATAGCATTTCTCATGCCTTATCCTTTTAAAGTCATTTTCACTTAAAAATCAATATAATAGACAACAAAAACTTTAATGAAGACTCAATGAATGTGTGATATCACGCAATAGTGTGTGATATAGCGTTTTTCTATTGGTTTCAATACAAAACAGGGGTAGTCCCTACAAACCCGTGGCTTACTTACAAATCAATGACTTGTGTGAGTGGCTTCGGTTCGATTTTGCCACTTCAATACACTTCAATACACGGAAAAATATTCCGTGCATTGAAGTGTCATTCCGTGGCTTTTAATACATCTCAATTCCCACTATTTGAACACATCCATTGGTTTGTAGGGACTACCTAGAGTAGCGTTTTTAGGGGTAAACCTTTGTTATTGCCCTTGGAAACATCAATCAAAATTAGAATTAGAAATTAGAATTAAGAGGTTATGAAGTGAAAATACAAATCAAAAATCTGGGTGCTTTAAAACAAGCGGAATTCACCTTGGGTGATTTGACGATTATCTGTGGTGGCAATAACACTGGTAAAACTTATGCAACTTATGCGTTGTTTGGATTTTTACAGACTTGGCAGCAAAAATTGATCGTCGAAGTTTCTGACCAAAGCATTGAAAACTTGCTAAGCGACGGCGTGGTTCATATTGATATCACAACCTATCTCCGGCAAGCCCATGACATTCTTAAGCAAGGTTGTCTGGCTTACACCCAGCAACTACCGAAAATTTTTGCCGCCAATTCAGAACATTTCCAAAACAGTGAATTTCGAGTCTTGTTGGAAAGCGATAAAATAGCGATTAAAGCGTCTTTTGAACGCAAAATACAGACGGCCAACGCTGAGCTTTTCTCTCTCTCTAAGGTAGAAAACAGCATGGAACTGATCGTGTCTCTGTTAGTGGCTCAGGAAAAAGTGAAGTTCCCCACAACAATGATTAAGCGAGTCATTGCCGATGCCATCAACAAAATTATTTTTGAACGTTCTTTTCCAAAGCCTTTTATTGCGAGCGCAGAGCGCACCGGTGCAGCGATTTTTCGTCAAGAACTGAATTTTGCCCGTAACAGCCTCTTGGAAGAAATGAGTCAGGCCGACAAAAACTTCAATCCGAGGGAATTGTTGTTGAAAGGCTATAAAGACTACGCCTTGCCAGTTGAGCATAACGTGGACTTTACCCGGCAACTGGAAACCATTGCCCAAAAAAACAGTTTTCTGAAAGAACGACATCCTGAAGTCTTAGCTGAATTCTCCAATATCATCGGTGGTGAATATACGATCACACACAATGATGAGCTTTATTTTAAACCGAAAGATAAACGGATCAAGTTGACGATGGATGAAAGTTCCAGTGCGGTACGTTCCCTGCTAGATATTGGCTTTTATCTGCGCCATGTTGCTCAACCTGGTGATTTGTTGATGATAGATGAACCAGAATTGAATCTGCACCCGGAAAACCAACGCCGGATTGCCCGTCTGTTCGCCCGTTTAGTGAATTTGGGGCTCAAGATATTTCTCACCACCCATAGCGACTATATTGTCAAAGAATTAAATACCTTGATCATGCTCAATCAGGATAAACCTTATCTAAAGCAAATCGCTGAACAGGAAAGCTATCAAGCGGAAGAATTGATTGCGGCAGATCAAATCAAGGCCTATATTGCGGAAGAAGCTTTGGTGAACTTGGAAGGAGAGCAAAGCCGCTGTCAAACGCTAACCGCCGCGAATATCGACCCGGTGCTAGGCATTGAAGCCCGCAGCTTTGATGAGACGATTAACGAGATGAACCGGATTCAGGAAACCATTGTGTGGGGGGGAAATGACTGATGTCTGACTTCGACACACTGCGTGAATTGTTTAAAACGGATGTTTTGATTGCACTTGAGGAGAGCCCTTATGGTAAAAAAATTGTGACGCTGAGTGAGCCAGCCGATGCGATTAATAAAGGGTATTCGGTGACAATCAATGGTATGCCGGAACAAGCCATTGTGATTAAAACCGATAAATTTCCAGCTCCTTATGTCATTTTCAACAATCACAAAGGAGAATGTAAACGGGCTGATTTTGTCATTATTGCTCACGCTAAAAACATCAATTGGATTGTGTATATTGAAATGAAAAGAGGCAAAGGCAATACCGAGAAAGAAATCATTCACCAGTTACAAGGTGCGGAATGTGTGATTGCATATTGTCGTGCAATTGGAAAGACGTTTTGGGCACGGCCAGATTTTTTGAATCCAGAGGCTTATCAAGCCCGTTTTGTCAGTATCCGGGAAATTGGCATCGCTAAAAAACCCAGCCGCTTACCTCCCCTATCAGGTTTGCATGACAGCCCTGAAAAAATGTTGAAAATCAATGCACCGCGTTACCTGCAATTCAATCAATTGGTAGGGAAAGTTTAATGAGCCTGGTATCCCAGTTTTATTCTCGTTTTCAAGCTTTTGTTGTACTCTATTTTCTAATTGCTGTCAGCACACTTGTGCAACCTGGAACGAATCCACTCATTGAGACACCTAGTACATTGTCAAGTTTGTTTTGAGGGGTAATATTTGTCAGTTATCAGTTATCCGTTATCAAAACATTGAACTTCTCTATTTATTGTAAAGACAAACTGATGAGACTTACAAACTCTAGTACATCGTCAAGTTTTTTTTCATCATATTTGTATTTATTGTTCAGAGACTTATAAATTTTTATAAAGATAACATTAATATATTAAAGAAAGGAATTTTTAAGATCATGATACGAAACAAATAAATTATCTACAGTGTATATGATTTTTGATAACTGATTTCCACGCAAAAGTTTTTGTTTGCCTCAACTTTTGCGTGGAACTGATAACTGATAACTGTACCCATCAAAACAAAATTGACAGAGTACTAGATAGCATGTTGATTTTTTTGATAGAACGCTGATGACGCTGATTATCATGATCAGCGCAGATCATTAAAAATGTAGGGTGGGTAAAGGGTTTTTGTTGCCCACCATCTTAAATGTAGATTTTATTCAGCAAGCCAGTCATTGAAACAAACCATTTACAGCGATAATTTCGCTCACCCGGCCCTGTTTCAACAAAGGCTTGCCAGACACAGGCCTGAATTTGCAGAGTTTAGAAATACAAATGATAGATTAGTACAACGGATGATTTCGCATAGCTTCGAGCCGAAGTTTAACGAACCTTCGGTGTGCTCAGCTAAACGAAGTTCAAGACACTGGGATCATTAGAATGGCATTTTCCAAAATAGTCATTCAAAAAATGAACAGACGCTCAATACGATAACTTATTGATTTTATTATTATTACGACTTAACGATCCCAGTAATGAGGGCTTACCACCTATCAGTTTGTCAAAAGTGGAGAAGGGATTGTTTTTCGTTTCGACGCGAAGACGCTTCGAGCGAAGCATCGCGTCTCTACACGCGAAGCATTATAGAAAACTGATAGGTGGTAAGGTACTGAGGATTTATTTTGAGCCTTTAATTAAAGGCAATAATGCATTACCTACACCAGCAAAAAGACTGACGTTGTAGAGCAGAAGCGCACTGAAAACACCAAAATGTAAGAAAAATATTCCTCCCACACTAATTACCCCCGGCACAAAGGCACTTGCTAAACTGCTTTTCTGATTATTTTCAAAAAGTTTCGCATGTTCAAATAAATAAGCCAATTGCGTGAGGTTTTTATCCATTAAAATAATCTGAGCAGTGTCGGTAGCGACTGTTGAAGCACCGCGTAAGGAAATAGAGACTTCTGCCTTTTTCAAGGCAATAGAATCATTGATCCCATCCCCAATAAAACACACTGATTTACCTTCTTGTTGTAGTTGCACAATTAAATTGGCTTTATCTTGTGGCAAAGTATTGGCAAAGTAGTTGTCAATACCTAATTTTTCAGCCAACTGTTTAGTCGGTTGTTCATGATCACCGGAAATAATGTAGGTAGATAAATGACGTTGCTGTAATTGTTGAATAATCTTTTTAGCTTCAGGGCGAATTGTGGGATGCAATTCAAGCATGCCCACCAGTTGCTTATCTCTTGCTACATAAACGGTTGAATAACCTTGTTCATGACTGTTCTTTTGTAGCGTGAGTATTTCAACCGGTATGGCTATTTTCTCAACCTCCATAAACCGGTGACTGCCGACTTGAATGATTTGATCATTTATTTTGACTTTGATCCCATAGCCAATCTCATACTGACTTTCATCAATTTCAGGTAATTCTAAAGAACCTTCATTGGCGGCTTGCAAAATCGCTTTGGCAACAGGATGTTTTTGTTTGTATTCCGCCGCTGCCGCGTATCTCAATACCTCATTTTCTGTCACGCCATTACAAATATAAATCTGGCTCAAATGGGGTTGTTCCAAAGTAAGTGTCCCTGTTTTGTCAAAAACAACGGTATCGATCTGATTAAGTAATTCTAATGAGCGTCCATCTTTAATGAGAATACCCTTTTTAGAAGCCAGATTGATAAAATTCAACATACCCATAGAAGTGGTAATCCGAATGATTTCTGAAAAATTGGAACTCAACACCGCCACGGCACTATAAACCCCTAACGTAGAAAGAGCAAGGGCACCAGTCGCCAAGGTTGGTAATACCGTTTTTTCAGACATTTCCTCATTACGTGTTTGGAGAGACATTTCAAATTCTGTAGTACGATTTAGGACTTCACCGATTTGGGCGGCAATCGTTGCTACCCCAGCTTTTTCAACTTTAATATGAATTTGTCCAGTTAAGACAATGCTGGCGGCAAGCACTTGATCACCGACTACTTTTTCATCAGGTTGTGCCTCTCCCGTTAAGGCTTGTTGATCTATGGTAGCCATGCCCTTGGTAATCATACCATCTACGGGTATCATTTCCCCCGCATTAACCACGACAATATCACCCACCTGCAACTCATCGACTGGCGTTTCAATCTCAACTCCGTTTTTTACCAACCAAACAAAACGGGGTTGATCGCTGAAAATATTAACCAAGTTTTTTCGAGTCGTATCCCTGGTTTTGTCCAAAAGCTTGGCTGCTAAGAAATAAATAAAGCTACTAAAAGCCATAATAAAATAGTAGCCCGTCATCAATCCAGCTATGATAGCGACGGAATCAATTACTGCTACTTTTAACTTATGTTCTTCAGTAATGCCTTTATAAGCGGCTTTGAAAATAGGTAAGGCTGCATAAATACTAATCGGTACACTAAGGAGTGTGAGTGGCGGAAAAAATAAGATTCCCGCACCTGCAAAACCCAGTGCAACTGACGATACAGACAAGTAATGATTAGTTTCTTGTTCCAGTTGACTGATTTCATCTTCACTGGTAACAGTGAGCATTTTTTTTGTTTGCGGTTCAAGCGCTTGTTTGTCAGCATTTGATAAAAAAGCCTGACTTTTTTTCACGATGATTTTTTTGTATGCCTTTATACTCGCATACACCCCAACCGCAGAACTTGCAAATAAAAGGGGAATTGGTAACATATTGTTATATTCCTCAAAATAAGTTATTACTCAGTACAGAATCCTAAGTTTTCGTGATGAAGATTCTTTCGTATCGGGAAAAAATATTGACATATTCAAAGTACCCAAAAAACGAAGCGATTCCACAGTTTTCTACATTGTAAAAATTGTTTATACACAAATTAGTCATTCCAGTTACTAACAGAAGTATCATTAGCGAGAACACCAATGACACAAGAGACTTAAAGAGCTTCTTTTCAAAATAAGCAAAAGTAGGTTATCACGGAAACTGAGGGCCACTACCTTATTTTTGGGCAAGTGAAAAAATGACAATCCATCTATTACTTTGGTAGCGATATATTATCATCACGCTTAATGCTACCAGATAAATAAATGCGCCAATCCAAGCACCAACTAACCCGGGTTCGATTAGTTGTGATAATAGTATTGCCGCTGGAAACATTATTCCTGCTGCACAAGCTATCAAAAACAAAGTGGGTATTAGTGTATCCCCAGCCTCGCTTAGTGCTGAGCGTAAAATGATATTGATACCATTAAATATTTGAAACAAAGCGATTACTTTGAACATGAGCCCGGCTTGATATACGACGGCGTTATCCGCGCTGAACCAACGTGCGATGGACTCACCGAAAAACCATAATGGTATTCCTAACACGCCCATGTATGTTATCCCCAATAATATCCGGTAAGTAATCGCTCGTGCAATGTCTGAACGATTGGCACCTAAAAATCTGCTCACATAGGACGCTGCCGCGATACCAATTGCATAATTAGGTAAAAATAAAAATTCGGCCACTTGTATGCCGATGTTATTATTATAGAAGATATTGGGGGAAGTTAATTTTTCATCGATCCTTAGGAATGTGCATAAAATAAAATGGGTGTAACCTCCATTTGATGTCAATTTAATAACAATACCTTCGCCAAATTGTAAAAATCGTAAATTTTGAGCCAATGTGAATTTTTAACTGATTTTGCTAAAATTTTTTTGGGAAATGGCTAATTTTTAATATTGGAGAAGGTATTGTAATAATCAATCAGTTATTTTAGTTGTAGTAAAAATGATACAACTGCCAGTTTGCTAAACATTCATTATAAAATATAACATATTGAAAAAATTATATGGAATTTTGCTCTACATCAAGTAAAGGTTACACCCAATATAAATAGGCAATTAAACCTGCCAAGTTTTAAAAACTTGGCAGGTTTGATTCAACGTTTTGGAAATTATGGCGTTTTTTAAACTACATTTCAAAATAAGTATAGCCATCCAATCCCGCTTCTAATTCTTGCCAGTATAACTGCCTTTGTTCTGCGTTTAAAGGGGCGGTTTGTAAACGTTGACGGTAAGCATTCAATAACCACCCAGTATCAAAACCAACATAATTTAACATTTTTCGTACAGTATCACCTTTTATGGGAGCTATTACTTTATAACTACCCTCTGCTGTCATAAGGATACTAACAGAATGGGTATCTCCAAATAAATTGTGCATATCGCCTAAAATTTCTTGATAAGCACCTACCAAAAAGATACCCATTAAATACGGTTCATTGGGAATAAGAGTATGGACTGGTAAGCTGGTATCAATCCCATCACTACTCACATAATTTTTAAATTGTCCATCAGAATCGCAAGTTAAATCTTGTAAAGTGGCCCGACGACTGGGATATTCATTTAAGCGGTGTAGAGGCACGATAGGAAATAATTGTTCTATTGCCCATGCGTCTGGTACTGACTGAAATAGGGAAAAATTACCAAAATATTTATCGGCCAATTTATCATTAAGTTCATCAAGCACTTCACGATAGGCACGGGCATGAGGATTGGTTTGTAATAAATCCCTGACTTGCCAACAAATCGCATAATACAACTGTTCAGCATGAGCACGTTGCCTGAGATTGATGACACCATAAGAAAACATGCTATGTATTTCACTTAACCAATATACCGCATTATGATAAACTTCTAAAGCGGAATACTGATTGAGATTATTTAATTGATGCCACAAATCTTGAATAATATCTGGATCAGTCGTAGAAGCAGATTGGACTGTCATTGTCTCAGATATCGGTTCAATGTCAATAATATTGGTTATCAACACAGCATGATGAGCCGTTATTGCTCTGCCAGTCTCAGTAATAATACTAGGTTTTGGCAAGTTTAATGTATTACAAATCTCGCTAAATTCATAAATAACATTATTCGCATATTCTTGAATGCTATAGTTAACTGAACAAGGACGACGTGATCGCATACCTTCATAATCTATTCCTAAACCACCCCCAACATCAACGGTATGAATAGGAACGCCTAAAGCACGTAACTCTGCATAATAACGACCAGCCTCATATAAGCCTTTTTGAATATCACGAATATTAGGAATTTGGGAACCGATGTGGAAGTGCATTAATTGCAAACTATTTATGAAGCCAGCTTCACTAATGAGAGCAATAACCTCTAAAATTTGAGCAGAATTTAGACCAAACTTAGATTTTTCTCCCCCACTGTCTTGCCATTTGCCTTTAGCTACAGAAGCCAATTTGACTCGTATACCCAAACGGGGTACGACCTCTAAATTATTAGCTTCTTCAATAATCCGTTTTAACTCTGAAGCTTTTTCAATGACTAAATAGATCTGTATTCCCATTTGCTGCCCAATTAGAGCTAAACGGATATACTCACGATCTTTATAACCATTGCAAATGACGATGCTATTTTTAGGAGCTAAAGCCAGTACAGCCATCAATTCTGATTTACTGCCTGCTTCTAGTCCAACTTGCCCTTGTTCAGCATTTAAGATAGCTTCAACGACATGCTGTTGTTGATTGACTTTAATCGGATACACAGCAGTATAATTCGCATGGTAATTCTCCTGCTGCATAGCAGTCATAAAAGCATTGTATAAACTTTCCACGCGATGATGCAAAATGCTAGGAAAGCGAACCAATATTGGCAAAGAAAATCCCTGACTTTTCAAATCCTGTGCTAACTGATAAAGACTGATAGCCGATTGTTTTGGTGTTGGAGAAACGGTTATTTCGCCATTTTCATTAATATCAAAATAATCTTCGCCCCAACGTTCAATATTATAAAGTGCTCGTGATTGAGCAATGTCCCATTCTGACATTTTCATACTCTAAATACATTCGTTATTAGCTTAATATTGACAATCTCTGTAATGCTTAGCACCTATCAGTTTGGCCCGACACTTTTTTTTCAACACAGAGGACACAGAGTACCACAGAGTACCACAGAGAATAAGTAATTCACGCAAAAGTAGCGCGCAACTTTTCACGCAAAAGTTTTTGCGCGCAAAAACTTTATTTCACGCTGAAGTTTCGCGAAGCGAAACTTCAGCGTGAAATCGTGAAAGCGTGAATTTGATTTTTCAATTAATACTCTGATATTAAATACACTGTAAATGTGTGCCTTTTTGACCGAATTTGCAAACTGATAGGTGGTAAGCTCTGTAATGACTTTCGTGAGGTGTCGAAAACGAAACATATTAAAACACACTACCAATTTGTATGCAATCGTTTTATCAGTTATTATGATTTTTTAAAGATAAACAAATTATTTTATTAAGCCAAAACAATTAGTTAGTCTAACTATAGCATTTTGCGATTGGGTTAAATACAAAAGAGGGCTTTCGCTACGGCTTGCCCCTACTCTGGATGTATTGTCACACCAAAATGCTATAAGTGCCATTTTACTTTGCTTTGTCACTTTTTACCGAAAACTTGACGTTCGAGTATCAAGACAATAGAGTTTATAGCGATTTAACGTAACTCATTGATTTATTTAAAATTCTAATTTTGAGAAAACTAATCAAATCAAGCACTTAACTTAAATCGGTATAATGTCTAATATAAAATCATTCATTTTAAAAAACGAGTGTGTGATATCACACAGTATTGTGTGATATAAAACCCCCTTTGGCTCATTAAACGAGGCTTAAACATAAAAACTCAAATCTAAATGGACAAATAACTCAAATCAAATGGACAAATCAGATTTTTTTGATAATTTATTAGGACAATCAAGCGAGTTTTGTAGCGTTATTCGTGCGGCTCGTATAACCGCATTGACAAACGTAACCGTACTCATTTTGGGAGAAAGTGGCACCGGTAAAGAACTATTAGCACAAGCCATTCATCACCATAGTCGCCGTGTGTCAGGCCCATTTATTGCTGTTAATTGCGCGGCCCTACCCGAAACGTTGGCAGAATCTGAATTATTTGGATATCGAAAAGGTGCCTTTACAGGGGCAGTGGCCGATCAAAAAGGGCGAATACAAGCGGCTCATGGTGGCACTTTATTTTTAGATGAAATCGGTGAATTACCGATCTCGATTCAAGCCAAGTTATTACGTTTTTTAGAAACGGGCGAATGTCAAGTATTAGGCAAAACGCAGCTAGAACAGGTTGATACCCGTATTATTGCCGCGACGAACCGTGATTTATACACACAAACACAACAGGGCAAATTTAGACCCGACCTCTATTACCGTTTAAATATTGTGCCATTAGAATTACCCCCATTACGCCAACGTTTAGATGATTTAGAACAACTACTACACACTTTCACAGAACAATTAGCGCAACAGCATGAATTACCCCCACCGCGTTATAGTAAAGCGACAATGAAGCAATTACGCCATTATCATTGGGAGGGCAATATTCGAGAACTTCGCAATTTTTGTGAACGTATGGTGATTTTATTCAGCAAACAAACCATTGAAACAAAACATTTACCGCGAGAATTTCGATCACAAAAAACGGCCCTGTTTCAACAAATTGAAGGCTTCATTTTGCCAGACACAGGCCTGAATTTGCAGAGTTTAGAAATACAAATGATTCGCCAAGCCCTTCAAAAAACTTATGGCAATCGAACTCAAGCGGCACGGTTATTAGGATTAACGCGGGATACGTTATTATATCGGTTAAAAAAATATGCGATTGAATAGAAGTAGGGGGGAATACGTTATTAATGGGGCGCATTCTTCAAAAAAGTCATTATTAATCTCAATCACACCGAAGCAAAATAACAGGCATTCCAATCGGGCCGATGCAAAATAACAGGCATTCCAATCGGGCCGATGCAAAATAACATGCATTCCAATCGGGCCGATGCAAAATAAATTGGGTTTGAAATTCGAGCCGATGCAAAATAAATTGGGTTTGAAATTCGAGCCGATGCAAAATAAATTTTACACATAGGCGATTGAATCGAAGGGCAACCACAAGGGATTGCCCCTACAAGAACCATTGTAATTAACCATGTTAACAGAATTGACTTTTTTCTCGGCCTTTTTAGCTGGATTACTGGGCGCAACGCACTGTATTGGCATGTGTGGCAGTATTGTTGGCGTTTTAAGTATGAGTTTACCCGCAAATGTGCAGCAATCCGCTTTTCGTTTAGGCTTCTACCTACTCACTTATAATTTAGGGCGTATCATAAGCTACACAGCGGCCGGCATCTTGATAGGTTTTTTGGGGGCACAAGTTTTACAGATGCTATCACTCAATAACCCGCATTTAGTGATGAAATGGATATCGGGTTTATTTATGATTGTCTTAGGCTTATATCTGGGCGAATGGTGGCAAGCACTCGCCATCCTAGAAAAGCTAGGGGCCCATATCTGGCGTAGAATTGAACCCCTTGGACACCGTTTGCTACCCGTTAAATGTCCATTACAAGCTCTTGGATTTGGTTTAGTATGGGGCTGGCTACCCTGCGGATTAGTTTATAGCATTCTCGCATTTTCTTTAGTCTCGTGCGACGCATGGCAAGGTGGGTTAATGATGTTAGCTTTTGGGCTAGGCACCTTACCGCTATCACTGGTTTTAGGCGTAATGGCACCCTCCTTAAAACGATTTGTCCATCAACGGATCGTTCGTAAACTGGTTGGCGCAATAATCATTGCATTTGGATTGTTTATTATTGGATTCAAATGAATGAGATGCTCGATTTATTAATGTTAAAAAAATAACTTTTCACGCAAAAGTTTTGCGCGCAAAACTTTTGCGTGAAAAAGAGGCGCAAGAGACGCAAGAGGCGCAAGAGACGCAAATTATTACCCTCTTTAGCGTCTTTAGCGTCTTTAGCGTCTTTAGCGTTTAGATCAAAATTGACGTTCCAATTTGTAAACTTTGTATTGATAAATTATGATAATTGTTAAAGCTTTAAAAACGGTATTTATTGGATTAGCAATATTCGCATTACACGGCTTATTATTATGGCACTTGATACAACAGGCACCGGCAAAAACCCCTTTACCGATACCAAAGCCGATTATGGTGAATTTGATTACACCACCACCGCCTGTGAAAACGCCACCACCGGTGCAAACCGTTAAACCCGCTCCTAAAAAACCCATTCTCAAAAAACCTGTCAAAAAGGTTAAAAAGGTTAAACGGGTTAAACGGGTTAAAAAGGTGAAGAAAATTGTCAAGAAACGAAAGAAGTGGGTGAAAAAATCTAAAACCAAGACACGAAGGGTAAAGCCCAAAACGAAATCGGTAAAGCGACAAACCGTTTCACACTCAATTCCCGTGGCTCAAACCCTGCCAATGCCGACAACTAGGCAAACTGCAATAGCTCAACCGGTTGCAAAACCGATCAGAACAGCCCATTCGAGTCAAGGAGGGCAAGGTAATAGCCGTCGTGCAGGAAGACAGCTCAAAGTTGCCACCACCCCCCCATCTTATAAAGCGGCTTATTTACACAACCCGCCCCCTGCTTATCCAAGAATTTCAAAGCGACGCGGTGAAGAAGGAAAAGTCTTATTACGGGTTAAAGTGAATCAACAAGGGAGAGCGGCTTTAGTAAAACTCCACCAATCCAGTGGTTCAACTCGACTAGATAACGCCGCACGTAAAGCCGTGAATCGATGGCGCTTTGTACCCGCAAAAAAGGCAGGTAAAACGGTAAGCGGTTGGGTAATTGTGCCCGTGGTTTTTAAATTAAGATAATCAGCGCAATCAATTAGATGGTGGGCAACAAAAACACGTTTCGCGCCAAAAGTTTTGCGCGCAAAACTTTTGGCGCGAACCCACCATTTCACGCGCTTTGTTTCGCGGAGCGAAACTTTAGCGTGAAATACATAAAAGTTTAAATTAAGTACTGAAGCACAAATAAACAGGTATTTTGGGCATTCGCCCTGGATTGCCCCTACGGGTACGGTTGTAGGGGCAATCCCTTGTGGTTGCCCCGATTGCTTCTATTAAAATACC
>Ga0164318_10000420_pt1 | contig 31922 bp, 33 predicted proteins | sample GuaBasSedimGuay9_FD_113734 | JGI IMG/M metagenome (GOLD analysis project Ga0164318, IMG submission 113734) | Subseafloor sediment microbial communities from Guaymas Basin, Gulf of California, Mexico - Guay9, Core 4571-4, 0-3 cm | ecosystem: Environmental > Aquatic > Marine > Hydrothermal vents...
AGAGTCAAATCCCTCCCGTACGTTGAAGAGTCTCTCCACCGTATATATCCTCGATCCAACCTCACGCAAGTGTTGGTTGGTCCATTCCAGTCCAGTTACCGCGGTCAGGATCCTCGCGATGTCATCAAGCTCATATTCTAGGGTTGTGAAGAGAGCAAGTCCGTGATACTTACATCCGATCATCGAATCGTAAATGGCGAAAGCATCCTGCATTTTTCGGACCAGCGAAGCCTTTCTGGTTTCGGCGCTTGGATCGACGAACTCGGGATTGCTCAGGATCTCAGGACCGATGGTATACGCCCGTAGGTGACATCCGCCACGGTTTGAGGTCGCATATGCCAATGCTATTCCTTTCGCCCCTCGCGGATCATAAGCCGGAAGCTCCAGCCCTTTTACATGGGGAGCGAGAACTTTCAAGTTGAGTTCACGGGCGGCAGCTGCCAGCCCTTTTGAGAATTTAGACCTTCCGCTGGCTATCTCCCGAACTAGCTTTTCTGCATCGGTGAGATTTCTGATCTCACCCGCTGCCCTAGCAAAACCCAATATGGCACCAATAGAGATCGCGTCAAGTCCCAGCTCGTCACATAACCGATTTAGGGGGACTATTTCCCGTTCGTAACTATAAAATCCAGAGTTCGGGCCCAACATGACCAAATTTTCGTATTCCGGACCCTTCCCTTCCCATCCATTGACCCTGACCCAGCGGCCACACGCGGTAGGACATGCAAAACATGCTGTACGTTTGACAAGATATCGCTCCCGTATGGTCTCTCCAGAGAATTGATCTACATCCTCAAATGTCAGGCGACGCCCAGAAAAATTCTCTGTCGGCAACATACCGGCTGCTGTGATCCGGTGGACGAGCACAGCAGTGCCAAATCTGGCCAAGCTACCATCGACACCAGTGGCTGGATGTGTTTCTACTGTTCGTCTTATCTTTTCCAAAATTTTTTTGTATGCGTGTTCGTGCACGATGTTTATTTTTCCCTCGGCCCGCACGACTACCGCCTTTAAGCGTTTAGACCCCATCACGGCCCCCATTCCACATCTTCCAGCCACACTTTCTCTGCCAGTACGGGCTCCCGCGCAGATACATGCCATGCGCGCCAAGTTTTCCCCAGCGGGTCCTATCGCAGCCACCCATGCGCCATCGTATCTGTCCACCAGTTCTCGTCTCGTCTCCGATGTGGTCCTACCCCACAGGAAACTCGCGTTCTTGAGCGAGACATTATCGCCATCGATGATCAAGTAAACTGGATCAGACGACCGGCCCTCGAATACGATGCCATCAAATCCAGCTCGTTTTAGATAAGCCCCAAACGAACCACCCATGAGGGAATCCGCGATCGTGCCGGTAAGTGGTGACTTTGAACATACAGCTGTCCTACCTGCTCCGGGAAACATGGTCCCGGTAAGGGGACCCGTCATAAAGATAAGCTTGTTTTTTGGACCCAACGGATCTATACCAGGCCGAAGCTCGTCATAGAGAATTTTGGCGGCGTAACCTCTTCCACCTAAAAAATTGTAGGCCGTTGTAATATCCGTTTTCTTAGTGGCGATGGAACCATTCGAGAGATTTATCCGCAGTATCCTGCCTGTATACCCACCGATCATGAAATCCACAACCTAATTAGCTCGACTGATAAATAACCTACACGGGTGAGTTGATTTGACCAAAATGGAAAAAATAACGGTAGCCACAATTCGTGAAATGAAGGATCTGGGCGAACGTGCGACGATGGTAGCCGCATATGATTACCTCATGGGGCGGATGGCGGATGAATCTGGCATAGACATCATCTTGGTCGGAGACTCGCTTGCTAATGTGGTACTGGGATACGACGATACGCTTTCTGTCACCATGGATGAAATGATCCATCACACCAAGGCTGTATCTCGGGGGGTAAAACGTGCCTTGGTGGTCGGGGATCTCCCATTCATGTCTTATCAAGCGAGCGTTGAGGATGCAATCAAAAACGCGGGGCGCTTTTTAAAAGAAGGTCACGCCGAGGCTGTGAAGGTAGAAGGTGGCTGTAGCATGATCGAAAAGATTGAGGCTATAATCCAGTCAGGGATACCCGTGATGGGGCATCTAGGTCTAACCCCACAATGGTACCATCAATTTGGAGGTTTTAAGGTCCGCGGAAAAACTGAATCTACTGCACGGATGATCCTCAAAGACGCACAGAGGCTGGAACGAGTTGGAGTCTTCAGCATAGTGCTCGAATGTATTCCTTGGCAGCTGGCAAAACTTATCACGGAAAAGGTCTCCGTGCCAACGATCGGGATAGGAGCCGGTCCGTACTGTGATGGTCAGGTGTTGGTCCTTCATGATCTCCTAGGTATGACTCCCAAAACACCAAAATTTGTCAAACGTTACGCCAAACTTGACGAGACGATTGTGCGAGCACTCTCGGAATTCAGACGGGACGTAAAATCAAATAGATTCCCAGCCCTCGAACACAGTTACGACATGCCACGTGAGGAAATGAGGAAGTTACTCAAGGAATTCAGAAGAAGACGGTAAACCACAACACGCTTAAATATCCTGAAAAACAGGATAAAACGTCGGGAAAACGGAGGTGTAAAAATGGCATATGTTGTGAAGTCTGCCGTGAGAGGGTTGATAAAAGGCATGAGGGCTAGCGAGGATTTCTTCAAGGAGCTCGACACGTTGATAGCGAAAACATGCAAACGAGCGATGGAACGAGCAAAGGGCAACGGAAGAAAGACCCTGCGTGGAATCGACATTTAAAAATTGAGTTTCAGTGGTGGCGTCGTGAAAGCTACCACTGGTTTTTATTTATTTGTTCTACATCGTTTCTGGATATCCGGCTATTTCATGACCATTATATCGACGTTTCCCCTTTTCCTGATGACGTTGAGTTCAACATCCTTCTTCTGGCGGGTGAGAAGGACATCAACCGCACCGTTTCCAACCTTTAGGTTTTTGAGCCTGATTTTCTGGAGGAACTCTGGAAGGACGGGATGATCAAAAATCACCTTGGCCTGTTCTCCGACCACAGAAAGTCCCATGCACGCCTGGAGCATGAGAAACGGGGCAGCTGCCGCCCAGGACTGGGGAACACATGCCCCTGGATAAAGGGTTGGACCCTCTCCCCGACGACGCTCGAATCCGCAAAATAGCTCCGGTAGACGGTGATTTTCCAAAAATAAACTAGCATCGAAAAATGAGGTGAGGATCTTCAGAGCTAGATCCTTGTATCCATATCTCCCAAGCCCAAACGCCACCAAAGCATTGTCGTGGGGCCAAATCGAACCGTTGTGATAGGAGGTTGGATTATATCTAACCTCCGAAGTTGCTACAGTTCTCACGCCCCAACCTGAAAAAAAGATATCATCCATTAAAAGAGACGAGATGCGGCGCGCATGTTTGGAGCTTGCTATTCCAGAGAATAACGAATGTGCGGCGTTTGATGTTCGAACTTTACACGGACGTTTTTTTCCGTCAAGTGCCAACACGTATGTGGAGATATCATCACTCCAAAACTTTTTCTGAAACTTCTCCTTCAATCCAGCGGCCTGACGAGCGAGAGATCTCGCTTTTCCAACGTCGCCGAGCATACGAGTCAATTCGGACGCTCTAGATTTGGCAGCGTAAACATATCCTTGTACCTCACATAGCGCGATCGGTCCCTCAGCGGTGGCCCCATCTTCATAAAAAATTGAATCTGAGGAGTCCTTCCAGCCTTGATGTAAAAGACCTTTCGGGGAACGTCTGATATACTCCACGAACCCATCACCGTCATGATCCCCATATTCATCCATCCATCTCAGGGCCATCTCGATGTTCGGCCAAATTTTTTTGATGAGGTTTTTATCTCCGGTATGCCTGTAGTATTCACCGGCAAGAAAAACGAAGAGTGGAGTAGAATCCACGCTCCCGTAATAACGTCTGAATGGAACCTCTCCAATCCTAGCCATCTCTCCCTTGCGGATCTCATGCAGGATTTTTCCAGGTTCGGCGTCTTCATTTGGAATGTCGTGGCTTGCCTGATTCGCGGCTAGGTAAAGCAATACGCCCTTAGCGATGTAAGGATCAACCCAGAGAAGCTCCAAGGATGTTATTATACCATCTCTCCCAAATGCAGTGTTAAACCACGGGATCCCGCCGTATGGGTAAAATCCATAAGATGTTTTTGTGAGCATTATGTGAATATCTGCCAAAGAACGGTTCAGCCAGTCGTTGAATTGTTCATTGGAAGTGTAAATCTCACACCCGCGGGCCTTCATCGATCTCAAGGTGCTCCTCACTTTTCGTGCAGCGTTTTCGTATGGTATCACTGGCAGGGTTTTGTCCAACTCACATGCCACAGTCATTAAAAGTGACGTTTCTTCTTTTGGTTGTAGCCTCACGTGAAAATCTGCCTTAGAATTGGATATCCTATTCGGTTCCCGGGAGAACCTGATAATGGTTTTTCTGAGTCTTCCGTCCGCTCCCCTATAGGGAAACACGATCTTTCTTTTTTGTATAAGTGGGTTCAGCTGCTTCCCCCTCTTTCTTCGCTTCACTCCCCTGACCTCAAACACATCAGCAAAATCGCTGCCGAAATGCACGGAGAACGGAACATCGACCGAGTAGAGCCCATAGTTTCGAATCCTGAGGTGCTCATAACAAACACCGTTATAGAGAAATTTGGAACGAAACACATGCAGGCTTCCTTTAGGCACGACGACCACGTCTTTGGCGGTTATGTCTGGGTTCGTGAGATCTACCGTAAGAAAAGCGTTGTCCTCCTTTATCCCAGAACTCAAAAACAAGGGCTGGAAACTTCCAAATGTGAAATTTAATCGTGATAAAAATCTAGTCCCCTCGTGGTAGACCCCACCATCACCTCCCGGTTGAATGTCACCAAACCGATCAAATATTGCAAAAGTCTCACCGTGTTTAAGAACATGTTTGACCATGCCCAGCTGCGGTGATGTGATCTTGATATAATATTGATTTTTAAAGCTGATGATGTCCTTCAAGAGACCAAGATCCTCCCGGATCACCCTTCTCTGTGTTTCAGAAGTCTGTCGTAAATCTTCAAATAATCTTTTGCCATCCTAGATGCTGTAAATCTCTCCTCAAAGACTTCTCTACACCTCTTTCGACTCAGGGTATGAACACGCTTTACCGCATGAACAGCGTCTTCAAATCCCTCCACGATGAATCCAGTTCTACCTTCTTCCATCACCTCCGATACCGACCCTTTTCTATATGCTATAATCGGGGTACCACATGCCATGGCCTCAATCATCACCAGTCCAAACGGCTCCGGCCAGTCTATAGGAAAAAGAAGGGCGTAAGCGTTTCTCAAGAACTCTTCTTTTTCTCCTTCTCCGATTTCCCCCAGGTATTCCACCAGGGGATCATCCAGCATGGGTTCTATGACATCCTCAAAGTATCCTCGATCAACTGCATCTACTTTAGCCGCTATCTTGATTTTCATGTTAACCTCCTTGGCTATTCTTATTGCCCGATCGACCCGTTTTTCCGGGGAGATACGGCCTAAGAAAGCCAAATATTCTCCAGGGTTCTCTTGAAATGAATACAGATCCTCCGGAAGTCCGTGGTACACTGTTCCCTGCCAGTTCAACCACGGAAGAGGTTCACGCTGAGAATTTGAGATGGAGACCACTGGCATATCGGAGAATTCTTCGTAAAGGGGCACGAGATCTGGGATATCCAGTCTTCCGTGTAATGTGGTAACGACCGGGACTTTGTACCGTCTTGAGAGGGGAAAGTGAAGATAATCTATATGAAAATGTATGATATCAAACTCATCCGCACGCTGAAACACCTGTTCCAACATTAAAATGTGGTGGGCCAGCTGATCCGTACAGTGCTTGTCCAACCTCAAGGAACGGCGGCATGGAGCTATTAACCTGGCGTTGGTGATGGAATCCCCGCTGGCAAACAAGGTCACCTCATGACCCTGACGAACCAACTCCTCCGTAAGATAAGAGACCACGCGCTCCGTCCCGCCATAATACTTTGGAGGAACGCTTTCGTACAACGGGGCGACCTGTGCAATCCTCATGGTCCTATCCCCCCCGTATAATCCCTCATCATCAACGGATATTTTACCCTTTAACGCGCTCAATTTTCCTTCTTCCAAGAGCCTGGATGTATTCCACCTCGACTCCTTCGCGCACATCCCCTCTCAAGTTTATGGGGATGGGTAGTTCAAAGGTCTCATAGGTGGTGAGATCCATCAACTGCGCATTATTTGCCACGATCGCCAAGACCTGAGCGCTCCCACGCTCGATTATAGGTACTTCGATCTTTGCACTGGTCGGTCGCACTATGCTACGTTTTTGGGAATCAAACAACCCTATGGCGTCTATTTTTGCTTTTGCATGACCGTGCTTTCCAGGTGCGGAGGTAGAGAACCCAACTATACGGCACGGTTCATCGTCTATTATGATAAAGCGGCCTTCTTTCAGTTTTCCGATCTCGGTCATCTCTTTGCTCATTGAGACACCCTGTGATTTTTTTAGTTATCACTTAAAAATTTTGGTGTCTGGAGTACAAAATTGAGCCCTGTTCTTCTAAGATCGTGCCCTCAAAGAGATATCTATCTGAAATTAGCTTCTGAGACCATGTTTCCGGCGGTAAAGTTAAATAGTTTTGGCACAAGCAATTATTAAAAGGGTGACCATTTGAAGGCCTTAAAACGCGTGTTTGGGAGTTCGAAAGCTGGAGAGGATACTATAAGCGAGGTTCCTGTCATGGAGGTAGAAACTGCCAGCACGATAAGGGCTCCCAGCGAACCTGAGCCGATTTACGTGAAAAGTATGGAACTGAGGAGCCTAGTGGATGTCCAAGAAGTTGCAGATGAGCTCAGAAACGGCAATATCATGATACTCGACATCAGCACACTCATGAACCAAGACCAAGAAGAGCTAAAACGAGCGATAGATCAGATAAGGGGGATATCTCAGGCCATCGGCGGGAATATCGGTCGTCTCACAGAGTCGAAAGTTATCGCTACTCCCAGATTCGTAAATATCCAGTTCAGAAAAGCCTGAATCATTTTGGTGAACCTATGCTTGGAAGGGAGTTTGTGCTCCCTAGCGGTCGGTGCCCAATTTGTGGAGCTGAAAACACATTCACGATCAGAGGACGTATCAACGACATCCCACACTTTGGAGAAACCATGGAAACCCTTGTAAGTTGTAGCAACTGTAAATTCAAGCATGCGGACGTTATGCATCTGGAAGAACATGAACCCATGCGCCATGAGTTCAAGATCTCATCGGAGAAGGACCTCATGGTACGTGTCGTTAAATCGAGCACTGGAACGATAAAGATGCCGGAACTGGGCATAACAGTGAAGCCAGGTTCCGGAAGCGAGGGATATATCTCCAACATCGAGGGAGTGATCAGTCGTATTGAAAGGGCAATTGAGTTGGCAATTGAAAAGGCGGATCCCATCAAACGTCGTCGTGGGATGTCAAAACTGAATAAACTCAATGCCATTCGAAATGGAGAGAAGGAGGCCAAAATTATAGTGATGGATCCATTCGGTCATAGTGCAATTATCGACAAACGTGCGAAAAAACGCAGGCTCAGCAAAAGAGAAGTGGATAAACTAAAAGCAGAACTCTAATACAGCCTCACCGTTTCCAGGTTTTGGATTGGTCTGGTCTCCACCCTGAAGAGCCTATGGAGAGCACTTGCTAGATCTATACATTTGTTCTCATCTCCATGCACGCTCAATATCCGTTGTGGTTTCGGTGATATCCTCCTAACATAGTTCAGAAGTTGAGCTCTGTCGGAGTGCCCGCTGAATCCTTCCACCGTCTTGACCTCTAAATTGACCTTTACCTCTTTCATTCTTCCTTTTTCGCCCGGAACAGGTACTTCCCTCCACCCCTTCTGGATACGTCTACCGAGTGAGCCCTCGGCCTGATATCCAACGAAAACCAGAGTATTGCGCGGATCTGGGGCCAGATGTTTGAAATACTCTATGATGGGACCGCCTGTCATCATGCCAGCAGTCGCGATTATGATACCTGGCTCTCCATCGATCACGCTTGCTCTCTGATCTGATCCCGAAACTTTCACGAACATGTCCGACAGAAACGGATTCTCGTCAGCTTTGAATATGAGCTCACGCAGATCCTGGGAGAGGTACTCTGGATAAGCTGTGTGGATGGCTGTCGCTTCCCAAATCATTCCGTCCAAGTAGACCGGTATGTTATCGAGAATACCCTTTCGTTTAAAGTCCTCCAAGAGGACCATTATCTCCTGAGACCGACCAACTGCAAATGCTGGAATCAGAACTTTTCCGCCTCGTTTAATCGTCTCTGAGACAATTCGTACGAATTCCTTTTCGGCTTCAGAGCGGTGAGGTTGGATATCATCGGCCCCTCCGTACGTGCTCTCGATTATCAGAGCTTCTACTCTGGGAAAAGAGTAGACCGCCGGGGAGAAAAGACGCGTGCGGTCAAATTTGATATCTCCAGTATATACCACGTTGTAGAGTCCTTCTCCAATATGAAAGTGTAAGACAGACGATCCGAGGATGTGTCCCGCATTATTGAGGGTAACTCTTATATCAGGTGCGACATCGGTGACGTCGCCGTATTCTAGAGGAATGCAGTGAGAGAGGAATGTGCTTATATCCCGCTTGCTGTAGGGTAGAGGTTTGTCCTCCCTTTCCGCGATTTCCACGTAATCCATCTGCAAGAGAACTGCCAGATCACGGGTAGCTGGTGTACAATATACCGGACCATCGAACCCATATTTGAACAGGTACGGAACGAAACCGCTGTGGTCCAAATGTGCATGAGATATCACCACTGCGTCCAGCTCTGACAATCTCATTTCCGGAACTTCGAGATGAGGGTAGGCCCTGTCATCGGACGCCACATTTATCCCGCAATCCACCATTACCTTGCTCTCAGGTGTTTGAAGCAGGAAGCAGGATCTGCCGACCTCTCTAGCCCCGCCCAGAGCTGTAAACCGTACCCACTTTCCCTTAGATTTCGATTCACGATGTATACGACGCCCGATTTTCCTTAGGATTTCTCTCCTCTCCGAACCGGCATGAATCATCGAAAGACGGATGTTTCTCACGAGATCCGATTTTATGGGTGGGGCCCTGACCACACGTGGAGTCCAGTTAATTTTGTACATCAGCTCGCGGAGGAGAGTCCCGCCTTTTCCTATCGCTATCCCAGGTTTCTCCGCTTCGATGGTGACTTCCCCGATGTCCTCGCTAAAAATGATATCGGTCACTCCAGCCTCCGGCGGAACCAGTTTTCTGATCAGCTTTTCCGCTTCTTCTTTCTTGGTCAGAATCGATGGATCGGGACGCAGGATAATTCGCTTTCTAATTTTTCGCGCAAGCTCCTTTATCGCCTCACCGTTCTCCATCAGTAGGTCCAAGTTCTTACAGTAAAGTACGACCCTCGGTCCCTCAAAATCGATACCGGAAACTGCATCAGCAAAAGGAGTCTCCTCTCTCACGATACGCTTTATTTCTTTCAACAGTTCTTCTGCGGCCATGCAACCAACTTTCAGGTGATTAAATTAACTTTTTGATCTGTTCAGGCGAAAGCTCGAAATAACCTCTCCTAGTCACGGACGCTACCATAACCTCGTTTCCGGTGGCGAGATCCCGCTTCATCGCTGTTTTTATGGCTTTGATTACTATCGGCAATGCCGTGTTGACATTCATACCCTCACTGAACTCCGTTTCGAGCACTCCGTACGCCACAGGGGACCCCGAACCAGTAGCAAGCATCTTCTCCTCGGCTAGGCCTCCATCCATGCTCACGAATAATAATTTTGGTCCTTTCCGATCTACCCCGCCGATGAGGAGGTGAGCTATGTACGGAAAGAAGCTATATGCGTTCATGATGTTTGCTACCAGTCTAGCACATGCGTGCACGTCCATTGGAATTCCCTCACGCATTAAATAATATCCTGCTTCTGCCCTCATCACGTCGACAAGACGCTGAGTATCGGCCACGCCTCCCGCAGTGGTGAAGGCGATATTGTCTGTTATCTTGTAGATCTTTCTGGCCTTTTTGCTCGCTATTTCGTAATCCATGGTGGCACGAGTATCCGTGGCCAAGACTACTCCATCTTCGCATACGAGCCCAACCGTCGTCGTACCTTTCAGATACCTTAGTTTCTGATCTCTCAGGTCCTCCAATTCAACACCACCCGAAAAACGCTGCGTTAAAAGCAGCAATTTAGTGCTGGAGTTAGTCATATTTAACTTTACCGCCGAAGTCCCCCTTCCGAGAGGAGGGGGCGGAGAAGCCGAGTTTTTCTATATAAAGAACCCCCAGCTAAATACATGGGGGATGAGTCAATGCTATCGTACAGGTTCCGTCTTTACCCATCAAAAACAAGTCCCGTCGCTGAAGCAGAAAAGCTTCCTGTGAAAGCTAGGAGTAGTTCACATCTTATCAGCCGACAAAAAAGCGGTGCGTGGTTGAAGGAATTCAAGTGCATCCAGCTCCCCCGTGAGGTCTGGATGGGTCCAAAGGTAATTTCCCAGCTGGTTGACGTCTGTAGACGTCTCTGTAATGGAAACCGTGCGTTAATAGTGGCGGATCGCACCACCTACAGGCTAGCTGGTCGAAAAGTTGAGAGATTGTTCGAACGGGCGAAATTTAAAGCAGAACATGTGTTGATAGACCGGGCTGACATGGAGACGGTCAAAAATGTCAGGCGGAAAGCATGGGAAAAGGCCGATTTTTTACTCGGTTTAGGGGGAGGGAGATGCATCGACGTGGCGAAGCTGGCATCCTTCGAGGAGAATATGTCCTTCATCTCCGTTCCAACAGCGGCTTCTCACGATGGCATAGCTTCATCCAGGGCATCCATTCCTGGGAAGCGTAAGCCTACATCAATTGAGACTCATGCTCCAATAGCGATCGTCGCGGATACGCTTATCATAAAACGTGCACCTCATCGACTGCTTGCCGCAGGATGTGGAGACCTCGTGGCAAACTTCACCGCTGTCCGTGATTGGCAGCTGGCGCATCGCGTAAAGGGAGAGCCCTACAGCGAATACGCTGCTACCTTATCTCTCGTGAGCGCACAGATAGTGATGGAGAATGCAAAGCTCATCAGCAAACATACAGAGGAAAGTGTGAGAAAAGTCGTCAAAGCGCTGATCTCAAGCAGTGTGGCTATGGCAATAGCAGGAACCAGCAGGCCAGCAAGTGGAGCGGAACATTTGTTCAGTCACGCACTGGACATAGTTTCCCCAAGACCGGCACTTCATGGAGAGCAATGTGGAGTAGGGGCAATAATGATGGCTTATTTACATGGAGAGGATTGGCAGGGCATCAGAAACGCTCTTCGGATAATCGGAGCTCCAACTACTGCAAAGGAACTTGGGATACCAGAGAAATACATCATCAAAGCCCTCACAATTGCTCACCGTATAAGGCCCGAGCGCTATACTATCCTAAAAAGTGGACTCACTCCCTACGCAAGCAAGCGGCTGGCGAAAATTACGGGAGTTATCCCCTAAACCTTCCTGACGATTATCCTGTCCCCAGGTCTGACATGCCGAAAATTGTCCACTCTGGACTTTATCTGGGCGAACGTGTTTACCGGGGTGATAGGCTGGGATCGGCCGAAGAAAATGCAGAAACCTTGACCTTCGGGCCAGTACGAAACATCGCCCGCCCTTGTCCTCGGCGTTGGATTTTCACGTGGGATTTTGACTGGGATCTCAAAGTAAACCTCTTCTTTCCAAACTTCAGCCTTTCCTTCGAAAGGCAGAGCTCTCCATATCGCTTCACACGTATTGGGCCGCTCCTGATCGAGCAACTCGGCCTCGACCTTGAACCCTCGGCACTCTATGGTCAACGACCTAGCCATGTAATCCCTCATACACGATACTCCCACATAAAAATTTAAATGATGAAGAATGAATACAGAACACCATGAAAGATACCATCCAAAATCTGGCCAAGGCATTCATAGGTGAAAGCCAAGCAAGAAATCGATATACTTTTTATGCGAAGGTGGCGAGAAAAGAGGGCTTTGAACAAATAGCAGAAATTTTTCTCATCACCGCAGAGAACGAAAAAGAACACGCAAGCTGGTTGTTCAAGTTGATAAACGAATTGAAAAAGAAAAGCGGAGAAAAACTGGAAGAGATAAAGGTGGAAGCCGTGGTACCCACGATTCTCGGTACCACGGAAGAAAACTTGAAAGCAGCAATAGCGGGAGAGAACTACGAGCATACGAAGATGTATCCTGATTTTGCCGCTGTGGCTGAAAGGGAGGGACTTTCCGAGATCGCCAAAAGACTCCGAGCTATAGCCAAGGCTGAAGAGCACCACGAGGAGAGATATCGAAAACTTTTGAAAATTGTCGAATCTAAAAGCGTTTTCAAGAAGGAGAAAGAAGTGTGGTGGGTCTGCCGAGAATGTGGATATGTCCACTTTGGAAAGGAGCCACCCGAGAGATGCCCATCCTGTGATCACGAGAGGAGCTTCTATCAGATAAAATGTGAAGAATATTGAACTTCCGTACGAATCCACTGATTCATCAGGACCATACCTTCTCACGTATCTCAAATCTAGAATTTGCAACGTTGCCCCCAATCTCCGCCATTAAGATTAAGCCTCCCCGACAGATAAAAAAAGACAAAAAAGGAGGCCGAAAAAATTCGCACGCCACCCCTACTGGAGCTGGTTAGGCCCATCAACTGCGTGCTCGCGGGCATCGCTGTGATCATCGGAGTTGTGGTCGCGACAGGAGGGCTGAACATCTCCAGACTGATATTACTTTTAGCCTTCACCGTAGCCGCGTTTGTATCGGGTGGAGGGAATGCGATAAACGACTACTTCGACAGGGATATAGATCGGATCAATCGTCCCAATCGTCCTATTCCTTCAGGCAAAATAACTCCAAAAGTAGCGTTGTTTACGGCTCATATATTGTTCACGACAGGGATCATCTTCACCATATTTTTGAACATCTACTGCTTTCTGCTAGCAACCCTAAACTCCGTGATCCTGTTCGTATATGCCTGGAAGCTCAAACGTCTGGGACTTGTGGGCAACATCTCGATAGGCTATCTAGTGGGTTCTACCCTGCTCTTCGGAGGGCTAGCCACCGCACATTTGAGAGGAGGAATTCTCGTGCCCGCCGAACTCCTAGTTCTTGCTACGATGATGGCACTTTCCACCATTGGCCGAGAACTGATAAAAGCGGTAGAAGATATGAGAGGAGACAAAAAACTCGGATTCAAGACATTTCCCATAACACATGGGGTCGAATGGACCACAGCGGTAGCTGCTGGATTCATCTGCGCCGCAGTTGCGCTCTCACCGATCCCTTATCTGATGGGAATATTCAGATGGCCCTACCTGCTCTTCCTCACGTTCTCGGCCGCATCTTTCCTAGCTGCAATATGGATAATGATAGGCAAAGGTGAAAAAGCGGCCGGAAACGCATCCCTCGCATGCAAACTTGGAATGGGGATCGGATTACTCGGATTTCTGATCGGCGCCTTTCTCTGATCCCGCGAGATCACCATAGGTAGGGATTGAACTCAGAAGGAGGAACGAACATCAAACTGGCATGGCCACTATGCAATAACTCAGCATTCAGATTTACCCACTGCCCGCTGACCTCTACATAAACAACGGCAACTGTCCTTCCGTACTTATCTTTTGGGCTCAGACCATCAACGTCCAGACCGATAACAGTTCCGGGAGGACAAAAATGCTCCACGAATTCCTTTGCTTTCAGTCCGTCGTCCGAGGAAACCTCGGGCGCATTTACCCCAACTAATCTGACCTTTTCCCCATTCTGAAGCACAATGGTATCTCCATCGACGACATATGCCACGATTCCCTCCCTCTCGACGTCCAAAAAAGCCGGCTGATCCCTCTGAACTAAAATTTCGTTGATAATCAAGATTCCTGAGACCAGCATGATCACGAAAAACAACCACCGGTTCGACCCACGCATACCGTCTCCTCTCAATCGCTTGCGAGGAAAGATGTTTTAAAGGAGAAAATTTTAGTTTGGTCAAAAAACTGGTATTGGATGCTATGAAAGTCAGGGCGCATGTATTCATCAGCGGACGTGTGACCGGCGTTTTTTTCCGGTACCACATCCAAGAGCTGGCTAGAAAGCTGGGGATAAGGGGATGGGTCAGAAATCTACATGAGGAGAAGGTCGAAGCTATCTTTGAGGGAAAAAGCGAGGATGTGGAGAAAATCGTGAAATTCTGTCATGAGGGGCCACCGAGCGCTAGGGTAACGCATGTGGAGGTCAAGTGGGGGAAGTACACGGGAGAGTTTCAAGATTTTGAAATAAGGTATCGGTGATCGGGATGAGGATTCGCCGACTAGGAGAGGTCATGGACGAGATGCGCAGGTATTACATGAGGTATCCAAAATTGCGTCGAGAGTGGAGGGTACTGGCTGGCAAAGACGAATATGGATCCAACGACCTATTTTTTTACGCCCCAAAGCTAGGAATATGGCAGGTAAAAGGGGATCTCAAATCTCCCTATGAGCTCGTTGGAGCTGGGGTCAGAGTCTCCGCAAGAAAGGTCGACGAGGAGCTCACTACGCTGATGGAATTTGGGATACCTATGCCGTTCAGCCTTATTTCCCCCCATCCAAAACTGAGAGATCATGTCCTCGTGGCAGCGGGCCTAGGTCGATATCAAGAGACAACCAAACAACTGAAGGAGCACCTCACCAGTCGTGAACGGAAGAAAGACATGGAACTCAGTATGTGGATAAAAAAGATGAGGCGAGAGCTTGGTCTTGATATGGAATACCTCTAAACCTAGCCAAAAAATAAGACTCGGCATGTATACTTAGTCCTGATGAAATGCCCGAAAAAAATAACGTATTTGAGATACTAGCGAAGCCCATTAGAAAGCTACTGGCAGAACGTGGTTTGACCGAGCCCACGCTGCCTCAGAAGAAAGCGATACCCAAGATCCTCAGCGGAAAAAACGTGCTGCTTATCGCCCCATCCGGCAGCGGGAAGACAGAGGCTGCTTTTTTACCTGTACTTCACCAGATTGTACTCTCACAGGTCCGTAGACATGGAACAAAAGTTCTGTACATCACACCCCTTCGCGCGCTAAACCGAGATATGCTCGAACGGCTGAAATGGTGGTGCCACGCCCTCGACCTCCGCATTTCGGTTCGTCATGGTGATACAGCTGCGCGAGAGAGAAGAACCCAAGCTCTGCTCCCCTCAGACGTGATGATCACCACTCCAGAAACGCTTCAAGTGCTCTTGCTGGGTCGGAGACTCAGCGAACACCTCCGTGGGATACAATGGGTAATCATCGACGAAGTTCACGAACTCGCGGACAACAAACGCGGAGCCCAGCTCACACTGACGCTGGAACGTCTGCGCAACTTTAAGGGCGGTGAGTTTCAGATCATCGGACTATCAGCCACGATAGGTTCTCCTCAAGAAGTAGCACGATTTTTGGTGGGAGTAGGACGCCCATGTGAGGTTCTCGACGTCAGCGTTGCACGCGAGCTCAAGATAGATGTTGTATATCCCGAGGCAACAAAACGTGACTCACAGCTTGCAAATAAACTTTATACCTATCCACCGGTGGCAGCTAGATTACGGACGATGCGAGATCTCATAGAAACTCATGGGTCTACCCTTATTTTCACGAACACGCGCCCCACCGCGGAGGTGCTAGCCAGCCGATTTCGCCTCTGGGATATCCGGTTCCCTCTGAGCGTTCACCACGGATCGCTTTCCAGCTTTGCTCGTCTGAGGGCCGAGCAAGCTCTGAGAACTGGAAAGATGAGGGGAATAATCTGCACATCCTCTTTGGAACTGGGGATCGACATCGGACATATCGATCTCGTCATACAGTACAATTCTCCCAGACAAGTGGCCAGGCTGCTGCAGCGGGTGGGTCGAAGTGGACACAGAATAGGTGAGGTCGCAAAGGGTGTGATAATCGTGCAAGATCCTGACGACGCTCTCGAATCCATAGTCATTGCCGCACGTTCACGTCGGAGAGAACTAGAACAGGTGTCCGTGGTCGAAAAACCTCTGGACGTGCTCCTGCATGCAGTCGCCTCAACACTCGCGGAAAAAAACAGAGGCAATACTGACGAGGTTTACGAAATTTTCAAACGTGCTTATCCGTTTAGAGATCTCACGAAGAAAGATCTGGTAGATGTGCTCAATTTCGCCCAAAGTCTGGAAAAGAGGTTGATGTGGGTATCGGAAGACGGACGAGAATTCGCACGTCCCAAATCGACACAACGAGTTTTCGATTACTACTTTGGGAATCTGTCGATGATCCCAGAACTCAAACAATATCTAGTTGTGGACGACGAACGAAATCAACCAGTTGGAATCCTTGATGAGTCGTTTGTGACGGAGTACGGAGAACCTGGCGTGAAGTTCATCATCGGAGGCGAGATCTGGAGAATCCTACAAGTCTTTAAGGACAAGGTATATGTGAAGCCAGACAAAGATCCACTCGGAGCAATTCCAACTTGGATAGGAGAAGAGATACCGGTACCCTATACAGTGGCGCAGGAGGTTGGTCTTCTTAGAAGGAGGCTCGAGGAATCAATACAAAATGACAAACGATTTGATGAAGCAATCGAGGAATTGGCGAAGGAGTATCTAGTCTCACCCAAAACCATGAAGCTCGCTCTCACCGACGCATACAAGCAGATAGATGAAAAGATCCCCTTACCCACAGACCGTAGGATTACCGTAGAACGTGTGAAGGATATATGTGTGGTGAATGCCTGTTTTGGGACCCTCGTAAACCGGACGCTCGCACGTCTGATTGCCCATAGGATCTCTACAGGGCTCGGAGAAACCGTATCCACATATGTTGACCCGTATAGGATCTTACTTCGTTCAGAAACATTGGAACCAGATCAGGTGGTTAAGACCCTTAGAGGAGAGCTCAGCACAAACATCCAAAACGATCTGAAGGAGATAATCGAACAAAGTAGATTTTTCCGATGGAGGCTAGCTCAGGTAGCTAGGCGGATGGGTGTTCTCGAACGGGAAGCTGAGGTTACGAGCTCAGTGCTGGATAAGCTCATGCATGCCCTGAGGGGAACTCCGGCATTTGAAGAAACCTTCAAGGAAGTCGTGCACAAGGATCTTGACTTGAAACGATCACTCGAAGTTTTAGATCGCATCAGATCCGGGGAAATTGAGGTGGTACCTCTAGGAGAACGTCCAGAGCCAACCCCTGTCTCCAGCTTGGCCTGGCGTCAACGGTACCTCGCTCTCGAACCTGTGATGCCCGGACGCCTCAGGTTGCTGGCCATAGCCTCCGCCAAAGCGAGGCTTCTCAGCGAGGCTAGGACCTTTGCCTGTGTCCAGTGCAAAAACTATATCAGAGAACTCCAGATCTACGAACTCGACGAACGCCCGAAATGTCCATCCTGCGGCTCCACAAGGTTGGGGATGGTAGAAAAGCCAGAGGAGGAAGTTCAGAGGGCCCTCGAGCTGTCTGAGAAGGGCAGAGAGGTACCGATCTGGCATGAGTTGCAGAAAAGCGCGGAGCTCATCTCACAATATGGAAAAACGGCTGCCATCGCACTGGTTGGACGAGGAATAGGAACAAGCATCGCTAGGGAAATTTTGTCTAAAGAGCCCAAGTTCTCTAACAAATTCATCGAACTTTTACTTTCAAGGGAGCGAAACGCGCTTCTAAAGCGATTCAAATGGATGTGACGACCATCGGATAATTTTTTCGTCTTGTTTATCCGCTGATTGAGGTCAACGGACAACTTTTATGAGGTCTCATCCAGTCATCCTCGTGGGGTTTACCCTTTGGTCTCTTCCCCTTTTGTATCAGCTCCGGATTCAGATTTCATCTCACTAGGTTTTTCCACTTCCTTTCCCAGTAACAACCCAAGAAGAGCACGCTGGTCGATCTCCGCCCGCGTGCGCCAGCCGATATAGAGTAATCCCTCATCGTCCTCGCTCAGGTACCCCCTCCTGATGAAGCGGTCGATGGTTGCCTCTATGCGCCACCGCGGAAATTTCTCCTCGAGCACCCGCTCTACCTCCTTCAGCTGGGCCTTTCCTCCCTTTGCGAGGATATGGGAGAGGGCCACCGTGAGCATTGCCATATCGTCAATTCTCCATCCGAACGTTCTCGCTTCCGTGAGTTTTGGATGGCCTCTGAGAGTGACAAAATAACGATCCGATTCCGATCCCTTTTCACCCTCACTCACATGTTTCACCATCAGACCCAGTTTTCCTAATTCCGCATCGAGTAGCTTCAAAATCTCCCGGTACTCTCTACCCAGCGCCCGCTTCAACTCCCAAGCCTTTGCCCCGGGCTGTATGTGATGTTTGAACAAAAGTAGCTGAGCCGCGCGCGCAAGTTTTTCTCTCAGCTCCAAGATTTCCCGTTCCTCAGCCATGTTCTCTCCTCCTCCTGAGCCATTCCTCACGTGAAATGGATATTGGGATCGAAAACGTGGCCACATGTTCCAGCTTTTCTGGCTTTGAAAGTGGTCTGAGTACTATCTCCTCTTCAAGTGGTCTGAGTTCAAGCGTAGCGTACCCGTAACTGACTAGAAAACTTACCAGCCAAGCTTTAAGCACCGTATCTTCAAAACTCTTCTCAGATATGAAATCCCAATATGACATTTCTCCCCTATCACCAACGGAGTCCTTTAGTTCTCTCCACGTTTTATCCAGCATGACAGCAAAATCCTCGTCCGAAAGTATTCCCATCCGGGTCAGCTCTCTCCGGGCGACCTCGCCAGTCATGATCTCCGTCGTCTCCAAGTCACGCCAACGCTCATCCAGACTGGGCAGATTTGTCCAGTACTCCTTAGCCTCCCTTATCCCGGTGGGTGAAAGACACTCCAAGTCAATGATGGGATGCCACGCGCGTACCAAGATCTCTGCCAAATCCCTTATGGACAACGCGTGCAGCTTTAGCATTATCAACAGCGGATCTAGATAAAGCATAGACGATTTGTGTTTGATCCATTCCTCCTGCTGAAAAACGACTTCCGCCAGACCAAGCACGGCTTGGATATCCAGATAAAGCTCACTCTGTCTTTGGAGTTTCGGTAAGAGCTCCCTAAGCCTATCAAAGAATTCACGGACCTCCACGTCGAAGGGATCCAGCCCTCTCTTCTTCACGGATTCGCAAAGGTCGATTATCCTGAGCATCAACTCTTGCTGTTCACCCTTCATTTAAACTGCCACCTTCACTCGGGAAGAACCCGCGAGATTTTGAACGGTTATCACGTGAGGCACACCTTCTAGGCTCACTAGCTGACCGGGAGTTATAACGATGCACTGGGTCTTTTCTCCCTTCATAAAATCTATGATTCCAGAAAATATCGCCTCTCGGTTGCGCGGATCGAGATGGGCCTCAAATTCATCAATCGCGCGAATCGGTGATTGAATCCGTTGTTGAAGTGCCAACAGAAAACACATGATCGCTGTGGTGCGTTCTCCTCCACTTTGGGTGTACGCATCAAGCACCTGAGGCGCGGCGCCTTTAAATCCAACGAGTAACTCCAACCCGGCTTCATCTATGTCTTGGAGGTTAACCGCTCGAACGTCACCAACGGCGTGGACCTTTTCCAACACTTCGGCATACTTTTTCTTGAGCTCCCGAAACAGTCCATTTATCTCGTCAACCCACCGCTGTTTCCTCAGTTCCAATTCTTCAAGTGCCCGACGTCGATTTGCCGCAGCGACTTCGGCTTTTGTCTCCAGTTCTTTCAACGTGCTTCTGTAGTTCAAATACATCCGTTCAACATCGGGAGAAACGTCGGCAAGATTTGCAATCTGCATGTTCGTGAACTTCAGCTCGTCCAAGATCTCCTGGGGCTTTCGCTCGGTCTCTACCCTAGGACCGATTCTCTTAGCCTCATTCTCGAGTTGTTCAAGCTCTCGTCTGGCTCTGCGCAGCTCTGACCGAACCGCAGAAACATCCCTCTCGAGGAGCTCTCGTCTGAGACCCAGAACTGCTCCCCTGACTCGGGAGCTTATATAGATCTCATGAACTTGCTCATTTTCCTCCTTTATCCTGATGAGCTTGGATCTCGTCTCCTTCGCGTGCGTGCCGGCCTCGACGGAACTACTCCGAGCTCGCTCGAGTTCTGCTGAGAAACTTTTCACCATTTCCGCTGGTTCTGCTCCGACCGATCGCAGAGAGCTGCGGATCCACTCCATCAGCTTGACCCTTGCCTCCGACTCGGCCTGTATTCGTTCTTGTTCGATCAATCTTTGGTATGCGCTGTCCAGCTCAAATTCCAGTTCCCTGAGCCTCCCCTCCAACTCCTTTTCCTTCTTGGAGTTTTCACTCAGCTCCCTGACAACCTCCCCCAACTCACCGTTCAACCTGTCTAATTTAGAGCGGAGAATTTCAACCGCTTCCTCCTGTCTGATGCATTTTGCCCAAGCGTATTCGAGCTCCAGCTTATTCTTCGTCTCCAGGAGTTCCTGCTTTTTCCGAAAGCGCTGGTATTCCCCCTCCCAGTAACGTAGAGTCTCATGGGCTTTTTCGAGCAGATTTCGTGTGGACTCCTCCTCACTCAGTGTATGGGAAAGCTTTTCCCTAGCCTCCAAGATCCGTTCGCGGTACTCCCGAAGGCCTACAGCCTCCTCCACGAGCGTCAACCGTTCGGTGGGATCTATCGCCCCAAATAGATCAACCATGTTTTGATGCATTATGATGAGCATGTTATCTGGGTTGATCGAAAGCCGGCGAAGGAGCCTCAGTACCTCCCCCTTGCTGACAGTTCTGCCATTTATCTCATGCCAGTATGTGCCATCTCGATTCAGGTAGCGAGAGAGCACGATCGTGTCTGAATTTATGCTGGGGATGGGGCGTTTGCCGTCGTTGGCGGAGTTGTCGAAGACTATGCTAACACGCCCGAGATCCTTTCCCCTACGGATGAGGTCACTGAGCTTTCTGGAGCGTTCGGTATAGGTCTGTCCCAAAGCCACGGCCAAACCAAGCAATATGGACGACTTGCCCGCACCATTGGGTCCGCAGATCAAATTGAGTCCTGGACTGAGGGGAACCCTGGAATACTCGTGGGACATGAAATTTTCGAGTATTATCTCCCGGACCAAGGCCCTCGTAGGCATAGATACCAACTTAATTTATGTATTCAGGTTTAAAGGAAGTCGAGTATGTGAACCTCCGCTGGTCAAAGACCGGCGGCTTCTGCGCTCCCCGACCTCTCCGGCCGGATCACCCGCAGCTCGGGGTGGTTCAGCTGCACCCCTCGGCTCCAGGGCCCTGCCGAAAAACTGGAGCCGATATTCACGGCAGCGTTGAAGTCAGCGTTGTAGATGAGCCCGCAGCTGTAGCACCGGATAATCGATTGGATCGGCCTCTCCGTATTTCTTGATCCGCATCGGTGACAGATCATGGAACTCCACCGCTCATCTGACTCTATGGCTTTGATTCCCTTTTCAGCGCACTCTTCTCGAATGTACCTGATTATTCTCCCGTAAGACCACCCTGTAAGTTTCCGCCTCAGCCACCGCTTTCCGTTTCCTCGGTAGTTGTTTGCCCTGACCCATTTCGGGTAACCAATTACGACCAGACAGTTCCCGGAGATGTCCGCAATCCGCTTTGCCGTCAGCCTGTCGAAGTACTCAGCAATCCTTCGCCGCTTTCCCTGGATCCGCTTCAACGCCTTCCACTTCTTCGCTCGCCGTAGCTCTGCAGCCCGTTCGTTCAGCCAGTTCAGCAGCTGCCGTTTTGGCCCGTCCCGGATCACCGAGAAGTCCTCGCGCTTCAGGGGCCGATCGGGGCGCAGCAACACGGTCGCCGCACTCCGCCTGATGCCGAGGTCAACTCCCAGAACAGCATGGACGGGCCGATCCTCAACCTCATATTGCACCACAATATGAGCGTAATACTTCTTGCAACGCTTCACGAGCTGGAAGTCTCTGATTTCTCCTCTCTCCAGGAGTTTGAGGTGATACTTTGCCGGGTTAAGAAAAATTTAATCGTCTCACGCTTCTTCAAAGTGGAAATGCGGACAAGCCATGGGCTGAGCTTCGCGCGTTCGCTCCGCTCGACTCTCCCGGTCCTGTAATCAAATCTGGTCGGGATCTTCTTGGCCTCGCTGTTGTGAAAAGGCTTGGATGGCTCCCGCTTCAACAGCTTCTGCAACCGCTTCTGATCTCCTTTCCTCTTCGCTCGCTCAACTGCTCGCCTCCACCCTGCGTGAAGCTCTCGATAAGATTCCCACATCCAGAAGGCCCTGTTTCCGCATTGCTGGACAAACCCTGCCGACAGTCCCGCCTGTTCCCGCACGAGGTGCTGGTGTTCCGGCCGCTGCAGCTCCTTCTTCGTCCGGATCCCGTGCTCCTCGATCAACTCGCTCCAGAGCCTGACCCCGTAGGTCAGTTTTGCTGTCAGCTTGTCGAGCACATGCAGCTTGCTCTTCGTGGTGGCGTAGTGAATCGGGACTTTGACCGTCCTCCGAACCAGCATTTTCATCTCCTGATTGAAAACCGTTGGGTGAGGGTTAAGCCATTTTCGAACACCCTTCACCGAAAGCAACGGAAAATTCGGGGAAAAATCCTCGCTCATTTTGTCAAAAAATCCCTGAAATGGTGAATAAATGTAGAATTACGTCAGTTACTCGCTCGACCACCAGTTATAAACTGGTGGAATTATCCCTTTAAATGTGGGGGTAACTCGATGGTGCTGGTGGCCAAGATATTCGAATTTAAAGAACCCATAGAACTGTCCATCGCGGCCAAGAAGCTCAAAGATTTTTCGGAGGAAGAACCATACGAATCCGGAGATAAACGCACAAAGCTCACTACGGAGATACTCGACCTAAAAATGGATGGAGAGGTGCTCAGAGGGATTTTCAGCAGGGATTTCGTGCTCAGCCGATATTACAAGAGGGGCCTCGTGGAGACCGTGGTCACGGAGGAAGTGCCCTTCCTCATCAAACGGTCTGGTGGGAGAACTTTCTTGGTGGTACTAGCGCCCTCAAAAGCTAGAGGAGTGAAGAAACTGCTGACCAACTACGTGGCAAACAAACTCAGCGAGATCCTGTTCATAAAAACCGGTGCGATCGTCGAGGTCAAGATCACGCACGAGACGCTCAAGGAACTGCATGAGTCCAATCCACGGGCGACCAAGCTCATATGGTTCGATGAAGTTGACCTCCCAGATATAGGAAAACTCGCACTCGCGGGCTCTGGGCTCGCAGATACCAAGCTCTATCACGAGTATCTAAAACACGGAAAGATATGGTACTGTGTGTTCGAGGTGCAGAAACGTGGGTTCACGGTAGGAATAACTAGGAATTGTGTGGTAACATTGTTCACGCAAATCGACCCCGAGGAGTTCATCAATTACATTATGAATGACGTGCTGCCGCTAATTTCTTAAGAGGGTTTTGTGGTGCGGCCGGCGGGATTCGAACCCGCGCAGCAAGCTTTTCCCGAAACCTCATGGGAAGCTTGAGTCCTAACCAGGCTGGACCACGGCCGCACAACCATAGCTTGGTATGAAAATTTTAAAAATGTTGACACATCACGACTGAATTCAGTCCTCCGCCATCTCGAGCGATTCAACTTGAGACCGATCACATTGAGGATCAAAACAGCTGTTACACTAGCGCTCTCAGCAAATCGTGCTCGGTGATTATTCCGGCCAGTTCTTCTCCGGAGACGACGGGTATTCCACCACAACCCCTTTCCCTCATGAGGGTGGCGGCTTCCCCGATATCCACCTCGGGAGAAACATGGAGGACGTCTCTTGTCATTATTTCCTGGACGGTTACAGCCATCGCCTCGTCCACGCTTTGGGAGCTCATTCGTCTGAATACCTCACTGCTTCCAAAGTAGCGAAGGATGTCCATCGTGGTAATGATCCCGACAAGCTCACGCTTTAATGTAACAGGGAGCCTTCTGAACCCCCGAGAAATCATCCTACGGGCCGCCCCACGGATAGATAAAGACGGCTCAGCCGTGACGACATGTCTATTCATGTAGTAGCTCACCGGGATTCCGGTGACAGGCGGGATGTAAGAAACGAGATCACGTTCCGATACCATTCCCAAGATCCTAGAGTTCCCATCCAAGATAGGTAGACCTCCAACCCCAGTTCTGAGAAGAAGTCCGACCGCATCTTCTATGGACATTTCCGACGTCCCGAACACCAGATTACTGGATATTATGAACCTCACGGACTCATTTACGGCTGAGAAAAAATTGCCTTTGAATTTTCTCTCGATTATCTTGTACTTATCACCTCCACCCAGAAAATCTATAACGTCACGCGAGCGAAGGATGCCAGACAATTTCCGTGTTCCAGGTTCTACCACGGGTAGCCTTCGCACCTTGTGTTTCACCATCAGCTCTGCAGCTTTTTTTATTGGGGTGGTGAGTTGAACTGTCGCAGTTGGTCTTTGTATGATGGACATTATACTGCCTTCCTCTCTGTGTAGTTTCGATCCGAATTCAAGCGGGCCCCGATCACGTGATTTGTAATGCGGGATACGTCTCATTCACTCACCACAGACGACTCTTATGACGTCAGAACGACTCACGATTCCGATCAACCCATTTCTGGATAGGACCGGAAGACGGTCAATATCTCGGTCCAGCATTGCCTCTATTGCCTCGCTCACGGACATGTCTGGAGTAGCTGTTATCGCAGGTGTCCGCATGAGAGATTTTACACGCGGGGGGGACCTAAACCTCCCTTTATCTGACTCTTCCTCGAGTCTCGTCACTCCTGAGCGGATGATATCTGAACGTGTGATCATTCCGGTAACGTCTCGGCGATGCTTCCTCTTGTTAAAACGTACTACGGGCAGCCCAGAGCAAGTTGTATTTTCCATCGCATCCCAGACCACAGGGATTTCATCCTCAGGTGTACATGTGATAACATTGCGTGTCATGATTTCTCTCCCAGGCAGAGTGAGTCTCACAGGCCCTCTCAGCTTTCTGAGGATATCGCCAAATCCGACCATCTCGATCAAGGTTCTGTCCACACGATTCTGGACAACAGGTACATCTGAAGCTTCTACTCTGATCATTTCCCTTGATAAATCAAGCAGACTATCTACTGACGTGGCCATGAACTGAATTGGAAGCATTATTCCCCTAACCAGTAAATTTGATCTAGTAGATGTCAACCGCATTATTTCCCGCGACGTCAGGATGCCTTCCAGCCTTCCACCATCAACAACGGGTAAAGTTCTGAGTCCATTGGAGCGCATGAGGGCCCTTGCATGGGTGACCAAATCACGAGAACTGACGAACGGGAAGCACGGGCGCATGACCTCCTTGACGCTGGTCCGTGCAAGCACGTCCCGGCATCCCATTTCACCATCTACCCGCCCATTGTATCCCTGCAATTTTCGCAAACCCACATCCCGTTGACTTCATAAAGGTTGGTGGTTACCTCTCCACAGGCTTCGCAGACGCTCTCCTCTATTTCATCTTTTGCGAGCACCTCTGGCCGACTCAGAACTTCCATGAGTTCCGGAGAGATAGCAGTAATGTCACTTGTGGTGATGACACCAACCAAATCACCACGTTCAACTACAGGTAAACGTCTGATCCTGCTTTTGGCCATTAGACGGGCTGCCTCTGTTATATCGGCATCGGGCCTTATTGAAACGACAGGTTTTGACATTATTTTGCCGACACGTATCTTGCTTGGTTTCAAATCGGTGCTGACGACTTTCATAAGTAGATCTCTCTCGGTCAGGATGCCAATCGGTTTTTTACCCTTCACTATGATGATGCTCCCGACACCCCGATCGGCCATGAGCTTGGCTGCCCTAGCAACTGTGGTATTCGGGCCCGCTGTGAGAACTTTCCTCGTCATGGCGTCCTTGACCGGCACGGTGCGCTTCATTGAACCACCATTCTCCACTACTATTGGTAGTGATATTTAACTCTTTTAGACGTAAAAGGTGAAGTGGGGGAAGCGGACTGACCACGGAGATCTGGAAACACTCGGCTGCAGAAGCAGCTGTAAAGATGGTCCGAGACGAAATGGTCGTGGGGCTGGGTTCAGGAACCACGATGATGAAAGTCGTCCAAATCCTGGCTAGAATGAAATCCAGTGCCGTCTTCATCCCGAGCTCCTCCACCATCCAACGCCTTGCAAGTGATTTAGGTCTTGAACTGAGTTCTCTCGATGTTCACGACAAGCTTGACCTGATGATCGACGGCGCTGATGAGGTGGATGCGAATTTTGACATGATAAAAGGAAGGGGGGGAGCACATACTCGGGAAAAAATAGTCGCTGGAGCAGCGAAACATGTGGTCATCGTGGTCGACCGGACTAAACTCGTCCGAAGGCTGGGAGAACGTGCGCCCGTGCCAGTGGAGATACTGCCATTCGCCGTGGGGTATACCATCCGGAAATTGGGGGTTCTTGGAAAACCGATCCTCAGGTTGGGGGCAAGTGGAGAACCATTCCTGACGGATAACGGCAATTATGTCGTGGATGTCAAATTCCGTTCGATCTCGGTTCCCTCGAGGCTTGAAAAACGTATCAACAACGTGCCTGGAGTCGTGGAAAACGGATTGTTCGTGGGAATGGCGGATGAAGTCGTGGTAGGACATGAGGATGGGTATACGATACTGAAATCAAAAATGGATTTTCTCAGGTTTATGCGTGGCAAAATTTAAGGGTCGGTCGCACGAATTTCTAATAGGCCGGGGTAGCTCAGTTGGTAAGAGCGCCAGACTCATAATCTCTCCGCGCGATTATGAGTACTGATCACAGGATGATGGGAAATCTGGAGGTCGCGGATTCGATCTCCGCCCCCGGCACCATCAACATTTTTATACAAATGCGACGGAAAATGAGAGGTGCGTACATGATGAAAATTCCAATAGTGGTCGTAAACTTCAAGACATACCAAGAAGCCACCGGCGAAAGAGCGGTCAAACTCGCAGAGCTCATCGCCAATATAAGCAAACAGAGCGGAGTACAGGCAGCAGTGTCCCCGCAGACGGTAGACCTTGCCATCATCGCAGGTAAAGTAGATATCCCCGTTCTTGCACAACATGTCGATCCCATAAAACCTGGAAGAAACACTGGTTTCATCTCTCCAGAGTCTGCAAAGGCAGGAGGGGCTGCTGGAACATTGGTCAACCATTCCGAACACAAGCTTCCCCACGACCAAGTAAAAGCCATCATCACAAGAGCCAAGGAGGTGGGGCTGCACACAATAGCGTGCACGGCAGACATTGAGGAAAGCAAGAAGATAGCCGAGTTCGCCCCAGACATGATAGCTGTGGAACCTCCCGAGCTCATAGGGTCCGGCGTATCCGTCTCTACAGCCAAACCGGAAATTGTGAGAGATTCCGTTAAGGTCGTCAAGGAAAAAAACCCAGAGATAAAAGTGCTCTGCGGTGCCGGGATAACTTCCGGAGATGATGTCACAAAAGCTTTGGAGCTCGGAGCCGAAGGGGTGCTGATAGCCTCGGGTGTGGTCAAAGCCAAGGATCAACGGGCAGCATTTCAAGATATCGTCAATGGAGTGCTAAAGTTTCAGAAATGAAAGGTCTTTTTTCCTGAAACGAGAATTTTGTCTGGGCCGCCGTAGCTCAGCTGGCAGTGTGCTTGAACACGCCAAAAGCGATCGCCTTGTAAGCGATAGGTCGTGGGTTCGATCCCCACCGGCGGCTCCATCTATTCATTTTTTTGAAAAGGCAGGCTCACACCTGACTCCTTTTTCTTTACATGTGCTTTCGATTCTCGTTTGAGTCTCATGCCATATTTCCGATAGCTTGCGGATGAGTTTTGCCTCCTGATCAGGCGGGCGGGGATCTATCTTTTCCATAGTATCATTTAGTCTTTCCATCACCCATTGTCTTAGATTAAGCTTGTCGTAGAGTACCAAGCTTTTTGTTCGTGCAGCTACTTCTATCACTTCCCTAATGCTTTGTTCGGAATCGTTGATTTCTGGAATGATAGGGCCTAAGAAGAGCCAGGTCTCCACGCCTTTAGCTGAAAACTCTTCGAGTACTTGGGCACGTTTATCTGGCGACGCAGCGTTCGGCTCTAACCATCTAGCCAGTTTTCTGTTCATCGTGGTTATTGTCACTCCTACATCAAATTTTCCTGGAACTATCAGATCAATGTCACGCAGGACCAACTCAGACTTCGTCTGTATGGAAACTGGAAAATCCTGTCGTGCTAGGATGTCTATGCACTTTCTGGTGAGCTCCAGCCTTGCTTCTATCGGTTGGTATGGATCACATACAGTGCTGACCCCGACAACACCTTTTGGCTTTTTTTTCACCTCTTGAGCTAGCACTTCGGGGATATTTTTTTTCGCTTTAACACTCTGGCCCCATTCAAGCGCAAGTTTTCTGTCGTTGAGGACTCCTGGAACATAGCAGTACCTACATCCATGTTCACACCCGATGTAGGGATTCAGTGAATAAGTCAATCCGGGGAGCTTGCTGGTCGAGAGGGCCGTCTTACACGTTACGAACGAGTATTTTACACTCATGTGATGAAATCCCTCAGCTTCCTCTGAAACAGTTCACGTTTTAGGAGTTCACTTGTTTCGACCCATTTTCTGAACGGGATGGTTAATCTTTTCATCGCGTGGTCAAGTGCCTCTTGTAAGCTGCCAAATTTCTGCGGTTTTACCCTGAACATCTCCCTGACGGACTGACGCGTGAACCAAACGCCTAGAGGTAAAATATATCCAGGATGGATCTCTCTGATGACGAGCGCAGAGGCTTGACGCCGTTCTTGGTTCAAGTGTTCGGCTACGGCGAGTCTGCACGCGTAATAGCACCCGCCTATATCCGGATAATTCGTACGTCCTTGATATGGTTCCCAATCGCTCATCATCTCTGCTTTATCTCTTTTGGTGTTAGGGTTCCACGTCGTCCCGGGGAACCAAGCTTCGATCCATTCGAATGACCATCGTTCTGGAAACAAAATCGCCACGAACAAATTATCGAGACGCGAGAAGGAATAGACGCGGTATTCATCTATCGTATCTTGGTCTTTTATCTGGTTGATAAGCGCTTGGGAGATTATGGAGTCTACAGCGGTTATGCTCCATCGTGTTGGAACCAGTTTTCTATGTTTCGTCCTACCAAACATCCCAAGACTAAAGGCTCGCTGAATTCGTGTGACCAAAACCTCGTCGTGGTAGAGTTCGAGAACCGCATCAGCGGCTTTAAGGTCTTTGTCATAGAAGGCATCCTCGATACGGCGGTCGACGCTCACATCAGATGCTGTGAAGGACTTCAGCGGAGCAGAAGGTCCAAACGGTTGAACCTCCCCGCTCAGGGTGATGGTGTTATGAGGAGGTTTTGTGAGCACGGCTTCTGCATCGACCGGGTGCTTACCCATCGCTATTTCCCGAAGTGAATCAAGCAATCTCCCTCCATCCCTAGCGTCGTAAACGTTTGCCCTAGCCTTTCCCCGGATGAGTGAAAATCGATAGTCGATTATATCTTGGATCCCTTTGTTTCCCCAAAGCTCGGGCGTATCTAGGATTTCGGTGTCACCACGGTACGGTGGTACCATGGGTCCAATGTATACTTTTGGGTATCCAATTCGGCCCACAAATACTCCTGGTGGGGTAGTACCTTCTATGTGGGAGGAGATGGTCTGCAGCATTGGGCGAACCATCGACCTAGCTTTAGCAATGATGGGACAGTAGGATTTTCCGCACAGCATCCGTCCGCCCTTGCATATGAGACAAAGGGAACTTGAAGGAGTGTGGGTTATCCTGATCTTACCTAATATTCCAAGTTCGTCCATTCCCTGAGGAATCACGTCCTGCAACCACTTAACCTCAGACGAGAGCACGTCCCGACCCACTGAAATCTATAAAGCTAGAACTTAACATTTTTTCGAAGCTTCAGACCAATAAGATGATATAGAATTAACGAGAAAGAAACAAATGGTGAGGGCGTGTTGGGGGAGAAAAAGAAAAAGCCAGCTATCGAGATTGGCCTGAGCTTAGGAGACGCGCTCAAAAGTATGGGACTGGCCGATATAATGGATAGGGTCTTGAACTTGATCCAGCAAGGGAAGTTGGAGGTCAAAGTTGAGCTTGGAACAAAGAAAACTGGGAAAGTTCCCGCCAATATCACTATAAGACTGAAGAAAGCTGAGTGATAGCGCCTCAGCATACGGCAATTTGTCATGCCGGGATGAAAATGGTCCGGAAACATAAGGCTAGGCTCATCTTGTGTAGCGGGAAAGGTGGAACCGGAAAAAGCACAGTAGCGGCAGCCATAGCCACCCATTTTTCCGAAAACGGTCAAAAGACGCTTCTTGTATCAAGCGACCCGACTCAATCCCTGTCCGGGATATTCAACAAACGGATAGGTGGGGAGATAACCAAGTTAAGCAAAGATCTGCATGCCATAGAGCTGGACATAGAGAAAATCACCAAGAGGGTAGAACAGGAATATCGGAAGATATTTCTCGATGCTCTCGGTTCTTGGCTCGATGAGGAACTCACGAAAGACTTACCGCTGGAGATGATAAGTGGTGTGGACGAGCTCTTCGCGCTTGATAAAATCAGACGTTTCGTCGGAGGAGATTATAATGTCGTCGTGTGGGACACCAGCCCCACCGCCCACACCCTTCGTCTGCTTTCGCTCTCTAAGAAAATGAGTGCAGCGATGTCCCATGGACTTGGCCTTTACATGAAGTTAAAACATCCTCTTCAGACCCTGAGGTCATGGCTCGGTAGGAAAGGTGAGCCAAAAATCGTAAAAGCATTCAAGAGACTTGGGAAGGTCACAGCGGAAATCGAAAAGATGCTTGCCAGCGGAAAGACTGAACTCATTTTGGTCCTAAACCCGGAACGTCTGTCCATCAACGAGGGCAAACAGCTGCGAGAAGCTGCGGAACGTTATAACATCACGATAAAGCGTGTCGTCGTGAACAAAATAATTACACCATGTAAGTGTCGTTTTTGTGAGCTCAAGCGTAGGGAACAAGAGCAAAACATGGCGAGAATCCATCGGGAATATGGAGATCTAAAGATCCTCACCGTGCCCTATCTCCCATACGAGATAATCACCATGAACAGGATAAGAGAATACGCGGGTAAGTTGTTTGAAGAGTGAGGGAAGACTACAGCTTTATGCCCATCGTGAACTTGAACAGTTGCCGGTATCTGGGAGCCACCATCAGCATCATCGAAATGTAGTGTCTCACCAGCGCGTTTCTCTGGCACAAACTGAGGAGTTCAAGTCCCACCCTCACTTTTTGCGAAAATGACAGCATTTTTCCGCCTCTTTATTCAACTCTAGAGAACACGGACTGGTATTTAAAGGTTGAAGGAGAAGTCACCGAAAAAAAAGAAAAAATATAACAGTTATATTGATTTAAGAGAGTATATACGCTTATAAACGTCGGTATAGCTAAATATGGTCTTTTTTATTATTTTTCTCACCAAAATATACCTCTAAAAATTGTTTCTCAAATTCGTGTAGGAATTTTGAGAGTGAATGGATGTACACCTCACGAGAGCTACGTCTCTTCGGATTAAGTCGCCAGACCGAGATCCAGACTCCGATAATCGAGGTTGCTAGGACAAGCTCCATGACCCGTGCGCCTGTCATGACAGGAGGGCTGCCGCTGAGAAATCCCATTACGTCACGGCCGTAAACACTCGGTGTGAAATTATCGTAATCGAGGAGGAGGTTCGGAGACCATTCAGCACTAAAGCAGTATGCCAGCCAGCTGATGCCCATGGAGTCCAGCGTTCTCAGCGGATATTCGTCGGTTTCGGCAAAAATTATCGGCAGGTTTTCTATCTTTGGGTTCCACTCGTAGTATGAGGTTCTCTTGTAGGCCACGTTATTATCCGCTATCGGATATTTCACGGCCCAGCTCAGGTCCCTTGCGTAGTGCAAGCCGCTCACCAAGACAAGCTTGTACGGGTCGTTACGTCTGATCCTTTTCAGGAGG
>Ga0164318_10000422_pt1 | contig 31892 bp, 29 predicted proteins | sample GuaBasSedimGuay9_FD_113734 | JGI IMG/M metagenome (GOLD analysis project Ga0164318, IMG submission 113734) | Subseafloor sediment microbial communities from Guaymas Basin, Gulf of California, Mexico - Guay9, Core 4571-4, 0-3 cm | ecosystem: Environmental > Aquatic > Marine > Hydrothermal vents...
TTAAAACCTTTTTTAATTCTTCTCTTTTAAACATTTCTAAATCTCCAGTAATTTTTTTATAGGCCACTTGGAGGAACCTCCGAGTGGTATTACTGAAGATTTATACAGTTTATTTTACACTACAAGGCTAAGTATTACTCTATTTAATTTTTCCTTTTATCGATGACTTTTTTTCTTTTTAATCTGCGCTTGATTGACAGAGGCTCAACAAGCTTTATTTTGGGAATGATGTCAAGCTTCTCCTCAATTTCTTTGCTGATTCTTTTTTCTATTTCAGCTAATCTCTTCATCTCATCATAGAATATATCTTGAGAAACCTCTAATTGTATTTCCACCTCATCAAAGCTATCTTTCTTGTCTATTACTATTTGAAACTTCGGAAGCTTGCCTAAAACATCCTGCAGAATTTGTTCAAACTGCGATGGGAAAATATTTTTACCGTTTATTATAATCATATCATCAATTCTTTCTGACACCCTTGCCATTCGGATAAAGCTTCTTCCACATTCACATTTTTCATTATACAGGGTGGTTAGGTCACCTGTCCTATATCTGATAAGTGGATATGCCTCTTTTGTTATTGTTGTTAGCACCAGTTCTCCTTTTTTACCGAAGCCTAGGGGTTCTCCTGTATCAGGGTCTATTACCTCAGGTATAAAGTGATCCTCTGATATATGAAGCATGTTCCTATATTCACATTCAAAAGAAACTCCGGGTCCTATAATTTCAGTTAATCCATAATTATCGTATAATTTTATTGACAATCGATCTTCGACCTGCTTTCTAAAGTTTTCACTCCATGGTTCAGCCCCTAATAAAGCAGTTTTTAGAGATAATTCAGCGGGAGTTATTCCTTTATCCTCCATAATTTCACACATCTGTGAAAGAAATGTTGGAGCGCATATGCATACAGTTACCCTGTAGTCTTTTATAATGGTTAGTTGTTCTTCTATATCAGCAGATGACCCTGGAATGACAGATGCCCCTATTCTTTCAGCCCCATAATGAAAACCTATACCACCAGTAAAAAGCCCATAGGGAAAACTTATCATAATAATGTCATCAGTAGTTACACCTGCTGCCGATAGGACCCTCGCTGTAAGGTCTGTCCAGTGTTCAATGTCGTTTTTTGTATAACCAACAATTATAGATTGACCTGTCGTCCCGGATGTAGACTGCATCCTTACCACTTCCCTCAGAGGAACAGCAAACATGTCGTATGGATATGCAAGTCTTAATGTATCTTTTGTTGTATAGGGTATCTTTTTTAAATCTTCCAGGGAAGATATTTCAAAGGGGTCAAATGATATCTTATCGAAAAGATTTTTATAGTATGATACTCTTCTATAAACTCTACTTAAGGTTTGCTGGAGCCTCTCTAATTGAAGCTGTTCGAGTTCCTCTCTATCTATTGTTTCATAATCTTTATTCCATATGGCCATTTAAATCCTCCTTATCAGAGTTGATAAATAAGCAGGTAAATATGATTTTAAAATAAGTTTTACATTTCTGTCCTGCCAAGATATGCTCTCATAACTTCTTTGTTATTCTTAAGTTCATCATTGCTTCCAGAAAGTACAATCTGGCCTGTTTCTATGACATACCCTCTTTCACAAATTTCCAGCGCAAGTTTGGCATTTTGTTCAACGAGGAAAATGGTTAAGTTTTCACTTCCCCGCAGTTTTAAGAGTATATGAAAAATATTTTCAACGACTTTAGGCGCCAGGCCTATTGAAGGTTCATCGAGTAACAGAAATTTAGGTCTTGCCATTAGAGCTCTTGCAATTGAAAGCATTTGCTGTTCACCGCCTGATAATGTTCCTGCAAGCTGGTTTTTTCTTTTTTTAAGCTCTGGAAATATTTCAAATATCTCTTCAATTCGTTTTTGAATATCCCTTCTATTTTTTCTGGAATAGATGGAATATGTACCAAGAAGTAGGTTATCCATAACATTCATAGGATAGAATAGCTGCCTGCCTTCAGGGACAAGAACAATCCCAAGTTTTACAATTTTTGAAGGTGGAAGTCCGAGGAGTTCATTATTCTTAAAAATGATTGAACCTTCAGCCTTTTCAGCAAGGCCAACAATAGCATTCAAAAGGGTGGATTTCCCAGAACCATTTGCACCTATAAGGGTTACTATTTCTCCTTCTTTAATATGAAGGGATATAGATTTTAGTACGCATATGGACCCGTAATAGGCTTTAAGTGATTTAATCTTTAACATTTCTCTCTTAACCCTAATTAATATGTTGTCCCCAGATAGATCGATATTACCTTATCATTTTTCTGGATTTCCTCTGGCTTCCCTTCGGCTATTTTCTCTCCGAAGTTTAATACAACTATTCTATCGGATATTTCCATTATCATATCCATATCGTGCTCAACTATCAGAATTGTGATTCCAGAATCATTAATATCTTTAATTTTTGAGATCAACGATCTAGTTTCTGTAATGTTTAATCCTGCTGCAGGTTCATCAAGTAGAAGCAACTTTGGATTTGATACTATAGCGCGCGTTATTTCTACCAATCTCTGTTTTTCGAAGGCAATTTCTGAGATATTTTTATCCTTAACATCCTCGATTCCCATCCTATTTAGCCAATAAACGGCTTTTTCCCTGATATATTTCTCCTCTTTCCTATGTTTTTTAGTATTAAATATCGTTGAAATAATACCGGTTTCAGCATGAATATCCTCTCCAAGCATTACATTCTCAATCACTGTCATATTTGAAAATACACCTAGAGTTTGGAAAGTCCTTGCAATACCCAGCTTTGTTCTCTCGTAAGATTTTAAATGATCGATTCTTCTTCTATTAAAGATAATTTTTCCGCTATCAATGGGTATTAGTCCGCTAATTAGATTGAAAAGGGTAGTTTTCCCGGCACCATTTGGACCTATTACAGCAGTTACCTGGTTTTCATATACTTCGAAGCTCAGATTTGTTAACGCCTTTAATCCACCAAACCTTTTTGAAACATCATTTATTGTCAAAATAGAAGTCATCTTAAATTTCCTTCTTTGTCTTTTTTAAAAATGGTATTTTTATTTTTATACCATACAGTCCTTCAGGTCTAAGTAACATAATGGACATTAGAATTGCCCCATAAATAAGGATGTCAAAATCCTTAAAAAATCTTAAATACTCCGGAAGGAGAGTAAGAATTGCTGTTCCCAGAAAAGCTCCCCAAATATTTTCCATTCCTCCAATAGCAACCATGGTTACAAGCAAGATTGAAAAGTTCAGGCTGAAAGACCCAGGGCTTAGAAATGTTACATAGTGGGCATAGAGGAATCCAGCAAGAGCAGCGTATCCTGCGCTTAGTGTGAATATTCCCAATTTTACCTTTGATGTGTTTATACCCAGGGTAGAGGATATCTCTTCGCTTTTGTTTAACGCTTTTAAAGCCCTTCCTATCCTTGAGTTTACAATATTAAGGGATATAAAGAGTATGAAACTTACTATAGCCCAGATGAAAATATAGAATTTTTGATCAGAATCCAATGAAATACCAAATATTTTTATTACCGGTATTTCTCCAAAACCTGAGGGTCCTCCTGTTAAAGGTATTAGTTCATTGAAAACAATATAAACAATTTCTCCAAGGCCAAGAGTGGCCATGGCTAGATAATGACCTTTTAATTTAAGCGTAGGAATTCCAATTATAAAAGCTATAAAAACTGTTATGGCAATAGAAGCTAAGAAGGACACTCCAATTGGCAATCCAAATTTTGCTGTTAAAATCCCCGAAGTGTAGGCTCCAATTCCAAAAAAAGCAGCCTGACCCATGGATATCTGACCAGCATACCCCATTAGGAGGCTTAGCCCTATTGTGATTAAAAGATTTATACCGAGAAATATTAGTACTCCTATATAATAGGGGTTTTTAAATATTAGAAGAAAAATAAGTGCTATGACGAATGTAACAACAGCCTTGAAGGAAGATTTTTTAATCATTTCTTTTATGCTCATATTTAAGGTTTTTTTTAATTATATTATTACATATGCTTTTTAATGAATTAGGATCACATGTATATAAATCAATCAATTAAAATGACTTAAGCTTATGCTCTTCTTTTTTGACAAAAATACCGCCAGGACTGAAAAATAGAACTATCAATAGTACCAGTAGTGCAACTGCATCCTTGTATCCACTTGATATTAATCCTGCCGAATATGATTCAAGAAGTCCAATTATCAGGCCAGCTGCTATGGATCCCCACATATTACCAAGCCCGCCCATAATTGCTGTACCAAAACCCTTTAATCCAAGTAGAGATCCTCTATCATAATCGACAAGAGTAATGGGGGTTACAATTACTCCGGCAATACTTCCTATAAATGCACTCAGTGCAAATGAGAGCAAAACCATTGATTTAACATTTATTCCAACAATGCTTGCGGCCTTTTTATTGAAGGAGCATGCTTTCATTGCTTTCCCAATGAGGGTAAAATTAAAGAAAAACATGAGAAAGAAAACAATAACAATCAAAGTGCCAAGAATCCAAAGGGACTGGGGGAGAATTGTTGCTCCAAAAAAATGTATGGGATTATCGCCGCTGAAAGATGGTAGAACATATGAATCCTTTCCCCATAAAAACATTGCTCCGCCCTTAAAAAGAATGGATGCTGCTATGGTTATTATTACCAATGTTATGATATGGGGGTTTTTTAATGGATGAATAGCAAACCTTTCGAAAAGTATACCAAGGGCTGTTACAATTAAGACAGAAAACAGTGCAGCAACTATCAGGGGGAAATGTAAACTCTGATGGAAATAGACAGCAATCATACCACCGAGCATAACAAAGTCACCCTGAGCGAAGTTTATGATTCCGGTGGAGTTGTAGATTATGTTAAACCCAATCGCAACCATAGCATAAATACTACCAATAGTAATTCCTGAAAGGGTGTATTGTAAAAGCTGATTTGCAAGATTCATCTACCATTCCTGATTCCAAAGTTGATTCATACAGGTATTTATATAATATGTGATTTATAGATTAAGTTCAATTGAAACGTTAAGATTAAAATTTCTGGATAGATTAATCCCCTTGAATTAAAACATTACTTTTTTGACTTTTTGCTTTGATTTTTGATTTCTATTGCTTAGGGGTACTTCCTTTTATAGAAGGTACCCCTAAAAAATGTATTACTATTATTCTTCAAGAACGGTAAAATGTCCGTTTTTAACAATTAGCATTTCGAAAGCCTCGGGAGTAAGGCCATTGTGGTCCTCGGGTGAAAAATTGAATACTCCACCAGTACCAATAAAATTCTTTGTATTTTCAATAGCGTCTCTTATAGCATCTTTATCAGCACCAGCCTTTTTTATTGCATTTATCATTAACCACATAGCGTCCCATGCGTGCCCACCAAATGTACTAACAGGTTCATTAAATCTCTCTTCATACAGTTTTTTATACTGAACAAGTACCTTCTTTTGGGGATTACTATCCGGTACTGTATCTACAGCAAGAAGCCTTCCTCCAGGGAAAATAATACCTTCAGCCGCTTCACCTGCGGCTTTTACATATTTGATGTTTCCAAAGCCATGACTTAAAAATAGTTGCATATGCATTCCAAGTTGCCTCATATTTTTGGCCACAATAACCTGCGCTGGAACTATCGACCAATTTACAATTGCTTGAGCATCTGTGCCTCTGATTTTTGTTAGCTGGGGCGTCATATCGGTATCCTTAGGTCCGTAGGTCTCATCTGCTACAATTGTAATTCCGTATTCCGGAGCAAGCTTTTTTAATTGCTCTCTTCCAGCACTTCCAAACCCTGTTGTACCAGACATTATTGCTATTTTTGTTATACCATGTTTTTTCATGTAGTCATATATCCTTATAACGGCATCTCTATCGGATTGAGGTGTTTTGAATACCCATTTTTTTACAGGTTTAACGATTGTTTCAGCGGCTGCACAGGATATAAGTGGGATTTGTGCTTTCTCTACAATCGGAATAATCGCCATGGTAGTACCGCTTCTGGATGATCCAATAATTCCAATTACTTTATCACTATTGATAAGTTTCTTGACTGCATTAACAGTTTTTGTAGCGTCACCAACCGTATCCTCTATTATAAGCTCAATTGGGATGCCGTTGATTCCACCATCTTTGTTAACCATATCTGCGACCATCTGGGCAGTATTTCTTTCTGGTTCCCCGAGCCATGATGCAGGTCCAGTTATGGCAAATATAGCTCCAATCTTGTAGCTTTTTGGCTTTTCCTTACTTTCAGACTTGCTGCTTGATGCTGATACAGTAAATGCTGCTACAGCAAGAAAAGCAAGAATAGAAATCATTGTTACAATCTTTTTCATTAACCCTCTCCTTTATAAAATTATTTTTATTTTATTGTTTAAACATAAACCGATATACATATTGACTTATCACTTTATCCCAAAGTATATATTTCTAATTGTTTGTTATTAAATAGTTATTCTATATAAAAATATTCTAATTTGTCAACATTTATTAAATTTCAGTATGTGATTATTTTACAAATAGACGATAATAATTTATATAAATTTAGCCATTTTTTGGATTCATTTAATAAAAATTGTATTAAATTTTAAAGAAATTGGAGTTAGGTTTAGATGAGAAAAAACAGATATTATATTTTTATGTTGATACCAATAATTCTATCTATGTTTATAATAAATAGAATTGTGGCTGATATGGTAGTGACCTCAGATCTGAATAAGGATGGTAAACCAGACGCGTGGAGCTACATAAGCGGGAAAGTGGTAACGAGACAGGAGCTTGATGTAAACTTTGATGGGAAGGTAGATTCTATATATGTATATGATAATAATGGCAAGGTAAAAGAAGAGATCCTGGATACAAATTACGATGGTAAAATGGATAATTGGCGTTACTATGACAATGGAAGCCTAACTCTTGATGAGGCTGATAGCACCTATAACGGAAAGATTGATGTATGGATATACGTAGATAAAGATAGAGTGTATGAGATAAAAAAAGATACAAATGGTGATGGGAAACCTGATTCCATTACAAAGTATTAGATGAAGCTGCAAAACTTTCTTGACGCATTCGCTGTGAATAAATATATTAAGCTTGAAATTAGAGTTGGCTGGCGTAGCTCAATGGTAGAGCAGCTGATTTGTAATCAGCAGGTTGCGGGTTCAAATCCCATCGCCAGCTCTATTTGGGGAGGTTCCCGAGCGGTCAAAGGGAACAGACTGTAAATCTGTCGCCGTATGGCTTCGGAGGTTCGAATCCTCCCCTCCCCAGATTTTTTTCCTCAAAAAACATCTAATGGATGAGTACAATTATAGATCAAGATAAAATAGCCTTGTCCTATTGAAACTCTTTTACATACTGCCTATCCTTAATATTATGAATGAAATTTAAATCATAGAAATATTGTCTTGCAAAAAGAGATTCTATTATTTATATTAAGATTAGAGGTTGGATATGGGAATACCACTCTGGATATGGATTGTAATGGGCCTTAGCGTCATTAGCTGGATAATACCTGATGGAATACCAGGAGAAGAGTTTTTGCTCCCGGCAATTGCAATTATAGGCCTTTTATTGAGGCGTCGGTTGCTTAGAAATTTTTATCAACAACAATATCAACAGTATAAAGGCAAGCAGGGCCAGCAAGCAAATTATCATAAAGCTGGACAATCATATACAGGGAGCGGTCAGGGGCAAAATACAAACAGTTTCTATAATCGATTTAGAAACTGGCAGTCTGGTTTCCAGCAGACTCATACAGAAACAATAACAAAAGATCCCTATGAGGTGCTCGGAGTTAAAAAGGGGGCATCTGTGGATGAAATAAAAAAAGCATATCGAGAAAAGCTTAAAAAGTTTCACCCCGATGTAGTTGAAAGCCTAAAACTGGGTCCTGAATACAGAGAGATGTTTGAAGAAAAAACGAGAGAGATTCAGAAAGCTTATGAACAACTTGTTGGAAAATGATCAGGTTAATTATTTATGAGATTTCCTTTCAAAAGTGGTGATAAATCCCTCCATAAAAATGAGATAGATCAAGCAATAAAAAAGCTAAAAGGGCTCTATAAAAAATATGCCAGTATTTATGGAGAAGCTGCTTTTAATTTAAAAGCTTTTGAGAAAAGATATATACAGGCGCTAAAAGACAGAGTAGATATAAATGCCTTTCTTCATGCGGAGATATCCGTTTTTGAGGAATTAAAGCGCCGGGTTACGGATTATAAAAGAAATGTTTCGGAAAAAAAAGACAGCGGAGTATCGTATAGTGAAATAGCAGATAGAATAATAGAGGAAAACCTCTCAAAGATTAAGAAATATAGATATGTTGATATTCATCCTGATGCGGAAGATGAGGTTAAATATCTATACGGAGCTGTAACGGATTTTTATTACAATACATGGTCTTTGGCATCTGAAATAATAAGGAAAATGAACAACCCATCATTGAACAAGCAACGGGAAAAACTGGAACACGATTTTTCTTACTATGTAGTTCCCTTAAAGGGGGTTTATTCAAGAGCAATTGATGATTATCTATTCGTATTATCCCATAAAAACCCTGTTGATAATGAAAAAGCAGCAGTAAACTTTATAAAGTATGGAGGTATTCTCCTGAATAACTGTAAGAAGTTAATGAGCGAGGTTTGCAATATTTTATTGAACTCAAAAGATACAGATAATGCCCGGAGAATGTATTATTTAATTGAGATAGTGAAAAATATTATATCGGATTTCAGGCTGATGGATATAAGGAGTTTTTGAAAGCAGGATATTGCCTATTTTTACCTAAGAATATGCATAAGAAATATTTATGTAAAGCTGAAGATTCTGGGAATTGAAAACTAAAATAAAATATCAGGAGAGCAATGAAAGATGCATGAATGGGCTTTTGCTGAAGGCATTATAAAAACTGTTGAGGAAGAGGCAATTAAGAATCGATTTAAAAAACTCTCAAAAATTTATATTGTGATGGGAGAGTTGCAAGGTATAGATAAAGATATAGTCAGTTTCGCACTTGAAAACCTTAAAAAGGGAACAATAATGGAAAAAGCTGTATTTGAGTTTGAAGATGAAGAGATGGAGTTTGAGTGCAGGAACTGTGGTTTTGTATGGAAAATTGATAGAAATGGCGACATAGACGAATTAATTAAAGAAAGCATTCACTTTGTGCCGGAAGCAGCTCATTCCTTTATTAGCTGTCCTAAATGTGGTAGCAAGGATTTTGAAATAACAAAAGGCCGAGGAGTCTATATAAGTCGCATTGATGGGGAGCTATAGATGAAAAATTATAAAATTGATCCGAGAATATCACTAATAAATGATAGAATAAAAAAGATAAAAAATATTATACCTGTAATAAGTAGTAAAGGTGGTGTAGGAAAATCCCTTGTATCTTCTGCTCTCGCATGGGGCCTAAGGGAATATGCAAATACTGCCCTGTTGGACCTGGATTTTTGGGGTGCTTCTGATCATTTACTTCTTGATGCTTTCAAATATATTGACGGATTCCCTGAGGAGGATAGGGGCATTCTTCCGGTGGATATTGAAGGTTTGAAATTTATGTCTGTTATCTATTACACACAGAATAAACCTCTTTCTTTGAGGGGTATTGAGTTTTCGGATGCCTTCATTGAAATAATGTCGGCAACAAGATGGGAAAATTTGGATTATTTAATCATTGATATGCCTCCGGGATTAAACGACCCTCTTTTGGATGTATTGAAGTTTTTTCGAAATGGAAAGTTTGTAGTTGTTGCAACACCATCTAAATTAGCAGTAAATGTTGTAAAAAAGACGATAGAGTTTGTTAAAGAACAAAAATATAGAATTTTGGGATTGATAGAAAATATGGTCATGGATGGAAAGTCCACACTAAGAGATATTGCGGACACTTATGGAATTGAATTGATAGGTTCAATCCCGTATTTCAATGATCTTGAGAGAGAACTTGAAGATTCAAATAAATTAAAAGAAGGGAGGTTCTTTAAAAAAGTTTCCGAAATGTCGAAGTACTTGTTAGAACAATCAAAATAATTTTTTTACATCTTTAATATTTGTTTAATATTTGGGAAATATTAGGGTACGGTTATTTACGTTTGAAAACAAAAGATATTTCTTTGCTTTATTCAAAAGAACAAAACCCAGTTATTAAAAACGGACTTATGTATAATTAGTTTTAGTGAGGTTGTCATATAGGGATAGTTAATTTATATACTGGCTTAAATCAAATATAGAAAAACAGTTATACCTTTTTAGATTTCTGTTTTGATGTAGAGCGGGATTCTTAAATAGATTTTAATGGAATTAGAACAAATTTCTTGAATAATTAATTAAAAATTATTAATATATTTTGATTAAGCGGCCGTCGTAAAGTGGTATTACCTCAGCCTTCCAAGCTGAAGTCGTGGGTTCGATTCCCATCGGCCGCTCATCTTTTAACTATTTTCCTGATCCTTAGTAGATCTTTCTTCCTTTCTTCCTTATATCTCCGACTTTATTTTCACCACTTAAATCCTTTATCAAAATTTTTTCATCTAATTTATTTATTAATCCTTTTATCCAAAAAATCTATAATCATAATTGAATTCACCTTTTCGAATTTTCAGATGACAACTGCGGTAGATAATTAACATTGGTTACAAAATATTCGTATTTACAACAATAAAGAAATTTTAGGTATTGACAATATGCTTAAAAAGAGTATTATAAATACACTGCAAAAATTACAAAAAATCATTAATTAGGAGGTATATGATGAAAAAGAAGCTTTTACTTATCATTCTCAGCCTGATTTTTATTGTTTCTACTGTGGGCATTTTACAGGCTGGTGGAGGGAAAGAATCGAAGAAAAGTGAGCAACCCCAGGAGCAAAAAGTAGAGAAAAAAGCAGAAAAAACTGAGGAGGCTCAGCAGCCCGTTCCTGCAGAAAAGCCTGAAGTAAGAAATCCAGATACTATTATCTATGCAAGATATGGGACAATCCAGAGCCTGGATCCACATAGAGGATATGATACATCCTCAAATGAGGCAATAATGAACATGTATGATACCTTAATTGCTTACAAAGGAAGCTCAACGGATGAATTTGTTCCAATTATTGCAGAGAAGGTTCCTTCTGAAAGTAATGGACTTATAAAAGACAACGGAACAACATACATCTTTCCAATTAGAAAGGGAATAAAGTTCTGGGATGGTACAGAACTTACACCCGAGGATGTTGAGTATAGTTTTGAAAGGGCAATGGTAACAGATCAGGATGGTGGTGCTGTTTGGATGATCTTTGAACCGCTTTTAGGAGTGCCCGGGTCAAGAGACGGCAAAGGAAATATTGTTGTTAATTTTGAAGATATAGATAGAGCTGTCGAAGTGGATGGCCAGAATGTTGTATTTCATCTTAAAAATCCATATCCTCCATTTTTAGCAATCCTTGCTCAGACTTGGTCATCCATCCTGTCGAAGAAGTTTATGATTGCAAATGGAGCATGGGATGGTACTGCCCAGAACTGGAAAAAGTACAACAATCCAAAGCAGGGAACAGAAACTCTCTACAATAAGGCAATGGGTACCGGCCCTTATAAACTTGCAAAATGGGAACCAGGGGTTGAAATTTCCTTTGTTAGGAACGACAACTATTTCCGTGGACCTGCAAAGGTTAAAAATGCCATTATAAAGATAGTGGATGAGTGGACAACCAGAAAGTTGATGTTCACAGCGGGAGATGCGGATATTGTTCAGGTTGATACACAGTATTGGCCTGAGATGGAAAAACTACAACATGTGAAGATAGATAAAGATCTACCGACTCTTTCAAATAGAGCATTTTTCTTCAACTTCAAGATAAACACAGAGGGTAACCAGGATGTATGGAGTGGGAAGCTTGATGGCCAGGGTATTCCTTCAGATTTTTTCAGCGATGTAAATGTTAGAAAGGCCTTTGCCTACTCCTTTGATTATGATAACTATATAAAAGATGTTTATCTTGGATATGGAATACAACCTGCCAGCCCAATAGTAAAAGGTCTTCCTTACAGGGATCCGAACGCACCGAAATATCACTTTGATTTGCAGAAGGCTAAAGAATATTTCCAAAAAGCATGGGATGGACAGGTTTGGGATAAAGGTTTTAAGATGACTATTATGTATAATACTGGGAATGAAGCTCGACAGGTTGCATGCCAGATGTTGGAAGAAGCTGTTGAATCTCTTAATCCAAAGTTCCAGATTGAAATCAGAAATGTAGATTGGGGGAACTACCTTAATTTGATGATTGGCAAAAAGCTTACAATGTTCCTAATTGGATGGGTTGCTGATTTTCCAGATCCTCATAATTTTGTATTTCCTTACATGCATTCTCACGGGGATTTTGCTGCATGGCAAAGTTATAACAATCCCGAGGTTGATAAACTTATAGAAGAAGGAATAAGAACCCTTGACCCTGAAAAGAGACGACAGATATACTACAAGCTCGCAAGAATTTATTATGAAGATGTTCCAAGCTTTCAACTTGTTCAATCTGTTGAGAGACACCACATGAGAGATTGGCTATCGGGTTATTACTGGAATCCGATGAGAGATGTTATGGAGTACTTTTATATGTACAAAAAAGGCTATTAAACAGCTCATAAACCGGGAGTATATACTCCCGGTCATTATAATTTTATTATTTTAAAAAATAGGCAAGTGGACTTTCAGTCAAGATAAGAAACTTACTTTGCCTATTCCTTTTATTCCTATTAAAAATAATTTTAAGTAATCTTAAATACTGTTATTAAAGACAGCAGAGGATGCTGGTATAAAAAAACATTTTTTAAATAGTTAAAACCAAAAAATAGTATGTCCCAGATAATTTCCTGTTTAATGGTGCTACAATGAATTTTCTTAATTATGTAATAAGACGTTTACTTTTACTTATTGTTGTCCTCTTTGGTGTAACAATTATAATCTTTGCGTTACTCAGCCTTTTTTCGCCAGCTCAGAGGGCATCCGCTTTTATCAGGGATATAAAACAACTTAGTGATTTGAATGATATTATAAGGACTTACGGCCTGGATAAACCGATTTATGTACAATACTTTGTATGGCTTAAGCAAATATTTCATGGTAATTTCGGTTGGTCTACCACAGTATCCCGAACGGTACTTGAAGCATTTAAGTTTTTTCTTCCAAATACAATTGAACTGGCATTATTTTCTGCACCTGTAATAATTCTTGTAGGTATATGGCTAGGATCCCTTTCGGCAGTTTATAGAGATAAACCTATTGATCATTTTACAAGGATACTTGCCATTGTGGGATGGTCTTTACCAACTTTCTGGTTTGGTTTGGTTTTACTAATGATATTTTACGGCTATTTTAAAGGATTATTTCCACCAGAAGTTCTTAGTTTAGAGGCTCAAAACTTTGTAAACTCTGCAAATTTTATAAGATATACACACATGAATACCATTGATGCTTTATTAAATGGGAAATTATGGATATTTTTTGATGCTTTAAGGCATCTGGTGTTACCGGTGATAACGCTGACAGTGGTACAGATTGCACTTGTAATGAGAATAATGCGTTCAAGTATGCTTGAAGCCATGGGAAAAGGATATGTTCTAACAGCAAGGGCTAAAGGAGCTAACTGGAAAACAGTAATTAAGAAGCATGCAAGAAAAAATGCACTAATCCCGGTTATAACAGTATCAGGATGGCTATTTGCCGGGATGATGGGAGGAGTTGTAATAACGGAAACAATATTTAATCGAAAGGGGCTTGGATGGTGGTGGGCTAGAGCAGCAACACAGCTTGATATTCCCGCTGTTTTAATGGCTGTACTTTTTAATGGAGTGCTTTTTGTCCTGACAAACCTTATTGTTGACCTGTTATACGCTTATGTTGATCCAAGGGTAAGGTTGAAGTAGTATTTTTATTTTTGATAATTTAGATTTTTTATAGATAAATAGACCTGATTGTATTCTAATTCTATACATAATTGCAGGATATAAAATGTTTTTTATAAAGAAAAGAAGAATAGTACTTGATTTTGAAGAACATCCAAGATTAAAGGAGTTCAGTTTCTCTTTTAAGAGATTTATAAAAAATCCACTATCGGTTACCGGATTTTCAATTATATTTATATTTTTTCTAATAGCTGTGTTTGCTCCTGTGTTAGCGCCGCCTAAATGGCCTCATGAACCATTCAGGATACCTCATCAGGGTTTTGCCATGATTCCTAAGCCCCCATCTCCTGAGCATCCTTTTGGAACAACAACTAAGCAGTATGACATATTTTACGGAGTTATCTGGGGTACGCGAACGGCATTTAGAATTGGATTTATGGTAGTTGGAAGCATACTTATAATTGGTGTGACAGTTGGAAGCATTTCAGGGTATTTTGGCGGGGTTATCGACGAAATCATAATGAGAATAGTTGATATTTTTATGTCACTTCCTACCCTTATACTTGCTATGGCTATTGTCACAGCTCTTGGCAGGAGCCTAGATAATATAATGAAGTCCCTCATCATAGTGGGATGGCCCATATATGCAAGAACAATCAGGGGAAGTGTTCTTACATTAAGAGAAGAGGACTTCGTAAAAGCAGCGAGAGCATTGGGGGCAAGCCATTTCAAAATAATATTTAAGCATATATTACCAAATGCAATATATCCTGTTTTGATATTAGCGTCTCTTGATATTGGATCTATGGTACTAACAGCTGCAGCACTGAGTTTTTTAGGTTTGGGTGCACCTGAAGGATACGCTGACTGGGGACAGATGGTAAGCCTGGCAAGAAACTATATTGTAGGTCCACCTGGTCAGCCTTTACTCTACTGGTATGTTGTAACAATTCCTGGATTATTTATATTGTTTTTTGTACTTGGGTGGAATTTACTTGGTGATGCATTAAGAGATATCTTTGATCCTAAACAGAGAAGAAGATAATACTTTAGGAGAATGAACTTGCAAAAGAATATCCTTGAGGTGGATAAACTAAAAACTAACTTTTACACATATGAGGGTGTTGTTAAAGCTCTTGATGAAATAACCTTTCATCTTGAAAAGGGTGATACCCTTGGCATAGTGGGCGAAACTGGATGTGGTAAGAGTGTAACTGTTCTTTCAATCCTTAGACTTATAATGCCTCCAGGAAAGATTGAAAGTGGCAGAGTAACCTATCTACTTAATGGTACTCCTGTGGATCTCCTGGATGAAAGTGAAGATTTTATGAGGGGTATTAGGGGTAATGAAATATCCATGATATTTCAAGAGGCAAGCAATGCCTTAAATCCTGTATTAAATATTGGGGATCAAGTGTCAGAGAGTTTTCTTCTTCATAGGCAGAAGGAACTTTGTGAATCTGTTTTGTCAAACCTTCAGGATAAGTATAAATCTTCAAAGTTTTTAAAACCTTTTTATAGAACTCAACTTGCAAAATATAGATCCAAGTATTCAAAAGCAAAGAAAAACAGATTAAATGATAGACATTATGGAAGACTAATAATCAAAGAAGCAAAAAAAAGATCAATAGAACTTTTAAAAGATCTTGGTATTCCAAATGCTTCAAATGTTATTAATCTTTATCCTCATGAACTTTCAGGTGGAATGCAGCAGAGAATAGTAATATCAATGGCTCTGGCATGTAATCCCAACATTCTAATAGCAGATGAACCTACATCGAATCTCGATGTTACAATCCAGGCTCAAATCCTTGAGCTGATAGAGAAGCTGAAAAAGACGTATGATAGTTCAATACTCTTTATAACCCATGATCTAGGGGTAGTTGCAGAAGTTGCTAATAAGGTTATTGTTCTTTATGCTGGAGTAATTGCAGAGTTTGGAGATGTTCTAGAAATATTTAAAAATCCTTTACATCCCTATACAAAAGCCCTTCTGCGTTCGATTCCTAAACCCGGGCTCAGGGAAAGACTTGATAGCATCAGAGGGAATGTCCCTAATCTTGTAAATCCACCGACCGGTTGCAGATTTCATCCAAGATGTGACTATTCAATGGATATATGTAAGAAAAATAAGCCAGGAATGTATAGTGTAAAACCTGTTTATGGAAAAACGCATCTGGTATCCTGTTTTTTGTATAAGGATGCAAATAAACCATAATATTTGATTTGTGGAGCATTATAGGTGAAACAATTATTGCTGATTGAGGACCTTAAAAAGTACTATCCCATCACCGGTGGTGTAATCAGACATGTTAAAGACTATGTTAGGGCTGTTGATGGGATCAATTTGGGTATTGATAAGGGAGAGTGCCTTGGGCTTGTGGGGGAGTCAGGTTGTGGCAAGACCACACTAAGCAAGACTATTCTTAAGTTGGAGGAAGCTACAGCAGGACATGTATATTATGCCGAAGGAAATGAGGCAGCAAATCCAGAGAACTTAAAAAATTATGATATAACAAATTATAGGGGACAAAAACTAAAGAGATTAAGGCGAAAGATGCAGGTGGTTTTTCAGGATCCATCAAGATCATTGGACCCCAGGATGCTGGTAAAAAATATTATTGGTGAAGCCCTTGACATTCATAAAATAGCTAAGGGAAAAGAAAAGGTTGATAGAATAGTAGAAATTCTTAACTCTGTGGGATTGAACAAAGATCATCTTATGAGGTATCCTCATGAGTTTTCAGGCGGCCAGAGACAGCGCATTGCAATTGCAAGGGCTCTTGCGACCGGCCCGGAGTTTATTATACTTGATGAACCTACATCTGCTCTTGATGTTTCGGTTCAGGCTCAAATTCTGAATCTTTTAAAGGACCTTCAAAAGAAGTTTAATCTAACGTATCTTTTTATAACCCATCATTTGCTTGTTGTAGAGTATATCAGTGATAGAATCGCTGTTATGTATCTTGGCCGTATTTCTGAGCTTGCTCCAACGAAAAAACTCTTTCAAAAGGCATTGCATCCCTATACAATTGCTCTTTTATCAGCAATTCCTATACCTGATCCAGAAAATAAAAGAAAGAGAATAGTTCTTTCAGGGGATGTTCCTAATTCGGTTAATCCTCCCTCTGGATGTAGATTTCATCCAAGATGTTGGTTGGCTGATGAGAAATGTAGAGAGATTGAACCAGAACTTCAAGAGATAGAAGAGGGGCATTTTGTTGCCTGTCATAGGGTTGATAAAGTATTAAAAGAGTACTATAGTGGATAGAAGCTATTTTGTACGACTGCCTGTTTCAACTTCTTTTAAGTTTTGATTCTTTTCTAAAATCTCTTTGGCAATTTGAAGAAGAGCTTCTTTGTTGTTCTTCTCGGGCTCATCGAGAATTACTTCCAGTAGTTCGTTTAGAATTTTACCTACAATCGGGCCAGGTTTTAAATTAAAGGTATTCATTATATCGTAACCATTAACGGCAAGATCCTTTACGGTAATAGCATTCTCCTGTTCAATTATCTTTTCAATTCTTTCTTTAAATCGCTTAATAGCATTTGATTCGCCTCTTTTTAAACCATTTCCAATCCTGTCTGCCTTTCTTAATTCAAAAAGCGCATCAAGATTTTCTATGCCAATCTTTCTGAGAAATCTTCTTACAGCCCCATCAGTCCAGTTCTCTGTATAATGAAACATGTGATTTCTGATCAAATGTGTTACGAAGTTTACATCTGCATTGCTGAACTTTAAGCGTTTCATGATTATTTTTGCGATTGTGGCGCCTATTATCTCATGATTGTAGAAAACAGATTTCTTGCTTCCCTTTTCATTTTCTTTAATTTCTTTTTTTGCATAAGGTTTTCCTATATCATGTAAAAGGGCTGCTAATCTAATTCTGTAGTCTTTTTCGGTAGCAGCATCGCATGTATAAAGATTATGGTAATAGACATCATATCTGTGATATTTATTCTGTTCAACTCCGTATCCATCGAGAAGCTCTGGTATAGTAATTTTTAAAAGTCCACTTTTCCTCATGCATTCAATGCCAACCGATGGTTTGGAAGATTGTAGTATTTTGATAAACTCTTCCCTTACTCTTTCAGCAGATATCTTTGACGCGACATCCAGGGATTTTTTTATACTTTCATAAGTGTTTGTTTCTATTGTAAAGTTCAACTGGCTTGAAAAACGGCAGGCCCTGTAGCATCTTAAACCATCTTCATGAAATCTTTCAATCGGATTACCAATGGTTCTTATAACCTTATTTTTAATATCCTCAATTCCATTGTATGGATCTATTATTTGATCCGTGATTGGATTGTAGGCTATTCCGTTTATTGTAAAGTCTCTTCTAGAGATATCTTCATATATAGAAGATGCATAGGTTATATATTCTGGCCTACGGCCGTCGATGTATTTACCATCTTTTCTAAATGTGGTTACTTCAATACTATTTTTGTCAATTAAAACCGTTACCGTGCCATGTTTAATTCCGGTTGGGATTACTCTTCGAAAAATTTTCATGACATCTTCAGGACGTGCATCTGTAGCTATATCGTAATCATTAGGCTCTTTACCAAGAATGAGATCACGGAGTGATCCCCCAACAACCCATGCCTGATAACCATTTTTGTGGAGGGTTTCCGCAACTTTTATAATGTAATCTGGTAATTTCATAGTCACAAATTAAGTAAATTGTTCTTGCTTGTCAATATATACAAAATTAGGATAGTTAATTCAGATTTATAATAGATATCTGTGGTATTAAAAAAGGCAGCCATAGGCTGCCTTTCTTGGGGTTGCGTTGAAGCTATACATAAAACTTAAACTCTTAACGGAGAAGCGTAAGAACTGATTGAGGTGTTGTATTAGCCTGAGCCAGCATTGCTGTTCCTGCCTGAACCAGTATCTGATTCTTGACAAAGTCTACCATCTGCTCTGCCATATCTGTATCTCTTATTCTGGATTCAGCTGCCTGAATGTTTTCGTAACCTGCCATAAGACCTTTTGCTGCATACTCAAGTCTGTTCTGATATGCACCGAGATCCGCACGCTGTTTTGATACCTTCATTAATGCCTGATCAATAGCACCTATTGCCCTGTTTGCCTTTGCTGGGGTACTTATGCTAATAAATGAAGCTCCATGGGCTGGACCAATAGGATTTTTTAGACCTAATCCCTGAGATGTCATAGTACCAATAAATATTCTTTTTCTTTGATCCATATTTGGTCCCATGTGTATCCACATGCTTGCTGTAATTGAGTTTTCACCGGTTTCCCTGGCGAATCTACCTGTTAGGATATTCATTCCGTTAAACTGTGCGTGCGATGCAATTCTGTCGATCTCATCAACTAACTGGGAGACCTCAACCTGAATCATCATCCGGTCTTCTGTAGAATAGAGACCATTTGACGCCTGAATTGCAAGTTCCCTTAGCCTTTGAAGAACAGTTTGAGTTTCCTCAAGATACCCTTCTGCTGTCTGGATGAAAGAGATTCCATCCTCTACGTTTTGCTCCGCTCTCCGCATACCCATAATTTGCGATCTCATTTTTTCTGAGACGGCCAACCCCGATGCATCATCGCCAGCTCTGTTGATTCTTTGTCCTGAAGAAAGCTTCTCAATATCTTTGTTGACTGCCCAGGTTGTAAATTTTAGCTGGCGGTTTGCAAAGATAGCGCTGAGGTTATGGTTGATAACCATGATACTCCTCCTTGATTGGGTGGTATTGGACTTCCTTGTCCTGCTAAATGTTTCGGATTAAAAGAGATTTACTTTAGAAAATTTTTAATGCCTGTTGTTTTCCTGAGGGTTTGTATATATTTTAAGTACTATAGATGAGTCCACCATAAATTAAATGGCTCAATCAAAAGTTTTCTCGAATTATTTAGTATTTACATTTGAAAAAGTAAGATATTTTGCCGCTTCGCACGAAAGGACAAAACCAGTTTTTAGAAGGGACTTATAAACCATTGTTTTAGAGGTGTGTAAATTGAAAGTGTTTATATATCTAAATGGAAATAGAAGAAGTTCTGATTTTTACTTAGAAGAATATAAGAGAGAATATAGAAAGGGAGATAAAGTTATATGTGCCAATGGTGGGTTTGATTTTGCAGCTTCTATCGGTATTAAACCAGATGTTGTTGTTGGAGATTTGGACTCTAAAAAGGTTGCCATTCCAGAGGGTATAAAATTGATTAAATATCCAGCAGAAAAGAATTTTTCTGATTTTGAACTTGCTTTGGAATATTCCAGACGACTGAATCCGGACAAAATAGTTGTGTATGGAGCATTGGGCGGTCGTAAGGACCATGAAATTATCAATCTGATTATACTCGCCTATGCAAACATTCCTATGGTATTTGTTGAAAAGGAGATAGAAGTTTACAATGTTAGAAATTCCCTTACTATTCTTGATAGCAAAGGTAAAACTTGTTCATTGGTCAGTTTATCGGAAAACACTATCATCAGGAATTTAGAGGGATTTAAATATAGGATGGCGAATGAACTGTTAAACCCTTCGAGTAGGGGATTATCAAATATTATAACAGAAAGCACAGCAAAAATTGATCTAGAAGGAAGAGCCGTATTGTTTTTTCTTAATAAATAGATTGTAGATGTTACCTAAATTGTAGACATTATTTTATTTACGCTATGTCCTTAATGTCATTGCGAACGGAGCGATAGCGGAGTGAAGCAATCTCGATTTGTTACAGAGTCAGAGAAAAGAGAGATTGCCGCGTCGCCCTAACGGACTCCTCGCAATGACTCGTAAGAGGTTATTGAAAAGCCATCGGTGATGTCATTGCGAACGCAGTGGTTTGAGCGAAGCAATGCAATCTCGGATTATTGCTTTAGATGATTTCACTTACATGAAGTTAAAAGCTTTTTAATATGGCTCAAATTTTTTTAAATGCCTCTCTCAGGCGGTTCATGGTGATTAACGGATCTTCAACTATTATTTTGGCACCGCCTATAATATCAATAAAACCAAGTTCATTTCTAAATCTCGGTATAACATGCATGTGGATGTGGGGTATGCTTGCACCAGAAAAATCTCCCATATTGTATCCAAAGTTGAAACCCGATGGACTGTAGAGTTCTTCAAGTATATCGAGGCTTTTTTTTAATAGTTCTGATATTTCCTGTTCCTCGTCATTGGTTAAGGTTCTAATGTCTGTTATATGTCGGTAAGGAAAGATAAGCAGATGGCCAGAATTATAGGGATATTTGTTAACACTTATCATTACATTTTTCCCTCTATACACGGTAAGGTTATTGACCTTGTTTGAATTTTTTGCTATCTCACAAAGAATGCAATCAACATTCGGTCTTTTTCCGTGAAAATATTCCATTTTATGAGTAGAAAATAGATTTGTGAACTTTAAAGGCAATCGATTACTCCTGAAAGTTCTTATTGCTTATTTTTTTTACCAATCATTTCCCAAAATTTCAGATAATCGTACCACTTTTTTTCTTTTGGACTTAAAGATATTGAACTTTCTGCAGGTTTTTTCGTTATTTTCGAACTTAAATTATTTTTTTTTGTCTCCGGTACACTCTCACTTGTCCTGGAATTTTTCTGTGTGTTCTCTTTAAATTCCGGAGTGGAAGGTAGATTTTTCTCCAGATTCTCTTCAGATAAACCAGGTATTGGAATGAAGTTTTTTTTGCCTGTTGTTATTTCAGGAGTTTCAGATTCTGTTATTGAAGGGAAACCCGATTTTCCTTCGGGAAGCACAACAACATGGATTTTATCGCCAAGTTTCTCAATATACATGTATTTTAAAAGATTTGGATATTTTTCGACCAATATTCCTATATCTTCAAGGTGTTTTAGCTCTGCCTTATCTTTTTCATATTTAACTGTAGCCTCTGCTTTTCTTTTGAGCTCTTCTTCTTTGGATTGATATAACTCGTTTATATATTTTATGTAAAGCTGAAGAGCTCTTGTATAGATATCTATCTGGGGAATAGAATTGTAACTAATATCAAGCTTGAAATTGTGAATTCCATATGTGGATAATTCACAAATAATATCTTTTTTAATTTTTTCTTTCAGCCTTTCCAGTACTGAATAATCAATTTGTTTATTATCAGAATTAAATTCTTCAAAAATCTCCAGAATAAAATTGGATACACTGTGCTGTATACTGTTTTGAAGAAGATTTTTAAAATAACTTTCCTGCTCTTCAATGATTCCTCTGGATATTAGTATTGTTGCAGCTTTATAATCTATTGTATATTTGATTTTACCGTCAATTCCTATATTGAAATTGCCAAAGTCTTTAAGGTCTTCACTTCCAGGAAGGGTAGCAGAAAAACTAAAATTGATAACTGTTGGAGTATTTTTGATAAGATAAACCTTAAAATGTTTTGGTATCAATTTTTGCCAGAACCAATAGAACTTACCAGCTTTAAGTGGATAGTTTTCTATTCCGGTTATTGATGAAAAGGCAATGCCATAGTATCCCGGGTTAATACTTACCCACCCAAAATAAAGTCCTGTTCCGCTTATGATGACCAAAATTATTAAAATGATTATAAACTTTTTCATTAATTTTTACCCGATTATATGAAGATTCAATTTTGTATTAATTTTACATCAAAAATTTGGAATTACAATAAAAATATAACGTATTGATCAAAAATTAAAATTATTTGATATTTAAACATAGTAAATATGGTTTTATTCATCAAAATGCTTTCGAATCCTAATCTTCTGAATTTATTAAATTTTTAATCGTTCAAAATTTCTAATTGTACAATATATCTTTTAGACATAACATTTTACATTGTTCAAAACCATTGGTAATTGATAATTATATAAGTTTCAAAATTTCCTGTAATTATTTTACATTTTTACGGGCTTTTTCATATCAGCATATAATATCTCAATTAGAATACTAAAATGTTTAGGGATATTTAAATATAATTTTTATAGGTAAAAACGTATTTTTCTTTATTAAATTACAACATTGATATATTTTTCATTTGTTAAATTGAAAATATAGGGAGATAAAGTTGAGTTTACAGTCATTTTATGAACTTGTCAGGGTTATGGAAAGGTTGAGGGCTGAAAATGGATGCCCATGGGATAGGAAACAAACTCATGAGAGTTTAAAGCCCTACCTGATTGAGGAGACCTATGAGGTTATAAGTGCAATAGATAGCGGAAATGATGATGAATTAAAAGAGGAACTAGGAGATTTGCTTTTACAAATTGTTTTTCATGCACAAATAGCGAAAGAAGATGGTAGGTTTGATATTGATGATGTAGCTAAAACCATAGTGGAAAAATTAATCAGAAGGCATCCGCATGTTTTTGGAGATCTAAAAGTTAGCGGATCTGATGAAGTTTTACAAAATTGGGAAAAGATCAAAAAGGAGGAAGGTAAGGAATCAATATTTGATGGTGTACCTGAGGGATTACCGTCACTTCTTAAAGCAAGGAGGGTTCAAGAAAAAGCGAAGCGTGTTGGATTTGATTGGAATAATATAGAGGGAACACTGGATAAAGTTAAAGAAGAGTTTGATGAGCTCAGTGAAGCAATCAAATTTGGAAAGAAAGAAAAGATATCTGAAGAGTTTGGTGATTTGCTCTTTTCTTTGGTCAATGTATCGAGGTTTCTGGATATAGATGCTGAGGATTCTTTAAGACAAACTATTGAAAAGTTTATGAAGCGATTCAAGAGTGTGGAGAAAATTATTAAAAGTAAGGGTGGCAAAGATTTAAAAAACTATACTATAAATGAACTTGATGAGATCTGGGAGGATGTAAAGAGGAGAGAAAAAAAAGATGAATGAAATGCAAAATGAGATACCAATCGTAAATAAAAAGATGAAGAAGGAGGATAGTTTTGAATATTATCTTCTAAAAAAGGTAGGTAAAACCATTAAGAAGTATGGTATGATTGAAAAAGGAGATAAAATTCTTGTTGGTGTTTCTGGTGGAAAGGATAGTTTTACCCTTCTAAAGATACTTCAGGATCGCAGAGGATTTTATCCGAACCAGTACGAAATTCTCGCTCTTCATATCACTACAGATCTACCATGTGAAGGACTTATGGACCCAATAATTCTTGAAAATTACCTTAGAGGAAATAATTATCCCTATAAGATTATTAGCTCACATATAAAAAACGATAAGGGGCTTAATGCCTTCTGGTGTTCATGGAATAGAAGGCGAATATTGTTTGAAACAGCGAATAGAATGGGTTTTAATAAAATAGCTTTAGGGCATCATAGGAATGATGTTATTGAAACTCTTCTTATGAATATCTTCTACCATGCAGAAATATCCACCATGCTTCCTATACAATCTCTTTTTAACGGGAAAATGACGATTATAAGACCGCTTTACAATATACCAGAGCATGATACTGAGAAGTTTGCAAAAATGTATAATTTTCCTGCAGCCCATTGTAGATGTCCATTTGAAGGAGAGACTAGGCGTGAAATGTTTAAAAGAATTGTCAACGAAATCGAAAAAGTTCATCCAAAGGCAGGGGTTAATGCAATTAGAGCTATGGAAAATATAAAAATGGAGTATATGCCCCTCTCTGTGATTAAAGAAAATATCGATATTTAAAAGTCCAATTTAATAGTCTTATCATATTAAAATAAGCAATTTTGCTTATTAAAGGAATTTCTTATTTCTTCAAATTGGTCAGATCGGTTTCATCGAAATTGTGAGAATAATGGATCCTATTGCAAATGCTAAGTATCGATATTAAAATCAATATAATTTATATTTTAAACGAGGGATCCCGATTCGAGTAAAGAGCAGCAATTTCTTCTATTAAAAGTTATTTTTTATAGTTTGATAACTCTGAAGCATAATGTTTTTCTGTGTATGGATCATAACCACAGAAAATAATTTCATCAAAATAATCAGGATTCTCCTCAACAAAATCGATTACTGCTTTCACAGCTACTTTAGCTGCTTTTTCAACAGGGTAACCATACACTCCGGTGCTAATTGACGGAAAGGCTATAGTCTTAATTCCTTTTTCTTTCGCTAATTTTAGGCTGTTTATATAGCAATTTTTAAGCAATTCTGGCTCCCTTCGATTGCCACCATGCCATACAGGTCCTACTGTATGGATTACATATTTAGATGGCATATTACCCGCCGTTGTAATAACAGCCTCACCGGTTGGGAGTCTTCCGATTTTGGTAACAATCTTTTTGCATTCTTCCAGTATTGTAGGCCCTCCGGCCCTGTGAATGGCTCCGTCAACACCTCCTCCACCCATAAGGCTTGAATTAGCAGCATTCACTATAGCATCTACTTTTAAAGTTGTTATGTCAGCAACAATTGTTTTTATAGTTGTCTTACCTCTCTTTATCTCCATTTTTTTCCCCCAAAAAATTAAGAATAAAGCTCTATATGAAAAAGCAATAGGTAATCGCAGTTTATTATTAAAAAGTGAAAATTTCTATTTTATTTATATTGCCGGTATGTTTTTCGAAAAACATATAGATTAGAATTACTTATTGTTATACCTATAAGTTTGTTTGTTCATTTATTTAGTTACCTGAATATATAGGGGCTGTTCAATTTATGTTTGTATTGCCTCTATTATTCTTACATTATAGTTAAGGAATTCAAGCCAACCGTACTGTTTTGCTTTTTGTTTTGATATCACGAGGTATGGCATATATTTTGGTTCAACCGGTTGTTTTAACAGTTTTAAATGCGTCTCTTCCAGAAGTTTATTTCCCTTAATTGCATTACACCTTCTGCAAGCTGCTACCTGATTTTCCCATGAATTAGGACTTTCAGGTTTCTTTGATGGAGGTATTTCATCCCATCGACTTATAGGGATAACATGATCTACGGTAAGCTCATCAATTTTAAACCTTTTCCCGCAATATTGACATCTCATATCGTCCCTATAGATGATATTTAATCTTGAGTATACAACCTTTTTCCTGGGAATACGATGAAAATTTAAAAGCATGATAACACGGGGCAATGGTATTGAAAGATATTGAGAGCGGATTACATAATTTTCATCAACCTTTACCGCTTCAGCCTTGTTTAATATCTGTAATGTTACTGCTTCTTTTACATTACAGATATCGATAGGTATCATGCTTGAGTTAAGTGTTAAAACAGGGGAATCTAACATGTAAAAATAATAATATATAAAAGAAAAATTTTAAAGAATTTTTATACCAATTCAGAAAAATATAGCTACTAATACGGAATAGTTCCTCCATTTACACCAATGCTTTGACCATTTATAAATCCTGCTTTTTCACTGGCTAAAAAGAGAGCTATATTCTTAATATCATCCACTGTACACGACCTTTTCATTGGATTTTTGCTGTTTCGCTTTTTTATCAATTCCTTTAACGAGCTTACCCCTTCTTTTTCAAAGGATATTTTGAGAAGGGATTCATTTTTCCAACTTTTAGCCTCTATTTCACCTTCAGGATATACATCGGATGGACATATAGAGTTAGATGTTATACCGTATTTCCCTAATTCAAGAGCAGCGGATATGGCAAATCCTCTATTAAAATATTTTGAACCTGAGTACAGTGGTAATCCAGCAGAAGCTTTTAATCCCGAATTGGAGTTTATATAGATTAATCTTCCATACCCTGCTTTTTTCATAAGTGGTATAGCATATATGGTCGGATATATATATCCCGTTATGTTTACATCGAATATCTTTTGTAGTATTTCGTCCTGTATTTCCTCAATGTATTCTGCACTATTAACAGCGGCGCAATTAACGAGAATGTGGAGTGTTCCAAACTTTATCATTATTCTTTTAAATAGATCTTTCACCTTTTTTCTGTTCGTTATATCGCATATTTCTTCTATTGCTGAAGGCTTATATCCTCTGGTGGCTCTCTTAAGACCATCAGTATCAATATCAACAAAAATAGTTTTGCATCCTTCTTCACATAATCCCCGTGCTATTGCAGAACCAATGCCTCCTGCAGCACCTGTAACCAGAGCAATTTTATCATTTAAACCAAGGTCCATTATTTTTATCCACCGAATAGTATTTGTGTTCTAATATACTAAAATAATAACAATTGTCGAGATTCAAATAGGGAAAGTGCTTTATTCTATAATAAAAACCAGAGTTGCTTGTTCTTTAATACAATTTCCATTCTCTTTTAAGCGAAAATTTAATCTCGGTCTTGTTCTGGAATTATGCAGGATTTGCTTAAAAATATACACCAATATCTTTCTGGCCTAAATGTCAGAATCTATAATATTATAATAAAAATTATAATTATATGTATTGTTCATTTATCATAAGAATCAAGTCTTAAAGATTGTTTGATTTTTTTTGGTATAAAAAGATAATATACTCCAGTTTAAAAGGAGGTTAATGGAATAAATAAAACCATCAATTGATGGTAAAAAGAAAATCTAAAAAAATTTGAAATATTACAGTTGAATGTTTATCATTTTAAAGAGGATTAAATTGTATATAAAATGAATATAATTCAAACAATAGGAGGAATTTGATGAAAAAGAATAATTATTATTTAGGAATAACGACTATTTTAATAATAGTATTATCACTTACCGGTTGTGCTACGGCAGGAAAAAAGATGTCCAAAGCTCCTGTTGCAGAAAAAAAGACTGTTGAAACCAGTCCTTCAGCTGAGCCATCAGCAGAGAAATCGAAAGTAGAAAAAAAGGCAACGCAGGCACCTGTTGTAAAAAAGATATATCTAATAAAAAATCAGACAGTATACTTCCCTGACGGAACTATTGATACTATTAAGGAATATTCATATGATGAAAATGGTAATCTCATAGAAGAGATTCAAAAAACTCCGAATAATGAAATTTTAAGTGAGATTAAATTTATTTACACTGATGGGTATTTGCATAAAAAAATAGTGTATAATGAAAAAGGTGAGATATTAACTTATTACGTCTATGACTGTAATGATGGAAAATTGTCATCTGTAACTCAGTTTGACTCAAAGGATAATATTCAAACAGTATCAAAATATAAATATGACAGTGCAGGGAATAAAACTCTATGGGAAGTATATGATGGGAAAGGTATTAAAATGGCATTTACTAGGTATTATTACAACGATAGTAAAGTAGTTAAAAAGGAGATATATGGTGCTGATAATAGTTTAGAGAGTTATATTGAGATTATTTATTCAGATGATAAAAAGATAAAAGAAGTATACTATAATTCTCAGGGAACTATAGAAAAATATGTGAAATACAATTACAGCAATGACCTTCTAAAAAATGAATTGTATTATAAGGCATCGGGAGATATAATTAGAACAATATCGTACAAGTATGATTCAAATAAGAATGTAATCGAAATGGTTATTAAAAACGGTAATGGTGATCTGATTGAAAAGATAGAAAAAAATTATATAGTGTTTGATAAGAAGTAATATACGATGATAGGCAGTTAAAGGAATCTTTCAAATAGAATAAACCAGGGGCAACTTCGTTTTTTGATATGCTTAGAAATATCTTTTGCTATATCAATTGAGTAAACACAAGGAGTTAGTATTATGAAAATAAAGACAATTAAACGGGGTTTTGCATTATTAATGTTGGTATTTTTATTTTCGATTACTTCTAGTTTTTTGTTTGGGGATGAGGTTACCGAATTATGGACCAGACTTTACAATAAGGCTCAAACTTATCAACAGAAGTATGATGTTATGGTAAATATAATTGAGATACAGAATAGAGATATTATCCCTACACTGATTAATGCATTGGATGAACTTACGCAGGTGGTAAATGTCAATAAAAAAGATCTGGAAATTGTAAAAAAATTAAAGATCTTGGTGATTAGGAAGTTAGGTGAACTTAGAGCTAAAGAAGCAGAGGATCTGGTTTATGATATTGTTAAGAATACAAATGATCCCTTTGTAAAAAGTGAAGCAATTATGACACTGGGAAAAATAGGAGCAAAAAAATATGCTCAGCATATTGCCATGCTGCTGAAGAACCTTACTCTCTATAGGGGTGCACAGAATATCCAAGGTCAGGATTCTATAGCATATGCATGCATATATGCATTGGAAAGATTTAAAGATTCGGTTGGTTTCTTTCCGGTTTTTCTTGCGGCCAATGGCGGATATTCAAGGTATGTAAAAGATGCAGCAAAAAAGGCCCTTGTTAACATTGTGAAGGACCCATCAGATATTTTGGATGGTATAATTAGGAATGAGTCATCACTAAAACTAAAAATAGCTGCACTTGAAGCTGAGGATAATTCTAAAGCATCAAATGATAAGAAGCTTGAAGTTGCAACCACAGCCCTAGAAATAGGATTATCTTTGGAACCAGCTAATATAACCGAGGCCACATACCTTAGAGATTTAAGAACGGGTGCTTTAAAAATGTTTCTAAAGTATAAGTTAAAGAGTGATATGGCAGTTCCTTATATAGAGAAAATTCTTTATAGATCAAATGATATTAGTGAAAAGATTTATGCTGTAAGAGCTCTGAGTGCTATAAATAGCAATGATTCAGTATCTGCATTGGTAAGGTTTTTAGCGTACAATAACGATAGAATGGAATCGGGTATTAGCCCTGGCGATAATAGACTTGTAATTGAAACTATAAAAGCCATAGGGGCTACAAAGAATCCTATGGGCAGTGAAGAACTCTTGAGGGCGAAGTATTCGAACTATCCGGCAGTTGTTGCAAGAGAAGCTGAAAAGGCTTTAAAACAGATCGGTCAAAAGTAATTATGTTAGTGGAGAATGTATATTATAAGCTTATCTTATAGACCGCTTAAAAGCAAAAAGTACTTTAGGTCCATAGTTTGATTTCATCAAGATCATTATAACATTTCCCTTTCAGTTTAACAAATTAGTTAAAATCGGTGCACTTAATCGATTTATCAGGATGATATTTTTAAAATCAGGGCAAAAATGAGTTTTATTTAAAATATTTGTATTATATGTCGAACATTTAAAAGAAGTCGAACCATTTAAATGCAATTATAGACAGGAGAATTTTTAATAATAAAAGTCTTGTTTTGACTATTAACTTTCAGACTTTAAAAGGTTTATATTTTAATAATGTTTGATGATCAGTTTAAAGAGGGGAAATCGACTTTCTAATAATTTACAAAATTCTTTACGGGTTTTATGTATGCCAGAATAAAAATAAAGATTTTCTATTTAAGTCTGGGAGTTGAGTTTTGATTTTATGGTTTAAATTTACTAAAAAATAGTCAAATCTAATAAATCGACATTCGGTTCAAATATAAAATTTTGTAATAGGGGTATTATTCTAAATTGAAGCCAATATACTATCTATTAATAGTAATTGTGTTTATAATTTTTGTGGTAATTAAATACGGTGGAAAAGGAAGAAGATTTCCATGGTATGAATTTTATAGTAGAGGAAGAAGAGAGGGATTCTCTTTCAAAGAAATTCGATTTCTGAAGAAAATCGCAATTCAAAATAAGCTAGAAAAACCTCAATCTATTTTCTGGTCTACAAAACAGCTGGATAGATGTCTACGGCCAGCCATTAAAAGAATAGAAGCAGATGAGAATATGGATGATGCCGAGAAGCTTGCGATGATAACAAAACTCCTCGAACTAAGAAAGAAGGCAGAGTTTAATTTACCAAAATACAAAAAGAGGATTAGAGACACACATGCTTTAATGCCCAGACAAAAACTTGTGGTAAGGGATAAAGAATATGGTACCTTTTTAAGCTGGGTTATAGAGGTTAATAGAAAATATCTTGTAATTTCACAGCCTATGGGACATCCGGGTTGGAAATCTTTGAACTGGAAAGGTCACAAAGTCAATATTTATTTCTGGAGAATAGATGATGCCGGATATTCGTTTACAAGCAAAGTATTAGAGCAGATTGCCCACGAAGAATACCCTCTTTTATACATTGCTCATTCTAACAAACTAGAAAGAACTCAGAAAAGAAAAAGTATCCGTGTTGAGACAAACATCAGGGTTAAGTTTTACCCCGTTTCATATTCGCCTTCAGAAAAGGGTTCAAAGCCATTCATATCAAAAAGAGGCCATATTGGCAAAATAATAGATCTTTCAGAGTCTGGTTGCTGTATGATAGCAGGAAAAGGTATGAAAAAAAATCAAAGATTAAAACTTGATTTTTTCTTAACGGATGAAAAAAGGATAATAGCCCTTGGAGTTATAGTAAACATAAGTAAAACATCGGATAAAAGAGTTAAAAAGTATCATATAATGTTTATTAGATTAAGCCCTATTGCAAGGAATAATATACTCCTCTACGTTTTTAATATCTTTGGAGAAAGAGAAGAGGAGAAGAAAGACAAGAGTCATTTGACCGTTAATAAACCATCACCCAACATTACAACTACATCAAAATAGTGTTATAATAATTCATATATTAGAGGAATATTGTGCTTTTTCTTGCTAAACTATTATCATTTATCTTTTTCTTAATTCCCGATAGAATTGTTATGGTTATTGCTGTTATTCTTTCTCCTGTATTTTATAATGCTATGAAAAAGGGGAAATGGGGATTTAAAATCAAAAGGATACTCCCCAAGGTTTTTAAAGGCAGAAATGAGCAATGGTATAAAAGAATAATGAGAAAAAATTCTATTCATCTTATGAAGTTTGCGGGAGAAATGCTAAAAGCGCACTATAAAATGGATTATTTTCTTAGAAAAAAGTGCTATATAGCTGAAGGTAGGGAGTTTCTTGAGCAATTGGTTAGTAATAATAGGGGATTTATGATTGTTACATGCCATTTGGGAAACTGGGAATATGCTGCAGCATGGCTAGCAATGGAGTATGGTGAAATTTATGCCCCTGTCTTTGTAGAGAATTCATCCGGGAACAGGGCTTTAAATTGGATTAGGACTGGCCACCGCGTTAACATGCTTGAAACAAGCTATGACCCGAGGGTTTCTACTAAAAGCCTTATTAAGATGATTAGATTACTGGAAAATGGTAAAATAGTTTTTATTGTATCTGACCAGGAAGCTCTTGGTGGCGATTATACTGGTAAACTTTTTGGAAA
>Ga0164318_10000423_pt1 | contig 31875 bp, 39 predicted proteins | sample GuaBasSedimGuay9_FD_113734 | JGI IMG/M metagenome (GOLD analysis project Ga0164318, IMG submission 113734) | Subseafloor sediment microbial communities from Guaymas Basin, Gulf of California, Mexico - Guay9, Core 4571-4, 0-3 cm | ecosystem: Environmental > Aquatic > Marine > Hydrothermal vents...
ACCAACCACTACCAATAAAGGCCACTATAAACTTAATAATGCGTTTTGGTGGGCATGCTATTTTAAGAAATATAGAAAAATTCGGTCTCAGACATGGTTTTACTATACCGAGAAAGTCCAGAATATCCGCAATAGCTGCAAGATAAATCAGAGCCCATTTTTATTTACATTTTACTTACGTTTTTGTTACTAGTTTGCTATTGGTTATCAGGAAGATATTTTAGAATAAGATGCAAAACAAAATAGAAATTTGATTATTGCAGCACAATATAATAATGGCATGATTTTTTCGGTGGTAGAAAATGTCATCAAGTATCTTTGTATGGGATATAGGCATCATAGAGAAGTTCACCAAATTCACACTAATCTTAACAACGTTTCAAGATGTTACAATTAAAAAATCAGATGAAAAATTTGAAGAAGAATATAATCGAGAGGTCTCTAAATTACGGGAGACCATAACAGTTGATAAACTTAAAGATGATATGATTATCAGAGCTTACAGAGATTTTTACTGGAGATACTTAAACATTGACCCCACCAAAATTAGGCCATCTGGTGAAGCTCTAGCCAGAAGAGTTCTTCAAGGGAAGGATATCCCACGAATAAATAATTTGGTTGACGCATACAATTTAGCATCTATGAGAACTTTCATTGCTTTCGGCGCATATGATCTCGATGAAATACAGCTTCCTTTGTATTTTAAAATACCAAATCCTGGGGAAGAGTTTCTTGGGATTGGCATGAAAGAACCAAAAAAGCTTAGTGGTAAGGAACTTGCATTATATGACCAAAAGGGGATAATTGCGTTATATCCTTATAGAGATTCAGAAAGAACTAAGATAAGAGATAAGACGAAAAACGTACTTTTGATTGCATGTGGCGTGCCGGGTATATCAAGAGAAAAATTAATTGAAGCTGAATTTATTGCCACGAACTATATAACGCGCTTTACAGGAGCTACATTAAAAGAGAGATATTTTCCATAAAAATTACAAATAAAATGGCGAATATACAAACAACTCAACAGTTTTTTCAACTTTCTTGTTATTACCATATTGTACAATTGCCACTAAAAGCCATTTACACGACGCATTTTGACCGTGATACGTACCAGGCTTATCTAAAGGAAGAACCACTTCAAAATCTTTGGTCAATATATTATTCTTTCTTAAAGAAAAATCTTTTGAAATTAAGTAGGGCGCGTTATAAAAAACATGAGTAACGGTCCTAACTTGATTTTTGTCATAAATTTTTATTTCCTCCAAAACTCGTACGGTTAATGTTAATTTCATAATGTTTAAACTCTTCAATGCTTTTAGATGAACTTTACCACTAACAGGGCATCCTGCATTAAAGTGATCACCAAAAACTTCTATTAAGAGTTCGAGGTCAGACATACAACTCACTATTTTTGCCTTGTAATGTATTTTGCTTTCAATTCTTTTACTAGTCTAACCATTTTTCGGCATTCATCGTAGGGTGGGTTTGGTTCTATACAGCGTTTGCCGATCATACAATTTGCCCCAGCATGCAAAAAGATCGTAGGTGCAACTTCTAAAACTTGCTCTAACATCTTAAAAGCTAACTCTCGAATTTCCCACTGAGCACGTGCACAGAGTCTTAAATTAAAGAAATGAAGTAATTCACGCGCATTCATTGTCATTATTAACATGGTTTTTGTTGCATTAGGAAGAACAAATCTTGCATCCTCTTTTGGAATACCAGCATCTAACAATTGTTTATACGTTTTGTATGAGTACATAATAGCCTCATCAAATAATTTCTTCAATTCTGGTTTGTCCGTAATTGTTGGTGGTGTCACTACATCAGGTTTTTTCACTTTAACGTATCGCTGCCCCCTCTGAGTAAAAGAAGCAATTCTATGCCTTGTAAGCTGTTGACTTACAATTCTAGAAAAATCCCAAATTGCAAATGTAAATGATGCATGTTCAACAACAGAAAGATGCCCATATCCAATAATCTTCTCAATTGAGCGACTTGCTTTTTCTGTTGGTATTTGAAGCATTTTCTCTATAGACTCGTTGGTAATAGCAGTTCTTGCGGCGATTGCACACACATATTCTGGTTCAAGTGCGTCTTTAGGAATTATATGTTTAAGGTCTGGTGTAAATTGAGTGTAAGCAAGTAATTTTACTTCAACCATAAGACTCAACTCAAGTTATATGTTAACATTATAATGTGTTTTTATTATCTTTAATAATTTTGAAATGTCATCAATTATAAAATCAGGCTCTAAGCCTTCAACAAATTCCTGACTATTACTATCTCCAACCAACACAGCATCCATCCCTAATTGCTTTGCGCCAACAATATCTTGTGTGTAACTATCACCCACCATAATTGCCTCATCTGCACCAATACCAGCTTTTCTCAGCAATTCTTTAAAAAATTCAACATGTGGCTTAGCTGCATGGAACTCCTCACCGTTTGATATAATTGAAAAATACGTAGGATCTAGACCTGCCCATTTTATTCTGTAAATTACTGCAACTTTCCTTGTTATAGGATCAGTAGCCACACCAATATTTAACCGTTTTTTAATCAACAATTCAACAATATCCCTATTACCAGGTATTGGAGAATATATTCTCTTTAGTTCAAAAAAACGAGTTTCATAAAAGCGATTAATTGTATTCATAAATCGTGAATAAGTTATATTCAAGCGATGACTCATTTTCTCTGTAAAAACATCTAACACTGTTCTTGTTAGAGGCGGTTTTTTCCTAATTTCGTCAAGACTTGTTATGACATATTGCAAAATTATCTTTTTAGGAAGTTTGACTTCTTCATATACAGTTTCTATGAACAGACTTGTAAATAATTGTACATATTCTTCACGATCACCTGTATTTCCTAATGTACCATCTAAATCAAAGAAGATATATCTTAACATGCTATGATACCACCATCATAACCAATTATATACGCTCCCATTCCTTCGCGATCAATACAGATATAACATCTTCAATGCCATCAATATTTTCTATATATCTTATCATCATATTGTATACCTTCGCTAAGCTTCGTAACCTAATCTTTACGATAATTGCATATTCGCCACTAACAGCGGAGATTGTTTCAACACCCTTGAGATGTCTTAGCTTGTCCATTACATGAGGTATACAGCCAGGCCGTACATTCAATAGTAGGTAGGATTTTATTTCACTGATTGAGATAGACACTATACCAATTACTACAAGAACAATAGCTATTATTTTTATAGTCCACAGAAATAAAGATGTCGTTGGAGGAGGAAATGCATGTGGTGCCAACAAGTATCCAACATAGGTAAATGGAATGCCAAGAATTACTGATACAGCAGTTAGCGCATTTACCATGCTCATTTTTCCAATACCAAGCGCTCTAATATAGGTGATGGATGCAAAAAACACAATTGCCATATCTAATGCAACAAATGCAAATGATGGAATAAAATATTCAAAATATAATTCATATTGGTGAGGTGTCATTAAAGGCAGAGAAAGCGATATAATAAAAAGCATCATAAAGAATTGTGTCCAGAGCCGTAGGGTTATAGAATCATACTTTCGACTTGCAGTAATTCTTGTCTCTTTTGCTCGCTTTTGATAATAGGTAAAAATAGCACTTCCAATATTCATCGGACCAAAAACAAGTAGCACAGCTAATAAGTCTAGATTGATGTCAGACGCTGTGACAAGAAATACACCTAATGTTATCATTGTGATAGCTTGTATCTCCACTATTGTGGGTGTATCTCGCTCACTCCATAATTCAGCGATTAGTAGATAGAGTATAACAAAACGAGTAAGTGGGAGAACAGTAGATGGGTCTGTTATGAAAGTCAAATAAAAGTAAGCAAAGGTCGACATTGCACCACCAAGGGCTGAGAGAATTATATATTTTGCTACTTTTTTACTAGGGATTATGATTCCGTGAAAATGTGGATCAAAAAAAGTACCTACATAAACGCCTCGTTCACGCTTTATCGGAATTGAAAATAAAATTACTATGACTCCAGTGGCAATGATGCCAATAGTTACTGAGAGTACTCCATATACAATGGTATCTGCTAGTATTACATTTAAGTAGTAAACATCCATCGTTACATAGATAGCACTGAATAAGGATGACAGAAAAGACAATATTATGAATTTGTATCGCTTCGGAAACTTGCCTATCTGTGGTGAGAAAACCAAAAACCATCGCCTCTATGCTAGTTACCTATCTTATTTCTTTTTCAATAACAAATGTAGTTGTTTTCAATATACCTGGAATTTTATGAATTTCATTTGTTGTTACATTATATAGTTCTTCTAAGTTATCAACAGTAATGCGTATTATCAAATCATACTCACCAGTGGTAAATGCAGCACTTTGAACTCCCCGCACATTACGTATTTTCTCCAGGACTTCTGCAGATTTTCCAATTTGTACATTAATGAGAATGTATGCACTAACTGGCATTAACTCCACCCATTTCTACTGAATTCTCTACTTTAATAAAAATAACTATACGATGTTTTTAAGTATTAAGGCCAGCCATATTCTTTCATAAGCCATCGAATATATTTTCTAATACCTTCTTCTGTGGTTACTTTTTGTTTCCAGCCAAGATTCTTCAGTTTGGTTATATCAAGAAGAATCTTTGACACATCACCTGGCCATCCTCGAACTCCACCAGTATATTTAAACCTGACAGAAGAAAGTCCTAATTCATCTACTATAATTTTTGCAATATCATTAACTGTTATCCATTCCTCAGAGCCTATATTATACATATCATATCCATTGCTCATGTGTTCAATTACCAGCATAGAAGCTTCAACAGTATCACTTATATAAAGGTATGACTTTCGCTGTAGTCCATTCCCAAGTATCTCTAGTTCGGACTTGTTATTTTTTAACTTAAAGAAAAAGTCATACATCACCCCATGGTTTGACCGCGGTCCAAATATATTTGCGTAACGTAATGAAACGCTTTTAAATCCATAAGCGCCAGAATATGCTGAGAGATAAACTTCACAGGCGGCTTTTGATGCGCCATATGGTGATATTGGCCTTAAAGTACTATCTTCAGATATAGGAAAACGATCAACTTCGCCATAAAGCGTGCCACCAGATGATGCAAACACAATCGAAGAAACATCATTCTTTCGCATTGCTTCTAGAATATTCAACGTTCCTCTAACGTTTATTTCAAAGCTATGATACGGATTACTAACACTTTCTTTTACATCAGGATCGGCAGCCATATGTATTACAAGGTCAATATCCTTTGAGAGGAGAGAATCAATAAGGGTAAAGTCTAAAATATCTCCTTTTACAAATTTAAAATTTCCATTATTATAATACGGCTCAAGATATTTCGTTGTTGACGAGGACAAATTATCCACAACTATTACAGATGCTCCTTTATCCATTAAAAAATCTAGAATGTGACTGCCGATAAAACCAGCACCGCCTGTTAATAGAATATGCTTATTTTCCCAAAATGGCATGTAATCATCCCAATTTTTCAATTTTCGTACTATAAAAGAGGTTGCCTCTAAAAAACATTACGGAGTATATGACATCATGCAAAAGCAAGATTTTCTAATCTTAATGATTTAAATTAAACTTATATCTAAGAGTCCATACGAATGGATTTGATTGTATTAAGAATTAGCTATCTTTTTTATATTAGTTAAAAGGCGTTTTGCATTTGATATTATTGTAGAATCCTTGTATTCACTATTATTTGAGAGGTACATGTGGAAGACATATTCGTCATTAGCAACTAAAAACGCACGTCCATATCGATCATTAACGAGAACATGTTTTAATCCCCTTGACATCGATCTTGCCATTTCCAAAACTGAAGATATTTTAGCAGAAAGAACATAAGGATCCTCACTTGTTCTACGTCCATTTTTATAGTAGTAAACTGGGATTCCTTCAGAGGTTGCTATAAGTGCTTCTTTAATTTTATATTTATGTATAAAGGCATCTACTGCATTTTTTATCTGTACAGCAATCATAAAGAGCACCTGCGTTCAACTAATTATATATTATGTGATTTCTATTCTACCATTTTCTTTTCATTTTTTATTAGGGATATCATTCTCTGTAAAATTATTTAATTTTTTTGGCACCATTTAGGAGAATAAATACACATACCCAAAAAGATTGTTAAAAGCTCTAAAAACGCGGTATTTTTTTAAAAAATTGTAAAAAGAAAGTAATGAAAAAATTATTTATCGTTTATATCCGATCTTCCGCAGAAATTCTTTCCTAGCTGCGATATGAGACTCGTCTTCAACGCCAACAGGTGTATAACCATCGACAACTCCAAGCACGCCACGACCTTGATCTGTTTCTGCCACGATTACCTCTACTGGATTTGCTGTAGCACAGAAGAGATTCACTAGCTCTGGCATGGCTTTAAGTCTATCAATTACATTTATGGGATACGCATTCTTTATGTAAAGCACAAATGCATGCCCCGCCGATATTTTTTTTGCATTATCTATAGCTAATTTTACTAGTTCATCATCATTACCATCATAGCGAATCAATCTATCGCCAGAAGCTTCGCAAAACGCAAGCCCAAATTTAATTCCAGGTACTGAATTTGTCATTGCCTCGTACATATCTTCGACTGTTTTTATGAAATGTGACTGACCAATAATGACATTTGTACCTTCAGGTACATCTATCCTCACCAAGTCCAACTTAACCGCCATAATTAACACCTTGATTTTAGTTTTCTAGATTTGAATCCAAATACTGAAATAATTTAACACAAAAAAGAGTTTTATACCTTATTGTCTCATTGTGATGCTGTGGTGACTAAAAATGTATCAAATAGGTGTAATTGGCGACTCTGATGATGATGAAAGGCGAAATAAAATAGCAGAAGAAGTAGGGAGATGGATTGCTAAAAGAGGACACATCTTAATTTGTGGCGGTCGTGGTGGCGTCATGATGGCTGCATGCAAAGGTGCATTCGAGGAGGGCGGTATTACTGTAGGAATTTTACCATCTATGTTAAAAGAAGAAGCGAATCCTTATTGCAAGATAGTGATACCAACTGGAATGGGATATGTAAGAAATGGTCTTAATGTTTTAGCAATGGATGGCGTAATAGTGATAGGTGGAAAAGCGGGCACACTCTCTGAAATTGCATATGCATGGATTTATAATAAACCCATTGTGGCATTCTCAAATATTGAAGGGTGGTCTAGTAAACTAGCTGGTCAAAAAATAGATTATAGACGTAATGATATAATTTACCCAGTAAAAAGCCCAGAAGAAGCTGTAAATAAGATAATTGAATTAATTGAGCAACATTCAAGGTGAGATTCCTATGATTAACGATAAAAGCAATGATGTTAAAGAAAAAACATCGCCTACAAACATAACAAGGAATAATGTAAATACTCAAATAGCAATTAAGAAAATATTGTTCAGTATATTACTCACGGTATTAATCTATATCCTTAACTTTTTGATACTGCCAAGATTTTTACCAATAATGACAATAATTAGACTAGATATAGGGATTTCAATTTGTATAACTTTATGGTCTGGCATTACTGGGATATTGAGCATTTTCATAATCTACTTTCTTTTAACATACATTCTTTTCAATAATCTTACTTTTACAATAACAATTACCACAGATTTACTAATTCGAAACATAATAATATTACTCGCATTTGAAAAATTAAATCTAAAAAGTGACTTGAGCGACGCAAAAAGTCTAACAGGAATCTTACTATTTGGAGTTTTTATAGCCAGTTTAATTTCAACATTGATATTACTAGCGATACAAACACAATTATCTATTGATATTCTTGTACTCACAAATAGTATATTAAAGCAAATTATAATTGATGGAACCATGATAGCCACTACGACAATCCCGTTGCTAACGTTTTTAACAAACAATGTAAGAAGGACACTTGAAGTCAAGAAAGTGGTACTTTAATATACTCTATTCTTGTCCAAAACTTGTAGCGATTTCATTAAGTAAATCCACAAATGTATCAACTTCCTCTTTAGTGTTGTAGATATATAACGATGCACGTACAGTTGCAGATACTTTTAGGATATTATGAAGTGGCTGAGCGCAATGAAGCCCTGATCTTACTGCAACATTACCCAACTGATCTAGATATAATGCAACTTCATGGGCGTCTAACCCCTTAACGTTGAATGGTAGAATACCACCGCGATGTTCAAAGTCCGTGGTGCCATATGTTTCAACATTTGGTATCTCACTTACACCATTTACAAGGCGTTTAATTAATTCTTTTTCATGCGATCGTACCCAATTCATACCTATCTTCTCTAGATACTTTACTGCTGCTGCAAGACCAATACCACCAGCAATGTTTGGGGTGCCCGCTTCAAAACGCCATGGCATTTCGCCCCACTCAGATTTTTCAAATGTTACACTACTTATCATGCCACCGCCATATTGATAAGGGTTCACCTTATCTATAACATCTGATGAAATATAGAGTCCGCCAGTGCCAGTTGGACCCAACATCTTATGCCCAGAAAATGCAAAAAAATCACACCCTATGTCTTTAACATTCACTGGCATATGAGGTGTTGATTGAGCACCATCTACCAAAAACATTGATCCATTATCATGCGCGATTTTCCCTATTTCTTTAACAGGATTTATAGTACCGAGAACATTAGATACATGAGTAATTGCTACTAGTTTTGTGTTTTTTGTAATGTTGTTCTCTAAATATTCAATATCTAGTTTGTAATCATCCTTTACTGGAATAAATTTAAGTTTTACATGAAACCTATCACGTATAATCTGCCATGGAACAAAATTACTATGATGCTCCATTGCAGAAATGATTATTTCATCTTCTGGAGACCATTCCAAGCCAAATGCAACAATGTTTATTGCTTCTGTTGTATTTTTTGTAAATGCAAGTTCAGTTCTATCAGTAGCACCGATAAACTTAGCTACGATATCATGAGCGTTTTCGTATTCTTCTGATGCAATTTTTGAAAGATTATAAATTCCTCTATGAATATTGACACCATAATTATGATAATACTCTAAGACAGCTTCGGTTACTGTAACAGGCGTTAAACTTGTTGCAGTATTATCAAAATAAATTAGTGGTTTATTATCTTCCTCTCTTACTTTCTGAAGAATAGGAAAATCATCACGAATTCTCATTATATCAGGCATTCGATACACCTCTTATGACTTTTTACAACTTTGTCTAAAACCTATATACATAGCAATATTTTAACTATGTTGTTAGAGCATTGATTGTATGGATTATAGTAAAAATTTTAATCCAATTACGCAGTATTGTATAGGCTATATCGAATTAATAATTAATTCTTACAACAGAACTATATTTGGATTAATTTATGAAGAGCTGTTTTTATGTCAGCTAATAGATCAAAAAAAGAATTATATTATAGTACTCATAATAGCGGCTTTGATTGACGCTGGGACCACCTATGCAGTGGTGCTACCAAGTGCAGACGACGACAATTAATGACTTCATTAATCAAGGATATCAAGTTATATTCACAACTAGCTTCGGATTTATGGCTGATACGTTACAAGCAGCTAAGAATAACCCAGAGGTTATATCCTTCCACTGTTCTGGGTATAAACGATGGAAGAATATGGGCACCTACTTTGCAGAGTTCTACCAGCTATACTACTTGAATGGTTTAATGGCTGGAGCTCTAACAAAAAGTAATAAAGTTGGGTATGTTGCAACACACTTAATTTCAGAAGTCGTCAGGCACATAAACGCTTTTGCACTTGGAGTTAGAACTGTTAATCCAAATGCTACAGTCTATGTCCGTGTTATTAATGCATGGTATGATCCTCCTAAGGCTGGAGAGGCTGCTGAGGCTTTAATTGATGAGGGTGTTGATGTATTAGCATTTACGGAAGACTCACCCACAGTAATTCAAGTTGCTCAGGAACACTTCAATCAATCAAACGGACAAGAAATGATTTATGTTTTCGCCCACTACAGTCCAATGTACAAATATGGTCCTAATGTAACAGTTAGCGGTCAATTAGTACACTGGGAAGTGATATATGAAGACATACTTGCAAGGATATATGCAGGGGCATACAATACAACCAACCTAGAAAATGTCGACTTTTGGTGGATGTTGAAAGAGGGCGCAGTTGAGCTTGGTGCTGACTTTGGTATGCCAATTAACCCACAGTTCGTTGATGACTTGAAGAGCGTATATTATGATGATCCAATCCTTGGGAATATTACAGTGTATGATCTAGTCATGATAAGACTCGCACAAATGCAAGAGGAAACAGTGCTATTCGATCCATTCACAGGACCAATATATGCTGCAAATGGTACATTAGTACTAGAGCCTGGAGAAAGAGCTAGTCACGACTTCTTATGGAGCATTAACTTCTATGTAGAGGGCGTTGAAGGGCCACCAATAGGTGAATAAATGTTTTGATACATTGTCTAAAAAATCCCTAACTTTTTATATTATATTTGTTTAGTACAAATAATCCATTCTTGAGTTTTCTTATTCCTTTTGGTTTATTGATAATAGATTTAGAATATAAGTTAAATGGTGTTGTACTTTTGCAAAAGAAGATAAGGCATTTATTAGGGTTGTTTTGGCCTTCACGCTGCTAACTTTTGATTTATGTGTATGTAACTCGCTAACTAAAGAATTCAATTTTGCTATATATTCATCTGTGTTTTTGGCAACAATCAAACTATTCTCATGAATATTTTTAAAAATTGTACTAATTTCTAACAATATATCTTTGAGCAAACCGTCAATATGTTCATATTTAAGCAACGTATTAAAATACATTACACTTCGTTGCAAATTTTCGATAAAGTTCAATAGAGAATATGTAAATGCTATTAAGAGATATGCTAGGTTTGTATCAACCTCTTCTTCTATGATAATTGGAACCAGCTTACTTGGTATAGCTAATAACGATTCGCCAATATCTCTAAAAGCAAAATTCTCAAGATTTTCTGATGCAATATAAGAGATAATATCAGACAACTCATTAGCAATTTCAACAAAAATATGTTTTTTAGATGTGTCAGTTTTAGTGCTATAAGAAAGCAAGCAAGTATATGGTGAACGCATTAGCGTCATAATAGCGTAGTCTGTACAATGATTACAGTATGCAGCAATGCGTATAACCTTATTTAACATTGATAATGTATCATAAACGTCTTTTTCATTCTCAGCACGCATTATGTTTATTTTGCCATTTTTTATTAATGTAACAACCTTATAACCTTCAAGTAACCTTAATATACCTAATTTTGAATTGCATTGAATACTTTGGTATATGGATCTAAAACCATTAGCAAGTAAACACAAAACATCTGGTAAAAACAAACTTGGATTTACTGTGCCATCAGGAGTTATGAAACGTGCTTCGGCAATGACTTTTCCTTTTTGCGAACGACATGGCTTAATAAAAGCTACACCGCAGATTCCTTCTTCCTCTGGTTTTAATATAGATAAGCCTTGCTTAATTATGCAGTTGTCTTTAAAAGTAACTACTGGTATTTTACCACTAAGTATGTCGGATAACATTCTAATCACACTGTTATTACTTAATTATATTCTCATCTCTGTTAAATAGCTAAAAATATTACGATAATGGAAAGTATAAGAAACATTTACAATCGTTCCAGTAAAGCCAAGGTCATGAGAGGTAATAGTACTGTAGCATCACCCTCTATAGTAACATATTTAGCATTTTCACCAATCTTACCCCATGAAACAGCTTCACGCAATCTGGCACCAGACAAGCTACCATCCCACTCTGGTGCTGTAGTTATGTATACTGCTAAGTCTAAACCATCTTTAAACTGGTTCCACCATATTGTGTGATGTTTAGATATTCCCCCTCCAATCATAAATGCACCAGTTTTTTTCGATTCCCAAATTGTATCATTAAGATATTGTTCATCAGCAATAACATTTACTCTAAAATCAGTATGTGTTTGCGCAAATAACCAAAGTTGATATCCAACAGCACCATCTGTAATACCTGGAATAATAACTGGTATTTTATTCTTGTATGCCCAGTAAACTATTGAATCTTCAGAATCAATACGTTTGCCAATTTCCCATACGAGCTCATATGTGGAAAGCTCATTTTTGCCAGACATGTATATATCTTGCAATATTCTTTGCATAACTTCTTCTAATATCACACCATAACTTTCATTTGGTACTAGAACATTTCCTAAGCGATTTATCTCCAGCTTATGTAGTTCTTTATCATCCATCATATATGCTCCATGATAATAATTGCGCCATATCCTAGCAAGATCGTGATCTAGTGTTCCACAAGTAGTTATAATAACATCAAACCACTTGTGTTTAACTATTTCTTTAATTACTCCACGAGTTCCAGTAGCAATTATACATGCAGGAAATGACAAGAACTTTGTCATTTCTTTATCCTTGACCATCTGCTCTAAGATTTCTACACCTTGAGACAACTTCTTAGCTGTAAAGCCACCTGAAGCAAGATATTGTTCAATTAAATCATTAAAGCTAGATATCTTGGTTAAATCTATATCTTTTACTGGCTTAGAAAGGAGTTTTTTTCGTATTTTTGATTTATCCATTGCAAAATCCTCCTGTGAAGAGATTATGCTTATACACTATTATTTAATCTAAAATATGTTGTGTTACATTAATTAGATAAAAGATAGATTAAATAATTGGAGAATGGTATATGAAAGAAAATAATGAAATATTCACTGTTGTTCCAATAGGATATGTTGTAGAAAATGCTGACGTTTGCGTCATCAATATAAAAGATGAGTTCAAGGATGGATTATTAAATTTAGATCTGTTTTCCCATATCATTATTTTATTTTGGTTCCACTTAAAAGACACAATCGATGACAGAAAAGTGTTACAAGTTCATCCTCATCGCAATATGAATTTACCACTAGTGGGTGTTTTCGCAAGCAGAAGTCCATCACGGCCAAACCCGATTGGGTTATCCGTTGCTAAATTAATTGGTGTTAAAGACAACATCATAATAACAGAAAAAATAGATGCTTGGGTGGGTACACCAATTATCGATATCAAACCATATTTGCCACATATTGATTTAATACCAGATGCTATTGCGCCTTGGTAAGATATTTATGTGATTTTACGAAATATATCGACTATTCCAGCAAGAATTATTAGTAGTGCGCCTATGCCTCCGCCAAAGACATATGCAACTATTCCAAGTATTAAAAGTACTAACCAATGCATAGTGGTTGAGAGGTTAATTTTTATAAGTCCATAACTTGCTAGGATTATAAGTCCAATGAATATTATCACAACGCCTTGTATCAATGCAGGAACTCCACCTATGTTAAATACAAGTATTGAAAGAGCCCCACCGATTATTGCTAGCACACCATATAGTATTGTAATAAGTGCGCCCAATATAGCTAAGATTCGTACAAGTGTATCTAGTCCGGATTTGCTTTTTTTAGATCTTTTCTTCCTAGGCATTTTTATCATCTATCCGATATCAACACCAAGTTATATTAGTTTTTTTGACTTCAAAAGATTTCTTAAATATTTTTTGAACTGTTCATTAGTTTCTTGTTCATATTGCTCTTTTACGGCTTCAAATGCCTCATCAGTCCCAATCTTTATAAGTGCTTCTGCGGCTACTTTACGGATACCATAATCTGGACTTGTTTTCAGATTGTGAATTATCTTAGGTACAGCTTCTATAGCCTCAAGATTTCCAAGTGCCTCAATAACGGACTCTAGTACAAAGATATCAGGATCATCAAAAAGTTTCATCAAATATGAGATTGCTTTTGGATTTCCAAAGTCGCCTAAGCTCTTCGCTGCACTTGCTCTTACTTGTGGTGATGGGCTATTCAACCTTCTCAATAAATCAAGAAAAACATCACTTTCCTCCATTAGACGTCCCCATCTTAGTTTACATACTTATGTTTTAGTTCAAGAACTAAAAAAGTTTTGTCAAAAAATAAAAACAAATAATGCTATTTAATAATCTTTGATTGTTTAGTTATAGCATTCAAAACAAGTTTAGTATTTGTCCGTTCTACATATTTCATTTTCTGTAGATTTTTAACAAAAGTATCTAATTGATGTCTATTTTTAAAAATAGCATATACTGATACATCAAATTCTCCAGTAATATCATAAACTGCAATAACATGTGGATTTTTAGCAATTTCTTGCTCTACTTCTAGAAGTTTACCCTCTGATACTCTAACATCAATAATTACTGGAAAATCATAACCCAATTTTGTAAAATCAATGTCTAGAGTATATCGTCGAATAATGCCTGATTCTTCTAACTTTTTAATGCGATTTATAACTGTTGAAATAGAATAACCAGTTCTTTTAGAGATTTGTCTACATGATAATCGCGAATTTTCTAACAAAACATTGAGTATTGAAATATCTTTTTCGTCAATGGAAATTTCAGGCTGTATAAGGTAACCCCCTATTTTGCTTTCCTTTAGGGTTGCTCTTATATTGTACATATTAAAAAATTCCGTTTAAAGTAATAAAACATCTTTTACGTTAAATCATGAAAATGATTATGAAAGTGCCAGAATTCAAAAAAACAAAAAAATAAAAATTAACTTAACTAAAGCCAAAATTTATTATTTTGAATTAAACTTGTTTACGAAGTCGGGTTAATAGTGCATCTAGTAAAGTATACCCCAATACAGATAGCTATTACATACCACAACGCTGAGGAATGTTTTTATAATGGTGTTGCTATTAATTTAAATAATCATTTAAAATAAAAACAAACAATAAATAAACAAATTGAGATGTATCAAACAAAGAAACAAGGGGTATGAACATGATAGAGAACCTAGTGCAACTAGCGATTTTACATGGTGCAATACTAGCATTAATTACTGTAATATTCGCTGCAGCATATATCATAAAACCGTTTAGGTATATAAAGAAACATATAACTGCGTTGCTTACACTAAAAAATAAGCGACTCTTTCGATTACCTATAGCTGAGCGAATCATAACTGAAAGGTTTGAAATAAGAAGACGAAATATTCCTGGGAGCTCTCCTATTCTATACACCCCTTCCGAAGCCCAATTTTCAAGAACTCCAAATTCTATTATTCAACATACAATCGTTTATGAGCGAAATTGGATGAAATAACGTTATTTCAACTTTCTAAAGATTTACATTCTACACCCATCATCTATTTTTTAAGTATAAAGAAAAATAAGAGAGAAATTAGAGATTTGCGGCAGTAATATATTGTGTGATATTCAAAAGAGCATTTGCTGCTTTGTAAGCTATTTCAAAGAAGTAGTATGGATATACACCGATTACTACAATTAAAGTTACAAGTATTACAAATGAAAAACTCATAAATGAGTACGTTTCATGGGCATCTTTGACTCTTTCTGTTTCTGGTTCCATCCAGATTGCTTTTACTAACCTAGCATAATAAGCAGCTGCTATTGTGCTGTTAAGTAATGTAATTAATGCTACAAAGACTCCGATTGGTTCTTCATACTGTAGTGTCGCCATCACAATAAACAATTTTGACACGAAACCATTGAAGGGGGGAACTCCTGCTAGAGCTAAGAGAGATATTGCAAAGATTACTCCAGTAAAGGGCATTTTTCGGCCAATTCCTCTAAGCTCTTTTATTGACCGTGTACCAACTGCATGAATTAATGCACCAGCGCAAATGAACGCCAGTCCTTTCATAATCGCATGGTTGATTACATGGAAAATACCACTAGCCACCCCGAAAACTGTTCCAGATGCAACTGCTACTAGTATCAAGCCAATATTGTAGATACTAGAGTATGCAAGTAATCGCTTTATATCATCTTGTACTAGTGCAATAATGTTTGGTATAGTCATTGTGACAAGTGCAACACCAAGAAGTAACCAATTCCAGTTGTACACTACTATTGGAAATGCAATGAAAAGTAAACGAATCATCGCATATAGACCTGTTTTTATGACAACACCTGAAAGCATAGCACTTATGCCACTTGGAGCAGATGGGTGTGCATCAATTAGCCAAGAGTGCATTGGAACTATAGCAGTTTTTACACCAAACCCACCAATTAAAAGCACAATTATAAGATTAATGTACATTGCATTAGGGTGTTCTGAATTCATAAACTGTGCTATTTGTGCAAAGTTTAATGTTCCAGTAATACCATAAAGGAAAGACATTGCCAATAAAACAGTAGTACTGCCAACAGCACCCATAAAGAGATATTTCATTGCAGCTTCCACAGCATCCCAATTATCTCTACGGAATGCGACTAGAAAATAAGATGATACACCCATCATTTCATAGAATAAGAACAATGTAAAGAAATCACCTGCATATGCAACACCAACGATTGCTGCAATAAGTGCAAGCAATAGAACGTAATAGAAAAGATGACTTTTATCATGTTCCATATATTCCATACTGTAGACGCTAACAACTAGACCGATTCCTATGGCAATGGTACCAATTACTACACTAAGTATATCGATTTCAAAACAAGAACCAATTGGTGGCCCAATGTTATAGTATTCTACGATTATACTTGATGTTGCATTCAGTTTGAGGAGCTGTTGTATGGAGTAATATGAAGTAAATATCAGAGCTATTGTTGTTATGCCACCATACAGCTTATTAAGATTTCTTCCACGTAAGGCACGCTCTACTGGTATACCAATGAGAATTAATAGAATTGATGTTATTGCAGGAATTATAATTGGAAAGAGATTTTCGTAATTCATCATAATTCACCTCACAAGTTCAGCAGAATGAAATATAAGAGAAATACTATAAAGCCCAAAAGCATAGCTATTACATTGATGTTTAATACTCCCGTTTGTATACGTCTTAGTTTCTGGCTAAGTCCATAGATCCCAGCAGCAATCTTATAGTAAAATGCATCTATGTACCAGCGATTATAGAAGAATATGTAGAAGCCTCTGAGAAGTGCATTTCCAGATACCAAAGCTACAGGATCTTTGCTTCGTTTAATATATAGAACATATGCGGGTATAAAGCCAATTGCGATTATACCAAGTGATATTAGCGTCGTTATCGATGTAAAGGTATGTACAAGGTATTCAACAAAGTCCAGTGTCTCTACTGCAACTATTGTTTCTTGATGGAATCTGTATGTTATTGGTGAAAAGAATTCGCTCAATAATGGTTCTAAGAAGCCAAGTACTAAGGTCATAGCTGCCAATATTCCTACAGGGATTGTCATCACGGGAGGGGCTTCATGAACATGCTTGCCTTCATGTTCACGTGCTTCTAAGTACTCACTTGGCTTTCCAAAGAACACGAGTCCAATCATCCTGAAACTGTAAAACACGGTAAATATCGCTGTGATGGCTGCAAAAGCGAACAGAATCCACTGTTGAGAAATCCAAAGTGTTGTGAAAATAAGTTCTTTACTGAAAAAGCCTGCAAGGGGAGGTATGCCTGAAAGAGATGCAGCTCCAACTATCATAAATCGATAGGTCCATGGCATATTATTTTTTAAGCCACCCATTTCATGCATATACTTTGTTCCAGTTTCATGAAGTACTGCACCAGCTCCAAGGAATAGTAGTGCTTTAAACACTGCGTGGACAGCCAAATGAAATGTCCCTGCTGTATAACCTTCCAAGATTACACTTGGGACAATACCAGCAGCACCTAAAGCCAGCATCATATAGCCTATCTGACTAATAGTAGAATACGCTAGAACTTTCTTTAACTCTTTTGCCACCATACCTTGTGTGGCTGCTAAGAATGCAGTAAATGCACCTATCCAAGCAACTACGGTGAAGAATGTTGATACTTGACTATATGTGTCCAACCCTTTATAGAAAATGGGCAGAACTCGTGCAACTAAATAAACACCAGCTTTAACCATCGTTGCTGCATGTATTAAAGCAGAAACTGTAGTTGGCCCCGCCATTGCCTCAGGCAACCATTCATGTAATGGGAACTGAGCACTTTTTCCGACGGGACCTAGGAATAAGAATACTGAAAATATTGAAAGGAGACCATAGCTTGCTAGAACACCCATCCATCCAGTATTTTCGGATAGTCTTATGAAATTAAAGGTTGGAACACCCATTGCAATCCATGTAGCAATTCCAATAGCGCCGATAGCAATCAAAAGGAACACATCACCAAGTGTGGTCATAATGAATGCTTTAAGACCACAATGAGCATTATACTCGCCCTCAGTTGTAAAATCAGGCACTGGACTTGGTGTTTTTGCCTTAAACCAGAATGATATCAAGTTCCAGCTACTTAATCCGACCATTTCCCAACCGTAAAACATTAGGATAAAGTTGTCTGCCATAACTAGCACTAGCATTGATCCCACGAAAAAGTCCATCCAGAACCAGTAACGTCTCATATCAGGCTCGCCTTTCATGTATCCCAGGCTATAAATCATTATCAATGAGCTTATGATACTGACAATATTTGCCATAAACACACTCAAAGGATCTACAAGTACACCTACAGTAAGGTAGTCAATTTGAGCGTCGCCGTTTAAATCGCCAAGAGGTATCCATTTAATTTCCCAGTCAAATGGAATGCTACCAAGAACTTGACCATTCATAGTAACGTATCCTTGAAGGATATCTGGTACCATAGATATTGCAAAGATTACTGCTAATACCACACCGCTTATTGCAAAGTAATCTCTAACTTTTGGATGAATTTTATTCGTTACAGGAGCTAAAACAGCGAAAATTGTTGGTATTAGCCAAACTAACCAAGGAGCATAATATAACATTGATACCACCTCATCCTCTTAGTCGGTTCATTTTTTCAGTATTTAACGTACCATAATGTCTGTAGACTAACATGGCAATGGCAACAGCAACAGAAGCCACAGCAGCCCCAACGCTCATTGAAAGAAGAACTATTGCATGTGATAATGGGTCTACGCTACCTTCAGCCATACTAGCACCAATCGCTATAAAACTTAGATTAGAAGCTGCAAGCATTATTTCTATACCCATTAAAATTTTAACATAGTTTTTCTTTGAAGCCACCATGTACAAGCCCCAACCAAACAAGAACACTACAACTGCCATGAAATACATTAAATCCAGCATAATCATTACCTCCGCTCCATTATTTGGGTTTTCAATAGACCCACTGCACCTGCAACAGCAACGAAAAAGACAAAACCCATAGTAAGTACATCAATACCTCTAGCAGACCATACTAAGTTGCCTACAGTTGAAAACAGCACTGGAATATTACTCACTGATATAAAACGTGATGTAACTGAGGTCAATTCATTTAAAGGCACTCCCACAAGAGGAGTAAATGGTAATACTAAATAAATACCTAAGGCAATCAGGAGAAGGCTTAGCATTAATGAAACTACACCCTTTGCATTCATTCATTCTCGCCTCCCTTTGTCAAACTAATGATTACAATCATAAGTACGCTAACTGCGCCAGCATATATTGCCAATTGAAATACTGCAACCAATGGTGCATAGAGTGTAAAGAACAAAAGTCCTAATATGATGCTAAAAATTGTGAAGAACCCTAATGAGTGAGACAGCTTTTTTGATTCCGCGCATAGTATCACAGATGCAATAAGTAGTGCAAGTAAGATTATTTGTACTAACTCAACATACATATTATGCACGCCCCACTAATTCATCTTTATCATATGTTGGTGGAATTGGTTTTAATGTCATAGTAATAGCACTCCTAGGACACACAAAAGAACATATTCCACAAGTAATACATCGCGCATATAAGAACTTTGGTGCTTTCTTTGTTCTTGTACGTTCATCTGGAACCATTTCAATAGCGTCAGATGGACAGTTCAGGGCACATGCTGAACAACCTAAGCATTTTCCAATATCTAATTCTGGCATTCCTCTGTACTCAGCGGGAGGTGGTGATTCTTCAAATGGATAATTTACTGTTGCTGGCTTACTTACTACACTTTTTAACAACTCTTTTTCCATCACACCAGGTATTTTCATAATTATCAGCCTCACATTAAATATATTACAAATCCTTCAGCAAGTATCAACTGTAGGAAAGCCAATGGTGTTATGTAGTCCCAGAAAATTTTCACCATCTGATCTATTCTATATCGGGCGAACAAAGTACGCAGATTTGATAAGATGAATACAAGCACTAATGTTTTCACAATGAACCAAAATGTATAGCATAGCCACTCAATACCAGGAATCACTGGGCCATAAGGTCCGCCTAAAAAGAAAGCCACAGCTAATCCTGCACCAACAACCATTTTTATGTCAATTGCAAGCTTAAAGAATGCTAATTTTTTACCACTATATTCAGCACTCCAACCGCCAACTATCTCGGTCTCTGCTTCGGGAATATCGAAGGGAATTTTTTCTAATTTAGCAAGCAATGAAACAAGGTATAAGACAAAAGCTATTGGTAGTATTACAACGTATGGAAGACCGTATGTAGAAACTTGTGATGCTACTATTTCAGAAATCTGTAGACTTCTCGAAATAATCACTACTGCGATAACTGATAGAATGTAAGGTATCTCATAAGAGATAAACTGAAGTGCAGTTCTTGCCGCACCAATTGTTGAAAAGCGATTTGTTGCAGAATATCCTGCAAAAGCTATCATAAAGGTCAAGATTGTTGAGAAAAATAGTACAACTATTACATCACCACTAAAGCTTAAAATGCCGCTGTAAGACATAACTGGAATGAAAAATGCTGATATAACTGCTAGTGTAAGGGTTATAATTGGTGCCAAAATAAATCCAGCCCTATCAGCACTAATTGGAGTTATATCTTCCTTTGAGAGCAATTTTATGAAATCAGCTAACGGCTGTAGTAACCCTTTTGGACCAACTACTAGTGGCCCCACTCTGTTTTGAAACCGTGCATGAATTTTTCTGTCAAACCACTGAAAGAACAACGCAAGTGTAGAGATAAAAATTATTCCTGGAAATATAAGGAGCTCTAACAAATAGAGAATTATCTCTTCCATCTTTGAATTACCTCCTTTTCATGAGTCTTGTACCATTTTCTAGAGTAAAGCTTTAATTCATCCTCAGACCAAACCCATTTCTTATCTTTTTCAACATCAACGAAAAATGCACGGTCCATACAAGATATACAAGGATCAATACCTGCAAAAACAATAGGGATATCCGCAATGTATTCTCCTTTTAACATTTCAGCAACCGCAAGTATATTAGCAAGTGTAGGTGTTCTTATTTTGACACGATATGGCTTCAAGGTTCCTGTAGAACGAACGTAGTAGAACAATTCACCGCGTGGTGCTTCACTTTTTGCTATTGCTTCACCAGCAGGTACTTTAGGAGATGTTCTTATAAATGTCGGTCCAGAAGGAATATTTTCGAGAACCCAACGAATGATATTATAACTCTCAAAAAGTTCTTTAACACGCACAACTATTCTACCAAAAACATCGTTTGTATCTGCAGTTACTAGCTCAAAAGGTATTTCATCATAGACTAGATAAGGGTCATCTTTACGAACATCCATTGCGAGATTTGATGCCCTTGCGGTAGGACCTACTGCACCTAGTTTTAATGCTTGTTCACGTGTCAATATGCCACGACCCACAGTTCTTGCAAGTATAGTTTTCTCATCCGCTGCAACATCAAGATAGTATTTTGCTCGCTCTTCTAAGTAGTCGATACCTTTCAGTGTCTTATGAATAATCTCATCATTAATGTCTCTTCTAACACCACCAATAATATTCATACCATAGTTAACACGATTTCCAGTTATCAACTCTAACAAATCCATGACTACTTCACGATCTCGCCATGTATACATGAACAATGTATCAAATCCAATTTCATGCGCAGCAACACCAAGCCACAAATAATGGCTATGTATACGCTCCAGTTCTAAAACTAGAACTCTAAGATAGTCAGCACGCTCTGGAGTAGGTTTATCAATTAATGACTCAACAGCGTTTACAAATGTAGCTTGATGAACACCACTACAGATTCCGCAAACACGTTCAACAAGATAAGCATCTTTTAAGTATGTTCTTTCCTCAGTAAGCTTTTCAATACCTCTATGGACATACCCAATTCTGGGGATTGCCTCAATTATCTGCTCACCATCAACAATAAATTTAAAGAAAATAGGTTCTTTCAGTGCAGGATGCTGCGGTCCTACAGGAATTGTATATCTTTCTTTCACAACTTTTTCAGTCATTTTTTACCACCCATTTTATAATCTTTCCTTAACGGGTATACACCATCTGGCCAATCCTCAGGCAATATTAATCGCTCAAGATGTGGGTGACCCTCAAATACAATGCCAAAGAGATCATGAACCTCTCGTTCGTATACATTTGCAGCTGGCATTATATCAGTAATTGTGGGTACTTTTGGTGAGTCCCTCGAGATTTTTATACGTAAATTCAAATTCACTTTCTTTTCGCCAATAAAGATGTGATAAAGTAATTCAAATTCAGAAGTAGTATCTACAGCAGTTATTGTGTGTAGGAAACAAATTTCGAATGACTCATCAAGGAATTTAAGAATTCCACGAAAAGACTCTGTTGTGACATCAATAAACAATCTACGCTTTATTATTTTGCTATCCAGTATGGCATCTCCAAACTTCTCTTTAAGCATAGTAAGAAGTGATTCAACGTTTTCTAATTTTTCTTCTTTAGAGGGTATTTCATTTGCCACCATTATTGGTACCTCCATTTTTATCTTTATTAGGAGACAATTTTGCAAGTAATTTAACAACTGCATCTATTATTTGCTGCGGCCTCGGTGGACATCCCGGAATATATACATCTACGGGAATTACATTATCTACACCGTTATTTGTAGAATAGCTTCCTGAAAAAACACCGCCCGTGCAGCCACAAGTCCCTACAACAATGACAAACTTCGGATCAGGCATTTGATTATATATACGTACAAGACGTTTTTTGACTTGTTCAGTAACAGGGCCTGTTATAAGTAGGACATCAGCATGTCGAGGAGATCCTTGTAAAGTTATCCCAAATCGTTCAACATCAAATCTTGGTGTTAATGCTGCTAGAATCTCTATGTCACACCCATTGCATGAGCCACTATTAAAATGTAACACCCATGGTGATGATCGTCTTGCCCAATTAACAACTTTTGACAGAATCGCCATATTTTACACGCTCCTATAAGCCAAATATGTAACAAACACAAGACCCAAATATATTAACGCAAGATATGCCAGTGGGCTGTAGATTGTTAATGCAAGAAAAAGTGCTGCAACTTCTAGCACAGTAAATACTGCGGCTAGATAATATTGATGTATTTTGATTTGTATCTGCTCAATGGGTAGTTCCTCGCCACAAGAATATGGCTGTATTTTTTCGATATTCTTTTTGTCAAAAGGAGGTGCCATGAAACGACCCAGTAAGTAGAGGCTTAGAACAAACAATAGTGTCAGAGCAATAACCAACATTGATAACAATGTTATATCCATATACTTTCCTCCATAATTGACAGATTTTACCAAGTGACAGTGTTTTAAACATATAATTAAACTTTACGATAACATATTTACTATTTCAATAACATAAAGTTAATATAATCTATAATACTACGAACAATTTATTATAAAATCTCCATCTTTTTTCCAAAAAAATTATAAAAAATTGAATTTTTTTGTTATTTTTTTATATTTTAAAAATAAATGTTTAATAGCATAATACATGTAGGACTATATTGAATTTTTAATATAGAATTAACATAATGTCAACAGAATTGAATAAGTAATGTAAGGCCATAAAATAAGTGAACATATCAATATATAAAATCAAATTTTTAATGGTTAACAATAGTTAACAATAGTTATATTAAGATGATTTTTGTGTTCTATTTGTATACACTAATCGAGATTCTATCTTTGACAAATAACGTGATAATTTAACACTTTCATCGCTTATTTTCTTTAATTTGCCTTTATAAATTACATAATGCTCTATTTTTACATCATGTTTAGTATATTTTCTTAAATCTTCTAAAACATAATGAAGTTGTACACAATGGGGGCTTCCATCTTTTGTTAATACAGCAATAGAATCTGGCCTCGAAAGCTGCACCATTGCAATAATCTTCGTCTCTACCATATTCATATGTATTGTCTCTAAACATACACGCATAATAACATCTGCATTTATTTTCGAAAGAAGCTCTGGGTTTTCATCAATAACACAACTTCCAACAATTAGCCATCTCTTTTTTTCTCTAACTTTTGACGAACCCGCATTGGTTCGCATTAGATCCAGATTAGGAATCATTATAATCACAAAATAACAAAAACAGAGGTTATATTTATGTTTTAGTTTGATATTTTTCCTCTAATTTCTTTAATTCAGTAAAGAATTTGTTAAATGGTATTACAAGACGACCATGGCTATCCAACTTATAGTAGATTATTGGAATATTTAATAAATCGAAAGTTCCTTTGTGCTTGTTATCAATAAGCAAGAGGAATGGTAAATTTTTCTTCTGTATTTCCTTGAGTTTTTCTAGTTTTTTCTTTACATATGTTTCACGCCAGTAGCCGACTAGCTCTACATAAATTCTCATATTATTTTTTATTAGTGCAAAATCTGGCACGGCAATAGTACCTTCTAAGACTATTGGATCTGGTTCTCTTATGATGTCCCATCCTCGTGGACGTGCATTCTTTATTGTCCAGTAAAAACGTTTTTCAGCATTGCTATCAAAATAGCTCTCCCATTTTGGTTCTTCGTATGGTGGACGAACGTTCCTTAAACTCTCAGGAGGAATATTCACAACATACTCTTTGTCTCTTAAGTTAACGTTAATTTGAATATTAATCGAGGAGGCCCCAGTTAATTCTAAATTTTTAAAGATTTGAGCAATAACAAAAGCAATTCCTAGACCATATTTAGTTTGTCTACCGTAAAATTGCATAGGACCATAAATTGTAATTGTAAGTTGATTTGCTGAGACTGAAAAATCACATAGAAGCCCCTTGCGTTTACACTGCGTATAAATGTTCTTTGCCATAAGACCGCCACTTTCTAAGTTTAGTTTTACATTAACATCTTTAGAATAATAAAGAATGGTTGATAATGCCTCAAAGTTATAAACCTGTAAAACTTCAGTAGCAGTAGGCTCATGCTCCAGTACTAATATTTTATTATCTTCGTCATCAAGGTAAAGAAGTTCAATCAGTTTACTTTTTGATATGCCAATACGATTTGCATAACGAGTAATAGCAGAGTCATACTCATTTGATGGAATTACACCTTGATATTCTTGCTCAACCCAGAAGTAAAAGTCCATTCTTAAATCTACAAGATCTATAAATCCTTTGGATTGAATACTCTTAATTTCATCAGCACTTAGTAATTCTGAAACACTTCTCGATTTAAACCTGAAAAAGTATAACAATAAGACATGCAAAATCCCCCTAAGCAACTTCCAGTCCATGAATATATCACTAAGTTCTTCAAAGGATATTTCTTTTTTCGGCAACCCCACCTTTGTACGTAGAAAATCGATTACTTCTTGTATTTTTTGCACATCATCATCTGTCAGAAAATGTATTTTCAACTGATTTTTTCGCACAGAATATCTCAGTTTTTCTAAACCTAATGGCATGGTTTCACTACTCCAGTGCTTTTACTCGTCTTGAAGAAAGGCTTGAATCAATAGTACCCTTTGTAACAAGTTCAATAAGCAATGCTGGCTCATCCTTTGGACGCAAAAGCCTACCCAATCGTTGGATAAATTGGCGTTTACTGCCTGTCCCACTCACTATAATTCCTAGATTTGCGTCAGGAACATCAGTACCTTCATCTAGAACCTCACTTGTGACTATTTTAGATATCTTTCCTTTCCGAAAAGCATCTAGGATTTTTATTCGCTCTTCACGTTTTGTCTTATGCGTTATCTTTGGTATTCCGAAGGTGTGAGATATTCGATTGACAATGCTTGTGTATTTAGTGAAAATCAGTGTCTTTCTCCTTCGATTGGCAATTAGAATTTCTTCAAGTAATTTTATCTTTGCCTCTGAATTCAATGCAATTTTTCTTGCTTTTTCACGCCACACAATAGCATCATGCGCTAATTTACTTTTACCAGAACGCATAATCAGTAGTTCAAGCGCTTTTTTTCCAGAATATGGTATGCCCAACATATGGAGTGCTTCTCGATATTTTTGCATTAATAATTTGTATTCCTTTCGCTGTTCAGAATCTAATGGAACTGCAATACGCTTAACTTCAAATTCAGCTATATGCCGCTGCTTCTTTAGCTCGGATGGTGTTTTCCGATATACAACGGGTCCAACCAGTTGTAATAAATCAAGATGTAAGTTATCTTCTCTTTCAGGTGTAGCAGAGAGCCCCATTCGCTTCCAAGCGACTAATGATTCAGCAATTATTCTATATTTCGGACTTGGTAGATGATGAACTTCATCAAATACGACGAACCCAAATTTATCAGCAAATAGTTCAGCATTTAAGTATGCTGAACTGTAGGTAGTTATAGTGATACTACGAATATCTCTATCCCCACCACCAAAGAGACCCACGTCAGTGAGCCCAAGTTCTGTAACTATTTTATCATACCATTGATTCAATAGGTCTATGGTTGGTATAACAATAAGCGTTCTTTCTTGTATCTTCGCAATAGCCCATAGAGCAATATGAGTTTTCCCAGCACCAGTTGGAAGAGCTATTACGCCCCGCATATCATTACTTATCCATGCATCATAAGCCTCTTTTTGATATTTCCGCAATCTAAAATTTGGTTTTGGTTTTTCCGATAGAGACCACTCTGGAAAATTATACTTAAGTTTATATCCATTTTCAGACAGAATATCTTTGATATTTTTAAAAAATAAAGGCATTGCACGATAAACATTATTTTTTGAATCGTATCGAACATAAGGGCTCAAGAGTCTACTTGCATTTTTATCCAATCCTTTTATTACGAGGTCGCTTCCATCAAGTGTTATACGTATGATACTCTCTCTTAAGTCCGATAAATATTCAATTATATGTGGCGGTAGAACACTTTTTAATGCAGATAAAATTAATGCAAATTGTGATGGTGATAGAAGTTTGCATTTTTGGGGATTTATCATATATACGCTTTTTCCCGATTTACGGCCAATATAATCTGCAATCTTAATAAGTTTTGAGAAATTATCCTTAGATACCCATTTAAGTTCAAATGTTAAATTCTCATAAGTATTGCTCATATTATCGTCCATCGTTACAGTCAACTTATCATTTTTTAGGCTTTAATGATAATAAAAATATCGTGGTGATATAGTGAATCGACTAATAATAAAGGTAAAAGAAATACGAGGTACATGTCCTGTTTTTAAACCTGGTGATAAAATAGTAATAGATGGCCCTGAGATAAATCTCAAAGAAAGCGATGCAGTTTGTATACATGCGCTGTCAAATCTATCCACAGTAATAGTTGCATTAAGGGAGGGTATACACCCATATAAGCTAGGTCTCGCTCCAACAGAAGATAGCAAAGTTGCATATTACCGGTGTTTTGATCCAGGACCACCATACACTGAAGGAGGAACTGTTCTATTTGAAGTAAAAAGAGAACAGCTCAAGTAGACTCTGTAGGAACAATTACATCCTTTGGTGCCATTTCAAACGGCTCTAGGTACTTTCGTAAAACTTTAGGCACTACTACAGAGCCATCTGGTTGTTGATAGTTTTCAAAAATGGCAATTATAGCACGACTTGTTGCTATGGCAGTAGAGTTAAGGGTATGGACAAAACCCTCAGATGGATAACCTTTCATTTTTGCATATCTGATGTTTAACCTGTAGGACTGATAATCTGTACAATTGCTACAAGAAACGACCTCTCTGTACCGCCCTTGTCCAGGCATCCAGACTTCAATATCATACTTTTTTGCGGCAACAACACCCAAGTCCCCTGTACAGATATTTACTACTCGATATGGAATTTCTAACCCTTGCCACAGCTCTTCTGCATTTCTTATTAGCTTTTCATGCCACTCCCAAGAGTCTTCTGGAAGTGTAAATACAAATTGCTCTACCTTGTTAAACTGATGGACCCTAAAGATTCCTTTCGTGTCCTTACCATGAGCACCTGCTTCTTTACGAAAACATGGACTGACACCCAAGTATTTTAGTGGTAATTTGTCTTTTTCTATCACTTCATTCATAAACATAGCCGCCATAGGGTGCTCAGATGTTGATATTAAATAAAGATCTTTACTTTCAATCTTATAGAGAGCATCTTCAAAATCTTCTAAACTAGTAACTCCAGAATAAGCCTTTTTATTTAGCATGAATGGGGGTTCGAGTAGTATAAAACCTTTCTTTGTAAGTACATCCATTGCATATAGCATCAAAGCAAAATCAAGCCAGACAATATCTCTAAGTAGATAATAAAATCTAGCACCAGCAACTTTTGCTGCGCGCTCTGTATCTACAAAAACACCTTCTTTTAATGCTTCAATATGGCTTTTCGGCTTCCAGTCAATAATCTCAAATTCTGTCTCTATCCCTTTATTTTGTAGTTTAAATTTTTCAACATCTTCTTTGTAGACCTTTGGAACTCCATAAAATCGTATAGGTATATTATCATTCTCATCTTTTCCTTCTGGCACCGTTTCATGAACTACATTAGGAATACTTAATAGCAATTCATCACGCTCGGTTTTTAATCTTCTTACCTCTTCTTCAAGTAAATCAATTTCTTTAGATAGCTTCTTTGCTTGCTCAATCCTTCTTTGTTTCTCTTCAGGAGATAGTTTTGCAAGACCCTTCGTAAGCTTGTTACGTTCTGCTTTTTTCATGTCAATTTCACGCTGTTTTCTACGCCAATTAAGATCTAAGTCAACAGCCTTATCAATTACTGTTGTCTCTAGTCCACGATGTATCATAGATTTCTTCAACTTGTCTGGATTGTTCCGCAATAGGTAGAGTATACTCCACATAAAGCAAACACCACTACTAACTGATTAATAAATCAAAATAAAAAAATTGCGACGTAAAGCAACTATAGATGCAACTTTTCTTAATCACATTGTTTATTTCTTTTTCTGTTGCCATGCTTTATCATTCATATTCTCATCAGAAACTTCTTCTTTTTTTAGAACCACGTTTAATGACAAACTTCGAGAATATTCGTTTTCGTCTTCGTCTTTAAATATAATTTTAATGTCCACAGGGAAAGATGATAACTTTGATGGCACAATGACGTTTAAATCTATATTCTGCGACTCATCAACATTTATTTTTTCAATGCTATCTTTTATGAAACCCTTACCGACAATCACATTATCAGGAAGATATAACTGATACATAATATCTTTTGCTCTACCAGCACCAACATTTTTAATCTTAAATACAACTTGAAATACGTTCTCTCGTAATTGCTTTATAGCATCAATTTGAATATCTAGATCTGGTTTTAAAGCGGGAACTTTTATTTTAAGTGGTGGTGTTTTCAGTTTGTACTTCTGGTCCTTGATTTTTATCTCGGAATGAAGCATAATCTCAGCCATTCCATTCTCAAGTGCTTTTACTTCAAAGGCTTCCATGTAAACTGCGCCTTTTTTAAGCCTAATTGGTGTTGATAATTCTGTTTTTGATAGTTCAACATTAGATGTTGCTTCTAGAGTACTATTTTCAATTACAACATCACTTTCATATGGATTTTCAAACCTCACAGTCACTATTTCAGATTCAGCAATAGGCAATACATCCCGCTCTGCTGATAGGGAGATACTTATAGTCGGGAGCTTAGATGCCACTTTTTTGAAAAAGTAATTTGCAACAGGATGCTCGGCTATTATGTTTTTTATTTCGGACAAAACCATACCAAACAGGGAAATGTCTTTTTCACTCACCGCAGTTTTTAATTTCTGTATTAGAGCAATTGTATCTGTGGATATGATATCATCTGCATAATCATTTATGAGAGTATCTAGTTTCTTGTAGTTTTTCTCAGCAGTATAATACATCGCAAGTGACAAAAAAACTATCTGTGCAAACGAAATGTTATTTGCATTAATAAACTCGTCTAAGCTTTTATATAGCATCTCAATTGCAGCTTTTATATTATTTTTCTGAAGATCATCTTTAGCTACACGTAGAGCAAGAAGTGCTGCTCTATTATGATCTCCCTTATTTGAGAGCGTAAAAATGCCTTCATCTATATATTTATGAAGCTTAGCCTTTAATTCATCAACTTTTTCAATATCACCAATCTCTGAATAATATTTTATTGCTTCATCTATCATCGCTATAGCATCCATATATTCCCCAGCGTCTGCATAAAGCTCAGCAGCTCGAGCATAATGTGCCATGGCAGTTGCACGGTCTTTTTTAATAACCTCTGCCATATGCCCTAGCTCTAAAGAACATCTAGCAGCCTCCAAAAATTGTTTATTATTTCGGTAATATTCAATTCCTTCAGCAAAGGTTTTCAATGCAAGATCAAAATCACTATGATAATTGTCTATCCCTAATTTTTGCTTAGCAAGGCCAGAATAGTAATATACAATTCCAGCAGGAAGCAATTTATAATCTTTGAACAAAGATTTACCTTTTTTATCACGAAGTTTAATAATACGTTTTAGCATCTCGCTGTACTTCTTATTATTTCGCAACTGCCTGAAACATTCTGCTGCTTCATAATAAGCTTGAACTGCAGTTTCATAGACACCAGATTTTTCAGAACGTTCCCCTCGAGCAAGTATATTTTCGCAATTTGTCATATGTAACCTCACACATCATTTGTTAATACTAAAAGAAAGTTTCAAAAATACTTATACTTTTACTTTTTGCAATAACACATCAATAAAGAATAATTCACTAATGTACTAAAAAACAGATAGAAAGATAAAGTACGATGATGTTAGGATTTTTCTAACTCTTTTAGGCGTTTATTAATTACATCTAACTGTTGTTGAAGCAACTGTAATTGCTGTTCAAGGATCTGTTTTTCATTTAGAGGAGCCATCGGCATTGTTGGTGTTCCTAAAGCTTGTGTAGAACCCAAGTAAGGATTCTGAGTTTGTAGGTATGCCATAAAGTTGGGTAATTGTCCACTTTGTATAATCCACTGAGCTGTAGGAGGCAAACCTGTTGGAGAAACACCAAGCCAACCTGGTGAATAACCAAATCTCATCCATCCTGGAAGTCCTGTAGCCCAGTACATCCACCTATATCCACGTCCTCGACCGCGTCCAAATCCCCACCAAGCCATAACTATCACCTCGCTATTTTTGTGCATTATCACAAAAATATAAAGATGTTGGCTTATAAACTTTTCTATGAATGTGCTGGTAACATCAAAAGATTGGGTGATTTATAAAGGGGTATGGTGATGTATCATGTATGACAACAAAGAACACCAGACACATCACCATACCCCATGATATCAATGCCCTCAGAACTTATAACTTTACCGCCCTCCCAGAACCAAAGGGCCCGGGCAGTGCTCACTGCCCACGCTGCGGTGCGCCAGCCATCAAAAATGGCTCCACCAGGGCCTATAAGACCGCAAATGATAAGCCGTTGAGAAGAGTGCAGAAGTATCGCTGCTCGGAGTGTAATCACTCATTCAACGCAAATACGTCCTTGGAGGCCATCAATGCTCGTATCGAGAACGCCAAAACCGTACTTAACTTCTTGCTTTCCGGCGATAGTGAGCGATCGGTTTCATCAAAGCTCGGCGTTAGCATCTACAAGGTCAGGAAAGTAGTATCCGCGTTCGTTAATAGAATCAAGGTTATTACAAACCGCAATCTGCTGATTGATGCCGGTCCAGTTGTAATCTACATCGACGAGGCAAGCTC